>Ga0116177_10001949_pt1 | contig 15318 bp, 13 predicted proteins | sample AD_STIC10_MetaG_FD_89750 | JGI IMG/M metagenome (GOLD analysis project Ga0116177, IMG submission 89750) | Active sludge microbial communities of municipal wastewater-treating anaerobic digesters from USA - AD_STIC10_MetaG | ecosystem: Engineered > Bioreactor > Anaerobic > Digestate | place: USA... | reverse complement strand
GTCACGCCAGCGCTCCGCGGGGACGGAGTCGCGAATGTCGTGCGCCCATCCGTCGGGGATCCCGCGCTTCATCGCCAGCTGCAATGCGACGAACTGCAGCGAACCGGCGCGCGCCGACTGCGGGTGGGCCTCGCCCCACGCGGGGAGCGAGTCGCGGGCGAGGGCGCGCACCGTGAGCGCCTCCTGCGCCACGGCGGGGAGCGCGCGCGTGTCCGTCGCTGGCAGCGAGTCGGCCGAATACAATCGTTGCACGACCGCCGGCCTCAGGGCCGACGCTCCTCCCGGAGCCGCCAGCAGTTCCAGTGCCTCCACCGCGCGACGCACCGACGGTTGATACTCGTCGGCCACCACCGCCGGGAGGTCGAGCGCGGCGTCGACCAGGGCGCGAGCGGTGCGCGACAGCTCGCGCGCGTCGCCACCTCCCCCCGCGCGCTCGAACGCCGCGACCGGCCCGTCGAGCGACAGCGCCTCCAACGTGTCGAGTTTCGCGGGACGATTCCAGGCACCGTCGGCGTAGGCATGCGACCACATCGCGCTCGCGCGCGGCGTGCCCGCCGCGAGAAACGGATAGAGGAAGCGCAACTCGGCGCGAGGACGGAAGTCGAAGTCATCGACGACCTCGACCGCCTGCAGATGCGCGTCGGCGGTGAGGAGCGGCGCGTCGATCTCGTAGAACTCCGGCCCGCCACACGGATAGACCGGCACGGCGAGGGCGACCAGGAGGCACGTCGTGCGCGCAGCGAGCGCCCGCGCGGCGAGCCATCGTCGTCCGGGCGCGCGATGCGGCGACGCAGAGGACGTCGACTGGGGAACGCGGGGCATGGGACTCACGGGGTGCAGCCTCGTCATGCAGTGCCTGGGTCGTCAGCGGTGCAGGTACGTGCGGTACGCCGCGCCGCCGGGGAAGATCCACGCGCCGCGATACCAGCGCGAGCGCTCCGCCCGGGGGAGCACGTCGAACCAGGCGCGGTGCGTCGTCGGGCCACTCGTCAGGCGCCGTTCGAACGCCCCAACCCCCAGCTGGAACGGCATCGCCGCCCGCTCCGCGCGCGCGAGCAGCTCGCGCTCCCGCGCGATGGTGTGCCGCTCACCGGTGTCGAAGAGCTGGATGATGTGGCCATCGACCAGCGGGCGGAAGCGGGCGCCATAGCCCGGGTCGGCCAGGTGCGCCACGAGCGAGGTGATCCAAAGTGGGTGATCGTGCAGGACCCCGCCCGGTCGGCGAAGGCGCGCGATGAGCGCCGCATACTCGGCGAGTCGCGCCACCGGCGCGTCGTGGTCGAGTTGCACGGGGCGCGCCCCGCCGCCGCGCTCCGCCAGCTGCAGCAGGCGGGCGATGCGGAGCTCGAGGCGCGCCGCGAGGGTGTCCGGGGACTCCGTTCCCCACCAGGTCGAGAACGAGTCGTCGAGGCGGATCACGACCGCCGCGTCCGCCCCGACGCTGGCGTCGAGCGGGCGCCCGAGGGCGGTCACCAGCGAGTCGCCGCGCCGCGAGAGCGTGGCCACCCAGACACCGGCACGCAACGCCGGGAACTCCCTTCGCGACGCGACCAGGAGCGCCGAATCGCGCGCGCTCCACACCCATTGGCCCAGGGTGGCACCCTGCGCCGGGATGGCCGGTCGGGGATCGCGGCAACCGAGGAGCCCCGCCAGCAGCAACCCCGCCGCGCGGCACCGCCGGCGCGCGCCGCCCGCGCCAGCCGTCAGCTGCGGGCGGCGCCCGGCCACTAGAACTGGTCCGGGATCCGCGCGGTGATGCCGTCGAAGAGCGCCTTGATGCGCACGATGTCGCGCTCCCACGCCCCCGTCGGGGTGAACGGCGCACCAAGGATCACGCGCGACAGGCGATAGTCCAGTGCCACCGGGATCACGGGGACGTTCGCGCGCATCGCGATGCGATAGAAGCCGCTCTTCCACTCGGCGACCTTCTTGCGCGTCCCTTCGGGTGCGATCGCCAGGTACATCTGCGGGCGCTTGGCAAACTCCTCAGCGAACAGGTCGACCACCTGCGTCGCCGACTTGCTCTCGCGATGAATCGGGATCCCGCCAAAGCGCCGGAACAGTCCCCCGAATGGCCAGGCGAAGATCGTGTGCTTCCCGAACCAGTTGCAATGCAGGTCGAGGGCGAGGTACGCCCAGAAGCCGGCGATGAAGTCCCAGTTGGACGTGTGCGGGGCGACGATGATCACCCCCTTGGGCAGGTCGGGGAAATTGCCGATGACCTTCCAGCCGAAGAGGCGGAGTCCCACGCGCCCGATGAGGCACGTCACGGAGCTGCCGCGCCTCGGGATGCTGGCGGGGAGCGTGGGCAGCAGGGGGGTCCCGGGTGCCTCGCGTTCGGCGATGTCGATGAGGGGGGGAGCGGGGGCGTCTGAGGCGTCCATTCGTCGGGCGGAAGGCGGGGCGAGGCAAGGCCTCGAGGTTCGGCGACGCGCACCAGCGGTTGTAAAGTAGCCCACGGCGACGCCACTTTCACGCATGCCGTCTCCCGATCGTCGCGACCTGCGCGGCGCACGCCACAGCGCCCCGCTCGGGTGCACCCTGCCAGGTGCGCGTCAGCGCACTATGCCAGGTGCGCGTCAGCGCACTATGCCACCTGCTCGCCGAAGCCCCGGCCGGCGCCCGGCGCCCGCGCGAGCAGGCACCACGTTCGTTAGGCGGTGGTCGGAATGAGCCGCGACGGGACGCCATGGCGCGACCGCCTCGCCCGGCGCTGGCTGCTCTACTTCCTGGTCGCCATCGCGACAGGCGGGATCGTCCTCCTCCGGCAGCAAGCGCGCCGTGCCGACGCGGGGCGAACGGCGACGCTCGTGGCGGCCGCGCCGCTGGGCGGCGACCTGCACCTCACCCTCGAGGGCGGGCGGCGCTACCGCGTGGAGGTCGTCGGAGACCGCGAACGACTGGCGCGCCTCCCCCTCGACCGCGCGCGCGTCATCGACATCAACTCGCGCGCCGCCACGCCCATCGCCGCGTCGCCCACGGGGCAGCCGGCGCGCGACGTCGGCAACGATCGCATCCGGCAGACGCTCGGCACCGTCGTGGCCCCAAACGACGGGGAGTTCCTCGTGCGGCTCGAAACGACCGCGGCGCTAGAGTCCGTGGCGATCGACTCGCTCCTCGTGTCGCAGTTGCCCACGGGACGCGCGCTTTCGCAGTCGTTCGGAATGCTGGCGCTGGGCGGCCTGGTCTTCCTCGTCGTACTCGCGATCGGCGGTTTGCTCGGACGATCGGTGCTCGACGCCGACGCGACCTGACCGGGTCATGAACCGATTCGCGGGCCCGCCGACGGGGCGACCGGCGCGCGCGACAAACGCAGGATATGTCGAGAGTGATCGTAGCGCGCCGGGCGCCGGTGCGAGCGCACGAACGCAAGAAGGCACGAAAGCGCGCGACACCCGATCGCCCGGCCGCACGTCGGGGCGGCCGGCGCGGGGAGCGACGCGTCGGATCTAGCCGCCGCTCGGCTGGGCGCGGCCCGTGTTGTAGCGGAAGGTGATGCGGCCGCGCGCGAGGTCGTAGGGCGACACCTCCAGCCGCACCGCGTCGCCCGCGAGAATGCGGATGCGGTGCTGGCGCAGCTTCCCGCCTAACGTGGCGAGCACATCGTGCCCCCCGGTGATCGTGACGCGAAACGTCGCGTTGGGGAGCACTTCCGATACGGTCCCTTCGAGTTCGATCGCTTCCTGCTTGGCCATCCACACCTCGCAATTGCGGCGAACCGGCGGCCAAGGCCGGGGCAGACTCCTCCCGGACGACCCGTCGCCTGGATCACTGAAAACGGGCGCGACCGAAGTCGCGCCCGAAATCGGAACGCTTGAAACTGTGGACGACTTTCAGGGCGTGCAAGGGAGTCGAAATCCCCCAAGCGGTGGTGTGCTCCCCGACGTCAGCGCCCCGACGTCAGCGCCCAGCCGGACGCAGGCGCTCGGGCATGTCGGCCACGATGTACGTCATCACCGCCAGCGTCGCCACGCACTGCGCCACCTCGCGAGGGTCGAGCTTGTCCACCGTGTCGGCATCGGTGTGGTGGAACCAGAAGTAGCGCGAGTCATCCACGTTGAGCCCCATCCCGGGAACGCCGAGCGCCATGATGGGCCCGATGTCGGCGCCACCGCCCCCCTTCGTGATCTGCCCCGCCCCGATCGGGTCGAGCAGCTTGCCGATGTCGCGAAGCGTGGCGAAGGCGGCGTCGGGTCCCGTGAAGCCGAAGCCCAGCGGCTTGAAGACGCCGCCGTCGGACTCGATCGCCAGCAGGTGGTTGTCCAGCTCCGCCTTGTGCGCATCGCGATAGGCGTTGCCACCGCGCATGCCGTTCTCCTCGTTGGTCCACCCCACCACGCGGATGGTGCGCTTGGGTGTGAGGCCGAGCCGCTTGAGGACGCGCAACGCCTCCCACGCCGCCACCACGCCGCCGGCGTCGTCCATCGCACCACGCCCCACGTCCCACGAGTCGATGTGACCGCCCATGACGATGACTTCGTCAGGGAACTGCGACCCGCGGATCTCCCCCATCACGTTGCGCGACTGCACGTCGGGGAGCGTCTGCGCCGACATCGTGAGCTTCACGACGACCTTCTCTCCGCGCGCCACCATGCGCGCGATCATGTCCGCATCCTCGGGGGCGAGGGCGGCGTGCGGGATCTTTCGCACGGTCGTGTCGTAGGCCATCGACCCGGTGTGAGGCGTGCGCATGGAGTACGGCGTCACCGAGCGAATGAGCGACGCGAGCGCGCCGGCCTTCGCCGCGGCAATCGCCCCCTGCCGGCGGTAGGCGCCGGTCTCCCCGTAGTTGGTCCACGGGAAAGTGAAGAGGACGATCTTTCCCTTGGCCTCGCTGGCGCGCTTCTCCAGATCGGCGAACGAAGAGGCGACCATCACCTCGGCGGTGATCCCCGACGCGGGGGTCCCGATGCTTCCACCCAGGCCCAGCATCGGGAGCGGTGCCCGGCGCGGCAGGATCATCTCGGCCGACTCTTCGCCACGCACCCAGCGCGGCACCATCACCGGCTCGCCCTTCACGTTGTCCAGCCCATCCTCCTTCATCCGGGCGATGATCCAGTCGATCGCCCGCTCCAGCTGCGGCGACCCGCTCAGCCGGTGGCCGTGCGTCTCGGTCAGAAGGGCGACGCGGTTCCACGCCGCGCTGTCGCGCATCGACTCCGCGATGATGCGATCGGCGACGGCCTTGTAGCGGGAAGCGACGGACTGCGCCGGCAGCGGCAGGGCGACGAGGGCCACGGCGCACGCCGCGGCGAGCACGCGGTGGTGCCGGCGCGCGGAGAAACGGACGATCGGCATGACGGAACGGGGTGCGGGGGCGTGATGGCCAGGGAGAACCCGCGCGCGATGCGCGGCTCCGCGGGGGGCGCGCCGACAGGGCGCGACACCTCAGGAACGGGCGAGCGCGCCGATTCGCTGTGCGACTAGAATACCACGCCGAGCGTCGCGACGGAGCGGTCGAGCGGCTCGTGGTGCCGCAGCTGGCCGAAGAGCCCCAGGCCGCCAAGCTGCAGGCGCACCCCGGCCCCGTACGAGAGGCCGCGCTCCTCCCCGCCCTTCCCCCAGTCGTAGATCCCGTACCCCGCCATCGCATACGGCTGGATCACCGGCAGCCGCAACGGCACGACAGCGCTGGCGATCACGTTGCGGCGCCCCTCGCGAAAGTCGCCACCCGCGAAGGTCACGTCGCCGCGCAGCGCCACCGGGAAGAGCGGAAGGTCGAGCTGCACCGCCCCATGTGCGTCGAGATTGCGCGGCGAGAACGAGATCGAGTCCTTGTACACCGTGCGACCGGCGCCTAACCAGAGCGAGATCGCGCGCGATTGCGCGTGCGCGGCGGCGGGAAAGGCGGCGCACATCAGCAGCGGCAGCAACAGCCAGCGACGGGTCCTCGGCATGTGGGCTCCGGGGGGAGGAGGTGACCCGCGTTCATACCCCGCGCCGCGATGGACGATCGCGCCAACGACGAGAGGGGCGACACGGCGCGCGGTATCGCGCGTGTCGCCCCTCAAGCTAGCCCGTCTGGCCGGCCGTGGCCGACGGTCGGCTAGAAGCGGATCCCGAAGCCGACGCTCACCAGGAACGGATCGACCTTCACCGCCGAGACCTTGCTGCCACCGGTCAGGACGTCGGAGCCGATCGTCACCTTCTTGATGTCGATGTTGAGGAAGTGCTTCGGCCCGACCTTGATGTCGGCACCCAGCTGCCCGACCACACCAACGCTCGAGTCCTCGAGGTCCAGCGCGCCAACGCCCGGAACCGCCAGCTGCACATCGGAGATCAGCGTCAGGTTCGCGCCGGCGCCGACGTACGGACGGAAGGTCGCATCCGGGAGGAAGTGGTACTGCAGCAGCAGCGACGGCGGGAGGTGCTTGAACGTCCCGATCTTCGTCCCCGACAGTTCGACGTCATGCTGCTGCGGATACGTGAGCACAAGCTCCGCGGCGATGTTCTTCGTGAAGAAGTACGAGATGTCGATTTCCGGGAAGATCTTGCTGCTGACCGTGATGGCATCGGTCGGCACCGAGAGCGACGGGATCGCGTCCGACTTGTCGGCCGGCGTGAGCGAGAGGGCGCGAAGGCGCACGAGGAACTTCCCTTCGGCCGGCTGCTGCGCGGCAGAGGGGGCGGCGGCGAGCGCGAGGGCGCCAAGCAAGGCTACGACGTAGCGGGATTTCATGAATGCTCCAGAGGTGAAAGGGTTCGAAGCATTTCATGAATACGACATCACCCCACCCGGACGGGTGGGGTGATGCCAGCCAGTTGTGTGGGAGGCGCCGCCGCGCCGAGTCAGGTGCAATGCCGCTTGCGAGACCGCGACGCGCCGACAGGTGAGGCGCTACCGTCCGGCGACCCCGTACTTCCTCAGGATTTCCTTTACGCGATCGAGCGGGAGCGCCTCGACCGTGCGACCGTTGCTCGTCACTGTCGTCGCCGCAAAGAGCGAGTTGTAGATCGACTCCTCCGTCGCTTCCACCACGCCCTGAAAGAGCGCCGACATCGCGTCGTTGGCGAGGTCGTCCAGCTTGCGAACGTTGCTCCCCCCCGCCGGCCCCCCTGAGGGCGAGAGCTGGCGCCGCACGCCGGTCGCCGTCGAGAACGCCAGGACGTAGTCCCCGCTCCCATTCGACGCCGCCGACCCGGTGCGTGACAATCCCATAATCGCCCGTGCGGCCAAACGCTCGAGGTTGCGGTCCGAGAGCGGCGCGTCCGTGGCCACTACCATCATGATCGAGCCGTCGCCGCGCTCGGCGTCGACGTCGCCCTTGAAGGAAAAGCGCCCGAGTTCCTTCCCCACCGGTGCCCCCATCACCTGCAGCACACCGCCGAAGTTCGACTGCACGAGGACGCCCACCGTGTAGCCGCCTAACGTCGCGGGCAGCACGCGCGACGACGTCCCGATCCCTCCCTTCCACCCGAAGGCGATCGTTCCGGCGCCAGCACCCACCGCCCCCTCGGCCACCGCACCGCCGCTCGCCGACTCCAGCGCCTGCCGCACGTGCTCGGGGCGAATGGCGCGTTCTCGAATCGCGTTCAGCCCACCGTCGTTCGTCTCACCGACCACCGGGTTGATCGAGCCCACCCCCTCCATCCCCGGTTTCGCCAGCATCCACTCTGCCATGGCGTCGGCCGCCTTCCACACGCACAACGTGCACGTGAGCAGGATCGGCGTCTCCAGCTCGCCCAGTTCACGCAGCTGGGAGACGCCGAGCAACTTGCCGAAGCCGTTGCCGACGTGGAGCGCGGCCGGGACGCGGTCGAGGAACGGATTGCCGTCGTGCGGCAGGATCGCCGTCACCCCCGTGCGCACGCGGTCTCCCTCCACGACGGTCACCTGCCCGACACGCACCCCCGCAACGTCGGTGATCGCGTTCTGCACGCCGGGGCGGAAGATCCCCGGTGCCACACCGAGGTCGCGGGCGCGCGCACGCGCCGCAGGAGCGGAAGGTGGAGTCTGTGCATCCATGCGCGGCGCGAGCAGAAGGGAGAGCGCGCCGCCTAACGCCAGCGCACGACGAGATGAAGGGCGCATCACACGCCGGGTCAGCGAGAGAAGGTGTCGCAGCGGCGCGCGTCGCCGCCGTCGAAGCCGCGGCGAAACCACTCCATGCGCTGTGCCGACGACCCGTGCGTCCACGACTCGGGGCTCACCCGCCCGGTCGCCATCTTCTGCAGGCGATCGTCGCCGACCGCCGACGCTGCACCGAGTCCCTCTTCCACGTCACCCGCTTCGAGGATCCCCTGCCTCGCCGCCGTCGCGGCCCAGACCCCCGCATAGCAGTCGGCCTGCAGCTCGAGGCGCACCGACAGTGCGTTCCCCTCCGACTCGCTGGCGCGCTGCTGGGCGCGATGCACCTTGCCGCTGGTGCCGAGGATGTTCTGCACGTGGTGCCCGATCTCGTGCGCGAGCACATACGCCTGGGCAAAGTCGCCCGGGGCCTTGAAGCGATCGCGCAGCTCCTGGAAGAAGGCAAGGTCGATGTAGACCTTCTCGTCGCCCGGGCAGTAGAAGGGCCCCGTCGCCGACTGGCCATAGCCGCACGCCGTCTCCGTGGCGTCGCGGAAGAGCACGAGCTTGGCGTCGCGATACTCCGCGCCGACTTCGGGGAGCACGCGCGACCACATGCTCTGCGTGCTGTCGAGCACCGCGGAGACCATGAGGACGAGCGGTTCCTCCTGCGGATCGTTGATCGGCGCCGCCTCGGCCGACGGCGCCGGCTGCACCGCGGTCGCACCGCCGCCGGCCAGTCCGAGGAAGTCCTGCTTGAAGACCGCGCTCAGGATGAGGAGGATGACGATGCCGCCAAGGCCCAGCTTCCCGCCGCCGAAGCCGCGTCCACCGCCGCCCAGGCCACCACCACCACCAAAGCCACCCCCACCACCGCCGCCGCTCGACGCCCCACGACGATCCTCGAGGTTCTCGCTGCGTCCACGCGGGTTGATACGCATCCCTTGCTCCTGGTTCAGGTCTGGCTGTTGAGGCAGTGTGACGGCGACGGTGCGGCGCCGACGGGCGCGTCCCCCACGGAGGGGGCGAGCGGGGTGCTCACCCCGCGCACGGGGGGGGGACCCCATTCGAGCAGGATACTACCCCGTGCGATCGGGGGCGGACGCTCCCTCGTCGCGCATCCGGGCGAGGACTCGCCCCGCGCGCTGCGCGGCGTCCGCCAGCCGCGCCGGCGGCACGATGAAGGAGATCCGGAAGAACCCCTCCCCGCCAGCACCAAAGCCCGACCCCGGGAGGACGATCACCCCTTCGTCGCTCATGAGGCGATCGGCGAACGCCTTGCTCGGAATGCCCTCGGGGAGGGGGATCCACAGGTACATCGTCGCGGCGGGCGACGACACCGCGAACCCCGCCGCGCGAAAGGCCGCGACCGCCGCGTCGCGGCGCTCCTGGAAGATCGCCACGTTGCCCGGGACGAAGTCGCGCCAGCTCTCGATGGCCGCGACCCCTGCCGCCTGGATCCCCATGTACGTCCCGGTGTCGACGAAGGTCTTGACCTTGGCCAGCGCCCCGGCAATCTCCGGTTTGGCCACCGCCCAGCCGCACCGCCAGCCGGTCATGTTGTACGTCTTCGACAGCGAGTGAAACTCGATCGCCACCTCGCGCGCCCCGTCCACCTCGAAAATGGACGGCGGCACGTAGCCATCGAAGGCGAGCTCGGAGTAGGCGTTGTCGTACACGAGCAGCACGTCGCGGTCGCGACAGAAGCGCACGACGCGCTCCAGGTAGTCGCGCGGGGCGATCGCGGTGGTCGGGTTGTTCGGGTAGTTGAGGTACACGACGCGCGTACGCGCGATCACCTCGGCGGGGAGTTCCTCGAGCTCCACGAGGAAGTTGGTACGCGGCCGCAACGGATACACGTGCGGCGTGGCGTCGCTCAGCAGCGTTCCGCCCAGGTACGCCTGATACGCGGGCTCCGGAATCACGGCGACATCGCCGCGCCCGAGAAAGGCGAAGGCGATGTGCGCCAGCCCTTCCTTGGACCCCAGGAGCGGGACGACCTCGGTCATCGGGTTGAACGTCGTCCCGAAGCGCTGCGCCATCCACGCCACGATCGCCTCGCGGAAGGGGACGTGCCCGATCCCGAAGCCGTAGCGCCCGAACGACGGGACGGCCGCCGCGCGCTGGAGCGCATCGACTGCAGCTGGAGGCGCGGCCAGGTCGGCGTCGCCCGCGCCGAGGTCGATGACATCAACCCCCGCCTGCAGCAGTTCGCGCTTGCGCTGGGGGACGTGGGCGAGCGGATAGGCGGGCAACTGCCCGAATCGATCGGAGAATCGAGGCACGCGACGGGAACGGTGAGTCGGTGGTCGGGCGGGACGCGAACTGCCCGGCAATCTAGCCCGCCAGCCGAGCCACGGCGCCACCGAAGGGTGCGCGACGCCGAGCTTCCGCGGCTGCCGGATCCTCCGTCTGCTCCCCCGCACGCTCGACTGCCTGCTCGACTGCCTGCTCGACTGCCTGCTCCTCCGACCCGATCAGCTGGCCGGTTCGGGCTCGTCGAAGACCGGCTCGAAGCTCGCGTCGAGGGCGCGCAGCGTGAAGCGGAAGATGCTCCCCCCCTCGGCGCGCGGCTCGTGGCTGAGCCGCCCCCCCTGCGCCTCGGCGAGCATGCGCGCGACCGCTAGCCCCAGCCCAGCCCCCCCCACGTCGGCCAACCGGTGCTTGGCGCGAAAGAAGGGCGCGAAGATGCGCTCGCGATCCTCCTCGGCCACCCCAGCCCCACGATCGCGCACCTCGATGACCAGTTCTCCCTCGCCGCGGCGTGCCACCAGCTCGATCGGCGCGTCGGAGGGCGAATACTTCGCCGCGTTCTCCAGCAGGTTCACGAGCACGCGCATGGAAGCGACGAAGTCGAACTGTCCCACCAGCGGGCCGTCGTCGTCGACGACCACGCGCTGCACGCGGCGATCGCCCAGCAGGGGAGCGAGCTGCCGCATGGCGGCCCCCACGAGGTCCTCCAGCGTGTTCACGTCGAGGGCGAGCGACATCTCCCCCGCCCGCGCCCGCGAGAGGTCGAGCAGGTCACCCACCATGCGCGACAGCCGGTCGGCCTCCTCCTCGATCTGCTGCGCGGCGCCGTCGCCGCGCCTGACGAGCGACGCGGCGAGCAGCTTGATGGTGGTGAGCGGCGTGCGCAGGTCGTGCGACACGGAGGCCAGCACCATGTCCTTCATCCGGTCGGCTTCGCGCAGCGCGTCGGCGTGGGACGCATCGGCCGCCAGCCGCATGCGGTCCAGCCCCAGCGCCGCGTACTGCGCCATGGCGCGCAACGTGGTCGCGCGCGTCCCGCGCAGCGACGACGTGGACACGCCCTCCACCCGCATGTCGCCGATCACGAGGCCATCGGCCTGCAGCGGGAAGTGCAGCGCCTCGGGTTGCACCTGGCGAGCGACGTCGTGCGGGGCCACCAGGACCGACGCCACCACCTCCCCACCGTCGGCCCCGCTCCCCCGACGGATGATGCACCGCTCCGCCCCCAGCAGCTCGCACATCGCCACCGCCACGCGCTCCACCGCCGCCGCGGGACTCAAGGTCGACAACATCTCGGCCCCCAGGTCGGCCATGCGTTGCAGCTCGGTGCTGCGCTGCCGTGCCTCGGCCGCCTTGTACTGCGCCCGGGACAGCAGGCGGGTGGCCACCGCCGCCGTCACGAAGAACGAGATGAGGACGGTGAGGTCGTGCGGCTTGTTGAGCGAAAAGCGGCCAAACGGCGGCTGGAAGATCACGTCGATGGCGACGAAGCCCACGCCTGCCAGGAAGAAGCCCAGTCGCTCCCCGCCAATCGAACTCGCCAGCAGGATGAGTAGCAGCATCGGGAGGACGACGTGCACCTCGTCGACCGTCGTCCGGTACGGCGCCATCACGCTCACGAACAGGAGCAACGCCACCGTCCCGCCCAACCAGGAGGCCCGGCGCTCGAGGCGCGTGGTCCCCCGCTCCACCTCGAGGGAGTCCCGTGACGATCCGGCCATGCGCCGCCTCCCGATCCCCGCCCCGCCCTAGCGGGGAACCTCGAAGCGGTAACCGACGCCTGGCTCGGTCACGATCAGCTGCGGCGACGACGGATCGGGCTCGATCTTCTTCCGCAGCGCCGTGATGAACACGCGCAGGTATTGCGACGCGTTCCCGTGCGAGCGCGCCCACACCGCGTCGAACAGCTGGCGATGCGTGAGCGTGCGCCCGGCCTGGGTCGCCATGGTGCGCAGCAGCGACCACTCGAGCGGCGTCAGGTGCAACCGCTCGCCACCACGAAAGGCCCCGCGGCGATGGAAGTCGATCTCGATGTCCCCTGCGCGAATCACCGCCGGCAGGTCGCTCTCGACCACGGTCGCGCGCCGCAGGTGCGCCCGCACGCGGGCCACCAATTCGGCCGACCCGAAGGGCTTGGTGAGATAGTCATCGGCGCCGAGGTCGAGCATCCGCACCTTTTCCGCCTCGGAGTGCCGTGCCGAGAGCACCACGATGGGAACCTGGCTCCACGCGCGCAGTTCGCGGCAGACCACGTCCCCCGCCATGTCGGGGAGCCCGATGTCGAGGATGACGAGGTCGGGCATGCGAGAGGCCGCCAGTGCCAGCCCGTCGGCACCCGTGGGGGCGTCGAGGACGCGAGCGCCACGCTCCTCGAGCACCTGCGCCAACGCCTTTCGAATCTGCGGCTCGTCGTCGATGATGAGCACCAACGCGTCCAACTGCTCGGTCGGAACGACGAAGCGCTGATGGCCAACGGGAATTGTCGTAGTCATGACTCCCATCCTGTCGCGCAAAGGCTGTGGCGAACGATACACCGAGCGGCGGCGCTCGGGGAGAACGCCGCCGGGACGGACGCCGCCCCGCAACCCGTCTCGGGCTACTTCCGGGCGACGAGGGTCAGGATGGTGTACGTCGCGACCATCTCGCCCTCCTGATTGTTGACACACACGTCCCACGCCACCACCCCCTGCGGGACGCCATCGGCCGGTGTCTCCTTCAGCGTCTTCTGTTTGCAGGTGAGCTTCACCTGGATCGTATCCCCGGCATAGACCGGCTTGGTGAATCGCAGGTTCTCCATGCCGTAGTTGGCCAGGACCGGTCCGGGCGCCGGGTCGACGAACAACCCGGCCGCGGCGGCGATGACGAAGTAGCCGTGCGCCACCCGCTTCCCGAAGATCGACTCCTTCGCCGCGATCTCGTCCATGTGGGCGTAGAAGTGGTCGCCGCTCAGGCCAGCGAAGTTGACGATGTCGGTCTCGGTCACCGTGCGGCGATGCGTGGTGAGCGAGTCGCCGATCTCCAACTCGTCGAAGTACTTCCGGAAGGGGTGGATGCGGTCGGTGGGCTGGTTGGCACCCGGAATCCACTCATTCGTGATGCGGGTGATGGTCTCCGGCGCCCCCTGCACCGCCGTGCGCTGCATGTAGTGCATCACGCCGCGCATCCCCCCCATCTCCTCACCGCCCCCCGCGCGCCCTGGCCCCCCGTGCACCAGGTGCGGAAGCGGCGATCCGTGCCCCGTCGCCTCCTTCGCGCTGTGCCGATTGGCGACGTAGAGCCGGCCGTGGTACGCCGCCGTCCCCAGGACGATGTCGCGCGCTACCCGGTGGTCGGCGGTGAAGAGCGACCCGCAGAGCGACCCCTTCCCCAGGCGCGCCAGCGCGATGGCGTCGTCGACGGTGGCGTACGGCATCACCGTGTTGACCGGGCCGAACGCCTCGATGTCGTGCGGTGCCGAGTTGGCAAACGGTGTGTTGCAGGCGAGCAGCGTGATGGGATAGAACGCCCCTTTCTCGGCGTCGGCGTTGACCAGCGCACCGAGTGCACCGCCGAAGACGACCTCGGCTCCCGCGCGAATCCCCTCGGCCGCCTTGCCCACCTCACGCACCTGCGCGCGTCCGGCGAGGGGCCCCATCTTCACCCCCTCGGCGGTGGGGTCGCCCACCTTCACGTCGCCCAGCCGCTTGCGCAGCGCGGCGATCACGTCGCCCATCACGTTGTCGGGGACGATCGTGCGGCGGATGGCGGTGCACTTCTGCCCCGCCTTCGACGTCATCTCCCGCACGACCTCCTTGACGAAGAGGTCAAACTCCTCGGTGCCGGGGACCGCATCGGGGCCAAGGATGGAGCAGTTGAGCGAGTCGGCCTCCATGTTGAAGCGCACCGCGTTGTGCACCACGCGCTTCGACTCCTTGAGCATCCGCCCTGTCGACGCCGACCCGGTGAAGGCGACGGCGTCCTGGCACTCGAGATGGTCGAGCAGGTCGCCCGCGCTCCCGCAGATGAGCTGGATGGCGCCCTCGGGGAGGATCTTCGACTCGACGATCATGCGGAACGCCGCCTCGGTCAGGTACGAGGTCAGCGTGGCCGGCTTCACGATGCAGGGGACGCCCGCCAGCAACGACGGCGCGAGCTTCTCCATCATCCCCCAGACGGGGAAGTTGAAGGCGTTGATGTGCACCGCCGCCCCTTCTAGCGGGACGCAGATGTGGCGCCCAACGAAGGTCCCCCCCTTGGAGATCGCCTCCGCACCGCCATCGACGTAGAACGTCTCGTTCGGAAGCTCACGACGCCCCTTGCTGGCGTACACGTAGAACGTCCCGATCCCACCGTCGATGTCGACCCACGAGTCCGCCTTGGTGGCCCCGGTGGCGGTGGAGAGCGCGTACAACGCCTCCTTTCGCTCGCCGAGGTACTTGGCGACCTCCTTGAGCATCAGCGCGCGCTGATGGAAGGTGAGGCGACGCATCGCGGGGCCACCGACGGTGCGGGCGTAGTGGAGCATCGCCTGGAAGTCGAGACCGGCGCTGCTCGCTTCGGCCACCTTGTCGCCGGTGACGGCGTGGAAGAGATCGGTCGCGGATCCGGTGCCCTGCACCCACTGGCCGAGGGCGAAGTTCTGGAGTCGCATGCGGGGAATGGCGGTGGAGGGAGGGGGCGCGGGGACGCTCCCGGCTGCCGGCGGACACCAGGAGTTGCCTCCGGTCGACACGCCGAGCGGGATAAGCTAACGGTCGGGTGGCCGCTCCGGCGGACAGGGGGCGGCGGAATCCCGTACGACGCCGTCGGCGCTTCGCTCTTTTGCCGCAGAGGTCCGACCACAAGCGTGGAGGTGCGGTGTCTCCCGGCGCGTGGCCCGAAGGAGGCGACCTCCGGGAGGGGCCGTGGACCCCTCAACATCAGGAGGCTCAATGCTGAGTCGCAATCCACTCCGTGAGGGCGTAATGGCCGGCGCTCTCGGGGCCACCGCGATTGCCGGGTGGACCCTCGCCGTCGACGCGTTCACCGACCGGATCGGCGTCACGGGGGCGCTGATCGGGGCGTGGATCTACGAGGCG
>Ga0116177_10001946_pt1 | contig 15328 bp, 12 predicted proteins | sample AD_STIC10_MetaG_FD_89750 | JGI IMG/M metagenome (GOLD analysis project Ga0116177, IMG submission 89750) | Active sludge microbial communities of municipal wastewater-treating anaerobic digesters from USA - AD_STIC10_MetaG | ecosystem: Engineered > Bioreactor > Anaerobic > Digestate | place: USA... | reverse complement strand
GAATCCAGAGGATGATCTGCTGCAGCTCGAACATGCGTTGAATATGGGCGCAGTCAGGTGGGGTGTGGGTTGGTGTTTCAGGTTGTCCCCCAGCAGAAAGTGCTGGGACCGTTGAGTTGCTGGGGCTGGGAAATTTCAGGCCACCACATTCATGGGCTGAGACCTGCGGGATCTGGCGGTGGCTTACCCCTCTCCCCCTTGTGGGGAGAGGGTGGGGTGTGGGGGGCTGTTGAGCGGTAAGCTGCATCGACATCGCGCATGCGGAGCCGCCCCCCCACCCCTGCGCCCCTCCCCACAAGGGGGAGGGGGAAGCGGGCAGCGGTGCGTGTGGCTCTGGGTTCCCGCTTGCGCCCTTCGGGCTTGCGAGAATGACGGCCAGAGAAGTTGGCGGGTCGCGCAAAAGAAAAGGCCCGCTGTTTTCAGCGGGCCTTGATGATTTGCTATTGCGTCTGATCAGGCGACCGAAGGTGAGGTTTCGCGGATCCATTCGGCGAGTTTGGTTTTGGTCATGGCGCCGGTTTTCATCGAGAGCAGTTTGCCGTTCTCGAAGATGAGCAGGGTGGGCAGGCCGCGGACACCGAACTTGCCCGGCGTCATCGGGTTTTCGTCGGCGTTGAATTTCACCAGCTTGGCCTTGCCTTCGAACTCTCCCGCGAGCTGTTCGAAAGCAGGCATCATCTGTTTGCAGGAGCCGCACCATTCGGCCCAGAGATCGACGACGACGGGGCCGGTGGCCTGCATCACTTCGGCTTCGAAAGTGTCGTCGGTGACTTCAGCGAGGGCCATATGCGTATTTCCTTGTGAGGTGTGATGCGCCGCTTCGCGGCTGTGCGTCAGGCGACTGACGGCGCGGATTCTTTCAGCCACTCGACCATGCGCGACTTGCTCATCGCGCCGAGATGCGTGGCGGTGACGTTGCCTTTTTCGAAGATCATGAAGGTGGGGAGACCACGAACGCCAAAGCGGCCGGCGGTCAGCGGGTTGTCGTCGATGTTGATCTTCACGACCTTCACCTTGTCGCCGAGTTCATCGGCGAGGGCTTCGAAGTGGGCGGAGACCTGTTTGCACGGGCCGCACCATTCGGCCCAGAAATCGACGATCACCGGCTTTTCGGAGGCGAGGACGTCTGCATCGAAGCTGTCGTCGGAGATGGCGGAGACGGACATGGGATACCTCTGGAACTCAGGGACCTTAAGTAGGGAGGGCCCGTCCCGCATCAAACAGAGCGCCGCTAAAGGGACGGTTCATGGCCGGATAGCCTTGAGCGCTCGATCCAGGGCGGAGGGGGGTATTTCCATGAGTCTGGGGCCGTCTGTCCAGACCAGCAGGCACCGAATGGGACGGTTTGGCCAGCGTTGCGTCAACACGGCGCGATAGGCGGCCATCTGGGCGATATACGCCTCGCCAACGCCCTCGATCGTGGGGGGGGAGGGGCGGTCGGTCTTGTAATCGACGACCAGAATTTCGGTGGGGGTGACGACCAGCCGGTCGACCCGGCCGTTGATGGTGTTGTCGCCAAGGCGGCCGATGACGGGCGCTTCCGAGCGGCCGCCGGGGGCGAAGACTGTGGCGAAGTCCTTGTCTTCCAGAACGCCCATGGCGGCTTCGAGCATTTCCTTGCGCTGGGCGGGGGTGAGGTCGGGCTGTTTTTTCAGGAAGGCTTCGGCGGCTTTGCGGCGACCTTTTGGTGCGATCTCGGGCAGGGCTTCGAACATCAGGTGGATGAGCGTGCCGCGGCGCAGGCGTTCGGCGCGGCCGGCGCCGAAGGGGGAAATGACGGGTGGTTCGGAAGATGAGGTGAGGCGAGAGGGGGAGAGGACCTGTCCCTTGAACTCGAGCGTGATGGGGCGGGTGAGCCAGGCGGGGAGTTGAGTGGCGCTGGTGGTGGCGATGGCGGCGGGTGTGACGCGGGCAGGCGCGGCGCCGAAGCGGAGGAGGGTGCGGTCTGTGTCTTCGATTTCGCTGGCGCGACCGTTCGTGACGAGGCGTTGCATGGCGGACTGGGCGATCGTGTACCACGACGTTTCGGTGTGGCCGGCGCCTTTGGGGTGGCCGGTGAAGGCGCCGCAGACGATGAGGCGATCCTGCGCGCGCGTGAGCGCGACGTAGAGCAGGCGGCGATGTTCCCGGAGAGCGCGGGCTTCGGCGATGGCGCGGAGTCTGGCGCTGAGTTCGATGTCGCTGGTTTTCGGGCCGGCCCAGATCGGCGCGCCGTCTTCGGTGATGAAGACGCCGTCGCGTTCGCCGCGATGGGCGGAGCATGTGTCGGGCAGGATGACGATGGGGGCTTCGAGGCCCTTGGCGCCGTGGACAGTCATCACGCGGACTTCATCCTGAGGGCCGGAGAGTTCGCGCTTCACTTCGCCGCCACGGCGTTCGACGGCGTTGAGGAAGATCTGGAGGCTGGGGGCGTCGCCTGCGTCGAAGGCGGCGGCGCGGTCGATCAGGGCGGTGACGGGTTCGCGCGCGGGGCCGCCGAAGCGGGAGAGGATCAGCTCCCAGCCGGGGCGCGGCAGGCCGACGCCGCGTTCGAGCGCGTGGGTGAGGAATTCGAACGGCGACTGATGACGACGTTCGAGCACGTTTTCGAGGAAGGCGGTGATCGGGAGTTTTGCATCCTGCACGGCGGGCCAGAGGCGGCCTTGGCGTGGGTTGGCGATGGCGAAGAGTTGCTCGTCGTCGAGGCCGCCGAACGGACCTTTGAGGATTTCGGCGAGGGCGAGGTCGTCTTCCGGGCAGAGGGCGAAGCGGACGAGGTTGAGCAGGTCCTGCACGGCGAGCGAATCCAGCAGCTGGATGCGGTCGGCGCCGGCGACGGGAATGTTCTCGCGCTTCAGCGCTTGCAGGATGCCGTCGAACAGGCCGCCGGTGCGGCCGCGGACGAGGATGAGGAAGTCGCCGGGGCGGCAGGGGCGTTGCTGCTTCTTCTCCCAGACGACGGCGCCGGTTTCGATCTCGCGGCGGATGAATTTCGCGATGCGGTTGGCGAGGCGGGCTTTCGGGCTGGCGGCGGATTCCTGTCCCTGTGGCGCGGCCCATGGTTCGGCGGGCGTCACGTCTGTCTTCGGTTCGAGGGGCCAGAGTTCGACCGAGCCGGGCTGGTCGCGGCGGAAGGAGGTGTGGCGCATCACGTCGGCGGCGTCGGGCGGGGCGACGGTGAACGGCGCGTCGGGCGTGAAGACATCGGTGTCGAAGACGGTGTCGACATAGTCGAGCACTTCCGGGGATGAGCGGAAGGACATGGCTAGACTGGGGATCTCGTGGTCCAGCTTGGCGGTTTCGGCGTTGTCGATGAAGCCCTGCTTCTGGAGCAGGAAGAATTCAGGGTCCGCTCCCTGGAAGGAGTAGATCGACTGCTTGCGGTCACCCACGACGAAGAGCGTGCGGCGTTCGTCGCGCACGGCACCGTGGCCGGAGAAGATGTCGGCGGTGAGGGCGGTGAGGATTTTCCACTGGGCGGGGCTGGTGTCTTGAGCCTCGTCGAGCAGGATGTGGGAGATGCCGCCGTCGAGTTTCCATAGAACCCATTCGGCGGCGTGTTCGCGCGTGAGCAGGCGGGATGTGGTTTCGATCAGGTCGTCGAAGTCGAGGCCGGCGCGGGCGCGCTTGCGGCGGTCGAATTCGTCGAACAGCGTGTCGGCGAGGCGGAGCAGCGCGGCGGAGCGTTCGAACAGACGCGCGGCGTTGAGGGCTTCGGCGATGGCGAGGATGCGGTGGATCTCGCTGCCTTGCGGCACGTCCTTGGTCTGGAAGAAGAGGGCGACGGCGGGGGCCTGTTTCAGGGCTTCGGCGGTGTAGGGGTTGGATTTGCGCGGGTCGCCTGACTTGGTGAAGGCGAGCGAGGCGTAGGCGGCGAAGCGATCTGCGGCGGGCGCGTCTGACAGGACGGTGGCGAGCGTCGTGGCGAGTTCGGCGTCGGATTTCTTGGCGGTGGGGACAGCGCCGAGCAGGTCTTTGAGGGCCTTGCGCGGGAGGTCGGCGCCCATCGCCTTGTCGAGCAGGTCGGCCGTGCCGAGAGCCGGGGCGCCGATCTCGCGGGCGAGGCGTTCGACGGCTGTGTCGATGCCGCCGGCATTTGCGATGTAGCGCTGGATGGCGGCGCGGCGGGGGAGCAGGGCGCGGACGGCTTCGAAGCCTTTGCCGCCTCCGGCTTCGGCGGCGAAGCGGGCGGCTTCAACGAGGGCGGTGTCGCCGCGCACGACGCGGCGGCCCATGGCGCGGAAGGCGGCGTCCCAGATATCGGCGGCGTCATCGTCATCGAGTTCGGAGAAGCCGGGAGCGATGCCCGCTTCGAGCGGGAAGCGGCGGAGGACGCGGCCGGAGAAGGCGTGGATCGTCTCGATGCGCAGGCCGCCGGGCGTCTCGAGCGCTTTCGCGAACAGTTCGCGGGCGCGGCCGATGTCTTCATGATCGTAATCGGTCTCGGGGCGATGTTCGAGGCTGGCGAGTTCCTTGCGGAGCTTGCCATCGTCCATCACGCACCAGTCGCCGAGACGCGCGAAGAGGCGGGACTGCATCTCGCTGGCGGCGGCCTTGGTGTAGGTGACGCAGAGGATCGAGTCAGGCTCGACGCGTTTCAGCAGCAGGCGGGCGACGCGGTCGATCAGGACTTTGGTCTTGCCCGAGCCTGCGTTCGCTTCGACCCAGGCGGAGTGGCTGGGCAGGGCGGCGAGGCGCTGGCCTTCGCTGGCGGCGGCGTATTCGGGCCATGACGTATCGGGGGGCGTCATTCGTCGCCTCCCTCGTCAGTCGTCCACTCAGCGCGGCGGGCGAGGTTGTCGTAGTCGGAGACGGACCAGGCAAATTCGACGCGCGGCTTGGAATAGTAGGGTTGGGCGGGATCGGCGTATTGCTCGATGAGATGTTTCAGGCCTTCGAGGGCAGCTTCGGCGATCTGCATCGTCGTGCCGGTTTCAAATTCCAGCGGCTGGCCGTTTTTCTCGCTCATGGTCTGCGCGCTGAGCGACATGCGGAAATAGATCAGCTCGGACGTGGGCGCGGGGCCGATATGGCCGAAAGCGGATTCGGCAGCGATGGCGGCTTCCAGGGCGAGCTGAGGTTCGAGGCCGCGTTCGACCTGTGGCGCAGTTTTCGGCTGGCCTGTCTTGAAATCGACGATGGCGAGCGTGCCGTCTGCGAGTTTCTCGACGCGGTCGGCGGTGGCTTCGAGGCGGACGGGGCCGAGCGAGGACTGGAAGGTGATGCCGGCTTTCTTCTCGGTGGCGAAGTCGACGCGATGATGGTCGCGCTGAGCAGACCAGCGGAGATAGGCGCGGCCGGCGCGGAGCCAGAGCGGCTTTTCGAGTTCGATGAGTTCGGGCGGGGCGCCTGCATCCGTGAGGCTGGTGGTGATGAGTTCGTCGATGGCACGTTCGTTGTCCTTCTCCTCGAACGTCTCGACGGCGAGGTGGACAGCCGTGCCGCGCTCACGGGCGTCGATGTCTTCAGCGACGCGGCGGAGCGGTTCTAGGCGGAGGATGCGGCGGGCGTAGTCGGCGTAAGGGTCGCGGATCAGCGTGACGACGCGGCTGGGCGAGAACTTGTCGAGGCGGCGCTTCTCGACAGGCGGCGTCGGCGTCGGCATTTTCGCGGGCGTCACCTTGTCCGCGTGGCGGAGGGCGTGGGCCCAGACGAGGGGATCATGGCCGGGCTTGGGCTTGAGCGCGGCTTCGGCCTGTTCGCGGCCATCGAGGCCGCCGGCGGCGAGCGTACGAAGACGCCAGAGCCAGCGCGAAGCGACGGCGGGTTTATCGTCGACGCGCTTGGCGCGGAGCAGGATGACTTCCGGCGCGTTGGCCATTTGCGCGAAATCGTGCGCGGAGAGGCCGACGCGTTCGTCTGGATCGGGCAGGCCGATCTGCTTGCGCAGCGTGCGATTGAGGAAGGCGTCTGCGGCAGCGGGCTTTGGCCACGAGCCTTCGTTGAGGCTGGCGAGGATGACGCGGTCGCGGCGTTGAAGGCGGGCTTCGAGTGGGCCCCAGATGGCGATGCGGGGATGTTCGGCCGTGTCTGGCGCGGCGATCATGCGCTGCATGACGGTTTCGGCGAAGTCAGCGAAATCGGCGGAGTCCATGAGGCCCATGGCGTCTGAGAGTTCGCCGAGTTGCGTGATGAATTGCGCGGCCTGTGCGCCTGGCTTGCCGGCCCAGATATGCGGGCCGCCAGCGATGGCTTCGGCCAGGCGGGCGATGGCTTCGGCGGCGGCTTTGCCGTCGATCTGGTCATCGAAGAAAGCGGCGCGGGCGGGATAGTGCAGCTTGTCGATGTCGCGGATGAGGGCGGCGCAGTGGGGGCGGGGCTTCCTCTTGCGTTCTTCGTCTTCGTTGTCGTTGCGCGGATTTTCGAGGCGATCGGCGAGGTCTTCCAGCGTGGAGTGGCGGCGGGGGCCGCGCAGGGATTCCCGTTCGATCTCGCTGACGAGTTTGTGGAGATGATCGGGGTTGCGGCCGATGCTGGCGAACTGGTGTTTCAGGACAGCGAGGAGGCTGACGGGTTCGGCCGGATCGCGGACCCAGCGGCAGAGGAGCAGGAGGAACGCGCCAATCTGGCAGCGCGTGAGCGGCGTGCCGGAGGACGGCGCGATGTCGAGGCTCCAGCGTTCGAGGATCGCGGCGACCCGGCGGGCGAGCTGGGCTTCGGGCGTGACGAGGGCGACAGTCTTGTCGGGCGTTTCCAGCGTCTCGCGGAGGAGCAGGGCCGCGACGAGCGCTTCCTCACTTTCGTCTTCGGCTTCGATGAGGGAGAGGCCGTCGAGCGCCTGCGTGACTAGGTCGTGCGGTTTGCCGGGGGACGCGAGGTGGGCGAGGCGCTCGGTCCAGTCGCGGGTTTCGGTGGCGGGGGCGAGGGCTTCGTTGAGGAGGCGGCGGCGGGCGGTTTCGCGCGGGTTCTCGTCGCTGTTGGGCCAGGGGCGGACGTCGGCGGGCTTGAGGCGCAGCCATTTCAGCGTTTCGCCGAAGGCGTGCTGCGGGTGGCTGGCGGCGTCTGCGACGGCGGCCCAGCCCTTGTTGGTGAGATCCGGGTCGAGGCCGGGAAGGACGATGAGGCCGCGCGGGAGTTTCAGCACGGCATCCATCAGGATGCGCGTCGCTGCGCCCGTGCCCGTTGAGCCGGCGATGATGACAGGATGTTCGGGCTGCTCATTGCGCCAGCGTGTCTTGAGCGCTTCGGCGGCGGCGAGGCGGCGGGTCTGCGCGTCGATGACGCCTTGCTCTTTCAGGTGGTCCGGCCAGGCGTGCATGACGATGTCGAGGAAGTCTGCAGAGACCTGCCAGTGCTCGGCGAGATTGGGCGCGAGTTCGCCGGAGAGGCCTTTCAGCTTGTCCCAGTCGACGCCGCCGGCGAGGGAGGCCTGATCCATCAGCGCGGCGAGTTCGTCTGCTGCGGACAGGAGCGATGAGGGCGGGAGCGGGTCTTCCTTCTGCGCGCGGCGCCAGGCCTGGATCAGCCTTGCGAGCGCGCCACGGCGGCGGGCGGAAGAAAGCGCGGGCGGGAGTTCGAGTGCGTCCGGGCTGAAGGCGGCGATGCCGTCTTCTTCGTCGATGTCGCCGAGGGTGCGGATATCGGGCGTGAGCAGCGTGCCGTCCATGGCGCGGTAGAGGGCGAGGGCAAGCTCGCGGGCGGCGCGCTGGTTGGGCGTGAAGATGAGCGCGTCGGCGAGGAGTTCGGGATTGTCGCGCGCGTTGGTGGCGTCGATCAGGCCCTTGGCGAGTTCGTCGAGGAAGAAGGACGAGCCGGGGAGGGAGAAGACTTTCGAGCCTTCAGCGAAGATGCCCCCGACTGCGGCTGCGCGCGTCAGCTTGCCGGCCCCATGGTTCTCAGGCGGGCTTCCGCTTCATCGCGACCGGCGGGGTCGCCGACGTGCATCCAGAAGGGGCTCATGACCGTGCCATAGAGGCGACCGGCGCGGCCCATCGCGTTCCAATAGACGTTGGCGGAGAAGGGCTTGATCTCGTAGTCGCGCAGGAGGTCGGCGCGGGTGATGTGGGTGCCGGCGAAAACATATGGCGCGTCGGGCTTGTCGCCACGACGCTGCAGCTGGCCGTCATGACCGAGGAAGAAGTCGCCGGGACCGCAGAAACCGAGCGTGGCGTTCATGTCGGCGAGCAGCAGAAGCGCGTCCATGTCGTTCGGATCGTAGGCTTCGGCCATCTTCAGGAAGGTGGTGTCGCCGGGCGTCGCCCAGGTCACATCCGTGTTGATTACGAAGAAAGGATCTTTGCCGAGAAGGGGCAGTGCCTGGATCACGCCGCCGCCGGTTTCGAGCAGCACGGCGCGCTCGTCCGAGATGACGATCTCGATATCCTTGCGGGGCCTCAGGTGCGCGATCATCATGTCCGCGAGGTAGTGGACGTTGACGACAGCGCGCGTGACGCCCTGCGCGACCAGCTTGTCGAGTACGCGATCGACCAGCGTGCGGCCGCCGACTTCGATCAGCGGCTTGGGGAGATTGTCGGTGAGTGGCTTCATGCGCGTGCCGAGGCCGGCCGCGAGAAGCATGGCAGTGGTGATCTTTGTCATGCGACGACCAGAAGATGCGGTGCGACGGCTTCGACGAAACCGCGCGCTTCCGACATGGCGGGATGGGACAGCGTTTCGTTTAGCAGGCCGCGCAGGCGCGGCTGGAACGTGTCGTAGCGGGGTTTCTTGTCGCGTGTGACCAGTCTTGCGAAAATGCCCATGATACGCATCGTGTTCATCGCGCCGAGCACAGAGAAGCGTTCGTCGAAATCGCGGCGCGTGCCGCCCGTGCCTTCGAGATAGGCGCGGATGGCGGCTTCGCGGGCTGCGGGCGAGACATCGCGACGGGCGTCGTGCAGCAGCATCGACATATCCCACTCGCCCCAGCCAAGGACGGCGTCCTGGAAGTCCAGCAGGCCTACGCGGGCGAGGCCGTCGCGTTGCGGGAGCCAAATCAGGTTTTCGGCGTGCGTATCACGCAGGATAAGGGCGCGGGGATAGTCTTCCGCCTTGGCGATCAGGTTCTCGCGCACGCGTTCCCAGCGCAGGCGCGTTTGCTCGTTGATGCGCATGTTGAGATCGCGCTGCGGCATCCATTCGACGAACAGATCGACGTTCGCGGAGAGGGCCAGGTGATCGTAGGTGAGGATCGGCCACTCGCCGCCGCGATAGGGCAGCGTGAAAGGCGCGGGGGCGCGGTGGACAGCGGCGAGCACTTCGCCAGCCGCCGCATAGAGCGCGATCTCGTCGCCGCCGCGCGCGATGACTTCGGCGAAGAGATCGTCGCCAAGGTCTTCGAGGATGGCGAGGCCGTGCGTGATATCCTGATCGAGGATATTCGGCGCCGACAGGCCGAGGTTCACTAGATGACCGGCGACGGCGGCAAAGGCTTCGACGCGCGAGGCGGCCAGGCGCGAGACTGCGTTCCAGCCGAGCTTTAGTCGTTCTTCGTCATCTGCGCCGGGCGGGCAGGGTTGGGATTCGAGCGGCGGGGCATCCATCAACATGGCAGTCTCGGTCTTGCGGCGCAGGCGTTCATACCGGCGCGTTGAGGCGTCGGCGTTGAGGGGCGTGCGCGCTGCCTCGCCCCAACCGCTGCGGGTGAGGAATTCCTGGATCTCGCTGCCGCGCAGGTTGTTACTCATCGCGGCCTTGCTCAAGTTTGGGTGCGCCAGTCGCCATCGATACGCGAACTCCAGTCGTCGAGGTCCAAAAGCCGGGCGATTCGCCCGTTACCGCCGAAGCTTAGCTGAACTTCCAGCCGTTGGGCCGGAAGATCGCGGCCAAGTCTTTCCGGCCATTCAATGAGCGCCAGCCCATCCACAGCTTCCTCCAGCCCCAGTTCGCGGGCTTCGCCGGGGTGTTCGAGCCGGTAAAGGTCGAAATGCCAGATCGGGAAGACGGGGCCCTGGTAGGTCTGCACCAGCGTGAAAGTGGGGCTTGGCGCTTCCGTTTCGGGACCGATCAGATGCCGGATCAAGCCACGGGCCAGCGTCGTCTTGCCTGCGCCGAGGTCGCCATGGAGGGCGATCACATCGCCCGCGCGCGCGGCCGCGCCGAGCCGGGCGCCGAGGGCGGCGGTGGCGGCATCGTCAGGCAGGTCGAGGGTGAGCACGGGGTGCGCCATTGGGGTGGTTTGAGCGCTCCGATTGAGGCCGATATGCGTCTTTCGGGGAAGCTGCGGCGAGCGTCAACTGACCGCTCGCGAGTTGTCGTTCAGAACGTCTGCCATGGCCACCATTGCGCACTAATAGCATATGAAGTAAACATTTACTGCATGAGTGAAATTCGCGATACGAAACGTATTCTGCTGGATGCTGCGGCTGCGGAGTTTGCGTTGAGCGGGCTCGATGGCGCGCGCATGCAGGCCATCGTGAAGCGCGCCGGCGTCAACGAGCGGATGATCTACCACCATTTCGGCAGCAAGCAGGGTCTCTATGAGGCGGTGCTTGTCGATCAGCAGACATCGGTGATGGCCCATATGCCGGCCGGGGACGTGACGGGCGATCCACGCGAAGCGTTCGGCGTGGCGATGACGCAGGTCATGCGCGGGTTGATCGAGCGACCCTACTTCCTGTCGCTGATGCTTCATGAAGCGCTGGGCGGTTGGCGCAACATGCCGGCCGTGACGCTGAGCGAGGTTCCGAAGTCTCTCACCGGACTGTTCAAGCGGGCGCAGAAGGAGGGGGCGTTTCGCAGCGATGTTCGTTTCGAGAGTGTCTATCTCGCGGCGCTTGGCGCGATGACGGCGGGGTATCTTCTGTCGGGCCGCTTCGAGATCATGCGGGACAACGAGAAGCGACGGGACCGGCTTGTCGAGGAGGTTCTCGAGCTGGTTCTGCGGGGCGCCGCGCCGTGAGCGCGGATGTTGTCATCGTCGGCGCGGGTCCGGTGGGACTGTTGCTTGCGGCTGAGCTGAGGCTGGCTTCTGTTTCGGTAACGATTGTCGAGCGGCTTGCTGAGCCGACCGGCTTGTCGAAGGCGCTGGCGCTGGTGGGGCGTGCGCAGGACTACCTCGATATGCGCGGGCTTCTGGAGCGATTTCGCGAGCGGGCGCCAGTGTTGCCGTTTTCGCCGGTTTCACTCCTGCATTTCGGCATGCTGCCGCTTGATATCTCCAAGACTGACCTGCAGCCAAAGGGCGTGTTTGTTCCGCAATCCATAACGGAAGCGATCCTGCTGGAGCATGCGCTGTCATTGGGCGTGGAAGTTCGCGCTGGCGTCGAGGTGACGGGGCTTTCCCAGTCATCCGATCAGGTGACTTTGAGTATGGCGGCGGGCGAGGAGATAAGCGCCCGCTATGTGGTCGGGTGCGATGGCGCGCACAGTACGATCCGCAATCTGGCCGGCATCGGCTTCCCGACGACCAAACCGACCGCGCTGCTTCGTCTGGGCGATGTCAAACTTGCGGAAGGCGCGCCAGTGCCGCGCTTTCTCGTTCCGCTTGGCGACGGCTATCTGCGGATGATCACCAACGAGCCATTGGTGGAGGGATTCGACCGGACGACGCCCATGACGCTGGACGAGCTGCGCGAGAGTGGCCGTCGGTCTTATGGCGTGGACATTCCTCTGGCGGAGGCGCGGTGGCTTTCGCGTTTCACCAACGCCAGCGGGTTGGCCGATGCCTATCGCAAAGGGCGCGTGTTTCTTGCCGGTGATGCGGCACATATTCATCTGCCTTCTGGTGGGCCGGGTCTGCTCACCGGATTTGGCGATGCGCTGAACCTTGGCTTCAAGCTGGGCGCTGTTGTTCGCGGTAGGGCTGATGAGGCGCTGCTGGATACATACGAGACCGAACGCCGGCCTGTTGCGCATGGCGTTCTCGTGCATACGCGTGCGCAGGGGGCGGTCGCGGAAAAGACGGAGACGGGCCAGGCCATTCGCGAGGTGATGAGCAGCCTGACCAGCGTGCCGGAAGTGATCAAGCGTCTGCTGTCGCGTCTCGGGCAACTGGATACACGGTATGAGAACGCCGGCGATGTGGAGCATCCGCTCGTTGGACTGTTCGCTCCAGAAGGTGTGCTCAGAACTTCGGCGGGTGCGCGGCGAATTGTCGAGCTGCTGCGCGATGGTCGCGGACTGTGGCTTGGCCCGAAGCCGGCGAGGCGATTGCGCAACTTGCTGGGAATGTATGGCGATCGCCTGCGGATCGAGGTGGCCGGGCGAGGGCTTCGCGAGGCTTGCGGCACTGAAGCGTTGCTGGTGCGGCCGGATGGCCATGTGGCTTGGGCATCGGCGCGCGCGCCCGGTGTTACGACTGAACTGGAGGCAGCGCTTCGTCGCTGGTTTGGAGGTGGGGAAAGTCCACGCGCGGAAGTCCTTCAACGCCCCTTAAGCTTGGGTGCGGTGTAGGCTTTCACCCAGCAAGTTGCCACGAGTTTCTGACGTCGAAAGCTACTCGTCGAAGCCAACGAATACCGCCGCTTCATCTACGGGCTTGCGGGTCGATACCACTGCATTTGCCGGGAAGGTTTCGTCGGGCCAGCCGAGCGCGATGCTTTTCATGATGACCTGGTCCTCGGCGATCCCGGCATGCTCGCGCACAACCGGCGACTGCATGATACCCTGGCTGTTGATCACGGCCCCGAGGCCGCGCGACCAGGCGGCGTTGACGAGAGCAGTCGTCACGGCGCCGCAATCGAAAGGTGTGTCGTCGCTGCCGTCGAGCGCGCGATCGTAGGTGACGATCACGCACACGGGCGCGTCGAACTGCCGGAAGCCGCGCAGCACCCAGTCCTGGCGACGTTCCTTGTCGTCCCGCTCGATGCCCATCGCGGAAAACAATTGCTTGGCGACGCCGATTTGCCTGTCGCGGTGGATGCCAGCGAAGGCCTGTCCGGTGCGGAATTCACGCGATTGCGGGACGCCGGCCGTCATGCGTTCGGTGTTGCCGGCGCGGATACGGTTCAGCGGCTCGCCGGTGATGACGTAGAAATTCCACGGTTGCGTGTTCATCGACGAGGGCGCGCGCATGGCGAGGGCGATGATTTCCTCGATCAGTTTCCGGGGAACCGGATCCGGCTTGTAGCCCCGGATGCTGCGGCGGCCGAGAATAACATCGTCAAATTGCATGTATCGTCCCCGACGGGTCTGGGTGGCCGCAATGGTAATGGCTTGTGGCAGACCCGGAAGTCCAAAAGCAATCCGCATTCCTACCATGAATGCGCCCTGTTTTCGCAAAGCGGCCATGCTATGAGGCGGGCCTCTCGGGAAGGGATTTCGCATGTCAGGCGCCCCTCAGCGCATAGCAATCATCGGCGCAGGCCAGGCTGGTGGGCAGGCTGCGTATTCGCTGCGGCTGGCGGGATATGAGGGGGCAATCACGCTGATCGGCGACGAACCCGCGCCGCCTTACCAGCGGCCGCCTCTGTCGAAGGCATATTTCAAGGGTGAGATGGAGGCAGAGCGGCTGTTCCTCAAGCCGCTGGAATATTACGCCGAGCACAATATCGACCTGATCACCGGCAAGGCGGCAACCGCCATCGACCTTCAGGCGAAGCAGGTCGAGATCGAGGGCGGGGCGTCTGTTCCTTGGGACAAGCTGGTGATCGCGACCGGCGCGCGGCCGCGCAAGCTTGCTGTCGAGGGATCGCACCTTCGCAACATCACCGAACTGCGCACGCTGGCTGATGTCGATCATCTGAAGGCGATCGCCGTACCGGGCGCGCGGCTGGTCGTGGTGGGCGCAGGCTATATCGGGCTCGAGGCGGCGGCGGTGGGCTCGCAGCTCGGGCTGAAGGTGACCGTACTGGAGGCTATGCCGCAGGTTCTCTCGCGGGTAGCAGGGCCAGAGATTGGCGCGTTCTACACGCACATTCATCGCGCGGCGGGAACGGATATTCGCCTCGGCGCGCGGCTCGAAGCCTTCGAAGGGCTGGGGCAGGTGACGGGCGTGCGGCTCCATGGCGGCGAGATCGTTCCGGCGGATCTGGTGCTGGTCGGCGTTGGCGTGCTGCCGAACCTCGAACTGGCGCTGGAAGCGGGGCTTGTCTGCGGCAACGGGATCGTGGTCGACGCTGACATGCGCACAAGCCACCCAGATGTCTTCGCGGCAGGCGACGTCGCCTGGCGGCCGCTGGTCCATTACGGGCGGGAGGGCAGGCTGGAGTCGGTCCACAACGCCATCGAGGGCGGCAAGCTGGCCGCCGCCGCCATGTTGGGCCTGGCCGCGCCCGCGCTGGATGTGCCGTGGTTCTGGTCCGACCAGTTCGACCTGAAGCTGCAGACCGCCGGTCTGTGGACCGGGGCGGACGAAACGATCGTGCGTGGAGACCCGCAAACGCGTGCTTTTGCGGTCTTTTACCTCAAGGAAGGCAGGGTCATCGCGGTGGACGCGGTTAACTCTGCTCCAGAATACATTGTCGGAAAGAAGCTGGTTGCGTCACAGGCGCGGGTTGCGCCGGGCGAACTAGTGGATAAATCCATTTCCATGAAGGACATCGGCGCTCGCGCGCTGGGTTAGTTCGGAATTCGAGGGAGCGGCGCGAAGCCCATGCCGAAGATCACCTACATCGATGCCTCCGGCAAGGAACGGGTCGTCGAAGCCAAGAATGGCATGACCGTCATGGAGACGGCCATCAAGCACAACATTCCAGGCATCGACGCCGATTGCGGCGGCGCGTGCGCATGCGCCACCTGCCACGTCTATGTCGACGCCGCCTTCACCGACAAGGTCGGCAAGCCTTCGGCGATGGAACAGTCGATGCTCGATTTCGCGGAGAACGTGAAAGAGAACTCGCGGCTTTCGTGCCAGATCAAGATCCGCGACGATCTCGACGGCCTGAAAGTGACGACGCCGGAGAGCCAGCACTAACGGCGGCTATTTCGGCAGTTTCGCCTTCGGGAAGCCGCGCCAGGCGCTGTCGTAGTCTTTTTGAAGCAACGGCGTTTCCATGGCCCACCGCGTGGGCTGGATCACGTTCCTGCTTTCGAACATGAAGGCCATCGTGTCGTTGATCCGGTGCGGGGCCAGATTGGCGGCAACGGCCTTTTCATAGCTCGCAACGTCCGGCCCGTGTCCGCTCATGCAGTTGTGCAGCGAAGAGCCGCCGGGCTCGAACCCGCCTTCCTTCGCATCATACGCGCCGTGCACCAGCCCCATGAACTCGCTCATGATGTTGCGATGGAACCATGGCGGCCGGAAAGTATCCTCAGCCACCATCCAGCGCGGCGGGAAGATCACGAAATCACAGTTGGCCGTGCCGGGCGTGTCGCTCGGCGACGTGAGCACGGTGAAGATCGACGGATCAGGGTGATCGTACGACACGGTGTTGATCGTGTTGAAGCGCCGGAGGTCATAGCGGTACGGCGCGAGATTGCCGTGCCAGGCGACGACGTTCATCGCCGAATGGCCCAGCGTCGTGGTCCAGAG
>Ga0116177_10001945_pt1 | contig 15328 bp, 15 predicted proteins | sample AD_STIC10_MetaG_FD_89750 | JGI IMG/M metagenome (GOLD analysis project Ga0116177, IMG submission 89750) | Active sludge microbial communities of municipal wastewater-treating anaerobic digesters from USA - AD_STIC10_MetaG | ecosystem: Engineered > Bioreactor > Anaerobic > Digestate | place: USA... | reverse complement strand
CCGTTAGCTTTAGCTGAAAGTAATAAAACAAACATGACTTTCCGCAGTTTATCACTTGTTAGTATGAAATTTGAAAAAATATGAATGAAATCACTTATGATTGCAATCATAAACGGTTCGTGATGGGTCATTTACTTTTATATTTATAATCATAATTGATAATCATAAACCACTATGCAAAAGATCACAAAATTTGTTTTAGGAGCATTCGTACTATTTGCTTCTTTTTCCTGTAGCAATTCAGGCCAGGAGAATTCAGGAACTACAACACCGGCTGAAACAGATCAAAATGTAGTAGGACAATCGGGTGTACAAGACGATGTTTCTGCAAAGAATGTTGTACAAGTAGCTGTCGGAAGTCCTGATCATACTACACTTGTTGCTGCCGTAAAAGCTGCGGAGTTAGTTGATGTACTTAGCAATGCCGGACCATTTACGGTCTTCGCACCAACTAATGCAGCATTTGATAAACTTCCTCCCGGAACAGTTGAGGGTTTAGTTAAGCCTGAACAGAAAGAAACGCTTCAGGACATTCTTCAGTATCATGTGTCAGTTGGAGTATATCAGCCGGAATCTTTTACTGACGGGCAAACGATTGGCCAGGTAAATGGAGGAAATATTAAGATCACGAAAAAAGATGGAAAGATCATGATCAATGATAAAGCAACCATAGTAGCATCAATTCAAGCAACCAATGGAATCATTCATGTGATCGACGAAGTATTATTGCCATCAAAATAATATTGTTTATTTAGTAAATAGGTTACCTACTTTCAAAAAGTGTAATTTAAGATAGTGCTCCTAAGCCTATTTTGGATTACACTTTTTTATTTTGTTTATTGTTCAGAAAGCTTCATTTGCATCACAGTTGCAATGCTTAATGCCCGCTGTTTTGCCCGCTCTGCATTTTCACCTGAAAAAAGTTCGTCTATCGTTGCATTAAAAAGCGTTGTCCATTGTTTGAAATGATCAGCTTTCAATGGGAACATTTTATTAAGATGACGATGAACATTCATCGGATCGCCATTATATTTTCCGGTATAGAAGATCACATTTTCCCAGAAATCATACATTATCGGCAGATGTTTATCCCAATTTACTTTAGCGATATCAGTAAAAATAAAACCGATAGTATCATCTTTTAAAACTTTATCATAAAATGCTTTGATCGCAATTTCAATGTCATCTCGGTTGAGGATGTCTTTTTTCATGGTAAAGTAGGTTAGAGATCTTTTGTTTGAAATTTTTTGGTTGAAATAATGAGTGGTATGATCACCCATAATGAAAGTACAAATAGTGAAATGATAAAGCCAAATGTAGTGCCGAAGAAATCTTTAAAAACGGCACCGGTATAACCCATTAAAGCAGATACATCCAGTCGTAACAGAACTGTAATTCTGCTAAGATCAATTGGATTGAATCCGCTGATGACCATCATGAGTTTTTCCAGAGGATATTCAGAGAATTGAAACAATAAGAATAGAATAAGCCCATCAAAAATTAAGGCAAAATATAACCACAACAAAATTGCCTTCCCAATCCCTTTAGCTTTGTCGCGTGTAGAAACAGTACCCAGCATTGAAATGGCAACAAAAATAACAGACAATAAACATCCGGTAAGGATCATGATCAAGCCGGTAGCTGTTGGCTCATAGATCAGAATGGGAATTCCGCAACCTATTAAAAATGCGAATGAAAGAGAGGCAGCTAACCCATTGAATAGGCTCAGCCAGATGTATTTCCTTTTCAATGGTTGACAAATAAGCAGCTCAATGAATTCAGAGCAATTGTAAATATAGATCGTTGAAAATATGATGGAGATCAAGGGTACTATGAACAAAATGATGTTCAGCAAGCTCAGTAATCCTTTTGCCGTATTTTCTTCGAAACTAAAAAGTGTAAACGAAACAACCATCAAGAAAAGCGTATAGAAAAGCACAGTCTTGTTTCGAAGGATATCGATTACTATATATTTGAATACTTTATTCATGTCAGTTAGAAATCATTATTGCCGAAATTGCTTTGGAGAGTTTTTCTTGTCCGCTTTCGGATTTTAATTCAGAGATGCTTTTATGCAAACGAATTTTTCCGTCTTGCATATATATTAGGTGGCTGATAAGATCATCAAGCTCACTAAGTATGTGAGAAGTGATCAATACCAATTTACCTGACTTGTTTTCTTTAATGATTTTCTCTTTAAGAATTTCTGATGACAATGGATCAAGTCCTGCAGTGGGTTCATCGAGAATAAGTACACTTGCATTGAAAAGAAAGGCCAATGCAGCGCTAACTTTCTGTCGGGTCCCGCCGGAAAGTGTACGCATTCGTTTATCATAGATCTTATCAAGGCCGAAATTTTGAATCAACTCTTCATCGAGCGATACCACTTTTGCTTTCCGGATATCTTTCATCATATCGAATACTTGTCCAATGGTCATGTTATCCGGATATCTTCCGATCTGCGGCATATAACCGATCTCGGCGCGATAATGAAAATCCTTTTTGATAGTATTTCCATTGAAGAGAATTTCACCCGAATCAGGAACAACCATTCCAAGAATCGATTTGATCAATGTTGTTTTACCACTTCCATTCGGTCCGATCAATGCAATCGATTGTCCTTTTTCACAGAGGATATTTATACTATCGAGAGCTTTGAACTTACTAAAGCTCTTTGAAATGTTATTTACGCGGATCATAGAGCAATTGGTTTCATAAAGGGTTGTTCATCTTTCAGATTTTCAGGGATCAAGGTAGGCACAATTCTTTCTGTTTTGTCTAGAAGCGAAACCATAATGCTTCTGAAGAGGATCATCGTTTGTGGATTGCTTGAAATTATCATTGAGAACATACTGATAGGTCGGAATGGAACATCACCATAGGCATCTTTATTCAGGTCGTAACCCTCATATTTATCCCAGTAGTTATTGTTGAAAGTATTCATTACCAATGTGCCGTTAGTAGCTACATCAAATGTGTTTCCTAAAAAATTATTTCGACTGACATTTACATCCATGCAACTTGCCTGAATTTGTATTGCCCAACCATTGTTCTTAAAAATATTTTTGCAAAGTTGAATCCTGCTGGCACCTTCCATATGGATTCCGCTGGTATTTTTCACGAAGATATTCCCTTCAATATAACTGTCTGAAATATCTTTTAATAGTAATCCATACGCAGCATCTCCCCAATTTTGTTCGAATATATTGTTGTACATTTTTACGCCATGCGTGTACATTACCGCAACACCTGCTCCATTACCACTGAAAATATTGTTTATATAAGAATCATTATGGGAAAACATAAAATGCAGACCATACCGTATGTTTTTTATCGATTGATTTCTCCAGATAATGGAGTTAGTCACAAATTCAAAATAGATCCCGTCTCTGTGCCCGGTGATTTTATTTCCAATGATCTGCATGCTGTCACTTTTCCAGCAATGAATTCCATTTCCAATTTCTTGTTCTTCTTTTCCGTGGGCTGTTAGTGTATTGTTTTTAATGAGACAGTTTTTGGCATACTGTGCGTATATTCCGAAAAATGTATCGTCAATGATGTTATTAAGAATCGTTACGTTGTTAGAATCGTATATTTTAATTCCGGCAGGATCTTCCAAAGTTGCATATCCGGAGTGTTGAATTTTGAATCCTGTGAATACTACATTGCTTACTTTAATCGATACGATCTCATATTTCCCTTCACCATCAATAACCGGAAAATTGATGCCGGAAAGAGTAATTGATTTATCAATGATCAGATTCTTTTCATAATAAGTACCTGCATCAACGATAACAGAGTCGCCGTGAGCGGAGAGCTTTACTGCATCTTTAATGGTCTTAATACTTTTGTTTTTCCCGACGTAAATCGTATTGGCTTGAACAGAAGCATACAAAAACTGAGTGCAAATTAAAAGAATCGAAAAAAGAACTTTCATAGTAATTTTTATTTTATAATATCATCCCAGGCGACAGCTTCGCCTGAGAGGGAGTTCATGTAGAAATTCATGCTGTCTTTGTTGGAGAAGGCAGCAATATTTCCGGCCATTGGACTTCTCAGATTTTCACTTTTGAAGAAGAAAGAACTCTTTACATCTATCAGGTCGTGGTTTCCACAAAAATCGGCAGAATAGATTGAATGGATGTCATTTTCAGCAATTTTTTTTGTCGTCATATCAGTCACAAGACAAGAAATGTCGTCATATTTTAAAACTTTACCTTTTGCAGTCAGAATTTCTGCCCCAAAGCGGGGATTACTTATGGTCATTTGGCAAAAAGTACAGTTATCGACACCAATTTTCAACGGTTGGGGAGTAACTGAACAGGCAGAAAGCGTTGAAGAGACCAGAATTAATGCGGCAACAACTTTTAACTTACTTTCTTTTTTAACCATCCTCCTGTCAAGCACAATACTTAATAAGGCCAAAACTCCGGCTACAATAAATAACCATCCGCCAATATCAGGAATTGAATAGGCGCCGAAATTCAAAAGTTGTTTGAATCCTATTAGTGGCGGCTGATAAGCCATTCCTGGAACAATGATAGCTGCTCCGGGATCAAGATTGTGTCCATAATCGTATTCCCATTTCCAGAAATCAACCATGGCAATTATTCCAAATATTACAAACAGTGTAAAGAGCGTATAAAGCATTTTTCGTTTTCTGGTGATTCCGGTTGCAATAAATAATAAAGCAAAAAAGGAAATAATATAAGGGAGCACTTTGAATTCAATAAAGTCTTCCGTATGCATAGTTTTCATACCTATGTAATGGTTAAGACCATTTATAATATCAACATTGCCTCCCAACTTATCGGGATAGATCAGTAGTCGTAACCCTTCCGGATATTGTGGCGCATCCAGATCGATTCTCCACATAGGAACAAACAAAACTGCGAAAAGTAGCAGCCCGGAAAGGATGAGTAAGAAACTTATCGTTTTAGAAAATTTATTGGTTTTCATTTAGTCGTTAATTTAATGGGTATAAAAAAGGTGAGTTGAAATTCACATTCATCCGTGATACATTCTTTAATCTCTCATTCAAGAATGCTGAAGATAAATCTGTTCAACTCACCTGTAAAGGCAAAATTAATTGGTAATCAGATTTTAATTATTTTGCTGCTTCTTCAGCGGCAGGTTGATTTTTTCCTACACTAAAAGTCAAAGGGACATTACTTCCTGCAGGAGAAACACGAATGTATCCTTGCATTTCCTGATGTAGCGCACTACAAAAATCTGTGCAATACATTGGATAAATACCAACCTTAGTTGGAATCCATTTTAATGTTTGAGTTTCACCAGGCATGATTAGTAATTCAGCATTTGCAGCACCTTTAATAGCAAAACCATGCGGCACATCCCAATCCTGTTCAAGGTTCGTAACGTGGAAGTAAACTTCATCGCCTATTCTTACACCTTCAATATTATCAGGAGCAAAGTGTGATCTGATTGCAGTAGCATAAACGTGAACTTTATTTCCTTCTCTTTCTACTTTCGTTGTTCCTTCACCTTTAGATGCATATGGATTCTTGTTATCTTCTATCTTGAAGATCTTAACTGATTTGTCTTTTACTTTTTCTGCAGCAATACCCTGAGCATAATGCGGCTCGCCAATTGTCGGGAAGTCAAGGATCATCTGCATTTTATCGCCACTGATATCGTAGATCTGTGCACTCTGCGCAAGTTCAGGTCCGGTAGGTAAGAAACGATCTTTCGTAATTTTATTGTATGCGATCAGATATTTAGCGTCAGGTTTTTTACTGTCGCCGCCCGGAATACAAAGGTGACCAACAGAATAGAATGTACTTGCTCTGTCAAGAACTTTCAGGTCTTTAATGTTCCATTTAACAACTTCAGAAGAAACGAAGAATGAAGTATACGCATTTCCTTTTCCGTCAAACTCAGTGTGAAGAGGTCCTAGTCCCGGTTTTTTAACTTCACCATAAAGAGCAGATTCATATTTAACAACAGGAATGCCTTCAAAGTCACCCGCAAAATCTTTCGCTGCAATAGCAGCCTGTAATTTATCGAAACTGAATACAGGAATTAAGGCTGCAAGTTTTCCACTACCTACAATGTATTCACCAGTTGGATCAACATCGCATCCATGTGGAGATTTAGGACAAGGGATAAAATAGCAAATATCCTGAAGTTCCTTTGAGTCAAGAACGATCACTTCAGTTTTAATTTCTGATGTAGCAGAGTGAGTAATATCGCTATAAGTATTGTGAGCATATTTTACAGATTGTTTTCTTCCTTTACCGGCTTTAAGATATTCTTCAGCTTTCTTCCAGTTTACTGCCATGATAAAATCTTTATCACGTTGAGAAGCATTTACTTCAAGAAGTGTATTCGCTTGCTCAGTATTATAGCAAGAGAAGAAGAACCATCCATGTGATTTTCCTTTTCCTGCGTGGCTAAGATCGAAGTTTACACCCGGACACTGGATTTGAAATGCGATATCCATTTTCCCGTCAGTTTTATCAACGCTGATGAAACTTAGTGTGCCTTTGAAATTTTTCTTGTAAGTATTGATAGGAACGTCACCATTCGAATCATCCATAGGAACACTGAATCGGGTTCCTGCAACTACATACTCAGTGTTCTCAGTAATGAAAGGAGAAGAGTGATTACCACCTGAATTTGGAAGTTCAATGATCTCCTGTGTTCTGAATGTAGTTAAGTCGATACGTGCAACACGAGGAGTGTTGTTTCCGTTGATAAAACACCAACGACCATCTGTTTCACCATTTGTCTGTGAAAGTTCTGTGTGATGCGAATCATCCCAAGGAATAATACCATGTGAAGTATTCAACATTGGTTTTGTTTCTTCAGAATATCCGTATCCTTTTTCAGGGTCAACTGAAAAAACGGGGATCACTCGAAGTAAACGACCTGAAGGCAATCCATAAACAGAAACCTGTCCGCTGAATCCACCGCTCACGAAGTTATAGAATTGATCATATTTGCCCGGGGCAACATAGGCTTTAGCTGCAGCATCACCGGAAATTGCATTACCTGCATTTTTCGGTTTACAACTAAAGAGCGTACTGACAGCAATTAGAACTGCCAATGAAACTACTTTATTGTTTTTCATACTATATATTGATTAGTGGTTTTTATTTTACTCCATCATTTTCACGCATGAATTCAAGAAGTGCTCTTGCATCTGCATCACTAAGACTTTGATTTGGCATACGAACCAAACAAATTTCCAATTGAGCTTGAGCTGCGGGATCTTTGTTTAGCATTTCGTCTGTATTAGTAATAAAGTTCATGATCCATGGCGCTTGACGGCGTTTTGTAACATCTTTCCAGCCCGGACCTACTAGCTTTTCTTCTGTTAATTTGTGACATGAAGAACATTTAATGTCAAAGGCTTTTTTACCATCAGCAGCCAATGCTACATCAAGTTTTTCGCCTACTTCAACTGTTGTAAATTTCCCTTCTCCACGATTCGGATCGTATGAAGGGTTGCCGTTAGCAGTAGCAGTTTCTGCTACAGTTGCATCAGATGCATTTTCATTCTGTTTGTTTTGATCGCTACCGCCGCAGGCAGATAAAATTGCAATCATTGCGAAAACAGTGCAAAGAGAGATTATTTTTTTCATATGGATTATTTTTGATTAATAACTTGTACAATATTACTTTGATACATTAACGGTATTTTATGAGGTCAATCATAATGATGTAAAGCATAAAAAAAGACATTGGTAAAAGGGTATTTGAAGACTGGTCGGCACGGAAAAAAGTGCGAATTTTCATAAAAATTGCGCATTTGAAAAATATTGGTGTCGTAAATATGATGCAAGTCACATCTACAACTGTTTAAATTCATACTTTGGTAATTAGATGTAAACTAATTTTCCAAAAATTTTCAAACCATGATGATTGACCTTGATTTGTTATTGGCTTGGGGCGGTACTTATAAGAAGTACAATGCCGGGGAATTTGTATTTAATGAAGGAGCAAATTGCACTTGTTATAATCAATTAGTGGAAGGACAAGTAAAATGGGTAAATTATAATGATGAAGGGAAAGAATTTATCCAGACACTTATAGAACCTGGTGAGTGTTTTGGTGAAATTCCTTTGTTTGATGACGAGCCATATGTTGCCAGTGCCGTTGCTTTAGAAGAAAGTATGGTAATTAAACTCCCAAGAAATCTTTTTCTGCAATTGGTAAAGGAAAATGCAGACATCAGTTTTAAGTTCTGTCAATTGCTTGCCAATAGGTTGAGATATAAATTCATGCTTTTGAAGACGAATGCCTTTGAAAATCCGGAGAACAGGATTACTGCATTGCTGACCTATTACAAGAAAAAGAAGTGCCTTCAGAATAGCGATGCTTTTAAAGTTAATCTGACACGACAACAAATTGCAAATATGACCGGACTTCGTGTAGAAACGGTTATCAGAACGATCCGTCATTTAAATGAAATTGGAAGTCTGGATATCGTAAATGGTAAAGTTTTTATCTGATTATGATTGAGGTCATATTGGGCGATGCTTCGTTGTAGAGAAATTTGCACTTTCATTACTAAAAACATAGTATGCCCTCAGAGGTTCAAAAGTGGTTTCGTCTCACACTCCTTAATTTATTGATCGTAGCTTTTATCGGAGTTTTGTTACGTTACAAGATTGCATTCTCACTCCCATTTTTAGATCAGAAATTTTTATTACATGGTCATTCCCATTTTGCTTTTGCAGGCTGGATCACTCAGGCATTGATGACCTTGATGGTAGCCTATTTATTTGCAAACGGACAAGCAGAAGCATTCAAGAAGTATAAAACACTTTTAATTTTTAATTTGATCACAGCTTATGGAATGCTGTGTTCTTTTCCGGTTCAGGGGTATGGATTTTTTTCAATTACGTTTTCTATGCTCTCCATTTTTGTGTCGTATACGTTCGCCATAGAATTCTGGCAGGACTTGAAAAAGATCAGCGAGAAAAAAGTTAGCATATTATGGTTCAAAGCAGCATTGGTATTTAGCGTCTTTTCGTCAATCGGTCCGTTTTCGCTTTCATATATGATGGCAACACACAACTTGCATGAAAAGTGGTATTTGTCTTCTGTCTACTTCTTTCTCCATTTTCAATACAATGGTTGGTTCTTTTTTGCGTGTATGGGATTGCTCATGCATAAGCTCGAAGAATTTGGTGTCAGATCAAAAGCACTTAATCGTGTATTCTGGTATTTTTTCTTTGCATGTATTCCTGCATACTTTTTATCGGTACTATGGATTCCGATCCATTTGTCAATTTATATGCTTGTTGTAATTTCTTCGATCATACAATTAATTGGTTGGTTTATTTTTCTCAATACTATTAAACCATACAGGAAAATTTTGTTAAGTGGGATAAACAGAACAGGACGAATACTGATATTACTTGCGGGTGTTGCATTGACTATAAAATTATTTTTGCAAATTGGCTCAACGCATCCTCAATTGAGTCAGATCGCATTTGGATTCAGGCCGATTGTAATTGGGTATTTACATTTGGTTTTACTTGGAATGATTTCCTTATATATAATTGGCTATGCTGTCGCACAAAAAATAATTTCAATTGGAAAGACAGCACTTGTTGGATTGATAATATTTGTTTCCGGTGTAATCTTTAATGAAGTTGTTTTAATGATCCAAGGCGTTGAAGCGATGGAAGGAGAAAGTGTTGATTCAATTCATAATTATTTATTTGCAATAGCGATTATGATGTTTGGAGGGATTTTTATTTTGGTAAGAAGTCAGTTTTTAAAAATGAATCCCGATAGCTATCGGGATTAATAATTAATAATGGGAGTGGGCTTTATTAATACTAGTTGCTTATTTTTACTGGTATTGGCAGTGTTTTGGCTTTAGCCAAATTCGCATTGTCAATTTTATCAAAAGAAGCGAAAAATTATTATTACCTTACCTATCCAATTACGTATAATTAAAAAAATATGACAGCGCCAATAAAAAGACATTTATCCCTACAGTCATTAAGTCGTGATCACCATGAAGGATTACTCATCGCCTTCAAGATCGAGAAAGGTATGTCAGAAAATGTGGAAGCGAGTGTAATGCAAAAGCACATTGATTGGTTTTTTGAAAAAAAGCTAAAGCCGCATTTTAAAATTGAAGAAGAAGTGGTTTTCCCTGTTTTGGGAAATGATCACGAACTTGTTCGTGCAGCATTGGATCAGCATGCAGAACTGGTGCGTTTGTTTGGCATAAATGAAAAAGATTATACTACTCTAAAGTCAATCGGAGAATTACTCGATGCTCATATTAGATTTGAAGAACGAATTTTGTTCAATGAAATTCAGGCAGCAGCGACACCGGAGCAATTGCAATTGATTGAAGCAAGTCATAATAATTCACCTAATCCTACACATAAGGCAAGTAATTGAATAAAATATTTCTGCGGCTTTTCTGCGTATTCTGCGAAAATCTGCGGGAGAAAAATCATGCTAAATATTTCCCGCAGATTTTCGCAGAATACGCAGAATAACCGCAGAGTTTTTGACCTTTGACCTTTGACCTTTGATTTTTGAATTATTACTTATTCACTATCTTTGAAACATGTCGCTTTCAAAGAAAAAAATTCCCGCTTTCGACTTTAATAAAAGTCTGCATAACGATGCGATTTTTGAATTCACCAAGCTGGAAGAAAGCTACAACCCATACGACGCAAGTCACCCGCATCGTCATAATTATTTCGAGGTGTTGTTTTTCAATAATTCCGGAGGTTCTCACGAGATCGATTTTCAATCCTGTCCGATAGAGAAAAATTCAATTCATTTCGTATCTCCCGGACAAGTGCATTTGTTGAGGAGAGATCCGAAAGTTACCGGATATGTACTGTCTTTTACAGATGATTTTTTCCTTGACCGGGCATCCAGCTCTATGTTCATTGAAACGTTGCCATTTTTTATGAGTCTGTCGTCAACTCCAATTGTTCGTCTGGATGATGCAGAAATTTTAGATGAAATTATTGATATCATTAAACGGATTCAGAAGGAATATTCTTCAGACCATTCAGATAAAATTCAAGTGATAGCTTCGTGGATGTCGTTATTTTTAATTTCCTGCAGAAGATTGTATTTGAATCAGGCTCCTTCAGGTGACAGGCAAGCTGTAAAAAATGAAACAACGAGGAAGTTCAGAAAACTGGTAGAAGAAAAATTTGCGGATAATAAATCTGTCAGTGAGTATGCTGCTTTGCTAAACATCACCCCCGGGCATTTGAATGATACGATTCAGAAAGAACTTGGAAAAACGGCAAGTGAATTGATACATGAGCGGATCATTCTTGAGGCAAAAAGGTTGCTTTATCATTCTGAAACAAGCATTAAAGAAATAGCCGCTGCCCTGAACTACGATGATCCTAGTTATTTTACGAAGTTTTTTAAAACCAACACAGATTTCACCCCGGAACAATTCCGCAAATCCATCCGTGAAAAGTACCATTGATGCCGCAATATTGACATTATTAGGGTGAAAAGGATAGGATATTATTGTATAGAAATTCACACAAGTAAAAATTTAAATCAAATGAAAAACAAATTGCTTCTAACCCTATTGAGTATTTTTATTCATGTCAGTACAAATGCTCAGAGTACGCCGCTATGGACACAAACAATGAATACCTTGCCTGATAGCAGCTATCTATTTCCGGTAAAGACGGAAGTTGATATTTTTGGAAATGTTGTAACGTTGTGTGTACAATCCGTTTCATCTGTTCTTGACCAAAAAATATATTTGCGCAAATTCGATACTAACGGTAATATTCTATGGACGCAGATCTACGACAATTCAGGTAGTGGTAATCCACGAGGATTTGATCTTGCTGTGGATTCATCAGCAAATATTTATGTAGCCGGTGGATTAATGACAAATGATGAGCCGCTATTGATAAAATTCAATAGTTCAGGAAATGTTGTATGGCAAAGAGATTCAACCACAGCATTTTCTTTTGGAGCCTTCCATCAAATGGTAATGAAAAATCGTTTGTTGTATTTGAATTCATCATCCGGGATTGCTGTCTTTGATTTTTTTGGAACTGAACAATGGTCAGTTGGCATTACACCAAATTATATTGCAGTTGATAATGCAGGACGTGTTGTAGCTTCCCTGTTTGCCGGCGCAACAAATCTTATGAGATTTAATACAGATGGATCTGTTGACTTTAGTGCGGTCACAATTGATGCTTCGCATATAGCAATCGATTACCAGAACAATATTTATCTGATAAATAATTACGGAGCTTACGATCTGGTTCGCTTTGATAGTTCGGGCACTTTCAGTTGGGTAAAGGAAGATATTGCTATCTGTCCACCGTTTGGCGACATTAGTGTTGAATTGATCGTTGATTGGGATCAGGATGTGATCGCAATTGGCCTGAATGATTCTATGTATAAGTATAATTACGATGGAGACTTTGTTTGGCAGCGCTCGATGAATGGCCTTGATAATTACAGGATCTCTACATCTTTGTTCAGTCAGAATTATATTCTGATTGCAGGTGCATTGCAAGGACCGACTGATAATAATACAAGAGTAGCGACCTTTGATGTAATGGGAAATCAGAATTGGTTCGGCGATTACAATTCGAATTCCATTCAGGAATTTCCCGTAGATATGGCTTTCGATGATTCGGGAATTTATATTCTTGAGGATAGTATATCGAGTTCAGATCTTATCAAGTTTGATTATCCATTTACTGCAGGACAAGCAATTGATTATTCATTGTTGTGTGTAGATAGTATTTGGTATGATCCATTGAATCCAATCTATATAAACATCAGAGTATTCAATGGTAATTTTGCTCATTTGAATTATCCTTCGATTCAAATGGTTTCACCACTGGGAGATACGATTTCTAATGTTTATAATCTGGTGAACTTCTTTGCGCAACTTGGAAATACAATACAGATTTATCAAGATACGATCACAGAATTCGGTATTCTGGATTTCTCCGACTATCATTTTTTTATGAGTGAAGGATTTGGTGATACCACTGTTGAAATTAGTTTGTGTCTTACCAATGGAATTGCAGATCCGAATTCTACACATTTTAGTGTTTATCCGAATCCGACGACAGGCAATGTTCAGATCATAGATCTTCCTTTAGGAGAAAAGTATGTCATCCAGGTTTTTGATACGCATGGAAAAATTTGTTACACATCAAAATTGGAGGACAGTAACTCTATTGTAGATCTCAGTAATTTGTCATCGGGATTGTACATACTCAAACTCAGTGGTAAGTCAGGCGTACGGTATGGGAAAGTGATCAAGCAATAAAAAATTCAGCGGCTATTCTGCGAATTCTGCGTGGCATTGCCAAGGGAGAAAAATATAGTTGAAAATTTCCCGCGGATCTCATAAATAAAAAATTTCCCGCAGATCTCGCAGATTACGCAGATAAAGGCGCAGATTTATTTCGTCCTATTATTAATCGATTGCTCTTTATTTTGGAAAGTATTTGATATTTGTGATCAAAGGACGATAGCATATCTAATACTCAATCCGGCAATCTATGGGAGATTTTTATCTGTAACAAAAACTATCTGCGCCCTAAGCTGCGTAATCTGCGAGATCTGCGGGAGATTTTTTTACATATAATATATCATTCGAAAATCAATTAGAATAATGCTTACTTTACAGAATGCAATTCATCCTACGCCCCTGGAGACCCGACGACATCAACAGTCTGATAAAATTTGCCGATAATCATAAGATCGCGAAATTCATGACTGACAAATTTCCGCATCCATACACACGAGAAGCGGGACATGCATTTATTTCTTACGCAACTCAAGATGATCCGATTCATATTTTCGCAATAGAAGTAAATGGTGAAGCAGTAGGTGGTATTGGTTTACATCCGAAGGAAGACATTGAAAGAAAGAATGCCGAGCTTGGTTACTGGTTAGGAGAGCCTCATTGGGGGAAAGGAATTGTTACCGGCGCTATTAAGCAAATTGTTGATTTTGGTTTTAAGACGTATGACATCGATCGCATCTTTGCAAGACCGTTTGGAACTAACGTCGCTTCGCAACGTGTACTCGAAAAAGCAGGGTTTACTTTCGAAACAAAGTTCGAGAAGACATTAGTTAAGAATGGTGAAGTTTTGGATGAGTTGTTTTATTCGATCCGACGAGGTTAACGAATCCCCGCCGCTAAGCTGAATCTTTAAGATTCCGCTCGCAAGAAGTTGCATTCAGTAATTTTTACTTCGATCAAGTAGCTTACAAAGATAGGTCGAAGTATTATTTCGTTGTTTTACTTCCCATTTGGATTCCGAGTTTTTCGTATTCAACATCATTCGCTTCCCAAAGTTCAATTTTGTTTCCTTCTATATCCATAATGTGAATGAACTTTCCATAATCGTATGTTTCAAGAGTGTCGGTTATTGTAACACCTTCTTTTTTCAGTTCAGCAACAAGATCTTCAAGATTTTCAACTCTGTAGTTGATCATGAAATCTTTGGTAGAGGGCTCAAAGTAATTTGTTGTTTCCTTAAACGGACTCCATTGTGAAAACCCTTTTTTAGTGGAGTCAGAAGCTTGTCGCCATTCGAAAACTGTTCCATATTGGTTAGTGATCAAGCCCAAATGGGTACTATACCATTCTTTCATTTTCTTTGGGTCTTTGCATTTAAAAAAAATGCCACCGATACCGGTTACTCTTTTCAATTTCGAATTGTCGCCGGCATCGTCAGTGGTGATTGATTTGAGTGCAAAGCCAAAACAAAATGATGTAACTAAGGCTAAAGTGAGTAGTGTTGTTTTTTTCATAGTGCGTACTTTTAATTTCTTTGTTATATTAGTATTCTTTTTTGTGTCGTTTAAAGTTGAAAATTGACGGGTTTATCAATTGTAAAATTAGGTAATCCAATATTAATGCTGCCAGTAAAAACAAGATTGGATATTGATTGACTATTTTATCTCCAAGTTTTCAGTTCGATTTAAAAATCATCCAGGATCATTTTCTTGCTTATGGTCATTCCGGCTTGCGTTCCCATGGCAACGGCATTTGCGACAGTTCTTATTTTCGTAGCATTATCTCCAATAGCAAAAACACCTTTTATAGTTGTTTCAAATGAGTGATCGATTTTGATATAGCCGTCATCAGTTATTTCGCATCCCATTATTTCGGGAATTTTGCAGTGCTGTTCGAATGGAGATGGTGCATAAATTGCCTCGATGTGAAATGTTGTTCCATCTTCGAATAAAATATTCTTTACATGGCCATTGTATTGTTCCAGTTGCTCAATTTTATTCTCTACTACTTGAATATGATGTTTGTGTAGTTTCTCTTTTTGATCGAATGTGAATGAAGAAT
>Ga0116177_10001941_pt1 | contig 15344 bp, 11 predicted proteins | sample AD_STIC10_MetaG_FD_89750 | JGI IMG/M metagenome (GOLD analysis project Ga0116177, IMG submission 89750) | Active sludge microbial communities of municipal wastewater-treating anaerobic digesters from USA - AD_STIC10_MetaG | ecosystem: Engineered > Bioreactor > Anaerobic > Digestate | place: USA... | reverse complement strand
CTTATAAAAGGATTTTCTGAATATACCCTCGAGGGGGATCAGGCCACATCCACTGAACTAAGGAATCTATTTGTTAATGTTGACTCAGGGTTGAGGGATTCGCGATACGAATACTATAAACGTAGAATTGATAAATCATTCCTGAATGAGTGGGCAAAAGAAGCCAAGGAGTTAAGAGAGAAAGGGAGCTATGAGGAATCAAAGGCAATCTTTGATGCTTGCATTTATTTGACCTCTAAACTGAAAGATCCTTATGACGAGGGATTATATTCTTATGAAATGGCCTTGGTTTTTGATTATCAGAATCAATACGATTCAGGCATTTATTGGTATAAGGTCTCCTCTCAAAAGTTTAAGGATGCTGATAATATTTATGGAGACGGTTATGCACAACATTATTTAGGACGGGCTTATGAAAAATTGGACAGAAGTACGGAGGCTATTGAGCATTACAAAAAGGCGATCTTTATTCGCAAGCAACTTCTGAAAGACGAACCATCCAATGCGGGTTATCAATCTGATTTGTATACTTCGCTGGATGCAATGGCGAACCTTACTAAAGAGTTGTTAGATTATAAAACATCGAAGGAATATTATAATCAGGCCCTGGAAATTGCAATCATAAGTAAAAACAAAAGCCAGGAGGCCGATACCTATTGGAATCTGGGCTATGTAAATGCCGAAGGATTTCAGTTGTATCAGACTGGTATTGAAAATTATGAGCAGGCCTACCAAATCTATCTGGCATTGCCTGATTCGGCAAGTTGTATTGAAATGAAGCGCAACCAGGCAATCAATTATGAAAAATTGAAAATGTTACCCAAAGCCTGGCAAGCAATTGCTGACGGAATTGCGCTCGCCCGTACTTTGGGCAATCAGGAAAAACTTGCTTATGCGCTCGATTATCAGGGTCTTCTTGGTTATGAAAGTAAAGAGTATTCGCAAGCTATTGCGAGTTATTCCGAGTCAGAAAAAATTTATAGCCAACTTCAAAATAGTGAAAAGCTCTTACAAACTAAAAAGAACCTGGCGTTGGCATATCGCGATAGCAAAAAGTATTCGTTGGCTTTATCCAAATTACAGGAGCGAATAAAGCTAGTGAATACAGATGATCTTTCAATAAAGGCCGATGTGCTCTGGGATATTGCCCTATTGTACAGTATTGATTATTTAAATGCACCTAAAAAGGGGATTGAGCTTTATCAGCAGGCCGAGAAAATATATATTGATTTAAAAGATACCGTAAACCAGATAACCGTATTAAATAATATTGCCTATCAGTATCGTGATCTCGAAGATTCTGTGAATGCATACAAGTTTCATCAAAAAGCTCTCGGCCTAAGCACACGTCCTAATTTGTTGTCAAAAAGAGCTGATACCTATGAGCGTATAGGCTTAACCTACCAGCATTTTGAGAACAGGCTAAAGCAGTTAGCGGCATTCTATGAATCCCTTAAGATCTATAATCAACTAAATGATTTTAATAAATCGGGATATCTGTTGGAAAGTATTGCCATTGCTTACAAAGAAATGGAGGAATATGAGGAAGCGAGTCAGGCGTATAAACAGTCTATAGCATTTTACAAGAAGGCTGAAAGTAAAAAAGATATTGCAGAAACTATCTGGGATTATGCCTACAACAAAGGACAAAATCAAAGGAATTATAGGGAGGCCATAGAGAACTACCAGATTGCTTACGGGCTTTACATGGAGATGGGGGATTCCGTTAACGCATCCACTATGCTTTCTAATATTGGCCAAACCTATTGGAGCGATCTTAATTATGATAAAGCCATTGAATCGCATCGTGCCGCTATTGAACTGGCAATGAAATGTAAAAATTTTGAACAGGTGGCTAAATCGTGGTCCAAGCTTGCAACATTATATGTAGAATCCGGTAATCCTATTGCGAGTACTGAAGCCTTGAAAAATCAGGTACTGGCACTACATCGGATCAATGACTCAACAGCACTTTCTTCAGCGTATAATGATCTTGCTGCAAGTTACCTGAAGGCAAAGGATTACAACAACTCGTTTAATTCTTATAGTCAGGCAATCGCGATTCGAAGGGCTCAAAAGGATTCTGTCAATTGGGTGCTATCAATGTATGATCTGGCCGGTGCCTACCAGAATAAGAATGAATATGGAAAAGCTGAAAAGCTGTATTCTGAAACGTTGGTTTTACAGCGCAAGATGAAGGATAAGTATAATCAGGCATACACGCTTGCCAATCTCGGCTTATTATCACAGGCTGCTGATAATGATTATAAGAAAGCAAATAGCTATTATCAGGAGGCCATTCGATTGGGCACCGAATTAAAAGATGATAACATTCTTGCATTTTGTTACATGCGCATGAAGGGCTTGAACAGAGCACAGGGTAATTTTAAAGCTGCTGAAGAATACATTAACAAGGCGCTTGGACTATATACAAAAATCAACGAGCCAAAGAATATCGCTTATACCCTTGTTGAAATGGGTAATGATGCTACTTATGTATACGGAGACAATACTAAGGCAATCCAATTACTGGATCGGGCTCAGGTAATTTCAGATACTTTAAATGATGTGACTCTGAAAGCTTATTTACTTGGAGTAAGGGGTAACATTATGGCCGAGATGGGCGAATTTCAAAAAGCGTTGGACCTTGATGAACAAAGCCTCGAACTTTATAAGAATATAGAGAATGAGTGGGGCCTTGCTGGAGTGTATATAGACATTGGAAACATTTATAAGCAATTAAGCGAGAATGAACAATCTCTGCATTATCAAAAGATGTCAGATAGTTTGTATGTTAAATTGAAGGCTGAGTATAATCGGCTTGCGCCTCTCGCTAATATTGGTGCCGTTTACACAGTGCAGGGAGATTATAAAAAGGGTTTGGAGTATTATGAGAAGTCATTAGCGATCATGAAGAAAGCGGGTGACTATAATGAAAATGTAGGAATTCTACAGGCCTCTATCGGTGAATCTTATTTCTATTTAAATGATTTCATTCAATCTGAAAAATGGCTTAATGAATCATTAAACACGTTTGACAAAGTCGGGGCTATCCGACCCAGGATGGAAGCACTTAGTATTGTAGGGAGATTAAAAATTGAAGAGAAGAAGTTTGATGAAGCAGCCAAATATCTTAATGAAGGAATTAAGGTTTCGAAGGAAAAATCATTAAAGCTATCCTATCTCTCTAGCCTGGGTCTGTTGGGGCAATTAGAGGTTCAGCGTAAAGACTATACAAAAGCAAAACCTTTGCTTGAAGAATGTATGAAATCTTCACGCGACATGGGTAAGTATAATACGTTGTGGGAAAGCTTGTATTGGCTGGGAATTTTGTATAAAGAAAATAAGCAGCTACCTCAAAGCAAACAGTATTTGACGGAATCAGTAGAGGTTATTGAGAAAATACGGAACAAAGTTTCTGGTGGGGAGGAGGCTCAAAAACTTTTCTCATCTGATAAAAATATTCTGAAAGTGTATGAGGCGTTGGTCGATGTTTTGCTCCAGTTAGGTGAAACGGATGTGGCCTTAGGGTATATACAAAAAAACAATGAAGATAACCTGAAAGCCAAGTTTAAAGGGTTGGATATGAAGTTTGAGAATGCTGACAAAAACAAAGTCATCGTTCAGGAACGAAACATGAAAGCAAAACTTGATGGTATTGAGCAACAGATCTCAAATGAAAAGGCTTTGCCCACGGACAAACAAAATCTGGAGAAGTTAAAAAATCTCGAAGGAACTAAAACAATTGCTGAAGGCGACTATTTGAAATTTGTAAATCAACAAGTCAATGTGCGGCCGGAACTTTCCAAATATTTTAATAATAGCATTCAGCCGGCTCAGTTAAAGGGAAAGAAAAAGCAGATTCCTTCAGACATGGCGTTACTTTCTTATCTGCCGGGAGAAACACAGCTGTATATTTTTATCGCTACCTCTGATACAGTCATTGCAAAAGTGGTAAACATACCCCGCGTACAAATCATTCGCAATGTAAATGCAGTCTTGAATCTTGTCAGATCCAGTCAAGGTACTTTTGATAGAATCGATTTAAAAACGGAGGAGGCTGAGCGTCAGGAGTTAGTATCTGAGTTAAATCAACCTGATCCTACACTAAAGCCTTTCGAGGAGTTGTACCATTATTTAATTTCTTCTGCCAGTTCTGAGATTGTTGGTAAGAAACGGCTTTGCATTATACCTAACGGAGTTCTGAGTTACATTCCGTTTCAGTTACTTGGAAAGACGTTGAAAAGTGGAAAGTTTAGTTTACTGATTAATCAATATTCGGTTTTTTATGCGAATTCAACGGACATGCTACTTCGTTCTATTGAAACAGAAAAACGCGAGTTTAACATTCTCGCATTCGGAAATCCTGATAAATCTCTTCCTTCAACAGAAAGAGAGGTAGTAGAACTAAAGCGACTTTTCCCAAGTGCATCCATTTTTTTACAAGATGATGCCACCGAGGACAAAGCGAAGTATGCCGGAGAGGAATATAACGTAATGCACTTTGCCACACATGGTAATTTAGACTATGAAGATTTTGGTAAATCATTTCTTACCATGGCCAGCAACCCTTCCAAGCATGAGGATGGCTTGCTCACCTTGGAGGAATTGTGGGGAATGGATGTGATGAGTCATTTGAATATTGTGGTGCTATCGGCCTGTCAAACAGCAGTCTCCAAAGGGTCAGATGAAAGTTCACCAGTGAGTCCGGCCAGTGGTTTTTTGCAAAATGGTGTTAAGTCAGTAGTGGCAACACTTTGGAAAGTAGATGATGAAGCCACCTCGTTATTAATGGGTTATTTCTACAAGAACTTAAAAACCATGGATGCAGTGGATGCGTTGCGGCAAGCTCAAGTCAGTTTATCTAACAATCCAAAATATTCTCATCCCTTTTATTGGGGGGCTGCCGTTTTGCTGGGAGACTGGAGATAGATTGCTAGTTAAGAGAATCAATCACTTACATTCTTTTACGTAAGACTCTGCTTCTTCGTAGCCCAGCTCCAGTGCTTTTTTAAAGTCTTCGCACGCACCTTTTTTATCATTAAGACTTTTTCGGGCAGCTCCACGACCAAAATAGGCAAGGTCATAGTTGGGATTCAGTTCTAACGCTTTATTATAATCTTCAATGGCTTCTTGTGATCGGTCCAGATAGTCTTTGGCATCCCCTCTGAAGACATACGCTTTTGCATAGGAAGGATCAAGTTCAATGGCCTTCGTAAAGTCATCAATTGCTTTGGGATAGTCTTCCGTCATATAATAGGAATCACCCCGATCCATATAGAATTTGATAACGGTAGGGTCAAGATTGATTGCCTGGTTATAGTGTGGGATGGCCGCTGCAAAATCTTTCAGATCATACTTTACATTGCCTAAACCATAATGTGCGTTCGCGAGGGACGCATCAATTGAAATAGCCTTTTCAAAATCGGGTTGAGCCAATGTTGGTTTATCTTTTATAATGTAAGCATCACCCCTTCCGGAATAGGCTATTGCCAGATTGTTATTTTTGGTAATTGCTACTGTATAATTTTCAATGGCGGCATCATAAAGCTTAAGATTAAAATAGCAGTCAGCCAGATCTGAATAGATAGCTGCCAGTTCAACCTCATTATCTGAATTTTTTGGCCAATATTCAATAGACTTGGTATAATCTGCCATCGCACCTTCATAATTGTCAAGATTATAGCGGGCGCTGCCACGGGTAGCTAATGCAGATGCGTCATTGGGATTTTCTACTAATGCCGAGTCGAAATAGGCAATTGCATTTTTATAATCCTTTTTATCAAAGGCAGCTTTACCTTGATTGAAATAATCTTTTCCATTGCATGCCATTAATAATATGGTTGCCAGTAAAATTACGATCAGGTTTTTCATTTGATAATCTTTTAAACTGGCTTGCCTGCTATTTTTTAATGTCATTAACGGAAATATTCAATTCTTTAAGTTGCTCTTGTGAAATTATTGAGGGAGTGTCAATCATCATATCCCGGCCTGAGTTGTTTTTCGGGAACGCAATAAAGTCGCGGATAGAATCAGCACCGCCAAAGAGAGAACACAAACGATCAAAACCGAAAGCGATTCCACCGTGGGGTGGAGCGCCAAATTCAAAAGCATCCATCAGGAAGCCAAACTGCTTTTTCGCTTCTTCTTCGCTAAAGCCAAGCTTCGTAAACATTAGCTGTTGAGTAGGTCGGTCATGAATCCGAATTGAACCACCGCCCACTTCGGTTCCATTGATTACCATATCGTAAGCATTGGCGCGCACATTTCCCGGATTGCTGTCGAGTAAATGCAGATCTTCTCTTTTAGGTGATGTAAACGGATGGTGCATGGCATGCCAGCGGTTGGTCTCTTCATTCCATTCCAGCAAGGGAAAATCAATTACCCATAAAGCTGCAAATTTATTTTTGTCGCGAAGCCCTAATAAATCACCCATGCGCAAACGAAGTTCATTCAGCGCCTTTTGTGTTTTAGTTTTTTCTCCGGATAGAACAAGCAACAAGTCTCCCGGTTGGGCGTGGAGTAATTCAGCCCATTTCTTCAGATCATCACCTGTATAGAATTTATCAACAGATGATTTGAATGTTCCATCAGACTTACATTGCACATAAACAAGTCCTTTGGCCCCAATCTGCGGTTTCTTAACGTACTCGGTAAGTTCATCCAATTGTTTGCGGGTATATTCCGCGCAGCCTTTTGCACAAATGCCTACTACAAGTTCGGCACTGTCAAATACTTGAAAGCCTTTACCCTGGGCTATTGGATTTAACTCCACAAACTTCATGTCGAAACGGGTGTCGGGCTTATCGGAGCCATAATATTTCATGGCATCAGCATAACTCATATGCGGTACGGAAGGCATATCAATACCTTTTACATTTTTAAACAAATGTCTGACCAACCCTTCAAACGTGTTTAAAATATCTTCTTGTGTGATGAAAGCCATTTCGCAATCGATTTGAGTAAACTCAGGCTGGCGATCGGCACGCAAGTCTTCATCGCGGAAACATTTCACAATCTGGTAATAACGATCAAAGCCAGAAACCATCAACAGCTGTTTAAAGGTTTGTGGTGATTGTGGCAATGCGTAAAACTCACCCGGATTCATACGAGAGGGAACAACAAAATCACGCGCTCCTTCGGGAGTTGATTTAATCAGCACCGGAGTTTCCACTTCAATAAAGTTCAAACTATCCAGGTATATACGGGTTTGTTGCGCCATCTTATGACGTAATTGTAAATTCTCACGTACCGGGTTTCTGCGCAAATCCAGGTAGCGATATTTCATCCGGAGATCATCGCCACCATCTGTATTATCTTCGATAGTAAAGGGTGGCACCTTGGAAGGATTCAGGACCTCAATGGAAGAAACTTTGATCTCAATATCACCGGTAGGCATTTTGTCATTTTTAGACATCCGTTCTACCACAGTGCCTTGAACTTTCAAAACATATTCACGCCCGGTTTGGCGGGCGGTTTGTAGCAGGCTGGCATCGGTTTTACCTTCTTCCAAAAATAATTGAGTTATTCCGTAACGATCGCGAAGGTCAATCCAAAGCAAACTTCCCTTATCACGGGTTCGTTGTACCCAGCCAGTCAGGGTTACCTGTTTATTAACATCACTTAATCGTAGTTCACCGCAGGTATGAGTTCTTAGCATAGTAAAATCCTTAAATTTGCAGGCCGCAAATTAATAAAGGTTGCACGTTATACCTGCGTATCAGGTCATTTTCGTTCTGGAACAACTATGAAGAAAGTTATTTTATTCTTGTCGATTGTTAGTCTGTTTGGGTTTACCCCATCGAAATTGATAAAAACGAAAGTTGCCGAGGGCATCACGATATCCCTGCCACCTGAACTTTCGCCTATGAGCACGGATGACATTATCCAACGATATCCCTCTGTTAGGGCACCGCTGGCGGCCTATACCGACCTTAACCGTACTCTGGACTTTAGTGTAAATATTTCAGCTACTCAATGGCCGGATGCCAATCTGGAGATGGCTCAGAAATTCTTTAAGGCTAGCATTCATAGTTTCTACGATCGGGTTGACATGATTGACGAAGGAATCCACGAAGTGCATAAAAAGAAGTTGATTTTTTTTGAGTTTGAATCCCGTGTAAACGGTAACAAGATGACGTTAGGGGAACAACAACCGGTTTTCCGCTATACGTATATCCAGTATTTGGTAGAACCCGAGCGGACACTTGTTTTTACATTCAACAGCCCCAAAGCTTCCAGGGAAGACTGGCAAACCAATGTGCGGTCTATGATGAAGACTATCCGGATAAAATAAATTTCTACATACGCTGACAGAAGGTAATTCATGGATTTGTACACTGACGACTATTTTATGAAGGAAGCGCTCAAGGAGGCAAAAAAAGCTTTCGAGTTGGGAGAAGTACCCGTAGGCGCAGTTGTGGTTTGTCAGAATAAAATTATTGGCCGGGCTCACAATCAAACCGAACAATTAACCGATTCAACGGCTCATGCTGAAATGCTTGCACTTACATCTGCTTCCAATTTTCTGGGATCTAAATATTTGAATGAATGCACACTTTATGTAAGCCTGGAGCCATGTGTCATGTGTGCCGGAGCTTTGCACTGGGTTCAACTACAACAGTTAGTTTATGGTGCCAGTGATGTGCAGCGGGGGTATTCGTTGGTGCGGACTCCATTATTACACCCCAGAACGGTGGTTAAAAAAGGAGTGGGAGAGATGGAAAGCAAAGAGTTACTCAATAAGTTCTTTACGAAACTGAGAGAGTAACTCTTTGATGAAAATTGAGGACTAGGCTTCTTTAGCTTTTTTGGCTTTTGCTTTGTCGTCTACTTTTTTACCGTTTTTATGTTCGCCCAGAATGATGACATCTTTGGTCATTTCATACTGTTTGGCAGCCTGCATCATAGCCTGCTGGCTGTCGCGAATTAGAATAGTACCTGACCTGGCGCCTTTATTGCGAACTTCAAGCCAGAATCCGTCTTTTTTCTTTTTTGGTAGTACAGGAGGTCTTCCCATGATTTTATTGTGTTTTAGCGTTTCTTAGGCCTTTTGGCCACCTAATTAAACTAATGAACGAATGATTTAGTTCAGAAGCCGCGAAGATACCAATTTTCGACCAAATTTCCACCTAAAGAACCAACCTAGGATAGGTAGGATGGCAGTGCCACCCCAGTCTTAAGCGCTGGATCTGGAATAACCGGTTTGCGGACCAATTGAATAGGTTGTACTCCGGCCCAAACGTTCAGGTCATAATCTTCTTCATCGTCTTTAGGGGGGCCAACTCTTATTTTGGCTGAAGCCTCCTTGATTTCAAACGAAAGTACCATGGTAGCTTTCCATTCGCCATCATTCGGTTTGCGCACATCAACCCACCGGCCCGGGCACATTTTTTCGGTAAAAACTTCCAGCACTTTGTAGAGTTCGTTCTTATCGGTTACTGATTCGGGCTCACCAAAGATGATAACCGACCGATAATTTACTGAGTGATGAAAAGCCGACCTGGCCAGAACCATTCCGTCAATAAGAGTTGCGCTGATACATACGGGAAGTTTCTTTGTTTGAAGTTCGCGCATATAAAAACTGCCAACTGACCCATGGATGTAGAGTTTATCTCCGATCCGGCAGAAGCCAGTAGGTATCTGAAATGGTTCATTGTCTTTTGAATAGGCAACTGTACAAACCAGGGCTTCATCCAGAATAGAGTAGATAGTTTCTTTGTCATACACACCGCGCTTGGCTAGACGTGTAATTTCTGTTTTCTCTGTAATCGGGAATGAACTCATAGTTGATTATTTGATTTGTATGACAATTTTTCCAAAATGGTCACCACTTTCCATCCGTTGCATGGCTTGATTGATTTGCTCAAGAGGATATACTTTATCAATGATTGGTTTTATGTTTCTGCTTTCCAGCAGATCAAGCATAGACATAAATTCATCGCGTGTGCCCATGGTAGTGCCATGAATGGAAATCTGTTTCCAATAAAGTGTACGGGTCGATAGGTCCGGAATATTTCCTGCGGTACGTCCAAAAATAGCAATCCTTCCACCGGGAGACATAATTTCTGGTAGCTGTGAAAACTGCGGACCTCCAGCACTGTCAATCACAATATCAAATCCTCCTGATTCCTTAAACGCTTTCTGTGTCCATTCAGGATCTTTGTAATTGAAACCATTAATAGCTCCCATCTCTCTAGCCCTCTTTATTTTTTCTTCGGAACCTGAGGTAACATATACCCGCGCCTGGTAGGCAACGGCAAATTGAAACGCCCATAGAGCTGCGCCACCACCAATGCCCGTAATCAAAACTTTTTCTTTTGCCCGCAATCGCGCTTTTGAAAATAAAGCGCGATAGGCTGTGAGTCCCGAAAGGGGAACAGCTGCTGATTCAAGCATTGTAAGATGCTCTGGCTTTTCGAAGACTTGCCTTTTTGAGATCACGATATAGTCACTAAATGTACCAGCATCGGGCAGTCCTAGAATTTTGAATGAATCGCCCTGCACAATGGGATTGTCGCCCCAATTTAAACTTGGGTTGATCACAACTTCCATTCCGATCAAAAGTGGATCGGCATCTTCGCCAACCTCTTCTATAACACCGCTCCCATCGGAACCAAGGATAACTCCTTCTTGTACCGGAGCATTTTGTTCTTTATGAATCCAAAGGTCACGATGATTGAGTGCCGCATTGTGTAAACGCACAAGCACCTGGTCTTTTACAGGTCTCGGTTTTTTGATTTCCCTTAGTTGAAGGAGTTGTTCGCGATTGGTAAAAAAAGCTGCCCGCATGGATAGTATGATTTTACAATCACTTCAACGGAACTCTGTAATTCCAGTTGTGTGTATCGGGTTCAAGTCCCATTCGGAGATCACTCAATTTTTTCTTTACACGTTGCTGAAAGCTGTAACTGCTGTCAGGAGGTAGTGAATAATCTTTACCACCAATGTTGATGATGGCAATGGTTGAAACAACAGCTGCGGTACCCACACCAAATGCTTCGGTCAGTGTACCTTTCTCAAATCCTTCTTTGATTTCGGCCACGCTTACTTTTCTTTCTTCCTTTGGCATACCCATATCATCGGCCAATGTTAAAATAGAGTTTCTCGTAACACCATCTAAAATAGAGGTCGAAAGTTTGGGGGTTACCAGTTTGCCATTGAGAACAAACATAACATTCATTGCACCTGACTCATCGATATACTTATGATCATGAGCATCCGTCCACAGTACCTGATCGAAACCTTCCAACTTGGCTTGTTGAGTGGGGTAGAAAGCGCCACCATAATTTCCTGCACACTTGGCAAAACCAGTTCCGCCTTCGGCTGCGCGCACATAAGTTTCTTCTACTTTTACCCGCACTGGTTTGGCGAAGTATGGCCCAACAGGACTAGTGAGAACAACAAACTTGTATTCGTCCGAGATCTTAACTCCCAACCGGGACTCAGTTGCAAACACTACGGGTCTCAGGTATAGGGCAGATCCTTCTGAATCAGGAATCCAATTAGCATCGGTAGCAACAAGGGCACTTAAACTTTCAATAAACATTTCCTCGCTTATCGCAGGCATACACATACGATCAAGTGAACGAAGCATTCGCTGATGATGACGATGGATCCGAAAAATTACAATCTCCCCTTTCTTGTTTTTGAACGCTTTCATGCCCTCAAAAATTGATTGACCATAATGAAGCGCCAGGATGGCGGGCGTCATAGCCAATTCCCCGAACGGCATAATTTTAGGTTGATTCCATTGTCCGTTTGCATAATCAGCAACCAGCATGTGGTCAGAAATATGATTTCCAAAGCCAAGGTTATTAAAATCAACGGAAGAAATACGGGATTTAGGAATGCGCTCGACTGGTATAGTAGGTGCGGTGGTCATTGGTTTTGATTTTGGCGGAAGGTAGAAATATTTCTTTTTAATAGACAGTCAATGAAAGGTTTTTCGTGTAAGTAGATTAGTCAAGTAATCTCCGATGATAATTAACCTGCCCCAGGTGATAGCCGAGGTGCGTTGTCAGGTGGATCAGAAAATATTCAGTCGATGTTTTTTCCTTGAGCACCAATAGGGGATATTCTTTCTGAATAGTATCATCATCCAGGGTTGGTAAGACTTTACTGACAACGGAAATTGTGTCTTCAATTTTTTGAATCAACTCTTTTCTGGGGATATTCTTCAATAAAAATTCCGCATCACGATCTCTGACATAGCCGGTTTGCCCCAACGTAGCACCAATGTATGTGTTAAGGTTGCCCACCAGGTGAAGGCAAAGATTGCCAGCCGAATTGCTGATGTTTTTTTCAATTTGCCAGAGATTGGATTCATCCTTGTAGGATTCAATTTCTGATTTTAGCTTTTGAAGATCACGTTGGATGATTTTATTCAGGACTTCTGTAATCATTGAGAATTTGATTTAATAGTTTATTTAATTACGTAAAGGTCAATTCCATTTTGATATTACTTCGTTTGTAAGTTCCGTCAACAGGTATTTCTTTAAAACCTAGTTTTCGATAAAGCGCAATAGCCGATGTTAGTTTAGTGTTTGAATAAAGTATGATCTTGGTTGCTTTCATTTCTTTTGCTTTTTCAATGGCTACTTCAGCCAACTTCTTTCCAATTTTTAAACCTTGGAATTTCTCATCAACAGCCATCTTGGTTAACTCATAAACACCTGTATCGACAAACTTCAAGGCCACAGTTCCGGCAATTTCATCATTATATTGAGCCATGAAAATGTAGCCCCCTTTACCAAGAATATGTTCCTCAGGTTTGCTCAGTACATCAAAATCAATCGGCTCCATCCAAAAGTATTTCAATCCAATCTCTATTAAATCGTTCGAAATAGGGTTGGTACAATGGTGAATAGCCAATAATTGTAAGTTTGTTCATAAGCGCGAAAACTTGAAGTTACGAAGGAGTGATAATAGAGTGACCTTAGTTCGGGTGGAGTTTTTCAGCCGATAGCCACGGTTTACGATGTAGATTCCTGCAATCGTAATTAGTATGGCCAATACAATACTACCATTCAATTTTTCATTCAATACCAACCACCCCAACACTACCGCAACAATGGGATTGATGTAAGCATATAATGAAACCAGGGTCATCGGAAGTTTTTTGATTGCGTACGAATAGCAAGCATAAGCCCCTACGGAACCTATTAGAATCATATAAATTAATGAGTAAATAACCTCTGTCGACCACTGTATGGATGAATAGTCATCCAGTACAAGGCTCAATGGAATAAGTGCGATGGCGCCAAATGTCATTTGAAGGCCGGCTCCCAGAAATGGATTTGTATTCTGATTTTTCTTTTTAATCCAGATACTACCTATAGCCCAGCAGAGATTGGCAATAAACGTGATTGCAATACCGACCTGGTAGTTTCTATTTGAAAATTCCGAAAGGTGCTCACCAAAAATAAGCAAGACTCCGCTTAGCCCTGTGGCTAACCCGAGGATGATAAGCCAGTTTGGTTTTTCATCTTTGGTTACCGTTACATTGATCAGAATTGTCCAGATTGGCATCATTGAACAGATGATGGCGGCTACTCCGCTTGAGATATACACTTCTGCCCAACCTACCATACTGATGCCGAGCGTGATCATAAAAACTCCACTCACCGCCTGGTTGAACAATGTTTTTCGGTCTGGCCACTTCTGTTTTCCTATCGTTAGCACGAGTATTAATAAAATAGGACCCGCACACATAAAACGTAGCAATGAGAAGAGAAACGGAGGAAATTGGGTTACGCCAATGCGTAAAACAAGGTAGGTAGTACCCCAGATTACGCAAACCGCGGCCAAAGCCAGGTAAGCTATCAATGGAGTTTTTGTAGAGCTTGAATTCATGATACAAATTTTCCTGATTTAACGGATAAAAAACAGTTTCAGTTTTATTAATTTTGACCATATCAGTTTAAGTTATGGAAACACTTGCCGGAGTCGATCACAAATACATTGAAGTGGCCGATCGAATCGAGTCACTTATTGAAAAGAGGGCTCTGAAGGTGGGTGATAAATTACTTTCGGTGCGAGCGCTAAGTAAGGAGCAAGGGATCAGTGTGAGCACTGCATTTCAGGCATATTATTTTTTAGAGAGTAAGGGATTGATAGAAGCGCGTCCGCAATCAGGGTATTATGTAAAATTTTCGCCACAGCATACCTTTGAGATGCCCACATGCTGCGAACCCGCAGATGAAGCACTCCCCGTGAGTATAGACGAAATGATTTCCAGCGTATATCATGATTTACGTTCACCAAAGCTTACATCCTTTTCATTAAGTGCACCGCATCCATCCCTGCTGCCCTCTGCGAAATTGAATAAGTCGGTAATGCATTCTCTCAGAAATTCTCCTGATCATTGTCTTAACTATGAACATATTCAGGGAAATGAATTATTGCGCAAACAAATCGCCAGACTTTCTTTTAACTGGGGAGGATCTTTGAGCGAAGACGATGTGGTTGTTACGGCAGGATGTATGGAGGCGCTTTCGTTTTGCTTGCGTGCAGTAACTAAACCGGGGGATGCTGTGGCAACAGAAAGCCCAACGTTTTATGGAATCTTTCGAGTGATGCAAAGTCTTGGTTTAAAAGTAGTGGAAGTGCCTACGGATCCGGTTACCGGTGTGGATATAAATTATTTGAATCAGGCAATCCCTCGCTTTAACATCAAAGCCTGTTTGTTTGTTTGCAACTTTAATAATCCTATTGGAAGTTGTGTGCCTGATGATAAGAAGAAGGAATTGGTTGATATGTTGGCACGAAAAGAAATTCCATTGATTGAAGATGATATCTATGGTGAAATGTATTTTGGAAAGAGTCGCCCTAAAACCTGTAAGACTTATGATAAGAAAGGACTGGTGTTGCATTGCGGATCATTTTCAAAATCACTGGCACCCGGCTATCGTATTGGCTGGACGTCACCCGGTCGATTTAAAAATGAAGTCATTCGATTGAAGCGAATGAATAATATCTCCACCAATACATTGGCACAGGCAGCCATTGCCCATTTTTTACAGAACGGCCGCTACGAACTTCATCTCAGGCATTTGCGCAAGGCTTTGCACACTCAATGTTTGCGTTACCTTCAGGCCATTACAGAATTTTTTCCACAAGAGACACGAATTACCCGACCCGAAGGTGGATTTGTCCTATGGGTTGAGATGCAGCATGGCGATGGATACAAACTGCATAAACGTGCACTTAAACATCAGATCGGCATTGCCCCCGGTCAGATATTTTCTTCCCAAGGACAGTTTCATAATTATTTTCGATTGAGTTATGGCCTACCCTGGAGTGATACGGTTGAGAGTGGCCTCAAAACATTAGGACAGTTAATG
>Ga0116177_10001940_pt1 | contig 15350 bp, 14 predicted proteins | sample AD_STIC10_MetaG_FD_89750 | JGI IMG/M metagenome (GOLD analysis project Ga0116177, IMG submission 89750) | Active sludge microbial communities of municipal wastewater-treating anaerobic digesters from USA - AD_STIC10_MetaG | ecosystem: Engineered > Bioreactor > Anaerobic > Digestate | place: USA... | reverse complement strand
TCTCCCACATGACCGCCAAACCGACCGGCGCCATCGCCCTCGAAGACGGCACGATTTTCTGGGGCCACGGCCATGGCGCAACCGGCGTCGCGGCGGGCGAGCTCTGTTTCAACACCGCGATGACCGGCTATCAGGAAATCCTGACCGACCCGTCCTATGCCGAGCAGATCGTCCTTTTCACCTTCCCGCACATCGGAAACGTCGGCGCCAATGCCGACGACCAGGAAGAATCTTCCGCACAAGGCGCAGCCGGCGCGCGTGGCGCCGTGTTCAAGGCCCCGCCGACCCTCCCCGCCTCCTGGCGCGCCGCCGACACGCTCGACGCCTGGCTGAAGAAGCGTGGCGTCATCGGCCTCTCGGGCATTGACACTCGCGCCCTCACCCGGCGCATTCGCGAGCTCGGCATGCCGAAATCCGCCATCGCCTTCGACCCGGCCGGCAAGCTCGACGGCCCCACGCTCGTCAAAGCCGCCCACGACTGGAAAGGCGTTGAGAACGCCGACCTCGCGATCAACGTCACCTCGGGCCAGAGCTTTGAATCCACCGACGGCCTCTGGTCGATCGGACCGGGCTTCGCCAAACTCGGCGCTCAGAAATTCCACGTTGTCCTCGTCGACTTCGGCGTGAAGAAGAACATCCTTCGCAACCTCTCAGCTGTCGGCGCGAAGATCACGATCGTTCCCGCAAAGACGAAAGCGGAAGACATCCTCGCGCTGAAGCCGGATGGCGTCGTGCTGTCCAACGGTCCGGGCGATCCGGCCGCAACCGCGATCTATGCAGGCCCCGAGATCAAAAAGCTGATCGCCAACGGCGTGCCGATCCTCGGCATCTGTCTCGGCCACCAGATGCTTGCGCTGGCGCTCGGCGCGAAGACCAAGAAGATGCCGCAAGGACATCACGGCGCGAACCATCCCGTGAAGGACTTCACCACCGGCAAGGTCGAGATCGTGTCGATGAACCACGGCTTCACGGTCGACGCCGACACGCTGCCCGCCGGCGTGGAAGAGAGCCACAAGTCTCTGTTCGACGGCACGAATTGCGGCCTGTCTGTCGCCGGCAAGCCGATCATCTCAGTCCAGCACCATCCTGAAGCAAGCCCCGGTCCGCAGGACTCCTTCTATCTCTTCGAACGCTTCGCGAAGATGATGGCGAAACGAAAAACCGGGTAACACTTCAGAAAGTTTCCTTTCCGGAATCCCACCGATTTCTGGGTTGTCCGCTACCCAATTCCTTTACCCCAGCATGGCAGCTTGTCCCGGTCTGAAACACCGGGACGCACATGCCGCCAGTCGATCTCAACTCGGATATTCACGCGCGCCTCGCCGCCGCTGAAGCCGCGCTTCATGCAGTGGGCCAGCAGCTTTCGCCTGCGATCCGGCACGTCGATATCGCCGTTCTGATCCCCTGCTACAACGAAGCCGGCGCGATCGGCGACGTCGTGAAATCGTTCAAGGCCGCGCTGCCTCACGCCCGCATCTTCGTTTACGACAACAACAGCCACGACAACACCGCCGCCGTCGCCCGCGACGCCGGCGCGATCGTCCGCCGCGAACCGCTGCAGGGCAAGGGCCATGTCGTGCGCCGCATGTTCTCGGACATCGAGGCCGACGTCTATGTAATGGTCGATGGCGATGCGACCTACGACGCAGCCTCCGCCCCGCGCCTTGTCTCGCGCCTGCTCGAAACGCAGGCCGACATGGTCGTCGGCGCACGCATCACGGAAGAGAAAGCCGCCTATCGCGCCGGCCATCGTTTCGGCAACAGGCTGCTCACCGGACTCGTCTCCGCCATCTTCGGAGACCGCTTTACCGACATGCTGTCCGGCTATCGCGCTTTCTCGCGACGCTTCGTGAAGTCGTTCCCCGCCCTCGCCTCAGGCTTCGAGACGGAAACCGAACTCACCGTCCACGCGCTCGAACTCGACATGATCACCGCCGAAGTGCAGACGCCCTATGGCGCCCGCCGCATGGGATCGGAATCCAAACTCTCCACCATCCGTGACGGTTTCCGCATCCTCGGCACGATCGGCCGCCTGATGCGCGACGAGCGCCCGCTCCTGTTCTTCGGCGCAATCTCCGGTGCGATCATGGTGACCGCCCTCGCCTTGGGCGCGCCAGTGATCGGCGAATACATGGCAACCGGTCTCGTTCCGCGCTTCCCGACGGCCTTCCTGTGCGCGACGCTCGCCGTGCTCGCCTGCATCAGCCTGGTATCGGGCATAATTCTCGAGACCGTCAGCCTTGGCCGCCGCGAGATGAAGCGGTTGTCCTACAACGGCATCGAAAGCCTGGCCGCCAAGCTGGAACGCCTCGAGGAAACCCGTCTCACGCTGACGTCACTGCGCGCTCAGGCCCTGCAGGAAAACGCCGGCCTCCCCGGGCCCTACGGCCTGCGCAGGCGCCGCACGCACTAACCGCACTAGCGGACGACCCTGACCGTCTTCAGCACCATCCCGCCAACGGCCTTCTGCTCCACCGTCGCCGACGTCCCGGTGATCATCGTCGCACTGGCGAACGAGTTCGCGTCGAACTTCACAACCAGCATCTTGAGGTCGACCGAAACGTCTCCGACATCCAGCTTTCCGATATAGGTCGCGCCGGGATAGGGCGGTAGCATATCCTCACTGGGCGCCTGCACGTCATGCGCCTTGGCGGCGGTGAGAACTTCGCGTGCAAACCCGTCGAGCGTGCGTAGCACCGGTTCGTCCGCGATGACCGACAGCGAGAACGCCACCGTCCGCGTCGGCGACGCCAGGATCAGGTTGTTGGAATCGTCGATCGTCGATGTCCACCCGTCCGGCACGTCGACCGTCAGCGCCGGGCTGCCGGCTTCAGGATGGCGGATCGTCCGCGTCTGCGCTTCGACCGTCTGGGCGCCGGCCACGGACAGGAACAGCGACGCTAGAAAGACAAATGCAAATTTCATGATGACCCCCGCTAGGCGCTGAAACTGAGCACGGAAATGCGCCGAATGCCAGCATAACAAAGCTGTTGGCGACGAAACCCGCTTGCATGAGGCGCTCGGCGTCGTCATCTAGGTCGCATGACAGACGCCCGTCCTGAAACGAAGCTCCAGATTCGCATCGTGCCGGTCACGCCGCTGCAGCAGAACTGCTCGCTGATCTGGGATACGAACACCAAGCACGCCGTGCTCGTCGATCCGGGCGGCGACGTCGACACGCTGATGGGCGCACTCGATCGTTTCGGCCTGACGCTGAAGGAGATGTGGCTCACGCACGGCCATCTCGATCATGCCGGCGGCGCCCACGATATCCGCGAGCGCACCGGCGTTCCCGTCATCGGCCCGCACAAGGACGACCAGTTCTGGCTCGACCAGATCGAAAGCTCCGCCGTGAAGTACGGCCTCACCGGTCTGAAAAATGTGACGCCGGATCGCTATCTCGAAGACGGCGACGTGCTGGAACTGGAAGGCGTGAAGTTCGATGTCTCTCACACGCCCGGCCACACGCCCGGGCATGTCGTGATTCACAATCGAAACGCAAAGATCGCCTTTGTCGGCGACGTGTTGTTCCAGGGCTCCATCGGTCGCACCGACTTTCCGCGCGGCAATCACCAGCAGCTGATCGACTCGATCACTGGCAAGCTCTGGCCGCTGGGCGACGACATAACCTTTGTGCCCGGCCACGGCGCAACATCCACATTCGGTCAGGAACGCCGCTCCAACCCGTTCGTCGCCGACGCTGTCACCGGTTATGGCGGCGCCGAGAAGCAGGATGGCTCGACCTACGACCAGAAGACAGCGAAGCGCTATACGTGACTTGCTCCGACTGATTTTCAGACGGCGTCATCGCCGCTTCACGCACGCGACGCCTTCAGAAAAATTGTTTTTGCCGCGCCCCTAGCGAGCGTTCACTCACATCCTGCATCCGCCTTGCAGGCGCGCGGTTTGGGCGTCGCGATTCCATTCAATTGCATCCGGGGATTTCACGCCTATTCATTAGCGCCGCTTACGCTGCAGAAGCCGCCGACAAGCAATTGGGCCCAATCACGATCGAGCGGCGGGACCCCACGCCGAACGATGTTCAGATCGACATCCTGTTTTGCGGCGTCTGCCATTCCGACTTGCACATGGCGCGCAATGAATGGGGCGGCACAGTCTATCCGGTTGTTTCCGGTCACGAAATTCTCGGCCGCGCTGCAAGGGTCGGCAGCACGCTAACCTACTCGTCGCCCGACAAGCACACGGGCGGCTGGACCTAGGGCGGCTATTCCAACAGCGTAACAGTTGACCAGCACTTCGTGCTCAGCGCGTCTGAAACGCTGGAGCCTGCCGCCGTTGCGCCCCTGCTCTGCGCCGGCATCACGACCTGGTCGCCTCTGCGCCACTGGAAAGTCGGCCCCGGCCAGAAGGTTGGCATCATAGGTCTTGGCGGCCTCGGCCATATGGGCGTGAAGTTCGCTCACGCGCTCGGCGCCAAGGTCGTGCTGTTCACAACGTCCAAATCGAAGATCGAGGACGCCAAGCGGCTCGGCGCAGATGAAGTCGTCGTTTCGACCGACCGGGCGCAGATGAAGGCGCACATGGGCTCGTTCCACTTCATTCTCGATTGCGTCTCGGCCGACCACGACCTCAACGCCTATCTTGCCCTACTCAAGCGCGACGGCACGCTCTGCCTCGTCGGCGCGCCCGAGAAACCGATGGCTGTTGGCGCATTCGGCCTGCTGGCCGGCCGTCACAGCCTGTCGGGTTCGGGCATTGGCGGCATCGCAGAAACGCAGGAGATGCTGGACTTCTGCGCCGAGCATAACATCACCGCCGATGTCGAAGTCATTGCGATGAAGGATATCAATGGCGCTTACGAGCGGATGCTGAAGAGCGACGTGAAATATCGCTTCTCCATCGACATGGCGACGCTCTAGGATGAGATCGGCCGGGCCATGTGTCCGGCCTTTGCTGTTCGAAAATCGGCTGCGTCGGATCCTGAACGCGCCTATGTTTTGGGGATGAGCCAGTACGCAGTCTTCGAAACAGCCATCGGTTGGGCTGGCGTCGCCTGGGCTGAAAGCCGGCTGATCGGCGCCTACCTGCCGCAGAGCAATCCGGCGATCGTCCGCAAGGGCTTCACCCGCAAATTCCCCGGCGCGTCGCAAGCCGCTCCGCCGCCGGCTATCGCAAGCGTGGTCGATCGCATCGTCGCACTCATGCTCGGCGAAAAAGTTGATCTTTCAGACGCACCCCTCGATGTCGCCCGCGCGCCCGAATTCAACGCGAAGGTCTACGAAATCACGCGCCGAATCCCGCCCGGACAGACTGTTACCTATGGCCAGATCGCCGTCCAGCTGGGCGACAGGCTTCTCGCGCAACAGGTGGGCGCAGCGCTCGGCAAGAATCCGTGGCCCATCCTAGTGCCTTGCCACCGCGTCACGGCAGCCAACGGAAAGCTCGGAGGCTTCTCAGCCCGTGGCGGCGCCGAGACGAAACTCCGGCTTCTGGCGATCGAAGGCGCATCAGCCGCCGCGCAGGCCGACCTGTTCGGCCAGCCGCCCGCCAGGGACTGATCGAGCGAACTATTCCTTGTAGAGACAGGCCCAGACCTGGGTCTGGTTGGGGCAGATCGCCCGTGCGCAGCCGACCGTCTTCGCCTTGGGAGCGACCATACGGGAGAACGGCTCGCAATTGCCGGACTTGGAGCGGCATTGGCCCGTGGCGATGTTGTAGTCCGCACTGCCTTCGCGCCAGCGCGAGACGAGGTAGGCTGGGGATATGTCCTGGGCGGACATGACGCCGCCGACGCGGCGCAGCCCTGCCGCCCAGAAGATGCTGGCCTTGTCAGTTTCTCCGGCCCTGCGCGCCGCCGTCACCGGGCATGAGCCGCCAGCAGCTGCTGTCGCCGTCTCCGCAGCCTTGACCGACAAGGTTGGCGACCAGGCCAGCTTCGGAACGCCAAGTCGCGCACGCGCCTCGTTCTGGGCCGCCAGCATGCCGCTCATTTCGGCAGGCTCAGAGATCGGCTTGGTTATCGGCTTGGCGGTCGCCGTGGCGCCGGCGCTCGTCAGCCCGCCGCCAACCGGCGGTCTGGCGCTGCTTCCCTGCGCCAATGCGAAATCGCCCGGAGAACCGAGCAACACAAGCGTCGCCAGCAAGCTGAAAATCGTCCGATTCATTGTCTTGGCCAGTTCGCGGCACCGTCGCGAATACGTCCAGTTATTCGCTTTCGCGCGAACTACAAAGGGTATGCGTGAATTGCGTGTAAATAAGGGCGAATACCTGCACCAATCGGGATGATTCCCGATCGTTTCGGGTGCGACGCTGCAAGGGTTGCGCCCCCTCGTCCCCGCCGATAAACCCTGCCGCAATTTGCCGCTCTCCCCGGCAGGAATTACAGATCGTCCGGTGACATGCCCAAGCGCACAGACATCAAGTCCATCCTGGTCATCGGCGCCGGGCCGATCGTTATCGGGCAGGCTTGCGAATTCGATTATTCAGGCGTTCAGGCGATCAAGGCGCTGAAGTCGGAAGGCTATCGTGTCATCCTGGTCAACTCGAACCCCGCCACGATCATGACCGATCCGGAGCTGGCGGACGCAACCTATATCGAGCCGATCACGCCCGAGATGGTCGCCAAGATCATCGCCAAGGAAAAACCCGACGCGCTGCTGCCCACCATGGGCGGCCAGACGGCGCTGAACTGCGCGCTGAAACTCGAGCAAATGGGTGTTCTGAGGGAGCACGGCGTCGAAATGATCGGCGCCAAGGCCGAGGCCATCGAGAAGGCTGAAGACCGCAAGAAGTTCCGCGAGGCGATGGATCGCATCGGCCTCGAATCCCCGCGCTCGGCCATTGTGGCCTCGCCCGAGCTTTCGAACGTGAATGGCAAGGTCGAGTACGACCTCAAGGCCGGCTTCATCGAAGCCATGAAGCAGATGGAAGTCGTCGGCCTGCCCTGCATCGTGCGCCCGGCGTTCACGCTCGGCGGCCTGGGCGGCGGCGTCGCCTACAATCGGCAGGAATTCGAAGAGATCGTCACCCGCGGCCTGCAAATGTCACCCGTCAGCCAGGTGCTGATCGACGAGAGCTTGCTCGGCTGGAAGGAATTCGAGATGGAAGTCGTCCGCGACAAGGCGGACAACTGCATCATCATCTGCTCGATCGAGAACATCGACCCGATGGGCGTCCATACTGGCGACTCGATTACGGTCGCCCCCGCTCTCACGCTCACCGACCGCGAATACCAGGTGATGCGCAACGCTTCGATCGCCGTGCTGCGCGAGATCGGCGTCGAGACCGGCGGCTCGAACGTGCAGTTCGCCGTGAACCCGGACAATGGACGCCTCGTCATCATCGAGATGAACCCGCGCGTCTCGCGTTCATCTGCGCTCGCTTCGAAGGCTACCGGCTTCCCGATTGCGAAGATCGCCGCGAAGCTGGCGATCGGCTACACGCTCGACGAACTCGACAACGACATCACCGGCGTCACCCCCGCCTCATTCGAGCCGACGATCGACTATGTCGTCACCAAGATCCCGCGCTTCGCCTTCGAAAAGTACAAAGGGGCCGACACAACGCTGACGACACAGATGAAATCTGTCGGCGAGGCGATGGCCATCGGCCGAACTTTCCATGAATCGCTTCAGAAAGCGCTGCGCTCGCTTGAAACCGGCATTTCCGGCTTCGACGAACAGGACATTCCCGGCGGCAGCGATCGCAACTCGCTGATCGCATCGGTTTCGCGCCCCACCGAGAAACGCCTGCTGAATGTCGGCCAGGCTTTCCGCGAAGGCCTGACGGTCGACGAGATTCACAACGCATCCAAGATCGACAAATGGTTCCTGCGCCAGATCTGCGAGATCATCGAGGAGGAAGCCCAACTCAAGAAGAACGGCCTGCCAAAAGACGCGGAAGAGTGGACGCGCATCAAGGCGATGGGCTTCTCCGACGTGCGCCTCGCGAAACTGACCGGCGGCAAGGAACTCGACGTGCGCGCGGCGCGCCACAAGCTCAATGTACGCCCGGTTTACAAGCGCATCGACACCTGCGCCGCCGAGTTCGCGGCGAAGACGCCCTATCTCTATTCGACTTACGAGACCGGCTGGATCGGCGCCAATGGCGAGATCATCCCGCCGCAGAACGAGGCTGAGCCTTCCACGCGCAAGAAGGCGATGATCCTCGGCGGCGGTCCCAACCGCATTGGCCAGGGCATCGAGTTCGATTACTGCTGCTGCCACGCCGCCTTCGCCATGGCCGATCTGAAGATCGAGTCCATCATGGTGAACTGCAATCCAGAAACTGTCTCGACCGACTACGACACGTCCGACCGCCTCTATTTTGAGCCGCTGACGCTCGAGGACGTCACCGAGATCATCCATCTCGAACAGACCGCCGGCGAGTTCATGGGCGTGATCGTGCAGTTCGGCGGCCAGACGCCGCTGAAACTTGCGCAAGGCCTCAAGGCCTCAGGCGCGCCGATCCTCGGCACGACGCCGGATTCAATCGATCTCGCCGAAGACCGCGAACTCTTCTCGCAACTGCTCGACAGAATTGGCTTGAAGCAGGCGCCCAGCGCCATCGCCCGCACGGACGAGGAAGCGATCGCAGCCGCCAACCGCATCGGCTACCCGGTCATGCTGCGCCCGAGCTTCGTGCTCGGCGGCCGCGCGATGGAGATCGTTCACGACGAAACCGATCTCAAACGCTATGTCCGCGAAGCCGTGCAGGTTTCAGGCGACACGCCGCTGCTGGTCGACCGTTACCTCGCCGACGCCATCGAAGTCGACGTCGACGCCATGTGCGATGGCGAGACAACGCACGTCGCTGGAATCATGGAGCATATCGAGGAAGCCGGCATTCACTCGGGCGACTCGGCTTGCTCGATCCCGCCCTACACGCTGTCGAAAGAGATCGTCGATCGCCTCTCCGAACAGGCGCGCAAGTTGGCCAAGGCGCTCAACGTCAAAGGCCTGATGAACGTGCAGTTCGCGGTGAAGGGCGAGGAGATCTACGTACTCGAAGCCAACCCCCGCGCCTCGCGCACCGTGCCTTTCGTCGCCAAGGCGGTGGGCAAGCCCTTTGCCGCGATCGCCGCCAAAATCATGGCCGGCGAGAAGCTGGCTGGCTTCAACCTTGGGCCGGGGCCGATCACCGGCCCGCGCATCGCAGTCAAGGAAGCCGTGTTCCCCTTCTCGCGCTTCCCGGGCGTCGATCCGCTGCTCGGGCCTGAAATGCGCTCGACAGGCGAAGTCATGGGCCTCGATGTGTCGTTCGGCGCCGCCTACCTCAAGAGTCAGATCGCGGCCGGAATGGCCCTGCCCGCCAAGGGCTGTGTGTTCATTTCGGTCCGCGAGGGCGATAAGGCGTCGATCGAGAAGCCTGCCCGCGAAATCGCGGAATTGGGCTTCACCATCATCGCGACGGCCGGGACTGCACAGTTTCTTGCTGAGCGCGGCATCAAGGTGGAACGCGTAAACAAGGTGCTGGAAGGGCAACCCCACGTCGTCGACGCCCTACTCAATGGCAAGGTCCAGCTGGTGTTCAACACCACGGAAGGCGCGCAATCCCTGCTCGATTCGGCTTCGATCCGGCGGGCGGCCTTGCAGCACGGCATCCCGTACTACACGACGATTTCGGGCGCCCGGGCCGCCGTTCAGGCCATCCGGTCTCTTAAAACGAGCCCGCTTGAAGCCGGAGCGCTTCAGACCTACTCTTGAACGTTCCTGACCGTGCCGACATTACCCGTCGGTAGGAATGATTCCGTGTAATTCAGGTGTTTTGAATAGGACTACCCGATGCAGCGCATCCCCATGACGGCTGATGGATTCCAGGCTCTCCACGCCGAACTGAAGATTCTCAAATCCGAGGAACGCCCGAACATCATCGCGGCGATCTCGGAAGCGCGCAGCCATGGCGACCTATCCGAAAACGCCGAATATCATGCCGCCAAGGAGAAGCAGAGCTTCATCGAAGGCCGCATCTCCGAGCTTGAAGACAAGCTCGCGCGCGCCGAGGTCATCGACACGTCGCGCCTGCAAGGCAAGACCGTGAAGTTCGGGGCCACGGTGAAGATGACGGACGAGGATACCGGCGAGACCTTTACCTACAAGATCGTGGGCGAGGACGAAGCTAACATCGCCAACAAGAAGATCTCGATCTCTTCTCCGATCGCGCGCGCCATGATCGGCAAGGAAGAAGGCGATACGGCTGAAGTCTCCGCTCCGGGCGGCGCGAAATCGTTCGAAATCGTCGCCATCTCCTGGAAATAACGTGCCGCTGGGTCCGTCCGTCTGGTGCGTAGCCGACGGACGCGCAGGGATTCTCAACCAGACAAAGGCGCTGGCCGCCGCGCTCGCCGAACCCGAGCGCGCAGCAAAGCTCGCGCATGTCCGCTCAGATGCAGAGAGCCGTGAAGTCATCCTGCAACCTCATGGCTTCCAGCTGATGCTGCGACCCGACCTGTGGCCGATGCCGCTCGCAGCGCTGCCGGCGGACCAGCGCAGACTGCTCTCGCCGCCCTGGCCGGATGTCTGGATCGCAGCGGGCCGCCGCTCCATTCCCTATTCCCGCATGTTGCGGCGGCTCACTGGGGGGAAGACGCTCGTCGTGCAGACGCAGAATCCGAAAGTCTCGCTCGCCAGCTTCGACCTCGTGATTCCACCCGAGCATGACGCCGTCAGCGGTCCGAACGTCTTCCCGATCCTCGGCTCGCCCGTGTGGTTTTCAGGGCAACGCATCGCCGATGCAAAGGCGCGCTTTGCTAACCTGACAAAGGCGGGCGGCCAGAAGGTGCTCGTGTCGTTGGGTGGCGATTCAAAAACCCACAGCTTCACCGAAGCCCGCGCCGCCGCGATCGAGACCGACTTGCGCAAGCTCGCGCCGGGCCGCCAGTTCTGGATCACCGTCTCGCGCCGCACGCCGGAGGCGACCCGCCACCGCTTCCGCAAGCTCGCGGCTGACCTCGGCGGCGTGTTCTGGGAAGACGAGCAACGCGACGGCCCCAATCCGTATGTGGCTTTCCTGGCGATGTGCGAGGCTGTGCTGGTCACGGAAGACAGCGCCAACATGCTGGCCGACCCGGCTTTCTTCGGAAAGCCGATCCACACCCTCAAGCTGGAAGGCGCCTCCCCGCGCTTTGACAGGCTGCATGAGGGGTTTATCCGCCAGGGCGCCGCCCGCTGGTTCTCGGGCGGGATCGACACCTGGACCTACCAGCCGGTCCGCGAGGCCGCCCGCGCGGCCGACGAGCTTGTCAGATTGCTGCTTCAGCGCCGCCCGAATCGCTAGAAAAACTCAACTGAGCCAATGGGGGCCGCCGCGGACCTTTTCCGCTCGCCATCGCATCCCCAGAATAACAGCGCTGGCGCGCCGTGCCCCATTCCGCACCGGGAACTGGACGGCTAGGAAGGGCCAGCAGCAGGATCAATCCATGACCACCGTTCGCCATTCGCAGATCATCATCCTCGGCTCCGGCCCGGCCGGATACACGGCCGCGATCTATGCCGCGCGGGCGCTGCGCAAACCGATGCTGATCGCCGGCATCCAGCCGGGCGGCCAGCTGACGATCACGACCGATGTCGAGAACTATCCGGGCTTCGCCGACGTCATCCAGGGTCCCTGGCTGATGGAACAGATGCGCGCGCAGGCAATCCATGTCGGCACGGAGATGGTGGAAGACCACATCATCAAGGCCGACCTGCAGAAGCGCCCGTTCACGCTGACCGGCGACTCGGGCGACATCTACACCTGCGACGTGCTGGTGATCGCGACCGGCGCGCAGGCCAAATGGCTCGGCCTCGAGAGTGAAGCGAAGTTCAAGGGCTTTGGCGTCTCGGCCTGCGCGACGTGCGATGCGTTCTTCTATCGCCAGAAGGAAGTCATTGTCGTTGGCGGCGGCAACACCGCGGTGGAGGAAGCGCTGCACCTTACCCACTTCGCCTCGAAGGTGACGGTCGTTCACCGCCGTGACCATTTCCGCGCCGAGAAGATCCTGCAGGACCGCCTGTTCAAGAACCCGAAGGTCAACGTCCTCTGGAACACCGAACTGGTCGATGTTATCGGCCAGGAAGGCCCGCTTAGCGTGACCAAAGCGAAGCTGAAAAATCTCAAGACCGGCGAAGTCACCGAACAGCCCGTCCACGGCATCTTCATCGCCATCGGCCACGCGCCCCAGACGCAGCTTTTCACCGGCCAGCTTGAAATGAAGCTCGGCGGCTACCTGCACACCCTGCCGAACTCGACAGCGACATCGATCCCCGGCGTATTCGCCGCCGGCGACGTCGCCGACGACATCTTTCGCCAGGCCGTCACCGCCGCCGGCCTCGGCTGCATGGCGGCGCTGGAAGCGGAAAAATATCTCGAAGGCATGCCGAACCACGCTTCGAAAGTCGCGGCCGAATAGATGTCGCGCGCCGCCTTCGACAGCTGGATCGCATCGCTCCGACCAACCGGCGTTGAAGTCATCGATGGGCTGCGCAAGGCCCTGCCCGGCAAGCTCGACGGCGCTGACATCAAGCCGGGTGAAGCGATCCGCTTCGGCGGCTATGGCGAGGACCGCAGCCTCTACACACAACCGCTGTTTGCCCCCGAAGGCGAAGAGCCGCGCACGGTGCATCTTGGCGTCGATATTTTCGCCCCGGCCGGGGCGGAAGTTTTCACGCCGCTGAACGCCCGCGTACACTCCTCGCGCATCAACGACAATCCGGGCGACTATGGCCCGACCATCATTCTCGAGCACGCCCCCACGCCAGGCCTGAAATTCCACACGCTCTACGGCCATCTTGATCGCGACAGCCTGAAGGGCTTGAAGCCCGGCACGGCTTTCATGGCCGGTGAGAAGATCGCGGAGCTGGGCACAAAGCGCGAGAATGGCGGCTGGACGCCCCACCTGCACTTCCAGATCATTCTCGATCTCGGCAGCGCAAAGGGCGATTACCCCGGCGTAGCCAAACGCAGCGAGCGGGACAAATGGCTCGCGATCTGCCCCGACCCTGCAAGACTACTCGGCCTTGTCTGACCGCTTTATTTCGCGAGGTGCGCGCGCAGCATCCAGGCGGCTTTCTCGCCGATGGAGACGCGCTGCGTCATCAGGTCGGCCGTCGCCTGATCGCCCGCTTCTTCCGCCGTCTCAAGAGCTGCCCGCGCAGCCTTCACGACTGCCTCATTGCCCGCCGCAAGGTTCGCCAGCATCTCGTCTTCCGACGGCACGACCGTGTCGCCTTTTATGGTGGACTTGGTCGCGATCGAGTTGCCGAACGGCGCGTAGTGGCCAAGCGAACGGATGCGTTCCGCGATCAGATCGAGTGAGAGCCAAAGCTCATTGTACTGAGTTTCGAACAGCGTGTGCAGCGTGAGGAAGCGCGGTCCCTCGATGTTCCAGTGATAGCCGTGCGTCTTGGCGTAGAGTGAATAAGTGTCCGCCAGAACCTGCTCCAGCGCGCCAGCAACCTTCTTGCGCGTCTTCGCGTCGATGCCGATATCCAGGGCCATCTTAAATCTCCGAATTGGAATGGTTCTTAGATAGCCGCGCGCCCCGTACTGGAAAGGCGCATGCGGCCAGATGGCGCTCTACTTCACCGAACGCACCCAATCGAACAGCTTGCGGAGACGTTCGGGCGACATCTCCTGCGGAAGATGGCCGACGCCGGCCAGCACATCGATCCGCGCAGTGGGCAGAACCTGCGCCAGCTTCATGGAATGGATGCTCGGGCTCACCACCTTGTCGCTGTCGCCAACCATGATCGCGACAGGGATCCTGATCTCGAGATAGCGCGCCTGCTGCGCCATCACCTCGCGCTTGGCCGCCACCAGATCTTCCCCCGTCGCGCGCAACGCTTCCGGGCGCGCCGCGAGCGACACGCGCGCCGCATCCAGCCAGCCATCGGGCGGCGTGTTCGGCGCAAACGAGCCGGCCATTCCACTTCTTACCGAGGCGTCGGCAAACGGCTGGGCCACGATATTGTTGAACACCCATGCCGAGATGGGGTTGGCGGACCAATAATTGTACCAATCAACGCCGCCCGGCCATTCATAGGCAACCGGCGCAATTAGAACGACGCCGCTGACCAGATCCGGCCTGTCGAGCGCAAGGCGCAGCGCGACTGCCCCGCCCCACGAGTGCGCAATCACGATCGGCTTCTTCAGGCCCAGCTTCTCGATCACCTCGGCGGCGACCTTCGCCTGAAGGGCCAGCGTGTCTGAGCCCGCCGGCCGGTCTGCCGTGTAGCCCATGCCGGGGCGGTCATAGGCCGCGACCAGGAACTCATCCTTCAGGAGCGGAACGACAGTCGGCTCCCACGTTCCAATATGGGAGGAGGCGCCATGGATAAGGAAGACCGGATCGCCCGCGCCCCATGTTTGGACGTGAGTGGTGACGCCTGCGGCTTCGACAAATCTCATTTTGGAAACATCCGCTTCCGGAATACTCGCGCAGGCTGATGCTGCAAGACCGGCCGCGACAGCTGCATGCCTAAATCCACGAAACATCGTAGCCCCGCTCGCTGAACGAACCCGGACCTTGTACGCGAGATGACGCTGTCTGGTTCGAACTATTTCCGCGCCCGCAGATAGACGCGAGCCGTCCATTCCTTGTCAGGATCGACCGTCGTTAGGTCAAGCATGCGGAAGCTCGAGAACATCGTGCATGTGTTGATGTCGAGATAGCCGAACCGCGCGCTGGGATCGACCTTGACCGCGCCACGGTTCGCGGTGCCGACATTGCAGACAACGCCGTCCCAGCGGGCTTCGGCGGTCTGGTTCCAGAGCACCGGAATCGATGGCAACGTGTTCACCTTCACCTCGAACACCGCATCGAAATTATCCGTCTTCACGGCCGATGGCGCGAAGCTGGGTCCGATCATGCCGAGAGTCTGCGCTTGAGACGGAGCGGCCATCGCAAGGGCCACAAGGGAGAAAGCAAGCAGACGCATGGGATCGCCTCGCATCGAACGCACCCCGCCATAACGCGCCGCCCGATCTCGGATTTCAATGCAAAACCCGCGAGGGTTGAACGGCTATGCTTAAGCAGCAGCCATCAGGCTTTCGAATAGCTTGACGCCGTCGTTTCCGCCTTCCTGGCCAGCCATTGCCCGCTCAGGATGCGGCATCAGCCCGAGGACGCGGCCATTCTCCGACAGGACGCCGGCAATATCGCGCGCCGAGCCGTTGGGATTGCCGAGATATCGGAAGGCCACGCGGCCCTCGCCTTCGAGCCTGTCGAGCGTTGGATCGTCCGCGAAGTAATTACCATCATGATGCGCGATCGGGAATGAGACTTCGCGCTGATCCTTGTAACCGGCGGTGAAAGCCGACGAGTTAGACGCGATCGCCAGCGATTGCGGGCGGCAGACGAAGTTCAAGGAGGCGTTGCGCAGCAGCGCGCCGGGCAGGAGGCCAAGTTCGGT
>Ga0116177_10001936_pt1 | contig 15369 bp, 17 predicted proteins | sample AD_STIC10_MetaG_FD_89750 | JGI IMG/M metagenome (GOLD analysis project Ga0116177, IMG submission 89750) | Active sludge microbial communities of municipal wastewater-treating anaerobic digesters from USA - AD_STIC10_MetaG | ecosystem: Engineered > Bioreactor > Anaerobic > Digestate | place: USA... | reverse complement strand
TATGCTGGTTTAGATTGGCAAAAATATGTTGAATTTGATTCACGCTATATTCGTCCTGCTGAAGTTGATTTACTTCAAGGGGATGCTTCAAAAGCTAAAGAAAAATTGGGGTGGGAACCAAAAACAACTTTTAAAGAATTAATTCATTTAATGGTTGATTCTGATCAAAAAGAAGCAGAGTGTGAAGTTTATGGAACAAAAGGAAAAAGATAAAAAATTAGTAAAGAATAATTCAAAAGAAACTAATTTTATTTTTAAAGAAATTGATTTATCCAAAAAAAGAATCACTGTAACTGGTGGAGCTGGTTTTTTAGGAAAACACTTAGTTGAAGAACTAGAAAAACAAGGAGCAACAAAAATATTTGTTCCAACTTTTCCAGAATACGATTTAACAAAACTTGAAGATTGCAAAAAAGTTGCAGAACAATCAGATATTATTATTCACTTAGCAGCAAAAGTTGGAGGAATCGGGGCAAACATGGAGCGTCCTGGGGAATTCTTTTATGATAATTTAATGATGGGGGTTGGGTTAATCGAACAAGCAAGATTAGCTAAAGTAGAAAAATTTGTGGCATTAGGAACAATTTGTGCCTACCCAAAATTTACCCCAGTTCCATTTGTTGAAAAAGATTTGTGGAATGGTTACCCTGAAGAAACAAATGCGCCTTATGGGTTAGCAAAAAAAATGCTTTTAGTTCAAATCCAGGCGTATAAGCAACAATACGATTTTAATGGAGTTTATTTATTGCCAGTTAATTTGTATGGTCCGGGAGATAACTTTGACCCAAAACACAGTCATGTAATTCCTGCGTTAATAAAAAAGATTTCTGATGCAAAAAAAAGTAATTCTACTTCAATAGAAGTTTGGGGGGATGGATCAGCTTCTAGAGAATTTTTGTTTGTAAAAGATGCTGCGCGAGGGATAGCTCTTGCAACAAAAAGATATAACAAACAAGAACCAGTAAATTTAGGGGCAGGAATTGAAATAACGATAAAAGAATTAATTACTTTATTGTGTGAATTAATGGAGTATAAAGGAAAAATAATTTGGGACAAAACAAAACCAAACGGACAACCAAGAAGATGTTTAAATATAGAAAAAGCAAAAAAAGAATTCGGGTTTATTGCAACAACAAATTTTAGGGATGGACTAAAAGAAACAATAAAATGGTGTGAAGAACAATAATTATTTTATTACTTTTAATTCAATGTATAGTTCTTTTGCTGGGAAGATCCAACAAAATAATTCTTGATAAATTCTTGGAAATCTTCCAAATATAAATTCAAATATTTTTAATTCTTTTCTCCAAATTAGTTTTTTTTGAATTATTTTAAAATTTCCTACTCCTTGCCAATGACAAGGGTGATTTTCTTCTAAAAAATCAAAAGTAGTATACGAGTAAAAGCTATAATGGTCCATCATTGAGAATGCGCTTTCGCTTGAAAAATATGGGACTCTAATTTTGATAATTGCTTCATTTTTACAGATTCGATACATTTCTTTCATAACATCAATTGGTTTTTGTGTGTGCTCCAAAGTGTGATTCATTATTATTTCTGTCACTTGATTATTTTTAAATGGCCATTTTTTTGTAATATCAAAGTTCTTATCCGGTTTAACTTCTTTAGAAAAGTCACAATTAATGTAACCTTCTAGTTTGTCAAACCCACAACCAACATGAAGTTTCATGAAATAATTCTTGTATTTGTTAATATAAAGGTTTTTGTTAGTTCAATTTAATTATTCTAATTGTACTAGATTCTTTATATATCTCATTTTGTATTACTTTATCTATGAATTTGAATAATTTGGTAAGAAGATTTTTGCCAAAAAAAGCAATTGCAAAATTGTCTGGTCGACCCATGGTTCAAAAAGTTGCTAAAAACATTGGCTGGTTAACATTTGATAGGTTTTTTCAATTGTTTATTAGTTTTACAGTAATCCTTTGGATGATAAGATATTTAGGACCAGAACAATGGGGAACTTTAAACTATGTTTGGGCCTTTACAGGGATATTTTCGATGTTTATTCCTTTGGGTTTAAATTTAATCTTAACTAGGGAACTTGTGGTAAATAAAAATAATGCTAATTTGATATTAGGGACTGCTTTTTTTTTACAAATATTCTCTTCGCTATTTTTTACATTGCTGACAATATTTTTTTCTTTTTTATTAATTAAAGATTCAAAGTTGATTTTTTTTATTATTATTTCTTCAATTTCAAACTTGTTTTTTTCATTTCAAATCATCTCAACATATTTTGATTCAATAATAGAGGGAAAAATTGGGGTAATTTCAAGAAATTTTGCTTTGGGGGTTTCAGCATTAATAAAAGTTTATTTTATATTTTTTAATTATTCTTTGATTTATTTTGTTATTCTTGGTGTTATTGAGCAGATTCTTTTAGTGATTTGTCTTTCTTATTTTTATTTAAAAACGAAAAATTCTTTTTTTGAATGGAGATTTGATTTTAATTTGGCTAAGGAATTGTTATTTAAATCTTGGCCGTTAATATTGTCTACTGCTTCTTTAATGATTTATTTGAGAATTGATCAGTTATTTATTGGTACAATGCTTTCCATGTATGATCTTGGCTTATATTCAGTCATAGTTAAACTAGCTGAATTAGGTAATTTTATCCCTTCAATTTTAATTGTCTCAACAATTCCGATAATTATTGCAAATAAAAGTAAAATTGAAGTATACACGCATAGATTAACTAAATTATACTCAATTGTATTGGGGTTTTCAATAATTCTGTTTTTGTTTTTATTTATCTTTGCAGATTTTATAATTTTACTTTTATATGGGGTCGAATATTCTGGTTCTTCAAATATTTTGAGAATTTATTCTTTTGCTATAATTCCATTTTTTTTAAGCATGGTCTTAGCGCAATATTTTATAATTGAAAATTTAACAAAATATTCGTTGTACACGGCGATAATTGCAGCAGTTTCTAATATTATCTTAAATTTATTATTAATTCCAATCTTTGGAGTTTATGGCGCAGCAATAGCTACGGTGATATCTTATTCGTTGTTAATAATTTCTTTATTATTCTTTAAACAAACAAGACCGCATGTGAAAATTATTTTAAATTCATTTAACTTTTTTAAATATTTAAAAATTTAGTTATTTAGTTTTGATACATAAAATCTGGAATGCTTTTCTTGGATTATTTCTAGTAAAAATTTGAGTAATGTCTGATATAATTCTCCAAATTATTTTTGGGTGATATTTTATTTCAGTAAATTCTTTTCTTAAACTTTTTAATCCGTTTATTCCAACTACCTTATATCCTCTTTTTTTCATTTCTTCTGCGGTCCAACCAGATTTATGTACTTGCCAGGGATTATTATCATATTCTCCTTGTTTTAAAAATCCATTTGGGGTAAAAATAATTATTTTTTTTCTTGATATTTTTTCCATTTTTTTAAGTAATCTTAAACCCTCTTTTTTATCAAAGTGTTCTATAACATCTGATGCCAGTGCACAATCAAAGGAATTTGCTTTAAATTTTTTATCAATGTCCATTATGTTTAATTTATAATATTTGTTATGTATTTTCGCTTTTTTGCTTTTTTCAATACTTGGGCTAAAACAATCAACACCAATTGAATAAAATTTTCTTGAAAAAGAATAAATGGGAGATTGGCTACCACATCCAACATCAATTAAAGTTTTTGAATCTCCAATTGCGTTTTCTAATTCTTTTTCATAATTTGAAAAAGGAAATATAGTGTAATATATCTTTCTAATTATTGTTTGCATAGGATTATTTTAATGATTAAGCATTAATAAACCTTTCTTGGTAGAATAAATAATTTATTTTACTTTTCCAATTACTTTTGCAGGAACTCCAGCAACTATCAAATTTGGTTTTATATTATGAGTAACTACAGCATTTGCGCCTATTATTGAATTGTTCCCTATGGTTACACCGCCCATTATTACAGTATTTGTACCAACCCATACCCAATCTCCTATAACTATTGGTTTTGTTTTAATTTTTCTTAATTTTTTTTCACCCCAAATATGAGTTGTTGATATAAACTGAGCTCTTGTCCCAATTGCACAATTTTTTCCGATTGTTGTTTTACCCCCAATTGCAACATCTCCCATTAAAAATGTGTTTTCTTTTATTATAATTTCTTTTGGAAATAAAGATGAGATAATAACCCCTCTTCCAATTTTTACTGTTTGATGAATATTGGGAAATGTTTTTTTATAGTTCATTTCTTTATAGTAATCATAAGATCCATAAAAGAAAGCAAATGCTGCCCCAAATAAAAATTTAAGTATGTTCATTTTTATCTTTTCCTTTATTTTTATTAAAATTAACTTAAATTGATTTCTATGATTTTATTTATACTTAATTTATTTTATTGATTGTTTATAAACTTCTGCAAGTTTTGTATTCCTTGTTTTAATTGAGAATTTTCCTTGTTTTACCTCAAAATAATTGTTTTTACCTATTTCTTTTCTTAATTTTTTATTTTTAATTAATAATTCGGTTTTTTTAATAATTTGCTTTTCTAAGTCTTGATCATAAGGTAAACTTAAATAATATTTATCTTTCCCCACAATAAAACCGTTTTTTTTATTTTTAATTATTTCTCTTCTCCCGTGTCCTTCGACAGTTACTATTGGTAAACCAAAACTCATTGCCTCAAGAAATGAAAATCCAAATGAATCACTTAGACCGGGATAGATAAATATGTCAGTATTAGTATATACTTTTTTGAATAATTCACTCCTATTCATTAGAGGGAAATAAGTTATTTTATCATTTTTATTAATAGTTGATTTTGCTAATTTTATATTTTCAGTTACTACTATTCCAAATACGTTTGGGTATTTTTTTGTTAATTTATCAATTACATTTAATGCATATTCTCCTCCTTTCCATTTGAAATATCTTGCAACAAATACAAGATTAATTTTATTTGAAGTTCGATTAATTTTGTTGTTTATTGGTACTGCTGGATAAATTACTACTGTTTTATCTTTTAATTTGTTTTTTGTTAGTTTTTCAAAATCTTGTTTTGTTTTTTCTGTCCAACAGATTATCTTTTTACAATTTTTTTTTTCTAATAATGTAAGCGCCTTATTTACTGTTTCTTCGGTTGTATTCCCTATTCCTATTTGCCACGCACATTCTAAATCAATTATCCAGTTTTTTTCTTTTTCTAAACTTAAACAATGCGCACAATGAATTAAATCATATTTTATTTTAGTTGTAGTTTTGTAAGCATTAATTATTGGTAGTTTTAGGTTTCTTATGATTGTTCTAATATTGTCTTTTATTGCTCTTACTATTAAAAGTTTTGATTTTTCAACAATTATGTCATTTCTTTTTTTTTCTTCACTTAAGTAAACAATGTTTTTTGGGGGATATTTTGTTAAATAATTATAATATGGACTATCAGAAAAAAAGTTTGGATATTGGATAAAGATTCTTATTTTTTTCATAAATATTTATCATTTTATTTGATTATAAACGCATTAGTACAATTTTATTGGGGTTATTTGGATAATGTTATCTTCTAATTTTATTTTATATCTTCTTTTATTTACCATTGACTCAATTTTTTTTATTGTGGGGTATCCTTTAGTACCAAAATAGTTTATATCATCAATTAAAATTATATTATCAAATTTATTTTTTAATAATATTTTTAGTTCTGAAACGATCGGCGAATTTGTTTTACCTTTTGCAGTAATCCCTTCAGAATAATGCGCATCTAACCAAAAAATTGCAGGAACAGTTAACTTTTGTAATATCTTTTTTAGTTTTGTTCCACTGTCTCCTTGTAATAAAACTATTTTTGTGTTGTCTTTAAATTTATTTTTCGCTAGTTTGTATAAGTTTTTTGATAATTCAATAGAATATATCTTTTCAAAATTATTAAGTTGATTTTCTATCATTTCCCCTAAATACGTTCCAGTCTCAATAAAAATAGTGTAATTTGAAATTTTTTGATAATTTTTTATTATTTTTGATTTTGCTTCCTGTGGGGGAGGAACTGGTTTCTTATTTAAAATCCAAATTAAATAGTATAATTTATTTGAAAAAATTTTTTTTATATCCATTTAAGTCTCACTCTTTTAATTTCCAATTTTCCCAAACAAAGTCATATTTGTAGGTAAGGTGATGAGTCTTTTTTAATTTTTTTTCTAATTCAAATCTTTTTTTGGCTGAATGGTTAACAAATTTGTGAAATTGCACTTGGAGATTTTCTATTTTATTAATAATTTTTTGATTAATAATATTTTCGAGTAAATCATATTCTGCACCTTCAATATTAATCTTCATTAAATTTACTTTTTGTATTTGATTTTCTTTAAAAAATTTTTTTATTGAAACTAGCTTGATTTGTTGCGTATTATTACTCACTTCTCTAATAGTTTTAATTGAAGATTCATTATCTTTCAAACTTATTTGAACAATTTCATTTTCGGGCCCTAAACCAAAAGTAAAAACTTTTATTTTTTTATTTTTTTTAAATTTTTTAGAAATTATTTTTGCATACTTTGGTACTGGTTCAAAAACATAAATATTGCAGTTATATTTTTTATAAATTTTTTCAGACCACTCACCAATGTATCCTCCAAGATCAAAAACTACTGAATTTTCATTTAAATTATAATTTAATCTTAATGTATTGTCTCCATCAGTTTCAAACCATTTATCAATTTCTGTTGGAAAAATTGCTTTTTTCAACTTTGAAGTTAATTTATTAATGAATTTCATTAAATACCACTTAGTTAAATTATTAATAATGTTTGGGTTTATATAGTTATACTAAATTGGAGTGATTTAAAATTAACTTGTTTGGAAGGATACTTTAAATATTAATAAATTAATTAAATATTTGTGATTTTTTATGTTTGTTTTGCATCAATTTTGGAAATATGACCCAATTAATATGGGGGGGGTGGAAATGTACATAAAAAGCATAGTCTCGAATATGCCTGAGGTTAAATTTGCTTTAATTTCTGATTTGTTAATTGATCAATTAAGATATGAAAGTTTAGATGGTTTTGAGATTTATCGAATGGATCCAGAAAAGAATGATGAATGGTCGTATATTTCAAAATTAATTGATATTGTATTGAACGAAGGGGAACGTGAAAAAAATAAGTTGGATCTTTTATTAAACTTAGATTATGATTTACTTCATTTGCATGGGCCTGTTGGTTATTCAAATTCAGGTTTAGGTGCACCTTTGTTTTATAATTACTATAAAAAACAGTCTTGGTTAAAATCAAAAAAACCAAAAGTTATGACTTTTCATGGACTTGGGTCGATAGTATTTAAAAATAAATTTAATTTTCCTTTTTCGAATTCTTACTTTAATGCTTGGGATAAAATTGAGGAAAAGAATGTTTTTGATGTTGATAAAATTATTTGTGTGGATAAATATATTATTGAAGAGTTAAGATCAAGAGGTATAAAAAAAGAATTACATTTTGTGCCTAATGGTATAAATTTAAATTTATTTAAACCCTTAAACCAAAAAGTTGCAAGGAGATTAGTTGAGCAAAGATTTGGGTTTTCTTTTGAAGATAATATTTATTTTTTATACCCTAATAGACTCTCAAGTGAGAAAGGCATTAATGATGTTCTCGATTTATCTAAAACAAATTTGAAATTTAAATTTATAATTTCTGGTGTGGGGCCTTTTGAAAATTTAGTTAAATCTTTATGTTCAAAAGATAAACGATTTATATATTTTGAGCAAGTGAATAATGATTTTATGCCTATTTTAATGAATTCTTGTGATTATGTTGTTACCCCATTAAAACATCCTGGAGCGACTAGGACTAATATTGAAGCAGTTTCAACAAATACTCCTGTAATAACTACTAATATTTCTGACAGATTTCCGGTTATTGATAAACAAACAGGATTAATTTATGATTCTTCAAAAGGAGAAAGATTAGAAGTTATTATTAGTAGTGTCTTAAAAAAAGAACCTAAATTTAGTTCCAAATTTTTTAGGGTAAAGAATGAATTTGACTTGAATAATGTTTCAAGAAAAATAAATAAATTATATAAAGAATGTATTTAATTAATCATAAAATAAAGGATTTCTTTTTAATAATTTTAAAATTTTTCTTTTAATGTTAAAAACTAATTTTTCTTTTAATGTAGATTGGTTAATTCGGTTTTGATTTAAATTATTTAATCTTTTTTTATCTATTGCAATTATTATTTTTGTGTTATTTTTACTTAACCACCAAGCAAGTTCACTGTATGTACTTTCATAGGTTCCAATTATTATTTTAGATTTTGATAAAATTAACAACTCAATTAAGGATTCAATAATTGATGAGTCTAAATTTCTATTAACGGGTTTTTTATTGAATGTGGTTAATTTATTTTTGAAATTTTTTTTAAATATTTGTTCAATTTTTTTATTGTCGGTAGCTAAAAAGATTTTCTGGTTTTTAACAGAATGTTTTTTTATTTCATCAAAAAACTTCTCTATTGGAGAAACACAATCTAAATTTTCCTTATTAACAAAATCTCCTTTTCTTATATGTACTCCAACATAGTTTTTTAATTTATTTTTTTTTAAAAAATTATTTACTTTTTTCAAAATACTTTTTTTTATTTTTAATGAACTAAGTTCTTTTATTAATTCTTTTTTTATAATCTTTGGAGTTTTTGTATTTTCAAAATCAATGTCAAAATGATCCTTACTTGGTTTAGTGGTTTTTTTATTTTTTAGTTTATCCTTGTGATAAAGTGCAAATCTCCAAGTATCTGTAATAATATATTTTTTATTTGAATTTTTAAAACGGTTTTTGCTTTCGGGATAGAATTCATATTCTTCCTTTTTTAAATTTCTTAAAAATTTTTCATCAATTTCTATTAAGGTATTTTCAAATAGCTTATTAAATTTACAATTTAGTGCCACATTATTTGGCCAATAAACTAAAAGCTTTCTTTTAGTTTTTTTTTGCTATTCTCGAGCAAGAAATAAGCGCTTTAATTCTATTACATAATCCTCCTGGGCATATCGTAATTATGTATTTATAAGTATTTTTCATATTTTGTTCCCTCATACAAACCATCTTTTGCTGACATTCCTTTTGGATTTATTCTATACTTTAGTAAAGTGTTGGGTAAATTAATTATTTTTTTCTTTTTTTCTAAAAGACTTTTGTAAAATAACCATTCGTCTTGTTCATTTTTTTTCTCTGAATATAATTCCCCTGTATTTCTAAACATTATGCTTGGGTGGATTATACAATTTCTTCTCTTTAAAATTATTTTCATCAGGAATGGGAAAATTTGATACTTCATTAAATGTTTAATTTTTTTCCCGTTTTTATCAATAATGAATGCTGAGGTTCCAATTAAAAATATGTCTTTATTTTTTTCTAGAAAGTCATACTGTGTTTGTAATCGATTTTTATAACAAATATCATCACTATCCATTCTAGCAATATAATTTCCTTTAGCTTTTTTTAATCCCTTATTTATTGAACGGTAAACCCCAATATTTTTTTTGTTATTAATTATTTTAATTTTGGATTCAATTTTTGTATAGTTTTTAATAATTTTCATGGTGTCATCTTTGGAGTTATCATTAATGATGATTAACTCAAAATCATTGAATGTTTGATTTAAAATAGAATCTAAACTTTCCTTTATGTACTTTTCATCATTGTAAACTGGTAAAATGATTGAAATTTTGGGTCTATTTTTTTTCATTATATCACTTAGTATAGATATTTAATTGTTTTTTTGTTTATTAATTTATGCAAATGATATCAATTGTCATACCAAGTTATAATTCACAAAACACAATAGATAAAGTTTTAACATCAATTAAAAAACAGAAGAGAGTTTTGTTTGAAGTTATTTTAATTGATGATTGCCCAAATAACCCTTTAAATAGAAATGTTATTAAAAAAAAATACTCTTTTGTGAGATATATTTTAAACAAAAATAATTTGGGTTTATCTAAGTCCTTGAATAAAGGTATAAATCTAGCTTCGGGCAAATATGTTTTAATTCTCCATGATGATTGTGTCTTAGTTGGAAATGATTGGTTAAAACGAATTATTCAAAGACTTGAAGAAAAAGATGTTGGTGCGATTATTGGGGAACATGTAATTGAATACGAAAAGCTTTCTTTAATTAATAAAGTTTTTAGTTTTGTTTATGGTCTTGGGATTGATATTAAGGATTCTACTAAAAAAGGATTTGAAGAAGTAAAACATTTAGGAGATAAGTGTGATGCATTCAAAAAAAGTTATTTGTTGGATTTAGGTGCATTTGATGAATCTTTTAAAACGGCTGGTGAAGACACTGAACTTTCTAGTAGAATATTAAAGGATAATAAAAAGATTTTAATTAATCATGACGCGAAAGTAATTCATTTGTTTTCGGAAACTGAGCGTCAATCTAGTATTTTAACACACATGAAGAAAGCAATTCAATTAAATCAAAATGGGGTAAATGCTTTCTTAAAAACTGGCTCAAAATATAAACTTGATATGTTTTTTGTTTGGCTTCTTTTAGCAATTAGCTTTTTTGGGTTTGTTCCATATTTAGCACTATCAGTGGTAGCAGCGCCATTTGCTTTACCGTTAGCATTATTTTCAATTATTTTTGTAATTGTAACAAATTATTTTGTTGAATTTGGTTTTGTTTATATTCCTTTAATTTATTTATTTGGTAAATCCTTTCTTAAAGCAAAAAGTGCGTTTATTAATAAAAAAGAATTCAATTTATTGCCTTTGCTAGTATTAATTTTCTCAATGATTTGGGATCTTCTTGCCGGACTTGCATGGGCATATGGTATAATTTGTTATATTTTTGGAAAACTAAAAAGCTTTTTTAGAATTTAATTGGATTTTCCAATATTGTGTGAAATAATATCTTTTGTTGCATTGATTACCGCAAGTACATTTTTCAAATTAAGTTTTGTGCAAGCAAGTATTAATCTTAGAGTTATTTCAACTGCAATTGAAATTTGCCCGTTTATTCTTATTAACCCTTTAATATTTTTTCTTATAAAAATAGCTCTATTCCTTACTAAGTAGTAAATTGTTTTTGGATTCTTGCTTCCTCCGCTTGACATTGCAACTTTGTGGTAAACAATGGATTTTGGTTCATAAAATAATTTATATCCTTTGTTTTTCATTCTATGAAATAAATCAGTTTCTTCGTAGTAACAAAAGTAATCTTCGTCAAAGAATCCAGTGTCTTTTAGAGTAGTTGATTTAATCATCACTGCCGCTCCAACTAATTGGGAAAGTTCGCAAGCATTGTCAAATTGCCCATTATCTTTTTGATTAAATCCTTTCAAACTTGCTTTGCAAAGGATTTTGGAATAATTTGCTCCTGCTGCCCAAATAATATTTTTGTTTTGGTAGTAATAGATTTTAGGGTTAATCGCACCGATTTTGCTATTTGAATTAAATGAAAGTAATAAGTTTTCAATGCATTTTTTTTCAAGAATTGTATCATTATTTAGTAAGAAAACAAAATTGTGTTTAGTTGCTTTTTTTAGCCCAACATTGTTTCCGCCAGTAAAACCCAAGTTTTCTCTATTTTTAATTAATTCAATTTTGTAATTAGTTTTCTTTTTTTGTAAAAACTTTCCTAAATTAGTTATATCTTCAATTTTACTTCCATTATCTATTAAGTATACTTTAAAGTCTTCGACGGTTTGTTCTTTAAGTGATTCTAAGCACTCAATTGTATCAGTAGAAGTATTCCAATTTAGAATTATGATTCCGACTTTTTCCATTTTTATTCGCCTTGTTTACTTTTTGTAATTACTTTATCAATATTTGATGCAATAACTTTCCAATCAAATTCTTTTGCGTGTTTTTTGCCATTATTTCCAAGTTTTTTGTTTAATTTTAGATTTTTTGCAAGTAAAAGCATTTTTTGTGAGAATTCTTTTTCATTTCTTTCAACTAAGTATCCAGTTTTTTCATTAATTATAGTTTCTTTTGGTCCGCCCTCGTTAACTGATATAACTGCTTTACCATAAGCCATTGCTTCAACAGGGACAATTCCAAAATCCTCATTTATCGCAGTAAATAAAACGCAGTAACTTTCTTTGTAGAGTTTAAATAATTCTCTATCGCTAGGGGAAATTACAAATTTTACTTTCAATCCTTTGCTTAGTTCTTTTAATTTATTAAAATAAGTTTGATTCTTTTTATCAAGTCCGCCAGCAACAATTAATTCAAATTTTTTGTTAGTTTTTGAAAATTCTCTAAATGCTTCTATTGCAAGTTCAAAGTTTTTGTGCCAAATAAATCTGCCAGGAACAAGGAAGTATTTCTTGTAAGTATTTACTGCTTTTATTTTACTACAATTTATCCCGGGGGTAATTACTTGTATTTCATTTTCTTTCTTTAACCTTGCTTTTATTATTCTTCTTTTTGTTTCTTCACTTATTGCAATAGTGTATTTAATATTTTTCCAAGCTTTTTTTTCAAATTTTCTATACACTTTTTTAAAGAAACTAAATATTGCAGTTTTTGCAACATTTCCTCCTAAGTATTCTTCTTTTGTTTTCTCATCATGAATTACTTTAAGTGGTGTGCAACAGTAGCAAATTGTGGGTATATTGTGGTTGTTTATTGCAACAAATTCTCCAAATCCACTTGAAACAATTAGTAATGCATCAAATTTTTCAAGAGATAGTTTTTGTTTCATTATTTTTAATGAAACTCTTGCTAAATCAAAATAGTTTCTATTAATTGGAACTTTTTCTAGTTCAATTATATTCATTTTTTTAAATTCGGGGAAAGTTGTTTTTGGAGAATAGTGATTAGTTAGAAATGTGAGTTTGTGTTTTGTTTTTTTTGTGTATTCAATTAGTACTCTTTCTATTCCTCCTTTTTGATAAATCCAAGGAACATAAATAGCAACATTCATTATTAATTCACCGTAATATTAAATAACTTGAAAGAATAACTCCACAAATTACTCCTTGTGTTATTAGGATTATTTGTGTTACTTGTTTTTCGTTTAGTTTTCCTTTTCCTAGTTCTAGTATGTATTGGGTTATTGATCCTTTTTGTTTTTGAGGTAAAAGTGTTCCATTTTTTTGTGGTATACCAAAGCATTCTGATTGGAATTTGTGTTTTGCTTTTAGTAAGAATTCTAAAAAGAATAAACCCATTATCATTACTCCTATTGTTTCCATGTTTCCTAATATGCTCATTACTGCGAGGTTTGCTCCCACCATTAGTGTTAGTGAGTCTCCTCCAAATATTTTTGCAGGGAAGTAGTTGAATATTAAAAATCCAAGTAGTGCTCCAATCATTGCTAGTCCTAAAATTGTGGCAGTTATTTCTCCATTTAGTAAAGCAATTATTGTTAGTGTTCCTGTTAGAATTATTCCTTGTCCTGCTTCAAGTCCGTTAAATCCTGCAAGCATATTGAATGCATTACTTGCTCCAGTTACTCCTATTGGAATTATTATTAGTGCGTAAAATATTCCAAAATCAATTGAGCCAATTAATGGAATATTCATTGTGGTTTGTCCTGCCGCAATAGCCATTAAGGGGAGTGCTGCGATTATTGGAAAGAGTGCGTGTTGCCATTGTCTTATTCCTTTTTTCCACCCAATAATATCATCAATTACTCCAACAAAAGCTATTAGTGCGATTGTTAAAAATCCTGCAAGTAGTATTGATAGATCTAAAGAGAAAACTTTTAGATAGGTGCTTAAAAATATTGCAACAAGTACTCCAAAACTAAATCCTAAAAAAACAATTACTCCTCCAAGTTCAGCAACAAGAGGTTTACTATATTTATTCATGTCTTTTGCTAAAAAGTTTTGAACTTTCATTCTTTTAATAAAAGGAGGCATTAAGAGAAAGGTTGTAATTAGAGAAATTACTAAAATTACTGCAGTTATCATAATTAATTAGAAGCGATTTTTTGTTTTTAAATGAATTGGTATGGTTATTAAAGGTTTAATTTTCTTTTAATAACTTAATTAATTTTTCAATTATTTGTAACAGTATTTTTTCTTCAACTAATGCTACTTGTGAAATAATTGTTGTTTTACTTATTGGCATTATTTTATCTACTCTTATTTCGCTTTCTTGTACAATTCTTCCTTCGATTATGTTTTCTTCATTTAACAAAATGCCAAATTGGTGCGTTCTTTTTGTAGTTATTGGGGCAATTAAAATATCAGAATGTGTTTTGTTATAATTGTTATTAGAAACAATTATTGCGGGTCTTATTTTTGTTTGACTAAAATCACTATAAGGGCAAGGAAATAATATTATTTCTTTTTGTAAGAATTCTTTTTCATTATTTCTTTCCACGCCATATCATCTTCATTTTTATATAATTTTTTAAGTGATGCTTGTTTTTGCTCTTCAAGATCATTAAAATTATTGGATAAATTTAGTTTTCCTTCGTTTAAAAGTTTTTGTAAAGCTTCGTCAATCGTCTTTGCATTATTTTTATTGTTTTCAATGAGTGTTTCTATTTTTTTTGTTAACTTTAAAGATTCTAATTTGTTATTTAAAAATTTTCTTGTTTCTTCAGACCAATTTATCTCAGGATATTTATTTAATTGGTTTTTCATTTCTTTTGAAATTGCTAAAGTCAAAGTAGGATTACTCATAATTTACACTAAATACACTAATATTAGTGTAAATATATAAATATATCTTAAATTGTGGGTTTAGTGAAAATAGTTTTTTTTAGTAAAATTAGTTTTACTTTAGTACTTTTATTATTCTAATTGATCCTGAACTAAAAACTGTTTCGTAAAGATTTTTTGTTTCTTCACTATTTAGTAACACTTTAGCTAGATTTGTGTTATTGATTGCTTGATTTAGAATTAACACTTGGTTTCCGTTTCTATAGTAGTATGCTGGATTTTTTCCATCAGGGAATGCATCAGGGGTGTTTTTCCAAGTGGTAGAAATTTTTTCAAATTCTGTTTTTGGAATTTGATTTCCTCCACAAACCATTACTGTTCCTGATTCGTAACAATCAAGAGTGGTGAAAGTTCCAACATAATATTTTTGAGCAAGTCTTGAATCAACTTTTCCTGCAAAGTAATATTCAAAAGTTCCAAGACTATTGATATTGTCAGTTTCTAAATAAATATAATCAGTTCCAATTTCTTTTGTTGCAATTTCATATCCTCTGTTTGTGTCGGTAGTAATGTTGAATTCTCCATAAAGTGCATTTGCGAGTGCAGAAGCATTTCTATTATCTGAAGAGTATTTTCTTTCAGTGTGGAGTGCAAGAACGTGTCCTTCGTTCCAAAAGTTGAAAAATTTAGCATCAGTAGGGGTGTTTTCGTTTATCCAATTAATTGTTTCAATTTGAGAAGGGTTACTGTTTGGGAAAGG
>Ga0116177_10001934_pt1 | contig 15374 bp, 12 predicted proteins | sample AD_STIC10_MetaG_FD_89750 | JGI IMG/M metagenome (GOLD analysis project Ga0116177, IMG submission 89750) | Active sludge microbial communities of municipal wastewater-treating anaerobic digesters from USA - AD_STIC10_MetaG | ecosystem: Engineered > Bioreactor > Anaerobic > Digestate | place: USA... | reverse complement strand
TCCACGCACCCCGCGAGGGGTGCGACATTGCCCGCCGGCAGCGTGTCCGCGAGGATGGTATTTCAATCCACGCACCCCGCGAGGGGTGCGACGTTATTCCAAAATGGAATAGAAAAGGGGATTGACATATTTCAATCCACGCACCCCGCGAGGGGTGCGACTTTGCGCATCGGCGATGTTTTGAGTTTAAAAACGATTTCAATCCACGCACCCCGCGAGGGGTGCGACTGTGTACGCAAGACGCGGACAAGTATGGGGGCTATTTCAATCCACGCACCCCGCGAGGGGTGCGACATGCGCACGCGAGCAATTCAAAACGAGCAGTGTTATTTCAATCCACGCACCCCGCGAGGGGTGCGACCAGCGCCCGGTCTGCGGAGGCCGGGCATTTTAAATTTATTTCAATCCACGCACCCCGCGAGGGGTGCGACTTCTGTCATCGCCATGTCGCGACACTCCGTAATGATTTCAATCCACGCACCCCGCGAGGGGTGCGACCGAGGGGAGCAAAGAAGCGGCAGGAGCTTATAAGATTTCAATCCACGCACCCCGCGAGGGGTGCGACCCGCCCGCTGCTATGGAAACGCCAAATGGCTGATATTTCAATCCACGCACCCCGCGAGGGGTGCGACCCACCCTGTTCATCTTTGCCATCTGACGGGAGGATTTCAATCCACGCACCCCGCGAGGGGTGCGACTTGAAAGGTTGGGAGGTTCGAGATGACCTACGAGATTTCAATCCACGCACCCCGCGAGGGGTGCGACAGTATCGTATGGCGTTTCTCCGCAAGCTGCAGGATTTCAATCCACGCACCCCGCGAGGGGTGCGACCCTTCGGCAAACTTGACGATGCCATGCAGAAAATATTTCAATCCACGCACCCCGCGAGGGGTGCGACGACAGAATTTCTGATCCAGCTCACACGTTTAGTATTTCAATCCACGCACCCCGCGAGGGGTGCGACTCCGACGAGATTCAGCACCCAGCCGCCAAAACCATTTCAATCCACGCACCCCGCGAGGGGTGCGACCGCCGTGCGATATATGGCTCATCTTGATAATCCAATTTCAATCCACGCACCCCGCGAGGGGTGCGACCTCCCACGGTATCTTGAAGCCCGACATCGGTAAATTTCAATCCACGCACCCCGCGAGGGGTGCGACTGTCGGCCAGGCGTGGAGCGATGAGCTGGCCAAGATTTCAATCCACGCACCCCGCGAGGGGTGCGACGTATCTCGTGCCGCTCTGTCGCGCTGGGCTTGAATTTCAATCCACGCACCCCGCGAGGGGTGCGACAACCAAGGAACAGCAGCCAAAGCAAAGCCGTAAAATTTCAATCCACGCACCCCGCGAGGGGTGCGACAGCAAAAATATACAATTTGTCTGCGGTTGGTTTGTGTCCCCTGCATAAATTCAGGCCATACAACTCGCCTGCCGGTGACCAACGATATATTTTTGCGCTAAAACAAGTGTCATTTTCGGTGCGAACCCCCCTGCCGATCCATGAAAGCTACGGGTTCGCACCGAGTTTTCATAAAATCAAAGGGTCCGTGACGTCGAACATCGGTTTCGCCCCGATATGGAGCGTTTTGTTTTTATAAACGTTTCCGAGGTTGTAAAAACGAAGGCTATCCGTTTCCTCGTCGATCAGGGATTTGAGCCCGTGTGTCAGCAACACATATTGGGCGGCGTCGATTTGGCACTCGAAAACCGAATTTTGGACCCGGATCCCATAATTCTCGCAAAGCTTCGCGACCTTTCGCAGCCTTTTCTTCCCGGCGGGCGTTTCCGTATTGACGTCATAAGTCACCAGCACAAGCATTTTTGTTCCCTCCCATAAACCGGCGGACCGCCGCCAAGTCTAAGCCGCGTGGGTTTTTGAGCATCGACGTTCACTTCCATAAAAACGGCGGATAGCTGTCAAGGTCCCCTCTTAAATACCGCGCGAGCATCAGGCTTTGCACGAACGGCACCATGCCCCACTCCATTTTCTCGTTTAAGAAAGGGTGGGTCAGGGTTTCTTTTTTCTTTTCCTGCCAAGCGGTGAGGATGCTTTTTCTGCCCTCGTCCGTCATGAGCACGGCGCCGTTTTCTTTTTTCTCAAACGATTTTCCGGTGACGCGGCGATTATTGATCAGGGAGAGAACAAACCGGTCCGCCAGCACGCTGCGCAGCTCCTCCATGAGATCCAGAGCCAAGGACACGCGGCCGGGACGATCCCGGTGCAAAAAACCAACGTAGGGGTCCAAGCCCACGCTGTTTAGGGCGGAACACATGTCGTGCGCAAGCAGCGTATAGGCGAAAGAGAGTAGCGCGTTCACGTCATTCAGAGGAGGCCGCCGGTTTCTATTTTCAAAGCGAAACTCCTCTTTTTGCTGCAAAATGAGGTCGTCGAATACGGAAAAGTAAAAACTTGCGGCTTTTCCCTCCAGCCCCCGCAGCTCCTCCAGCGTGCCCGCGTCCCTGACGCCGGCAAGCGCCTCGGCGATCCCGCCGGATGCCGCGGACAGCACCGCCGTATCCAGCCGGAGCGGGTAGTCCCGAATCGCCCGCTCAACCACGCGGCGGGCGTTATAGAGCTTCCCAACGAGAAAAAGCTTCGCGAGCTCCGTGCTCTCCGCAAGGTCGTCCGAGCGGCGGTACTGCTCCTTGCGCAGCAGGACGTTTCCCCTCGGCTCGCCGCACACCCTCGCGAGAAAATGCCCGTTGCCGCTCAAAAAGCTTATCTCGATCCCGCGTTGCGCGCACGCCCGCATCAGGGCCGGGCTCGCGCCGGGATAGCCGAACGTGACGATCCCGTCCAGATTCAGCAGAGGGATCCGCCGGGGCTCCCGCTCCCCGCCTCCGATCACGATGGTCCCGCTTTCGAGGGAGAGATACGCCTCCGGATTTGTCACATAGAGTGTGTTTCCGATCTTTCTCATTCCGATTCACGCAGCCTTTCCGAAAGGTACGTCTTCGCGGAGCGGCGCTCCAGATCCGGCAGGCAGATCTCCCGCATGGAGCAGGCGGCACAGTTTTTGCTTTTTCTGACTTTCGGCGTGTAGCCCCTCTCCAAATAGGCGTGCATCTCTTTTAGCGTGTCCGTCGCCAGCTCGCGAAGCGCCGGCGTGAGCTCCACCTCCGTCCGGTGGGCGGTCTCTCCATAATAGAGATAGGCCCGCGGGATCGGGGGACAGCAAAGCATCTCCTCCAGACACATCGCCTGACAGCAAAGCTGCAGCCGGTCGGCCGGATTTTCTTTTGGGGAGCCGTGTTTGTATTCCACGGGGCGGGGAAGCCATTTTCCCTCCGTCCCGGTGATAGGGACTCCGTCTTCGGAACGCAGAAATTCCACCACGTCGCAGACGCCGCTCACGCCGAGCCGCCTCGAAAACACCGGAATTTGCCGGATAATCAGCAGATCCCCTCTTTTTTCCCGGGGCGGCCCGTTGTGGGCGCGGTCGTGCATCAGCCGGCCTTCCGCCGTCAGCACATTTTCTTCCCACTGCTGTTCGACATGGATCAGCGCCCACTGTCTGCGGCAAAACGCGAAGTGCTGAATGCCGGAAAGCTGTAAAAATTCGTCATCTTCCATTGAGAATTTCCGGAGCGAGGCCTTCGAGATCCTCGGTCCAGCTGTCGCCGTCCGCACCGATTTGCAGCGTATGATGTACCTTTGCGGAGGAATACTGCCCGGCGGCGCAGTTATGTCTCCACCAGTAGACCTTCAGCACCTCCATGCTGCCGTCCGGCCTCGCGGAGGAGGCGTCGTTTTCAAACAGGGAGATTAGCGCCTCCTTGATTTTTTGGGCGTCCTCCTCCGTGAAGCCGGTCTTTTCGGCAAGCTGGCAGTTGATGCTGCCGTATGTGACGTAAACGCCGTGATTGACGCGGTGCTTCGTGCCCATCGTGTCGGAGGATTTTTTGCTGTCGGTCACGCTGTTGACGCTTTTTGTGATCTGGAGACTTTCGATCTCCACGGGCGCGACGCTGATCGCCGGGTGAATGGAGACCGGGCCGCGGACCCCCACGGATAGATCGTTATCTTTAAAGGCGAAAACTTGGCCGAACGAGCGGACATCCATCCACTTCTTGCAGGCGGCCTGCGCAAACGCCGCCCGATCTTTATCTTTTTCGGCTTTTTTGAGCTCCTCGCAGGCGCTCGCCCGCTCCCGGAGGCTCGGGAAGCCGTCGTCCGCGCGGTCGTCGGACTGCACGAAGATCCGCTCCCCCAGATCTTGCAAACGGTTACGGATTTTCCGCTTCAGGCAGACGTCGGACATCTCGCCGAAGCCGTCGAAGTTTTCCCGCGGGCGGTTCCCGTTCAGGGGATCCCCGTTGGGGTTGGCGTTGGAAACGGCGATCACCACGGCAAAATCAATCTTATGATTTAAAGTATTCATTGTTCTTCCCCTTTCTCCGCGCGGGCAGCCCGAACGGCTTCCCTTTCCTTATTAAATTCCTCCATCTGACTCGCATAGCCCAGCAAATAGGTTTCATCCAGCTTGTCGTCCGTGAATTTTTCCATTTCGAGCCGGGAAATGATCTCGTTCATCTCCGTTTTCCACTGCGCGCCCAGCTTTCCCTCGCCCAGTTTTCTGAAATAATAGACGAGCTGCTCGTTTAGAATCGCCATTGTGCGCTTCGGCCGCAGGGAATATTGATGCATCAGGCGCTCCGCGTTCGTCTGCCGTTGCTCGTTCCCCGAGGCGTACATGGAGTAGCTCTCGACGGTTTTCGCGTAGGCGAGCCAGCGCCCGAACAGGTAGCTGCGGTCGCCGCATTCGCGCTCTAAGGACATGCCATACCCCTCCCCAAATTTTTCTTTTCTGTATTTTCGGATTAGCGAGCACGCGATGCTCAGGGTTTTGGCGTGCTCCCACGGCTCCATGCTCACGGGATTTCCGGCCCGGCGGGCGGCGTTCATCACGATGTCCGGCGGGAGCGGCCGCCTCTCCAAGATGCACGGCACGAGCCGCTTCAGCGTCAGATCCCTCGCTTTGTCGTCCGCCCCGTAGGCGGCGAAGGCGATGTCCTTCGGCGAGGGAGCGCCGTAAAAGGGCACGCGGACCGGTTTTTTGGGGTCCGTATAATCCAGATGGTACCGATGCATCCACGCGCAGCTCTCATGCCAGAAACGGACGTTCTCCAAAAACTCCGCCGCTGAAAGCTCCTGATAATAGATGATGGAGAGCCTGCCGGGCGTGGCCGAGTCCACCCCGAGCACCGTCACCCCGTCGCCCGGCCCGGGGTCCTTCCAGTATCCCCGGACGGCGCCGCCGAGCCTTTTGGCGAACTCCTCCTCGGTGTTTGGAGGCAGGAAATCGTTCAAACCGGCGAAGAGGTCGCAGGTATCCTCGTCAAAGAGGGGCAGCCTCTGGTTTTTTGCCCCCCACGCGACATAGACCTCGTCGCCCGAGCGGATCCCCTGCTTCGCGATCAGCCATTTGAGCGCGTTATGCGCCTTTTGGGACGCCTCGTAGCTCAGCGTGGCCGCCTCCTCCGGCAGGCGGAAGCGCCCGCGGTAGGTGAAGCCGGATGCGTCGTTGGAGGAGATCAGCTTCGCCTTGTCGGCCGTATTCCGCAGCTTCGCGGGATTTTTTTCCGTGAGCGGCAGGCTTCCGCCGGCAACGTAGCAGACATCTTTCTTTTGCAGCGTCCCGAAATAATAATCCTGAAAGCTCTTCCAGAGCGTCGGGTCCTCCCAGATGCGGTCGCTTTTCCCGGGCCTCTGCACCCGAAACCGCACGAAGGCCTCCATCGGCGCGGCGGCCCGGAAGATCTCCGGCCGATCCTCGTCGGAGAAGGCCTTCGGATCGTTCACGATCTTTCCGTCCGGCCCGCGGGGGAAGACGCCGTCCCCCGCCAAATCCGCGAGCAGGTTGCCTTTTTTGAGATAATGAAGCACCGCTTCCACGTCCGGGTGAACGTATTGGGAGGCGCACCACGCCTCCAAACGGTCCATGAACTCCTCGTAGCCGTATCTTCTCGGCTCTCCGCCGTACTCGAGGTAGTCGCCGGCGACGTAGGGGATTTTATCAAACAGCGGGTGCGCGCACAATCCGGAGGTCCGGTTCGCGGAGTCGTCCGTGCAGGGGATCAGCGTCACCTGCTCGGCCTTGTCCGCGATCACCCGCGTGAAACCCTTGAGGTAGTTGCCGTCCCCGTCAAGGCAGATCTCCAGATGCGCGTTTTGGGAGGTGTGCGCGACGGGATAGAGCGGCGCCCGGTCCGTCCGGCCGAGGTCTTTCCCGATCTCGGAGGCGCAGTTCTCATAGGTCTCGTAGAGTTTCCCAATCCAGCTCACGGTTTTTCGCCTTCCTCCCCGCCGAGCGCCTCGCAGAGCGCCTCGCAGCCGCTGAAATTCATCCCGGGGAGAAACGCCTTCCCTGTCATTTCCCGGATCGTCTTTACGACGGTGCAGTCCTCCGGCCGCGGGAAGGTGATGACGCCGAAAAACATCTTCGGCTGCCAGAGGCGCACCTCCAAGGTATCCCGGCCCGTCTCGTCCGGGTAGCCGATGCTGTGAACCATCAGGCCGAAATCCATCTCGTTGAGGTTGTCGTAGGCGCCCTCCCCCTCGCCGAACGCGCACGGCTCGACATAGCCCTGACATTCTCTGGCGCCGAGAAAGATGTCCCGGCGGCCGCCGCGCTCGATCATCCGGCTTGCGATAAAGAAATGCTTGTTTTCGTTTCGGTCCACGGCAAGCTCCGGGCGGTTTTCGTTCCACTCGAAATGCGCCTTGATCTGGTAGGCCACGTCGGTCAGATAGGTGTAGATCGAGAGCGTATTGCCGCCGCCGTAGTCGATGGGGCGCACCCCCTCGGACCGCGTCCGAATCGGGTGGAGAATCCGCACTTGGTCGATCACCCATCGGCACGTCGGCTTCCAGTAGCAGCTTTCGAGGATCCCTTTCAGCGCCTCGTAGGTCGGAAGGGAGTAGGAAAACTTTTCACCGCCGAGCTTTGTCAGCGGATCCGTGAAGAGTGCTTTCCTGCCCCAAACGAGCAGCGAGACGCTGTTTGCTTTTTCCATGCTTTCACTTCCTTTTTTTATTCTATAATATAATTTTCAATTTGCCTGCCGATGTCCCCGTCCGTGACGACGCCCGTCCGGTCGTCGTACCAGCCCCCATCGAGGATCGTCACCCCGACGTCTTTGAGCGTGTCGAAATCCAAAGCTCCGGCCTCCTTTAAGTTTTGTATCTGATAGGGAAACAGGCCGACGCTGTAAAGCCCGGCCCTGCGCAGGTCCTTTTTTACGTCCTCCCGCGCCCGGAGCCGCTCGATGAGATCCCGGCTCTCCGGGCAGCGCACCAGCACGGCGGTCGTATCCTCCTCGATCACATGGAAATGCTCCCCGGCGGTCTGAAAGGATTGCCCGAACAGCTTCCCCGCGGCGGGGACGCCCCTCCTTGCCGCCTCTTGTCTCATGGAAACGTTGCGGCCCAGCAGCTCCGTCATATCGGGGAGATGGGGGATCGGGTAGTTCATCACGCCCCGTTCCTCCCCAAAATAATAAGTAAAATACCGCTCCACGGCCTCCGGCCCGAGCAGGTCCCCGCCGAAAGCGGCCGGGTCCTTTCGGTATTCGTCCAGCACGCGGATCGTACAGTTCCGCGCTTTCACAAGATCCGGCAGGCGGCTCAGATTTTCCTCCGCGCTCCGAATCAGATAAACGTCCTTTTGGCCGAAAAGCCCGTGCCGGTTGCAGCGCCCCGCCGTCTGCGCGACGCTGTCGAGCCCGGCCAGCGACCGGACCGCGCAGTCGAACGAGATATCCACGCCCGCCTCGATCAGGTTCGTGGAGACGCAGATCAGGGGCGTCTCCCGGTCTCCGGCTTTCAGCTTTTCTATGATCTCCGCAAGAATCCGGGCGCGATGGGCCGGATACATGGCCGTGCTCAAATGATAGACCTCGCACGGGCGGGATTTGAGCGCCTCATAAAGATTTCGCACCGCCCGCTTCGTGTTGAGCACCACGAGGGCGCTTGTCTCTCCAAGCCCCATGACAAAATCCGCAAGATTTTCAGCGGAGCGGGGAGGCCCCCCGCTCGCGTCCACGGTCCGCGTGCGGCGGAAGGCGCGAAAGTTTTCGTCGACGTTTTGGACGATCTGCGTCGGCTCCGGCAAGGAATAGAAAACCTCCTCGGCCGGCTGCGCCGCCATCGGCGGCTGCGTCGCCGTGCAGAGGACCGCCGTGCAGCCGCAGCGTTTGACCAAAAAACTGACCGCGCAGTAAAACAGGCTGAGGCACTTCAGCGGGACCGTCTGAACCTCGTCAAACAGGACGACGGAGTTCGCCAGCATATGCATCCGGCGGGCGCTCCCGGTTTTCCCAAGATAAAACGCGTTGAGAAACTGCACCTGCGTCGTCAGCACGACGGGGGCGTTCCAGCGCTCGGCGAGCGCGTAATACCGCTCGTCGTCCTCGTCCGGCAAAAAATTGGAGTCGTGAACCAAGACGTCGCCTTCGCCGTCAAAAATTTTGCGAAACTCCGCGGCCGTCTGATCCAGAATCGTCGTATATGGGATCACATAAAAGATCCGGTCCATGCCGTGGGCAAGACACTGCCGCAGGGCGAAGCGAAGCCCCGAGAGCGTCTTTCCCCCGCCGGTGGGCACATGCAGGCGGTAGATGCCCCTCGGCCCCTCCCCCGCTTCGGCGCACGCCGCGGAGATCTCGGCCCTCAGCCGGTTGACGGGCGTGTCGGCCGGAAAAGAACGGAGCTTTTTTTCGAGCTTTTCCAGAAAAAGAGGCCAGAGATCCCGGCCCGTATGGTCGGGCTCGAGGGGGAATTTTCCCTCGCTCTGCGCCGCGTCCAGACGGTCGGCGTCCACCAAAGCGGAAAGCAAATACCGCAGCAGCAGCCCGGCCTGAAAAAGACAGCTCTCCGCCCCGGCCCCGGGGCCGTTTTGCTCCCCGGCCTTGATCCGGTCAATCGCCCTCTGAAATTCCTTCTCCGCCGGGGGCAGCAGGCCGGCAAGCTCTTCTTTGGAAATGCAGTCCTCAAAAAAGGCCTCCCCGCAGGCGGGGTCGGACCGCTCCTCTCCAAATGCCGTTTCCAGCATATCGTGCAGGCCGGTGTGGTGCGCGCCGACGGCCTCGGAAAGAAACTGCGCAAACGCCGACGAGCAGCCGCTCTCGTTGCAAATGGATTCCAAAAACGCCTTGCTCTGCGGCGCATGCGAAACCTTTATGCCGCCGGAGAGCAAATAGTTCTGCCATAACCGGGCGGCCTTTCCCTCGTCGTGGCAGAGGCCCGCCAGATAGCCGCAGTCCTGCATGCCGACAGAAGAAAGGTAGTCCTTTGCCCGCTTCGCGACATGAAACGTGTGTTCCCGGAGCGTCTGGATCGGCCGTCCGTCCAGCCCCGTTCTTGCGTACAGCATCTTTTTCCCTTCCAAAAACGAACAAAATTTGTGAAAAAGTTACTTTATTGGAATAATTATACCACCCTTGCGAGCAATAAAAAGGGAGAGGTTTCCTCTTTTTGCCTGTTGGGACTGTTTTGACCCATCTTCATACCGGGGAGTCGGATGGCCCATAGAAAAAAAGCCCGTTTTCCGCCGGACGCGGCGGAAAACGGGCTTGCGGTCCCGCGGGGGGTTCAGGTCTTTTGCTTTGCGCGCTCGGCGCAGACGTCCCCCCAATGCGGGAACTTTTGCAGCAGGCTGTCGAACTTTTTCATGACCTCCGGCACGGGGATTCCCTGCGGGCAGACGCGCTCGCAGGCGCCGCACCCGACGCAGGCGGAGGGCCTTTTTCCCTCCGGCAGCGCGTCCACCTCCATCGCCGGCGTGAAGGAGACGGCAAAGCTGCAATCCTTATAAATCGAGAGCAGGAGCGGGATATCGAGCCCGGCCGGGCAGCCGCCGCAGCAGTAGCGGCAGCCGGTGCAGGGTAGCGGGTCGAGCAGGCCGGCCGCGATTTCCTCAAGCAGCGCCCGCTCCTCGTCGGAAAGAGGCTCCCCCTCGGAAAACGTACGCACGTTGTCCTCCACCTGCTCCATCGTGCTCATGCCGCTCAGGATCGTGAGCACGCCCGGCAAGGGCTGGAGATACCGGAAGGCCCACGACGCGGCGGATTCCTCCGGCCGGGCGGCTTTGAGCACGGCCTCGGCGGATTCGCCCGGCCTTGCGAGCTTTCCGCCGCGGCACGGCTCCATCGCGACGATCGGGAGCCCCCGCTCGCGCAGCAGCGCGTACTTGCTTTTGGCGTCCTGCAGCGTCCAGTCGAGGTAGTTGAGCTGGATCTGGACGAACTCGAAGCAGGCCGGATACCGGTCGAGGAAGTCCCGCAGCGCGTCGGGCCGGGTGTGCGAGGAGAAACCCAGATGCCGGATGCGGCCCCTCTCCTTTTGCTCCAGCAGGTAATCCACGATCCGCAGGTCCGGGTCGAGGTAGGTCGGGAGCGAGTTTTCGCAGACGTTGTGCAGGAGATAAAAATCGAAATAGTCGACCCCGCACTTCTGGAGCTGCCGCTCGAAGGTCGGCCCCGGGCGGAAGTCCGGGTTGGTCTCGTGGCCGGGCAGCTTCGACGCGAGGTTCCAGCGCTCCCGCGGGTGCCTCGCGAGCGCCCGCCCCGTCACGGTCTCCGACTCGCCGCCGTGGTAGGACCACGCCGTGTCGAAGTAGTTGACGCCATGCTCTACGGCGTAATCGATCAGCTCGAACGTCTTTGCCTCGTCGATTTGCCCGTCTTTGGTCGGCAGGCGCATCGTGCCCATGCCGAGGGCGGAGATCCGCTCGCCGTGAAATTCGTGATACTCCATGTTCCTCCCCTTCCCATTCCCGGAACCGGCGAAACGCCGTCGGCGGCGGGAACTCCTCCCCCGGCCCCGCCCCGAGGACGAAACGGCGGAGAATCCTGTCTTATTGAAAAATTTATTCCGCGCGCGCCTCTTCGTTCCATTCCCGGAACCGCCGAAACGCCGTCGGCGGCGGGAATTTCTCCCCCGGCCCCGCCCCGAGGACGAAACGGCGGAGAATCCTGTCTTATTGAAAAATTTATTCCGCGCGTGTGCCCTCGTTCCATTCCCGGAACCGCCGAAACGCCGTCGGCAGAGAGAATTCCTCCCGGAGCCTCGCCTCGCTCGCCCAGACGAAACCCTCCGGCTTCGCCTCGCAGGCGATCTCGTACCCGACCATCTTCCACTCGATATGGGTGAAGATATGGGTCCGCTCCATGCTGCCGATCGCCTCCCGTGGCCGGCAGCCCCACGCCTCCGCCACGGCGAGCGCCTCTTCGAGCGTCCGCCTGCCCTCGACGTTTGGGAATTCCCAGAGCCCGGCCAGCAGGCCCTTGGCGGGCCGTTTTCGGACCGCGTACTCCCCGCCGCAGGTTAGGAGAAAAACCGTCCGCTCCTCCTCCCGGCGCGGGCGTTTTTTTGCCCGGACCGGGAGCTCCGCCCAGAGCCCCTCGGCGGCAAGGCAGATCCCCCCCAGCGGGCAGGCGGCGCAGTCCGGCTCGCCGCTCGGTCGGCAGACCGAGGCCCCAAGCTCCATCAGAGCCTGCGTGAAGTCCCCGCACCGGCCCTCCGGGTAGATTTCCCGGAGCGCGTCCGCCACAGCGCGCTTCGTCTCCGGCTTCGCGATGTCCTCATACGAGGCGCAGACCCTCGACCAGACGCGCAGGACGTTCCCGTCCACAGCGGGCGTCTTTTGCTCAAAGCAGATCGAGCAGATCGCCCCGGCGGTGTAATCCCCGACCCCGGGGAGCGCATGGACGGCGGCGTAATCCCGCGGGAAACGCCCGCCGTGCCGCTCGGCGAGGAGCCGCGCGGCCCTCTTGAGATTCCGCGCGCGGGAGTAATAGCCGAGCCCCTCCCAGAGCTTATTCAGCTCGTCGTCCGGACAGACCGCGAGGTCGGCGGCGGTCGGGAGCCTCTCCAGAAAGCGCAGATAGTAGGCTTTTACCGCCTCGGCGCGGGTCTGCTGCAGCATGATCTCCGAGAGCCAGACGTGGTACGGCTCCCGGTCCCTGCGCCACGGCAGGTCCCGCTTGTTTTGCTCGTACCACGGCAGCAGCAGCCCCGGCAGCAAGTGAAGATCCATCCGCCCCGCCCCCTCTCTTTTGATGACCCCATTTTACCACAGAATGGCCCGGCCGCCCACCCCCGGGCCTTAAAAACATGACGAAAAAAAGGAGCCCCCCTCATGGGCCGCCGGAAGACGGACGGACGCGGGAGGCCGCGCCGCCGGCCCGGAATGCTCTTCTCCCGCGCAGGCTTCCCAAAAAGCGGGACGCCTCCGGGGAGGCCGCCTTTCTTTGGAAAAGACCGCCTCTTTCCCGGGAAAATTGTCCGGGTTGTCCGCCCCCCGCTTTCCGGAACCGGGCGAAAAAAGGCACATAACCTGTCCGCCCGCGGCATAGGCTTTTACGAAAAAACAGGCGGAGGCATCGCCTCCAATATAAAAAAAATGGAGGCCCCGCCTCCGTTATAAGAAACAATTGGAGGCGAAGGCTTTGAAGATCCTTACCCTGCCGGAAAAGAGGGGTCTCTCCTCGGCGCAGGCGGCCGAGCGGCTTTTGAAATACGGGGAAAACGCGCTGGAGGGCAAGCGCAGCGCGAGCGCCGCGAAGATGCTGGCCTCGCAGTTTAAAGACGCGCTGACGCTGATCCTGATCGCCTCCACGGCGATCTCCGTACTGATGGGCGAATACGTGGAGGCCGTCACCATCCTCGCCATCGTGCTGATGAACGCGCTGCTGGGTTTCCTTCAGGAATACCGCACGGAGCGGACCCTCGAGGCGCTTCAGGCGCTCTCGGCCCCGACCGCGAAGGCGCTGCGGGACGGGAAGCCCCGCGAGATCCCGGCTTCGGAGGTCGTCCCCGGGGACGTCATCCTGCTTGCCGCCGGGTGGCGGGTGCCCGCCGACGCACGGCTGCTGGAGGCCTTCGCCCTCTCCGCCGACGAATCCCTGCTGACCGGGGAATCCGTCCCGATCGGGAAAGAGGCCCTCCCCGATGAAGCCAAAGGGGCACCGCCGGACGAGTCCGGTTTTGTTTATATGGGGACGACCGTCGCCTCCGGCCACGGCAAGGCCTATGTCACCGAGACGGGCATGCAGACGAAGATGGGTGGCATCGCCGGGCTTTTAAAGGATGCCGGGCACGAGCAGACCCCGCTGCAGCGGCGGCTCGCCCGGCTCTCGGTCTGGATCGGCGCGGGGTGCCTCGCGATCTGCGGGGTCGTGACCCTGACCGGCGTATTGCGCGGCGAAATCTTGTTTAACATGTTCCTGACCGGCCTCTCCCTCGCGGTCGCGGCGGTGCCGGAGGGGCTCACCGCCGTCATCACGATTTCGCTGGGGCTCGCCGTCTCCCGGATGCTCAAAAAAAACGCGCTGATCCGCAAGCTCCACGCGGTGGAGGCGCTCGGCTGCGCGGACATCATCTGCTCCGACAAGACCGGCACGCTGACGCAGAATAAGATGACCGTGCGCAAGATCGTCTCGCTCTCCGGCCCGCTCGAAAAGAGCGGGCCCGTCTGGGAGACGATGCGCCTCGCCGCCGTGCTGTGCAACAACGCGGCGGACGATTTTTCCTCAAGCCCCACGGAGGTCGCCGTCCTCGAAATGGCGAAGGTCCCCGGCGCGGAGGTCGGGGCGATCCTGTCCCGCTACGCGCGGGAGGCGGAGATCCCGTTTGATTCCTCCCGGAAGCGCATGTCCGTCTCTGTACGAAGCCGCGGCGGGGAGCGCCTCATCTTTATGAAGGGAGCGCCGGACGTGCTGCTGCGCTGCTGCGCCTGCTGCATGGCGGGGGACCGGGTGATCGCCCTCGGCCCGGCGGAGCGGGAGCGGGCGGAGACGCTGCTCTCCCAGATGGCCTCGGAGGCGCTCCGGGTGATCGCGTTCGCCTACAAGTCCCACCCCGGCGGCCCGATCTCCGAGGGCGGGCTCATCTTTATCGGCATGGCGGGGCTTGCCGACCCGCCGCGGCCCGAGGCGCGGCCCGCCGTGCTCAAATGCGCGAGCGCCGGCATCCGCACCGTGATGATCACCGGCGACCACCGGGACACGGCCGTCGCGGTGGCAAGGGAGATCGGCATCCCGGCGGACGGCCGCTCCGTGATGACGGGCGCGGAGATCGACGCCCTCTCCGACCGGCGCTTTGCGGAAAAAGCGGAGACGATCCGCGTTTTCGCCCGCGTGACGCCCGCGCACAAGATGCGGATCGTGCGGGCGCTCAAGGCCTCCGGGCACACGGTCGCGATGACCGGGGACGGCGTCAACGACGCGCCGGCGGTGCGCGCGGCGGACATCGGCGTCGCGATGGGCAGGGGCGGCACCGACGTGACGCGCGAGGCCTCCGGCATCGTGCTGCTCGACGACAACTTCGCCACCCTCGTCAGCGCCGTGGAGGAGGGCCGCATCATCTACGAAAATATCCGCAAATTCATCCGCTACCTGCTCTCCTGCAACATCGGCGAGGTGTTCACCATGTTTGTCGGGATGCTGATCGGGCTGCCGGTCGTGCTGCTGCCGATCCAGATCCTGATGGTCAACCTCGTCACGGATGGACTGCCCGCCATCGCTCTCGGCTTCGACCCGCCGCAGGGGGACCCCATGGCCTTGCCGCCCCGGCCCAAAAACGAGTCCGTCTTTTCGCGCGGGCTGGGCTTCACGATCGTCTCCCGCGGCGTGCTGATCGGCCTCTCGGTGCTTTTGGCGTTTACCTCCGTCCTGCGAAACGGCGGGGGCCTCCCCGCCGCCCGAACCTGCGCGTTCGCGGCGCTCGTGCTCACGCAGCTCGTCCACTCCTTCGAGTGCAAAAGCGAAACCCTCTCGCTCTTCGCGATCCGCATGTGGAATAACTGGAAGCTTGTCGGGGCGTCGCTCGTCTCGCTCTCGGTCGTTTTGGCCTGCATCTATGTCCCGGCGCTCGCCGAAATTTTCGGCGTCGTGCCGCTGGGATGGGCGGACATGGGCAGGGTGCTGCTCTACTCCGGGGCCGTGCCGCTCGTCTCCGCGGTGCTCATGCTGACGCGCCATAAAAAATAGCGGCGCGAGGAGGCCCGCCGCGCTCTCCGGCAAAATTCTGGCCGGCGGCGGGACGATCATCCCCCGGCGGACAAAAATGCGAAAAAACCGCTCTTCCCTCACGAAGCGCCCCGATTGGGAATATGAAAAAAGCCCTCCCGGTCTCCCGGAAGGGCTTCGCTTTTCTTCGGTCTCTTATTTGAGCAGGACGATGGCGATAAAGACGCAGCCGCCGCGCTCTCCGGCAAAATTCCGTCTGGCGAACCCCATGCCCGGCAGCCGGCGGCCCGCGAGTAGCGGGACGATCATCCCGCGGCGGACAAAAATGCGAAAAAACCGCTCTTCCCTCACGAAGCGCCCCGATTGGGAATATGAAAAAAGCCCTCCCGGCCTCCCGGAAG
>Ga0116177_10001928_pt1 | contig 15386 bp, 13 predicted proteins | sample AD_STIC10_MetaG_FD_89750 | JGI IMG/M metagenome (GOLD analysis project Ga0116177, IMG submission 89750) | Active sludge microbial communities of municipal wastewater-treating anaerobic digesters from USA - AD_STIC10_MetaG | ecosystem: Engineered > Bioreactor > Anaerobic > Digestate | place: USA... | reverse complement strand
TCTCGGGGATCTTCCTCACCATGCACTACAAGCCGGGCGAGGCGATCTCGTTCGACTCCGTCGAATACATCATGCGCGAGGTCGAGTGGGGCTGGCTGATCCGCTACCTGCATTCCACCGGCGCATCGTTCTTCTTCATCGTCGTGTACCTGCACATGTTCCGCGCGCTGATGTACGGGTCGTACAAGGCACCGCGCGAACTGCTGTGGCTGATCGGCATGGGCCTGTATCTCGCGCTGATGGCCGAAGCGTTCATGGGCTATGTGCTGCCCTGGGGCAACATGTCCTACTGGGGCGCGCAGGTGATCGTGAACATCTTCGGCACGATCCCGGTCATCGGGCCGGGGCTGGTCGAGTGGATTCGCGGTGACTACGGCATCGCAGACTCGACGTTGAACCGCTTCTTCGCGCTGCACGTCATCGCGCTGCCGTTCGCGATCGCGCTGCTCGTGATGCTGCACCTGGTGGCCCTGCGCCAGACGGGTTCGAACAATCCGGACGGCATCGAGATCAAGGCCAATCTGGGCGCTGACGGCAAGCCGAAGGACGGCATTCCGTTCCACCCGTACTACACCCTCAAGGACATCGTCGGCGTCGGCGTATTCCTGACGATCTTCTGCATCGTTGTGTTCTTCGTGCCGACTTTCGGCGGCCTGTTCCTCGAGAAGCCGAACTTCGAACCGGCGAATCCGCTGTCGACGCCGACGCACATCGCGCCGGTGTGGTACTTCACCGCGTACTACGCGATGTTGCGCGCGGTTCCCAGCCAGCAGCTCGGCGCACTGCTGATGCTGCTCGCGATCGTCGTGTTCTTCTTCCTGCCGTGGCTCGACAAGTCGAAGGTCAACTCGATCCGCTACAAGGGCGTGCTGTCGAAGCTGTTCCTCGGCATTTTCGTGGTGTCGTTCATCGCGCTGTCCTACCTCGGCCTGATGCCGGCGGAAGGCCTGTACGTGCTGCTCGCACGCATTTTCACGGTGCTGTACTTCTCCTACTTCCTGCTGATGCCCTGGTATACGAGAGTGGAAAAGACCAAGCCGCTGCCTGAACGGGTGACCTACCATGCGTAAGTCACTCCCCGCACTCCTGGCCATCGGCCTGATGCTCGGCGCCCCCGTGGCGTCGGCGGCCACTGCGGGTGGTCCGGTTCTCGAGGGTGCGCTGAACTGGCAGCACTGGACGGCCGGCAACGAGATCGACAACGTCGCTTCGCTGCAGCGCGGTGCGCGCAACTTCATCGGTTACTGCTCGGGATGTCATTCGCTGAAGTACATGCGCTATTCACGCATGGCCGAGGATCTGAAGATCCCCGAAGCCCAGCTTGAAGAGTTCCTGATCCTGCCGGGCTCCAAGAAGAGCGACTACATCACGACGTCACTCAGCCCGGCTGACGGCGAGGCCTGGTTCGGCAAGGCGCCGCCGGATCTGTCGCTGATGGCGCGGGCCCGTGGCACGGACTATCTGTTCCAGTTCCTGAAGACGTTCTACGCGAATCCGAAGGCCGCCACCGGCGTGGACAACCTCGCACTGCCGGGCACAGCCATGCCGCATGTGCTGTCGGAACTGCAGGGCGTGCAGACGGGCGTGTTCAAGGACGTCGAGGTCAAGGACGCGGAAGGCAAGACGCAGACACAGAAGGTGTTCTTCGCGTTCGAACCGGGCGTCCCGGGTTCGCTGTCGGAAGCCGAGTACGACGAATTCATCCGTGACACCGTCAACTTCCTCGACTACGTGGGTGAGCCGGCGCAGCTGACGCGTCGCGGCCTCGGCGTCTGGGTCGTGTTGTTCCTGTTGCTGTTCACGGGCATCGCGTACCTGCTCAAGCAGGAGTACTGGAAGGACGTTAAATAGCCTGCGACCCGAGGGGGTTGGGGGCGTCGAGAGAGTTTGCATCGATGACGCCCTCGGGCCCCGTTCCCGGAAGCGGGTGTGTTTTCAGTTGGCGCGGCGGGCCGGAGCATCGTGTTGTCCAGTCGACGATCGATCATGACCCTGTTTTCGTCTCCACATGACCCGTGGAGCCATCGCGTTCGTATCGTGCTTGCCGAGAAGGGTCTCGGCATCGAGATCGTCAGCGTCGCCGCAGGCAGCCTGCCCGAGGATCTGCTCGATCTGAATCCGTATCACAGCGCGCCGACGCTCGTGGACCGCGACCTCGTGCTCTACGACTCGCGCGTGATCATGGAGTACATCGACGAGCGCTTCCCGCATCCGCCGTTGATGCCCGTCGATCCTCTCGCCCGCGCGAAGACTCGGCTCGCGCTGTTCCGCATCGAGCACGACTGGTATCCCGCTGCGCTTGCGATCGACGCAGAGCCCGATCGCAAGCTGCGCCCGAAGCTGCGGCAGGTGCTGCGGGACACCATCCTGCAGAGCACGGACCTGTTCAAGGTTCGGCCGTATTTCCTCAGCTCGGAATTCTCCATGGTGGATGCGACGATCGCGCCGATCCTCTGGCGTCTGCCGCACTACGAGATCGATCTGCCGCCGCAGGCGCAGCCGATCCTCAAGTACGCTGAACTGGTTTTCTCGCGACCCGGCTTCCGCGAGAGTCTTTCCGATGCCGAACAGGAGATGCGACTGGCATGAGCGAGACGCGGATTTCGCGGCGGCCCTACATGCTGCGCGCGATGCACCAGTGGATGACGGACAGCGGCCTGACGCCGCATGTGATCGTCAATGCCGAGGCTGCGGACGCGACGGTGCCGCGCGCCTACGTGAAGGAAGGCAAGATCGTCCTGAATCTGAGCTATTCCGCCACCCAGCGGCTCGACATGGCGAACGACTGGATCGAGTTCGATGCGCGCTTCGCCGGCGTGATCCAGCATGTTCGTTTCCCGGTCACGGCCGTGCTCGGCGTGTATGCGCGCGAGACGGGGGAGGGCATGGTGTTCTCGGGCGAGGACGGCGGACCTGAGCCGCCAACCAAGCCTTCGCCCGAAGAAGGCTCGCGCCGCCCGCAGCTGAAGGTCGTCAAGTAAGCGCCAAGGCCCGTCTGGGTTCAGCGATCTGCGCTGAAGGCGTGGCGAATCCATTCAATCGAGTATTCCTCGCTGCCCGGGTCGAGTCCGCGCGGCTGCATTGCCAGCACGTCGAAGCGCACGGGCATGCGCGCGAGATCCGGGCGCAGCTGCAGGAGCTGGGTCGCCGTATGGATGATGCGCCGTTGTTTCGCGGGGCCGACGCTTGCGGCTGCGCCGCCGTGGCGGTCGCTGCCGCGCAGACGAATCTCGACGATGATCAGTACGCCGCAATGCTCGGCGACCAGATCGAGTTCGCCGCGACGGCGGCGAAAGTTCTTTAGCAGAATGCGCGCGCCCTGAGCTTCTAGCCAGCGCGCCGCGAAGGCCTCGGCGGCCGCGCCGACTTGCGTCGTGTTCAGCGCGAACCACCGGACCCGTCGCCCGACGTGCCGCTGGTCGTGCCGCCCGGCAACAGCTTCGGTGTGCCACCGCGCATCTGCGCCCACTCGAGTTCACGCCGGCTGCGGCCGTTCGCATCGAAGCTGATGCGGCCGGTGGCGCCGTCGACGACCACGCCCGACGCGCCCTCGCGCCCGCTGCGCGCCAGCGTTTCACCACGCAGGGCCGTTGCCAGCAGCCACGCGTCGTAGCCGAATGCGTACAGCTTGCCGCGACCGCGCGCACCTTCGCCGAAGGCGGACGTCGTCGCTGCACGCAGCTTCTCGACGCTCTCGCCGCCTGACAGCACCCACGGCATGTCCGGGAAGATCAGCCCGTCGAGATCCTGATTCGACGCGAGCCCCGGCTCGAACGCGTCCGAGGTGGCGTATGTCGGAATATCACCGGCGAAATGAAAGCGCAGCTGAGGGCGCAGCATGCGGGCCGTGCTCGCCGTGGCCGGTGCGAAGATGAAGTCGATGTCGGAGCGGCGCCGCGGCTGGAACTCGAGCGACGTGCCCAGCATGGATTCGAGCCGACGATGGCGCGCCCGGCTGTCGCTGAGGCGCAGCACGTTCTGGATCGGCCCGCCGTAGTCGTTGCTGCCCGGTGTGTAGGGCGCGCTCGACAGCAGCTGGCCGCCGCCCGCGACGAGCTCTTCGGTGAACGCGGCGAGCACGCGATTTCCCCAGTCGCCTTCCGGCACGAGCGCGACGCCGCGGCGCCGGCCATCTGCGAGCATGCGGCGCGCGACGAGGCGCGCGTCATCCTCGGGCGACAGTGCGTACTGGAAGAAACTCTCCGGTGGCACGCGCTCGCCGGGCAGGAAATTGAGCGCGAGCACTGGCGGTCTGCGTTCGCTGTAATCGGCGGCTTCGAGAACTTCCTCCCGCGTCAGTGGGCCGACCACGAACTCCGCCCCGTTGCGCTGCGCTTCATCCAGGGCGGCCGCCACGGTCTGGAGGCCGGTGTCATAGACGCGCATTTCGGGCCGACCCAGCTCGGGCGTGGCATACAGCGCGGCAAGCATGCCGTCGCGGATCTGCGCCGCCGGGCCTGCTGCCCGACCGGTGATCGGCAGCAGCACGGCGACATGCGCGCCGGACGCGAATCCGGTGGTGGGGCCGCTGCTGCTGAATTCGCTGCGCACCAGATCTGCGGCGGGATGGGTGGGATAGCGTGCGCGCCAGGCGGCGAGTGCCGGGCCCGCGCCGCCGCGATCCGCAGCCATGGCCGCGATCGGGCCGAGTTCCAGCCAGCCGCGCAGGACGGTGTCCCGCTCGGCGGCCAGCGGCTCGAGCTTCACGCCGCGCTGGCTCGCGGTACGTAGCTGCGCGAACAGCTCGCGTCGCGCCGCAAGCCGCGCTGCATCGGTGCCGAGCAGCGGTTCGCGGGCGACCTGCGCGCGCACGGCGTCCACCGGGCGCGCGGTGGCGATGGCGATGCGTTGGCGCAACTCGAGCCAGGCTTCGCGCTGCGCGGGATCGCGCGGCTCCTTCAATGCCGCGAGCTGGGCCCAGGCCGCCTGGGCCTGTCCTTCGCCGAGCGCGAGATCGATGTCGGCGAGCTGGCGGCCGTTCTGCTGCGCGGGAGAGAGCGTGGCGCCGGCGGCACGCACAGCGCCATCGAGCGCTGTCAGCACCCGGCGGGCGTCTGCCGGGCGCTGCGCGGCGAGCCAGGCGCGCGCGGCACGCAGCCGGAAATCCGTGGCGGCGGAGAAATCGTTGCCATCGGCCAGCCGTTCGAACTCGCGCGCCGCGGCTGCAGTATCGCCACGCTGCCACAGCGATTCCGCGCGATCGATGCTCGGCGGTGACGCGGCACCGCCCAGACCGGCACAGGAGGCGAGCCACAGGGAGAGCAGCGTGGTGGCCGCAATCCGCCAAAGCGATGGCGTGATCGTCAGCCGGAGGGGTTGTGCACGCATCGGTGTTCCTGATGGGTCGACAGCGGGGGATTATAGTGTCGGACCATGGCTGACACCTCCTCGGATCAAGATCCGTCTCAAAGCCGCGACGCGGCCCGGCCTGCGAGCGGCCGCGGGCGCCTCGATGTGGTCGCAACGCCCATCGGCAATCTCGCGGACCTTTCGCCGCGCGCGCGGCAGTCGCTCGAATCCGCCGATCTGATCGCGGCTGAGGACACACGCCGCACCGGCCAATTGCTCAGCGCGCTCGGGCTGCAGCGTCCGCTGCTTTCCATGCACACGCACAACGAGCGCGCGCGCTGCGCGGACCTGCTCGCGCGGCTCGAGGACGGCGCGGTGATCGCGCTGGTCAGTGATGCGGGCACACCGGTGCTGTCCGACCCGGGGTTCGAGCTGGTGCGCAGCGCAGCGCGGGCTGGGCATGAAGTGCGCGCGATTCCAGGGCCCACGGCCATCGCGGCTGCGCTGGCGATCAGTGGCATCGCCGCAGACCGTTTCTGCTTCGAGGGGTTCCTGCCGGCGCGCCCACGCGAACGACGCGCGCGCCTGCAGGCGCTCGCACGCGAACCCCGCGCAATGGTGTTCTTCGAAGGCCCGCATCGCATCGTCGAGACGCTGGCCGACATGGCAGAGGCTTTCGGTGCGGAGCGCGAGGCCGCGGTGGCGCGCGAGCTCACCAAGGTCTACGAAACCACCTATCGCGGCGCACTCGCCCAACTTGCGTCGCGCGCCGGGACCGACACCCAGATGGCGCGCGGCGAATTGACGCTGGTGGTGGCGGGCTGGCTCGATCCCGCCGCGGACAGCGGCGACGAGGCCATCAGCGCGGAGACGGCAGCGCTGCTCGATCGCACGCTGCGCGCGCTGCTGCCGGAGCTGCCACCGTCCAAGGCGGCGGCGCTCGCCGCGCAGATCAGCGGCGCGAAACGCAGTGAAGCCTATGCCCAGGCGCTGCGGCTGGCGGACTCCGACGCGACTCGCTGAGATTGGGTTTGTGATCCGTGGCATCGGCGCGTATTGTCCGCCCCGGAGTCGGCCGGGTGATCGCTGCATTTCTCGCGAAATGTGGAGGAAAGTCCGGGCTCTTTCGGACAAGACGCCAGGTAACGCCTGGGGGGCGTGAGCCCACGGACAGTGCAACAGAAAGCAAACCGCCGAAGTGCGCGCAAGCGTGCTGGTAAGGGTGAAAGGGTGCGGTAAGAGCGCACCGCGCGGGTGGCAACATTCCGCGGCTAGGTAAACCCCGTCTGGAGCAAGGCCAAATAGGGAAGTCGCAGGGCAACCTGCAGCGCGTAGTGCGAGCGTGACTTCCGGGTAGGCTGCTAGAGGCGTCCGGTGACGGGCGTCCCAGAGGAATGATCACCCTCGACAAAACCCGGCTTACAGGCCGACTCCATCTTCTTTCTCAGCATTGTTTGCCAAGCACCTGAAACCTATGGAGCTTTGAACGCCAGCTGCGTTTGCATACAGCTGTTTTGGTCTGTAAGTTATTGGCAGCACGACGAATTTTCTTCACATGACCGTTGACACTGCTCGCGCCGAATTCCTATAGTGGCGGCAAGTGGTGGAGAGTGGAGGCAAATGGGCGGATCTCTGCCCATCCGGTCATGTTTCGCGGTGCAACAAAAGTAACCCTTGATGACAAAGGCCGGATGGTGCTGCCCACCCGCCAGCGTCAGCGCGCCCAGGAACGGGGCGAAGGGAAGCTGGTCATCACCGTCGATCGCGACCTCTGCCTGCTGATCTATCCGCTGCCCGACTGGGAACAGATCGAGCGCAAGTTGATGAGCCTGCCTTCGTTGCACGAGCGGTCCCGCCGCCTGCAGCGCCTGATGGTCGGCCATGCAACGGAACTCGAACTCGACGGTCAGGGCAGGCTGCTGGTGCCGCCGGAGCTGCGCGAATTCGCGGGGCTGACGCGGCACGCGATGCTGGTCGGGCAGGGCAACCGGCTCGAGCTGTGGGACGAAGCGCGCTGGGCTCAGAAACGGGATTTCTGGCTCTCCAGCGAAGAGACCGCTTCGGATCTCTCGGCCGAGCTCGATTCGCTCTCGCTCTGAACGCATCACGGCGGCGCCACGATAAAGGGGAGGTGCGCGGTGGCGATTGCCGCGCATTCGACACGGGCAAGGCTGGCGGGGTGGTTGGCCTGACGATATTCAAGGGGCGAAACAGTGGATGAGCACGTTCCGGTGCTTGTCGACGCGGTGCTCGAAGCACTCGCCCCTGCCGCGGATGGTTTCTATGTCGATGCGACGTTCGGGCGCGGGGGCCACACGGCACGGCTATTACAAGCCTTGGGTCGAGAAGGCAGCGTGCTCGCGCTCGACCGCGATCCAGAGGCCGTCGCGTACGGCCAATCGCGCTTCAAAGACGAATTGCGGCTTGAGATCGTCCATGCGGCGTTTGCCGATCTTCGGCCGGTCGTGCGCGAACACGCGCGTGGCCGCCCGGTCCGTGGCGTCCTCTTCGATCTCGGCGTGTCGTCTCCCCAGCTCGACGAAGCGGCGCGCGGTTTCAGTTTCCAGGGTGACGGCCCGCTCGACATGCGCATGGACACGTCATGCGGCGAAACGGCTGCTGGATGGCTCGCCCGGGCGAGCATCGACGAGATTCGCAAGGTGATCGAAGAGTTTGGAGAGGAGCGATTTGCGCGGCGGGTTGCACAGGCCATCGAAGCCAGCCGGCGGGAGACCCCCATCACCCGTACGGCGCAACTTGCTGCGATTGTCGGAAGCGCTGTGCGCACGCGTGAGCCGGGCAAAAACCCGGCCACGCGTACTTTTCAGGCGCTGCGCATGCACGTCAACGACGAACTCGGCCAGATCGAGCGCGGTCTCGCTGCGGCGTTCGATGTGCTCGCTCCCGGTGGTCGGCTCGCCGTCATCAGCTTCCACTCGCTGGAGGATCGCCTGGTCAAGCACTTCTTCCGCGCCAAGGCGAGCGAGGATCCGATGTATGCGGGCCTGCCCGAGATCCCCGCGCACGCGCGCGCGACGATGCATCTCGTCGGCAAGAAGCGGCGCGCTGATTCGGCGGAGATTGCCCGCAACCCGCGCTCGCGCAGCGCCACGCTGCGCGTCGCCGAGAAGCTCGCGTCATGAATATTTCCGCGCGCATGCTGCTCGTGATCCTACCGGCTGTCTGGCTCGCCACGCTGGGCTCTGCTGCCGGCGCGATCTACAGCAAGCACCGCTCGCGCGAGCTGTTCCTCGAGCTCGAAAAGCTGAACCGGCAGCGCGACGCACTCGAGATCGAGTGGGGCCGGCTGCAGCTCGAACAGAGTGCATGGTCCACGCACGCCTTCGTCGAGAGCGTCGCGACGCAGAAGCTGCGCATGACGACGCCGCGGCCGGCCGATATCGAGATCGTCGCGCCATGATCGTGAGGGCACCATGAAGGTGTTCTCCGGACGCGACAGTTCGCGCCGCTCGCCGAAGGCTGCGAATCCGCGCTCGTTCCGCCAGCGCTCCATCACGATCGCAGTGGTGTTCTGCACGTTGGCAGCCGGTCTGATCTGGCGTGCCGTGGACCTGCAGCTGGTCGATCACGAATTCCTGCAGAGCCAGGGCAACGAGCGCTTCACGCGCGTCAACGAAATCGCGGCGCACCGCGGCACGATCACGGACCGCTTCGGCGAGCCGCTGGCCGTCAGCACGCCGGTCGACACGGTCTGGGCCAATCCGCGCGAGCTCGCGCTGGCGACGGACCAGCTGCCTCGTCTGGCCAAAGCACTGAAGCGCGACAAGAACGAGCTCGCACGCCGCGTCACCAGCAACCTGAGTCGCGAATTCCTCTATCTCGCGCGGCACATGCAGCCGGGCGAGGCGGCGAAGGTCAAGGCGCTCGAGATCCCCGGCGTCTACACGACGCGCGAATACCGCCGCTACTACCCCTCGGGCGAAGTGGCCGGCCACGTGCTCGGCTTCACCGACGTGGACGATGCCGGCCAGGAGGGCCTCGAGCTCGCGTTCGATCACTGGCTCGCCGGGGAGGATGGCGCGAAGCGCGTGATCCAGGACAATCTCGGTCGCGTCGTGCAGGACGTCGAGAGCATTCGCACGGCTCGCCCCGGCCGCGATCTCGTGCTGTCGATCGATCTGCGCATCCAGTACCTCGCGTATCGCGAGCTGAAGGCAGCGATCCGCACGCAGCGTGCGCGTTCGGGTTCCGTGGTCGTGCTCGACGTGACCACCGGCGAAGTGCTGGCGATGGTCAACCAGCCCGCGTACAACCCGAACGACCGTGACCAGCGCAAGCCCGGTGGCTATCGCAATCGCGCCGCCACGGACATCCTCGAGCCGGGTTCCTCGATCAAGCCGTTCATCGTCGCGGCCGGTCTCGCGTCGGGCAAATACACGGACCGCAGCATCGTCGAGACCGGACCCGGCTTCTACAAGGTCGGCGTCAAGGTCATCGAGGACAAGCGCAACCTCGGGCCGGTCGACCTCGCGACGATTCTCGCGAAGAGCTCGAACGTCGGCATGGCACGCATCGCGCTGTCGCTCGAGCCGGAGCTGATCTATTCGACCTTGACCCGACTCGGATTCGGCCAGGTCACGACGAGCGGCTATCCCGGCGAATCGGCCGGTGTGCTGTCGAACTACTCGCACTGGCGTCCGATCGGCATCGCGACGATGGCCTATGGTTACGGGATGTCCGTCACACCGCTGCAGCTCGCGCACGCGTACGCGACGATCGGCGCATTCGGTGTCTCGCGGCCAGTATCTTTCCTGCGCATCGATGCACCGGTCGCGGGCGAGCAGGTGCTCGATGAAGGCACGACGCGGCAGCTGATCCAGATGCTCGAGGCCGTCGTGACGCCCGCGGGTACGGGCATGCAGGCGTCGATTCCCGGCTACCGCGTCGCCGGCAAGACCGGCACAGCGTGGAAGTCCAACGCCGGTGGCTATTCCACCGACCGGTACATGGCGGTGTTCGGCGGCGTCGCGCCGGCAACCTCGCCACGGCTTGCCGCCGTGGTCATCGTCGATGAGCCCGGTGCCGGGCTGTTCTACGGCGGCGACGTCGCGGCGCCCGTGTTCTCTGCGGTGATAGGCGGAGCGCTGCGCCTGCTCGCAGTCGCGCCAGATGCGCAAATCGGCGCGCCGGTCGAGGAGATGCCCGAGACGCCGCTGCCCGCACCGCCGATCGAACAGTCAGCCCCTGCACCGCTGCCGCGCACGCCGGTGCAGACGGCCACGCCCGCAGCCGACGGGGTCACGCGCCGATGAGTCGCCACGGCGAATTTCGCAGTGTGTCGCTGGCCGAGCTGCTGGCGGGTTTCGATGACGTCGTCGTGGATGCGGCGAGCGCCGCGCTCAGCGTCGATGATCTGACCCAGGACAGCCGTGCCGTGACGCCGGGCTGCGCTTTCCTCGCGCTGCGCGGCCAGACCCGGCACGGGCTTGCGTTTGCGGCGCAGGCTGCGGCGGCCGGTGCGCGCGCGATCCTGTGGGAGCCGACGGCCGAGACGGGCGTGCCGGACTTTCCGTCAGGCATCGTCGGGATCCGCGTGCCGGATCTCGCGCGTCGTGCAGGCCCGATCGCTGATCGCTTCTTTGGCGCGCCGTCGGCGGCGTTGTGGATTGCCGGCATCACCGGTACGAATGGCAAGACGACGGTCGCCTGGCTCGTTGCGCAGGCGCTTGGCAAGGCTGGCCGCCTGACTGGCTATATCGGCACGCTCGGTGCTGGCTTGCCAGCGCAGCTGCGCGAGGCCACGCATACGACGGCGGATGCCGTCACCGTGCATCGCGAGCTCGCGCGCCAGCGATCCGCGGGTGCGGTGAGCGTCGCGATGGAAGTGTCGTCGCACGCGCTCGATCAGGAGCGCATTGGCGGCGTGCGGTTGCGCAGCGCCGCGTTCACGAATCTCACCCGCGACCATCTCGACTATCACGGCACGATGCAGGCCTACGGCGAGACGAAAGCGCGCCTGTTCTCCTGGCCCGGTCTCAATCGATCGATCGTCAACATCGACGATGCGTTCGGCGCCTCGCTGGCGCGCGCCGACCGTGACCCCGCACGTCTTATCGTGACCGCGCGCCAGTCCGGATCGCAGGCGCTGCAGCGCGAACTCGCCGCGCGAGGTGCCGGCTGGCTGCGCGCAGAACGCCTGACGATTCACGGGCGCGGCATGACGCTCGCCATCGACAGTCATGCGGGACGCTGCGAGCTGACGGCACCGCTGATCGGTGAGTTCAACGCGGACAATCTGCTGTGCGCGCTCGGCCTGCTGCTGTCCGCGGATCTGACGCTCGCGACGGCATCGCGCGCCCTCGAATCCGCAGGTGCGCCGACTGGCCGCATGGAAACCTTCGTCGCCGCCGACCGGCCGCTTGCGGTCGTCGACTACGCGCACACGCCGGATGCTCTCGCCAAGGCGCTGCGTGCCGTGCGTGCGCATTGCGCGGGGCGAGTGACCGTGGTGTTCGGCTGCGGTGGCGATCGCGATGCCGGCAAGCGCCCGCTGATGGGCGCGGTTGCGGCAGAGCTCGCCGATTCGATCGTACTGACCGACGACAATCCGCGCAGCGAATCTCCCACGCGTATCGTTGCGGATATCCAGCAGGGTCTGCCTGCGGCGCACGCTGCGCGCGTGATCCATGACCGCGCGGCGGCGATTCTCGATGCGCTCGCGGGGGCCAGCCCGGCGGATGCCGTGCTGATTGCCGGCAAGGGCCACGAGGACTATCAGATCGTCGGCAATCAGCGGCGCGCATTCAGCGACCAGGCTGTCGTCCGTGGCTGGCTCGCCCAGTCGGGAGCAGCGCCATGAGGCGTCTGCTGTCCGAGTTCGCCAAGGCATGCGGGGGCACGTTGATCGGCGCAGATCGCCCCTACGGCAACGTGTCGAGCGATACGCGCACGATCGCGGCCGGTGATCTGTTCATTGCACTGCATGGTCCGCGCTTCAATGGCAATGATTTCGTGGGGGCGGCGCAGGCTGCCGGCGCGGTTGCTGCCGTGGTCGATCGGCCGGGCGGTGAGGGCATCGCGCGAATCCTGGTGGCCGATACGCAATCCGCACTGACGCGGGCGGCGGCCGCATGGCGCAGCCGCTTTGCGCGGCCGCTCGTCGCGGTGGCGGGCAGCAATGGCAAGACGACGGTCAAGGAAATGATCGCGACGATTCTGGCCACGGCGGGCACGACACTCTCGACCCGCGGCAATTTCAACAACCACATCGGTGTGCCGCTGACCCTGCTGCGCCTGACGGACGAACATCGCTTCGCCGTCATCGAAGTCGGCGCGAACCATCCTGGTGAAGTGGCGGCGCTGAATGAGATCGTGCGGCCGGACGTCGGTATCGTCACGAATGCGGGTGCCGAGCACCTGGAAGGCTTTGGCAGTCTCGAGGGCGTCGCTCGTGCCGAGGGCGAACTGTTCGCCGGGCTCGCGCCCGGCGCGACGGCCGTCATCAATGCCGACGATGAGTTCGCGTCGCTGTGGCGCAGCATGGCGCCCGGACCGCAGGCCAGCTTCGGCGTTCGCGCCGCGGCGGACTATCGTGCGACGGACGTTCAGTCCTCGGTCGATGGTGACGGCTTCCTGACACGATTTGCCCTGATTGCGCCCGCGGGCCGTACACAGATCGAGCTCAGGCTCGCGGGCATGCACAACGTTCTGAATGCCACGGGTGCCGCAGCCGCTGCGATGACGGCGGGCGCAACACTCGAGCAGGTTCGTCACGGGCTCGCCGGCATGCGCGCGGTCGCTGGACGGCTGCAGTTCAAGCTGGCGCGTGCTGCATGGATCATCGACGACTCCTACAACGCGAACCCGAGTTCGATGCACGCCGCCGTCGACGTGCTCGTCTCTCTCACAGGTCGTCGCTGGCTGGTGATCGGCGACATGGGCGAACTCGGTGACCACGCCGAGCGCAGCCATGTGGAACTGGGCCGCTATGCGCGCGCCCAAGGGGTTGACCGGCTGTTCGCGACGGGCCCGCTGTCGGCCCTGGCCGTCGAGGCCTTCGGTGCCGGTGCCGAGTGGTTTGCGGACACCGTGTCGCTGGCCGCAGCGATCGAGCCGCAGCTCGCGGCGGACGTCCGCATCCTGATCAAGGGTTCGCGCATGAACCGGCTCGAGCGCGTCGTCGACCACCTGGTCGGCGAGGCGCGGCCACAGGGCAAGGATCTGCACTGATGATTTACTGGATCGCCAAGCAGTTCACCGCGCAGCTTTCGTTCCTGAACCTGTTCTCCTACCTGACGCTGCGCGCGATCTTCGCGGCGATCTCGGCGCTCGCGATTTCGCTGATCATCGGCCCGTGGATGATCGACAAACTGTCGCGCTACCAGATCGGTCAGGTGGTCCGCGATGATGGTCCGCAGACACACCTGAAGAAAGCCGGTACGCCGACGATGGGTGGCCTGCTGATCCTGGTGGCGATCATCGTCAGCACGCTGCTCTGGGCGGACCTCTCCAACCGCTTCGTCTGGGTGGTGCTCGGCGTCACCACGGCCTTTGGTCTCGTCGGGTTCTACGACGACTACCTGAAGCTCGTGAAGAAGAATCCGAAGGGCCTGATCGCCCGCTGGAAATATTTCTGGCAGTCGGTGGCGGGACTCGGCGCGGCGTTGGCGCTGTGGTTCACGGCAGCTTCGCCGTCGGACACCACGCTGTACCTGCCGCTGCTGAAGAGCTTTGCGCTGCCGCTCGGCATCTTCGGCTTCGTGCTGCTGACGTATCTGATGATCGTCGGCATGAGCAACGCCGTGAACCTGACGGACGGCCTCGATGGTCTCGCGATCATGCCGGCCGTGATGGTCGCCGCGGCGCTCGGTGTGTTCGCCTACGCGAGTGGCAACGCACTGTTCGCGGGCTACCTGTCGATCCCGGCCGTGCCGCAGGCCGGCGAGGTGCTGATCTTCTGCGCGGCCCTGGTCGGAGCAGGCCTCGGCTTCCTGTGGTTCAACGCCTATCCGGCGCAGGTGTTCATGGGCGACATCGGCGCGCTCGCGCTCGGCGCCGCGCTGGGCGTGATCGCGGTGATCGTGCGCCAGGAAGTGGTCGTGCTCGTGATGGGCGGCATCTTCGTGCTGGAGACGGCTTCGGTGATCCTGCAGGTCGCGTCGTTCAAGCTGCGTGGCAAGCGCATCTTCCGCATGGCGCCGATCCATCATCACTTCGAGCTCAAGGGCTGGGCCGAACCGAAGGTCATCGTACGTTTCTGGATCATCACGTTCTTCCTCGTGCTGGCGGGTCTCGCGACCCTGAAGATCCGATGACGACGCGCGCACACAGGCCAGGACATGCTCTCGTGGTCGGGCTCGGCAAGTCGGGACTCTCGTGCGCGCGCCATCTCGCTGCGAAGGGCTGGACGCTGGCTGCGACGGACAGCCGCGCTGCGCCGCCGGGACTCGATGAATTCCGTGCGCTCGCGCCGCAGGCGCAGGTGAGCATCGGTCGCTTCGACGCCGCGTTGTTGCAGGGTACGTCGCTGGTCGTGGCCTCACCCGGCGTATCGCTGGCGGAGCCCGTGTTCGCAGCCGCTCGTGCCCGTGGCATCGAGATCGCCGGTGACATCGAACTGTTCGCACGTGCGGCGGATGCGCCGACCGTCGGCATCACGGGTACGAACGGCAAGAGCACCGTGACGACCTTGCTCGGCTTGATGGCTGAGAAGGCGGGCATCCGCGTGCGGGTTGGCGGCAATCTCGGTACGCCGGCGCTCGATCTGCTCGGCGGGCCGGCGCCCGAGTTGTACGTGCTCGAGCTGTCGAGCTTCCAGCTCGAGGCGACGGACTCGCTGCAGCTGCGCGCGGCCGCGGTGCTGAACGTGACACCGGATCACATGGATCGCTACGCGACGATTGAGGATTACGCGGCGTCGAAGGCGCGCATCTTCGAGCGCTGCGACACGGCGGTCGTCAACGCAGACGACGCGCAGGTCGCGCGGATGCCGCGACCGGGTCAGGCGACGCTGAGTTTCTCCGTGCGCCCCGATGCGCGCGGACTACGCACTGATCGGCACGGGCAGCAGTGCCGTGCTGGCACGCCGTGGTGCGCCACTGATCGCACACCAGGAGATGCGGATTGCCGGCACCCAC
>Ga0116177_10001923_pt1 | contig 15400 bp, 7 predicted proteins | sample AD_STIC10_MetaG_FD_89750 | JGI IMG/M metagenome (GOLD analysis project Ga0116177, IMG submission 89750) | Active sludge microbial communities of municipal wastewater-treating anaerobic digesters from USA - AD_STIC10_MetaG | ecosystem: Engineered > Bioreactor > Anaerobic > Digestate | place: USA... | reverse complement strand
GTGAAGCCGACGACCATCACGTTTTCGGGGCCGGCGATCTCACACAGGTTCTCGTAGCCCGCGTCCCGGGCGTGCAGCTCGGCGACGATGGTGGCGCGCAGCGAGGCATTGCCGAGGTTCTCGAGCAGGCGCCCGCCGGCGGCGTACTTGGGCGGGATGCAGGCAGCGAAGGAGTTCCCCCCCGCCGGATAGAGGTACATGTCGGCCTGCACGTCCTGGCCGGCGGCGCGCGCCGAGTCGATCTTGGCGATCGCCAGGGGCATCTTGGGCCAGTTGCGCGGGCCGCTCGCCTTGAGGTGGTAGATCTCAACCGGGACCCCTCCCTCGCGCCCGATGCGCAGTGCCTCGTCGATCGCCTCGAGGAACTTGTCCCCCTCGCTGCGCATGTGCGTGATGTAGACGCCGCCGTAGGGGGCCATCGCCTTGGACGCCTCGATGAGCTCCTCGGTGCTGGCGTAGGTGTTGGGCGGGTAGATCAGGGCGCTGGCGATGCCGAAGGCGCCGTCTTCCATCGAGCGGGCAACCATCGCCTTCATGCTGTCGCGCTCGACCACGGTGAGCGGCCCCGCCTCGGTCCCCTTGGCGTACACGCGCACCGTGCCATCGCCCAGGAAGGACCCGACGTTCTGCGACGCGCCACGCCCCACCATGTATTCCAGCCACTTGGCGAAGCCGTGCGGCCCCACGAACTGCGACAGGACCCGACGAACCGCCGTATCGCCCTCGGCGGCCAGCAGCTTGTCGTTCATGGGACCTAACGACGATCCTTCGCCGTGGATGGCGGTGGTGATCCCCTGCGTCACCATCGAGATCGCCTTGCCATCGCCCAGCATGTAGTGCCCGATGGAATGCGCCTGGATGTCGATGAAGCCCGGAGACACGACGTGTCCCGTGGCGTCGACACGTTGGCCCGCGCGGGCGGTGCGGAACGCACCGCGTGGAGCGATGGCGGCGATGCGGTCACCGCGGAGGGCGACGTCGCCGTAGAACCAGGCGGAGCCGGTTCCATCGATGACTCGGCCGTTCTCGATGACGACGTCGTAAGCGGCGCCCGAGGCGCTGGGTGCGCTCTCCACGCTGGCGCGCGGGGCGCAGGCGGAGGAGGCGACCAGGGCCAGGGCGGTGGAAGCGAGGCGAAGGGTGCGCATGGTGCGGACGAGGGTGGGGAGGGAGGTGGCGAGAATGTACGCGCGGAGTTGGAGGGCGCGAGGGCGCCCCCGGTCGACACCGGGTCGGCGACCGTACGTGCGACCGTATGTGCGGCGGCGGCGGCTAGAACACCAGCTTGAACCAGTGCGACAGCGCCCGCTTCATCGCCCCCTGCCGCGGCAGGTGCGCTTCGATCTCCCGCGGGTCGTCGATCCAGATGCTTTGCCCCACCAGCGTGAGGAAGTCGAGGTACGCGATCACGCTGGGCCAGCGCGAGATGAGGAGCGCGTCCTCGCCGTCGAGCGTGAGGCTGCGGTCGTTCTGGTTGGCGGAGCCGACGAAGGTGAAGAAGACGACACGTTCCTTGTCCGGCAGCGCCAGCTCGTCGTACCATCGTTGCAGCGCCTCACCGCCGATGTCGCCCTGGGCCTGGGCTTCTGCCGCGAGGGCGCTGACGGCGGCCGGGCGTCGTTGCACCTGCGCCTGCCGCAGCCGGGCAAACTCGGTCATCATGGCGGCCCACTCCGGGCGCGACATGAAGCGCCACGCCTCGCGCGAGGCGAAGAAGTTGGCCTTGAGGTGCAAGAGCGAGTAGCCGTTCGACTCGAAGTCGTTCGTGCTGTCGCGCGCCGGCGCGGCAATGCTCAGCGTGGTGGCAATGCGTTCGAGCTCGGGGTAGACCTCGGGAGCAAAGCCGAACAGCTCGCGCAACCATGGGTTGGCCGCCATCGTCTCCTTCACCGCCTTGGCCTTGCCGGCGATGTCGGTCACGCGCACGGTGGACGAGAAGAGGCCGACCTTGAGCATCCCCCCCTGGGCGGCGATTTCCGGGGCGAGGGCATTCGCGGCGCTCGACAGGCGCCAGAGCATCTCGCGCGAACGCACCATCGAGCCGAAGGCGCGGGCGGGGGCGCTGGCGAGCGCGGGGGCGATGACCAGGACGCGCACGCCACGCAGCGCACACCCCAGCAGCGCCGAGCCCCAGAAGGTCCCGTTCCAGAGCGAGTCGGGGATCTTGATGACCGACCCCGCGGGCATGAGCGTGTAGAGCACCGCCTTCGCCACGTTGACGTGCTTGGCGTCGAAGCCCGTGCCGTTATGCAGCTGCATGGCGCGCAGCGAACGCGGGTTGCTGCTGGCGGACTGCGCGACGCGCGCGTCGTAGTCGGGGGCGCGCGGCCTGGGTTGCAGCACCGCCGTGATGCGGCCGTTCGAGATCCCCTGCTTGAGCAGGATCTCGCGCGCCGCCGCCTTGAGGCCCATCACCGCGGGGCCGCGCACGAGGAGCGAGCGATCCTCCCATGACAGGTTGGCGTAGTGCTCCCCCACGCCGGCGCCGGTGAAGATCGCCTCGCCCCGGTAGGGATCCTCCTCCGAAATGTCGTAGAAGACGATCTTCCGGTGGTCGCGCATCCACGCATCGGGCATCGGGAAGTACGACGCCACGCGCCAGCTCCAGTAGCTCGGGTCGGCCGAGTTGGTGACGTTGACGTGGACCTTCACCAGGTTGCGCAGCCACCCCTCCCCGTACTGCCGGCGTTGCACCGTGAGCAGTGCCGAGGCGTCGATGGCGGCCCGCAGCGAGTCCTGCGCCAGCCGCAACGAGTCTTCCCACGCCTCAAAACGCCTCGGCAGGTGCACGTCGTGCCGGGTGGGATCCTCCAGCAGGTCCATCCACAACCGCGCACGGTTCACGTCGTAGAACCATTCGTCGATGAGGATCATGTAGACCGGGAAGCGCCCCGTGCTGTCGTACGCCTTCACGCGCGCCGTGAGCGCCGCGAAGTACGAGCGCAGCACGTGCGCGTAGCTCATCTGGTCGGGATCGCCCTTCGCATCGAAGCCGCGGAAGTCATGCGTGAGCAGGACGTGATAGTCCTTCGCCTCGCGGATGGTACGGTTGAGATGCCACTGGAACTCCTCGTTGATGATGTACGAGGCGGAGTTCCCTTCGGTGAACTGCTCGCTGCTGGCCTCGGCCACGAGGGCGTCGAGCTCGGCCTGGCTGTCGTACTGCCCGGGGAGGAGCGCCAGCTGCAACGGCAACCAGACGAACCGCGACTCGCGCCAGTCGCGCCGCGCGGCCTGTCGCACCAGTTCGGCCAGCTCCAGGTATTCGGTGAAGACGGCGAGCGCCGCTTCGGCCTGCGGGCGCGAGACCTTGGCCCCCACCAGCAACCAGCGCAGGAAGTTGCCGCGTGCGAGGACGGCGAACTGGCGCGTGGTGTCTTCCTCCTTGATCTGCCCGAGAAGGCGGTCGTATGGGAGGAGGACCTCGCGCAGCATGATCGAACGCGCCTCGTCGCCCACGGTACGTCCGAGCGGCGACGCCCCCGGGTTGGACGAATCCCCCGGGGTGAGGGCCAGGGTGAAGGCGCGGTCGAGCGCCTGGTGCAGGCGCTGCGATTCGCCGTCGACCGTGCGCGCGGGACCGACGTTCGCGCCCGCCTGGGTTCCGGCGATGAAGCGCTTGAGCGTATCGAGCCGCGCGAGGATCGCCCCTTCGCTCTCCGCGCCACCACCGCCGCGGTGGTCGAGCCACGGCACCGTCAGTCGGCCGATGGCCAGTGAGGCATCGCGCGCGGTGACAAGCAGTGCGGCGATTTCGCTCGGGGCGTTCGGCAGCGGGGCGCTGGGGGGACGGCGCGCCTTGAGGCGCACCCGGTCACGCGTGGGACGATTGGAGCCGAGCGGGATGCGGCGAAAGACCGGCTTCTCCACGCCGATCATGAGCGCGCGCGTGGGGCCGGTGATGACGTCGAACCGCACCACACTGGCGTCGTGATTCAACCCCCCGCGCCGGATGGGGTGAACGTACGTGAAGATCGGGCGGAGCCGGTTCCCCGTCGCGTTGTAGTCGACGCCTAACGCGATGCCGGTGATGGGGGAGACGAAGCGAAGGCGAAGGCCGCCGTTGTGGATGGTGTCGAAGGCCCCGTCGTACGCCTCGAGCTGCAACCCGCCGGCGCCAAGCACCGGATTGAGCAGTTCGTGGTACACGCCGGCGCGTCCCTCGGCGAGGCCGGAGCCGTAACCATCGCGGCGCCCGATCCCCGTCGACACGCCAAAGGTCCACGACCAGTGCCCCGGCTGCCCCAGCGACACGGTCTCCCCTCCTTCCGCCGGGAGACGCTGCTGCGCCGGGACCGCGTGTCCCGCGGTCGCGAGAAGCGCACCTGCAACTGCCCAAGCCCACCACCCGCTGCGCACCATGTGAGTCCGATGGTTGCAGTCCACCCTGTCGGCGACAGCCCCTGCATGCGGAGCGAATCTACCGTTGGCGAGCGCTTCGTCCACCGGCGTGCGGTGATGGCGTCAACGTCCCGAGGCAACGGCGCCGAGGTGCAGCGGCCTCTGCCACGGACGCCGCCGCCAACGTGCAGCTGTCCGAATCGCTCGCCCGCGGCTCGCTACTTCCGCTCCAGCGGCACGGTGCCCCCCTTCAGCGCATCGGGCTGCAACCAGTACATCGGCCCGTACTTTCGTGCGCGCGGCCAGAGCTCGTCGAGCGTGTCGTCGTCGTAGACCACCCCGCCCTTCACCACGTACTGGATGTCGGTGGTGGCGCGGATGTTCTCCAGCGGGTTGCGGTTGAGGATCATGAAGTCGGCGAGCTTCCCCACCTCGAGCGACCCGAGGTCCTTCTCGCGTCCGATGAAGCGCGCGCCATGCAGCGAGGCGACTTCCAGCGCCCCCATGTTCCCGGTCGCGGCGGCGGCCATCCATACCTCCCAGTGCGAGCCGAGTCCGTTGTGCTGCCCGTGCGCGCCGATGGCGCCAAAGCCACCAGCCGCGATCATGTCGGCCATCCCCTGCGCAATCCAGGCGTAGGAATAGTCGGTCGCGGGGCGCTTCATCACGCGACGTCCCTGCGGGATGTATTGGACCCATGGCATCCAGCGACGCGTCTTGGCGTCCTTCCAGGTCTCGCTCTCCTGGTACCAGTACTCCTCGTTCCACGGGCCGGGGCCGCCGACCATGAACGTCGGGGAGTAGGTCGCCTGCGCCTTGCCAAAGAAGGTCGTCAGGTCGGAGTACAACGGCGTGTAGGAGAGCGGGTGCTCGAAGCCGGTGTGCCCGTCCATGATCATGCCTAACGTGTATTCGAGGTCGCCGTTCTCCGACGTCACCTGGATGGCGTGCTTGCGAGCCGCCTCCATGACCCACTGCCGCTGGTCGCGGCGCGGCTGCTGGTACTGCTTGAGCGAGACCGCCCCCCACTGCTTGAGTTTCACGATCCCCGCCTCGGCGAGTTCCGGCGTCGCGAAGTTCTCCTGGCGCGAGCCGTCGCCGGCGTAGAGCGGATCGCCGGTGGTGAAGACGCGTGAACCGACGATCGTCCCCGCCTCGACCAGCTCCGCGGTGGGAAAGAGGTTCTGCGACCACATCGACGGGTCCATCGTGGAGGTGATCCCGTACGAGAGGAAGATCGACCCCTCGTAGTTGTGCTGCGGGATGATTCCGCGATGCTCGCGATAGTTGTGCGCGTGCACGTCGATGAAGCCGGGGATGATTGTCTTGCCGCTGGCGTTGAAGACGCGCGCCCCGGCCGGGATGCTGCACGCCCCCACGCAGGCGATGCGGTTGCCACGCACCACGAGCGTCCCGTTCACCACGACGCGCTTGTTGAGCGTCACCAGTCGGGCGTTGGTGAAGGCGACCGTCCCCGCGGGAACCTCCTTGGGGACGGTGAGTGCGATGCGGGTGGTGTCGGCGCGCTTGGAGGCGGGGCGATACGAGAAGAAGCGGTCGGCGCTGCCGTAGTCGAGCGTGGAGTCGTTGCGCCACGTCGGGAAGAGACCACCCGTGCTCGTCAGGCGGGTGGCGGGGAGCTTGGGACGGTTGCGATCGATGCGAATGGGGGTGCCGCCGCTCCCCCCCGCGACAAACGGCGTGACCCAGACGTTGTCGCTCTCCTGGAAGGCGAGCCACTTGCCGTCGGGGCTGACCATGGCTTCGTCGGCCAGCGGAAACGACACATGCGCGCGCCGGTCGCTGCCATCGGGGCGGACCGAGTACAGCGTGCTCTCGGTGCTGGGCCCGATACTGAACAGCTGCAGGTAGAAGATCCGTCCATCGGGGCCATACGCCGGACGAACGATCTGGTTGCGGATGGAGTTGAAGGCGCTCCCCGCGCTCGCGTCGCCATTGTTGGTCACGCGGGTGACGAACTGCGCCTCCCCGCCAGACGCAACGCCGGCACTGCTGACGCGCACCACGTCCCAGTACTGGTTCCAGACGACGCCACGCCCGTGCCGCGATTCTCCTGCCCCGCGCGCCAGCACGATCTCGCGGCCGTCGGCGCTCCACGACGGATGGATGTATTCGCCGGCGTCACGCGTGAGCCGTTCGGGAGTCCCGCCAGCCGCACGCACCTTCCACAGGTGCGCGCTCACCGTATCGTCCCAGCTGGTGAAGGCGAGCCACTGGCCATCGGGGCTCCACGCCGGGGCATACTCGAACGGGGTGAACGCGTCGGTGGTCACACGCTTGGGCGTCCCCTGTGGCAGGTCCATGACCCAGACGCGCCCCACGGCCTGGAAGGCGAGACGCTTGCCATCGGGCGATGCGCTGGCCCACCGCGTGAAACGCACGGGGAAGGACGCGCTCGTGTCCTGCACCTGGAAGTTGGCGAGCTGCGAGATCGTCCGCTTCACGCGCGCCGTGAATGGAATCGTGGTGACGACACCACTGGCCACGTCGAGCCGGCGGAGCTTTCCGCCCTGCGTGAGGTAGATCGCCTTGCCGTCCCGGCTCCAGGAGTACCCGGGGAAGGGACGCAGCACCTTGCCCCCCTCGAAGATGTCCTGCTCGACCGGATCCATGACGAGGCGCTCGTGCCCGGTCTCGAGGTTGCGCAACCAGAGCGCCGAGCGCGGGCCAAAGGTGTGCCCCTTCCAGGAGATGGTGCCGTCGGGGATGCGGCGCACGAAGGCGAGCCACTTGCCGTCGGGCGAGACTTCTGGCGCCCCCATGCCGCCCGACGAGGCCTGCACCTGCTGTTGCTGCTCGCCATAGGAGACCGCCGAGATGTCACCCGTGCGGATCTCCATCCGGCGGACCTGCGCCGAGCCGGAGAGGAAGTCGCCGCGCCCACCGTAACCCGCGAGCTGGGAACCCTGGTTGGTGACCTGGAAGTAGAGGTACTTCCCGTCGCGCGAGAGCGAGGGCCACGACGCCGGCTGCTTGCTCCCGGGGAGGAGTTCGACGCCGGCGCCGCCGTCCTTGTGGTACATCCAGATCCCGCCGCCACCCGGGGCGCCAGCGTTAGGCAGCTGGCTGCGCTGCACGACGATGTAGTCGCCGTCGGCGCTCCACGCGGGGGTCACGGCACGCACGTACAGGTCGGTGAAGATGGGGCGCGGGTTGCTCCCGTCGGCGTTCATCACCCACAGGTTGTTCTGTCCCCGCCGGTCGCTGATGAAGGCGATGAGCTTTCCGTCGGGAGAGATGCGCGGGTGCGTATTGATGGCGATCCCGCTCGCTTGCGTCAGGGCGACCGCCTCACCGCCGCTGGCCGGCATTCGATAGATGTGGCCGAGCAGATCGAAGACGAGCCACTGGCCATCGGGCGAGACGTCGACCGACATCCAAGTCCCTTCGGTGGTGGTGAAGTCGATCTCGCGGGTCGTGCCGCGCGGCTGCGTGACGTCCCACGTCGCGGGCTGCTGGGCGAACGAGGGCGAGGCGGCGAGGGTCGCCACGAGGGCGAGCGAGGCGTGGCGGGCGAACGATCGCATGGCGCAGTTCCAGTGAGGTGTCAGAAGCCCAAGACAATACCGCCCGTCTTCCCGATGCGTAATGCCACCCGCGCGCACTCCCCCGGCCCCGCACACGGTAACCCCCGTGATACCTCCGTGAACCTCCGTGTCTTGCTGTCTGAAATCCTGACACGGAGGTTCACGGAGGGGACACGGGGGTTCACGGAGGAGAACCCAAGCCGCGCGCTGGCGGCGGACCGGGCTTCAGCGCCCGATGCGATGGTCTTCCGAGTGTCGACGTTAGGCAGCGGGCACCCGGCGAATGCCACCACGCAGGAGTTTGTCACGTGCCGCAGCCCTCGCGAGCACGCGAGCGACGATGGGGACGGGCGGGGGGCCATATGGGGTACTCGTGCGGTCACAGGCTGCCCGCCACGCGGGAGCGCGCGGCACCCCCGCACCGTCGCGCCGTGAAGGTGCAGAGGGATGGAGGACGTGCGCGGGGCGGCGATCAGACGTAGGATGGAGCGGTCGCGCCACCACTCCTCCGGACTCGTGCTCTCATGTCGCACCCCCGTTCGCTCGTTGCCAAGGCTCCACTCGCGTCGCCGATGACGCCGCGGTCGATGACCTGGGCCACCGCCATCGCCGCTGCAACGATCGCCACCGCGATGGCCGTCGCCCCCGCGCTGGCACAGGGGCGCGAGAACATCCTCGTCCCCAACAACGGACCGGGCACCCTCCCACTCGGCACCACCCGCGGCGTGCGCGGCAACCGGGTCGTCATCCGCAACGCGACGATCGTGAGCGGGCGCGGGTCGCCGGGGACCAACCGCGGAATGCCCCCGGAAGGGCCCGTCGACATCATCATCGAGAACGGCATCATCACCGACGTCGTGCTCCAGGACGCGGTCAACGCCGCCGGCTATGGCCCCAACTACCAGCGCCCCACCGGCGACGTGGTCATCGACGCCAAAGGGAAGTACGTCATTCCCGGGCTCGTGGAGATGCATGCGCACCTCCCTCCCCTCCGTTCGGATCTGGGGCCGCAGGGGCTCGCCTACGCATATCGCCTGTACCTCGGGCACGGGATCACCACGGTGCGCGACGCCGGCACCGGGGGCGGGCTCAAGCTGATGGCCGACCACCGCGCGCAGAGCGCCGCCCACGCCATGGTGGCCCCACGCCTCGTCCTCTGCCAGCGATGGCCGCTCCCGCTGCGCCGCTGGGACATCGGCAACACCCCCGACAAGGCCCGGGCGATGGTGCGGGAATTCAAGGCGTTAGGCGCCGACTGCATCAAGATCTCCAAGAGCCCGGGACACTACCCCGACGTCATGGAGGCCGCGGTCGATGAGGGGAAGAAGCTCGGACTCCCCACCATGGTGGACCTCAAGGTGTCGGAGAGCGATGCCCTCGTCGCCTCCAACGCCGGCGTGCGCTCCATCGAGCACTGGTACGGGATCCCCGATGCCGCGCTCAAGGGGTCGCAGAACTTCCCCGCCGACTACAACTACTGGGACGAACTCGATCGCTTTCGGTTTGCGGGCAACCTGTGGGCCGAGGCCGACAAGGAACCCGAACGGATCTCCAAGGTCATCGACCAGATGATCAAGAACGGGACGAACTGGGACCCGACGATGGCCACGTACGAGGACAACCGCGACATCTGGCGCAAGCTGGGGATGCCGGTGCGCGAGACGCTCGTGCACCCAAGTGAAGTCGCCGCCGGCCCGGATTCGTCCATCCACGGTGCCTTCAAGCGCGAGTGGTCGACCGCCGACGAGATCAACTGGAAGAAGAACTTCACCATCTGGATGAAGTGGATCCGCGAGTATCTCGCACGCGGCGGGCTCCTCACCGCCGGGAGCGACGAGCCCGGCATCGGCGGGATCGCCCTCATCCGCGAACTGGAGCTGCTGCAGGAGTCGGGGCTGCACCCCATCGACGTCATTCGCGTGGCCACCACCAACGCTACCAAGGCGTTAGGCATGGAGACGCTCTGCGGCATTCGCGTGGGCTGCGCCGCCGACCTCGCCGTGATCAATGGCAACCCGATCGAGAACTTCAAGGTGATGTACGGCCGCGGTTACGGCGTCTACGGCCTCGTCCCCCGCGACGAGCAGTGGAAGAGCGGCGGCGTGGCCTGGACCATCAAGGCCGGCGAGATCTTCGACGCGCAGGCGCTGCTGCGTGAGGTGGAGTCGTACGTGGCGAGCGAGCGCGCGCGGATGAGTGGAGGCAAGGTCGTGCCGAACCCGTGAACCCGTGCCCGGGCGCGACCGCACCGAGCACCCGATGGGGGTGCTGCGTCGCAGGTCGCGCTCCGCGCAACGATTTCCGTCGACACGCTGTCCAATCCGGCACGTCATGCCACCTCCCCGACTCGCCGCACGGATTCGCTGTTTCGCCTACGCCGCGCTGGCCATCGCTCCCCTCGTGGGCGTGCGTGGCACGGTGGCGCACGCCCAGCAACCCCTCAACCTCGGCTTCGACCGACCCAGCGTTGCCTACGCCGATCGCCCGTGGGGGTGGTCGTTAGGTTGGTCGGCGTTCGCCCCGGGCGCTCCGGCGAGCTTCACGCTCGACTCGGCGGTCCGCGCGGAAGGGCGCTTCAGCCTGCGGGTGGTGGCGGCCGACACGGGCGCGCTGGCGCCACCCCGCATGCTGATGTTGCAGCTCCCCGCCGAGGTCACGCGCGGCCGGGCGTTGCGACTGCGTGGGAGTGTGCGCGCGCAAGGGCTGCGCGGAGCGGCCTCGGTGCATCTCGAGGCGTGGGGTGATCGCGTCGTTCCGGCCGGCGACTCCATGGTGCTGCACGACGCGGCCGTCGACTCGGGTTGGCGATCGTTCGACCTCGCCGTGCGTGTCCCCGACGACGCGACGATCCACTCCATCGTCCTCATGGTTGGGGTACGCGGGAGCGGGACCGCCTGGTTCGACGCCATCACCCTCGATCTCGACGGCCTCCGGATCACCGAGCTGCCAGGCCATACCGCCGCGGTCACCGCTGCGCAGCGCGCCTGGTTGGCGCGGCGCACGGCCCCGATCTCCACGCTCAGCCCCATCTCCAGGGACCGCCACGCCGGGCGCCGGGTCGCCGCGCTCGACCCCGATCTTGCGCTCGTCTCCCGAATCGTGGGCAACGCGCGGCTCGTCGGGCTTGGTGAGTCGACACACGGGACGCGAGAGTTCTTTGTCGCCAAGCATCGACTCCTGGCGCACCTCGCGCGTGAGATGGGCTTCGACGTCTTTGCCATCGAGGCCAACCAACTGGCGGTCGAGACGCTCAACGCCTTCGTGCTGGGGGGACCCGGCACGGCGCGCGATGCCATGCGGGTTCTGTTCCGAGTCTGGAATACGGAGGAGATGCTGGGACTGGTGGAGTGGATGCGCGCCCACAACGACGCGAATCCTCAGCGCCGCGTGCGCTTCATCGGATACGACATGCAGGACCATTGGACCCCGGGCGACTCGCTGGACGCGTTCGCCCGCCGCGTGGCGCCGGCGTGGGAGGGACGCGTGCGTGCACTCACGAGCGCCTACCGCGCACAGCCGTCGTTCGTGATGCCTAACGCCCCAGACTCGGCGCGCGCGGCGTGGCTCGCCGCTGCGGACTCGCTGTGGCAGGAGGCATCGGCACGGCGCGCGGGATGGCTGTCGGTCGCGCGCTCGCATCGCGACACCATCGCGGTGGAGTGGGCCGTGCATTCGGCCGACCTCCTGCGGCAGGCCGCGTCGCTCAACCGATCGCTCAACTCCCCGGACCGCGACTCGCTCATGGCGGCCAACCTCGACTGGGCGATGCGCACCCTCTACCCCACGTCACGCGCGGTGGTCTGGGCGCACGACGTGCACGTGAGCCATGGTGGCGATCGCCGCCGCTCGTTCAATGCCGGGGCGCAGATGGGCGCGCACCTCAAGCGCACCTATGGCTACGACTATCGCGCCTTTTCGTTTCTCACGCGCGCCGGTGCGTACCGGGCCACGCGCGGCCTCGCCGACCATGAGATGATTGCCGCCGCTGCCTATCCGGCGCCGCCGGGGAGCGTCGAGGCGTTGCTGGCGACGCTCCCGCGCGCGCGGGGGAGCGTCGGGCTCGTGGCCGACTTGCGCGTCCCGGAGTACGACCGGCGTGGCAGCTGGCTCTGGCAACCGCGCCCCATTCGCCACATCGGCTACGCGGCGTACGACTACGGATTCGAGATCCGCGCGGTAATGCCGCTGGAGTTCGACGGTGTCGTCTTCGTCGAGCGCACCAGCGCTGCACGGCCGCTGCGTTAGGCGACCCGCTCACGGCCGGGGCCGCCGAACGGGCGCCCCGTTGACGCGACGCAGGAGCGTCAGATCGGTGGCGGCTCCATCCCCATCTTGGCCCAGTCCTCCTTCGCCGGGCCGTACACGCCATGGACGGGGAGGCCGGCAATACGCATGAGGACGGTGAGCTGACCACGATGATGGATCTGATGCGCCACCAGCGCCTGCAACGTCATGGCGCGCGACCACTGCTCCCCGTACATGTTGTCCATCTGCTGCAGACTCGCGTCATTCCACTGCGCGCGGAGTTGCTCCGGGAGCGCCGCGGCGGCGGTGCGATAGCCGCTGGCGATGTCGGCAGCCTGAGCCGGAACGGCCTCGCGTTCGCCGGGCCCCGCCACCTGCAACCCCGTATGACCCATCATCTCGGGAATGGTCTGGGCAATGTGCCAGGCCAGGCGACCGATGGTGCGCCCGTCGGGGACGGCGGACGTCCCTAACGAGGCGTCGGTGAGCGTGTCGAGGATCTTCTGGGTGGTCTCGGCCTCGTAGGCCCAGTTCGCCAGGAAGCTGTCGATGGTCGTGTACATGCCTACGGTCCTCCTGCGGACGATGTCGGGGGCGTGACGGCGTGCTGACCTGCGCGGGGCAAGTGTACCGCAGGCCACTCAACGGGGGCAAGCCGGAACCTCCCGCAATCCCGCAACCGACCTCCAACGTGCCGAGTGCCTCGCCCTTGGGTGACGCGCGGCACCCCACGGGACCCGGGACGACCGTCAGCGGCATTGATCATCGGTGCGTCGTGCGGGATTTCCAGGCCCGGTCGCGCACGCCCGACATGACGCGCGTCGCCCGTCACTTGTCGGGGCGGCGTGGAACGTGCATTGGGAGGCATCCGGTTACACCGCGTGTTGCGGTGTTGCGATCGCAAGATCCCGGGTTCGATTGGCCGATGTTGTCACGAGACGTTGCAGCCGCATGCAGCGGGTCCCTCGATCCGTGTCACCCGCGTCATGCAGCGTTCATCTCGAGCGCTCGGTGAGGCGACGCGATATCACCGGCCACTGGTGACATCGGGACTGTACAGATCACCACCGCCTGCTGCAATTTCGTAGGGTCACACAATCTTCTCACACCGTCCGACGGTAGCGACGCTTGCATAACGACGATCTCCTCGGACATTCGACGCCCTCGCACGGCGCGGCCAACGGCCGGGCGAGCGAGAGCGCCAGCGTGGACGGCGCGCAGGGCGCCGGCCCGCCAAGTGGCCGCTCGCGCGACGGCACGTCCGGGCGCCGCCTGGCCGTCGTTTCATGCACGGGACCCATGCGCCCACAGCCGGCGCGGGCGCGCGATGTCTTCGAATCGCCGCTGTTCAAGGAGCTGTGCACCTTTGCCGAGCGCGAGGCCGACATCTGGTTCCTGCTCTCGGCGGAGCATGGACTGCTCGATCCCGAGACCGTCATCACCCCCACCGCCAAGGGGATCAGCCGCAAGGAGTCGGCGGCGCGACGGGAATGGGCCAGGCTCGTGATCGAACAGCTCACCCCGCACCTCACCGGTGTCGAGCGAGTCCTGGTCCTCGCCAACGCCCGCGCGCGCGAGTTCCTGCTCGACTTCCTGTCGCGCGAGGGGCGCGAGGTCGAAGTCCCAATGGATGGTCTCTCACTGGGCGAGCAGCTGCAGTGGCTGCGCAAGCAGAACGGCGGAACGCCGCACTAGGCGCCTGCGGCAGCTCGTCGACCGCTCCGGAGGGACGCTGCGTGGTCGGCGCGTTGCGACGCGTCGTGCGAGAGCCGGTCGGCGCCCGTCGGGTCAGCTCCGTGGGCGTTCGCCCGCGTCAGCGCGGCGGCCGCGACTTCCGGTACTCGATCTCCAGCGAGCGCACCAACTGCACGACGTCGGGGAGCCCCCATTCGGCCCCCGCGTCGGGCTCGGCGCGCCACCACATTGCGAAGGTGCTTTCCGGGACGACGATGAGCGACGACGGCGAACGGAAGGTGGTGTACCCCTCGAACCGTCGCGGCCCGTCCTTCTGGTTGATCCGAAGGTGGAACTCGATGCGCCGCAGCAGGCTCGTCGACGAGTCCATCAGGGCGTCACCTCCCCAGTCGGACCCCTTGGCCGACGGGCTGGGGGCAAAGCGGAGCCGCACCTGCCGCAGCGAATCGCTCCCCTCCACCCGTGCGGTGGTGATGCAGTGATGATCCCAGAACGCGGGGTCGCCAAGGGTGGCCACGAAGAGGATGGGAACGCTGAAGCCCAGGGGATGAAGGGCGACGACTGCACCCGGGGTGTAGCGATCGCCCCAGCGTTCCGAGTCGCCGCGTTCGCGTGAGCGATTGGCGCGCGTCACCTGTCCCATACGATTGCGCCTGACGGTGTTCCGCTCGATCTCCACCCGGAACGGATAGGCCTGGCGAAAGGTCTCGTAGCGCTCCGCCCCTTCGCGCAGCTGGTCGAGCGCCCACAAGGCGAGCGGCTTCACGTTGTCGTCGATCGGGGGGCAATCGCGTGCGGCGGTGGTGGAGACCGAGGGGAGGGCAAAGGGGATGCGCGCGAGGCGCACGACCACCGGCTCCTCCCCGCCGCCCGGGAGCGTCGCCCACTCGAGCGTCAGATCGAGATAGGCGTAGCCCAGCTGGCGCACGCGCAGCAGGAGTTCGCCCTGCAGCGGGAGTCGCACGCGCGCCTCCCCGTTCTCACGCGTGAGGGCGCGCGCCCCGGTCCCCCGATCGATGACCTCGGCGTTGGCCAACGGCGACCCGTCGGCATCGGCGAGGACGCGGATGGTGACGAGGCGGTCCTGCGCCGCGCGGGCGGTAGGCGCTGGGGCGCGAGAGGACGCGGGCCGGGTGAAGGGGTCCGTGCGCGTCGGCGGCGCGGCGTGCGCGGGTTCCGCACGCGTGAATGGCGTGGCGCTCGGGCGCGCCTGGCCGAGGCTCAGCGCGATGGCGGGGAGCCCGGCACAACAGAGGGTGAGCAGCGAGCGGGGAGACACGAGCGGAAGGCGAGGACGCGTGGTGCGATCACGAGCCACGAACGGCACGCATGCTTGTAGCCAACGTCGGCGTCGAGCGGAAGGTGTCCGGGGCGCCGGCAGGGTGTGCCGCGCGGGTACGCCACGTGCCGGCGCGCCGTGTGCGGGGCCGATGTCGGGAATGGCGGGGAAGCTGCGCAGGGCAGCGTGTGGGTTCGGGAGGAACTGGCCGGACACGTGCCGCCGGGCGACGTCACGCCGGGCGACGTCACGCCGGGCGACGTCACGCCGGGCAACGTCACGCCGGGCAACG
>Ga0116177_10001908_pt1 | contig 15451 bp, 14 predicted proteins | sample AD_STIC10_MetaG_FD_89750 | JGI IMG/M metagenome (GOLD analysis project Ga0116177, IMG submission 89750) | Active sludge microbial communities of municipal wastewater-treating anaerobic digesters from USA - AD_STIC10_MetaG | ecosystem: Engineered > Bioreactor > Anaerobic > Digestate | place: USA... | reverse complement strand
TATGGTCACAGCATGCCAACGCGTGTCGATAAAGTGCCACTGATCAGCCGCGGCGATGCCCGCAAGTCTGATGCGGGCCGTTAGGCGACTCAGAAACCTCATGCTGTACGACACCATAGGAAGAGGCTACGCCGCGCAACGCTTACCGGATCCGCGCATAGCCGCGCAGCTTGCTGCTGCCCTCGGCGACGCTTCTACTGTCATTAACGTCGGCGCGGGTGCTGGGTCCTACGAGCCGCGGGATCGCTCAGTCGTGGCGGTAGAACCCTCCATGACGATGATCCGGCAGCGCCCACCCGGTTCCCCGCCGGCTGTACAGGCCACTGCTGAGCGCTTACCGATTCGTGATTCGGCCGTCCAAGCATCAATGGCAATCCTGACAGTCCATCATGGGGGCGACGGAGACTTTCCGGTCGATGAAATTGCTCGTTTTCTCGACGGAAATGCCTTGTTTTGTAGCGTTTTCCACTTGCGACGTTTCTGCGGGATTCCTGGGGATTTCGGGGAGTTTATCGTTTGTCGGGGAGACGTAAAGGAGACATGATGCTTTCCGGGCTTCATGTCTCCCCGGAATTTCGATCATGCCAACGATCAAAACACGCAAGCAGGCAGACGGCGCCACGCGCTACACGGCCATCGTGCGGCTGCGTCGCCAGGGGAAGATCCTGCATCGGGAGAGTCGAACGTTCACCCATCGATCCGCTGCCTTGAGCTGGGCGAAGCACCGCGAGGTGGCGCTCGAAAATCCAGCCGAGCTGGCGCGACTGCGGCAAAGCACCCCCACCCTTGCAGAGCTGATCCGCTGGTACATCGACACCTTCGAGACCATCTCACGCTGGCAGCGAAGCAAGCAGACTCACTTGGAATTCCTGGAGCGGCATCCGCTCGGCAAGACCATTGCACACACGCTCACCTCCGCTGACCTGATTCGGCACGTGCAGTCGCGCCGCGCGGAGGGCGCAGGCCCGGCGACCGTCATCAACGACCTGATCTGGATCGGCGTGGTCCTGAGAGCCGCCAAGAGCGTGCGGGAGCTCCCCGTACACCCCGACATCGTGCAGCAGGCCCGGACCGCCTGTGGTGAGCTGCGGTTGATCGGCAAGCCCAGGAAGCGCACGCGACGGCCCACTGCCGACGAACTCACCAAGCTGCGCGAGCACTTCAAGGGACGCGACCGGCGCGCAGAAATTCCGATGGCAGCCATCATGGATTTCGCGATTGCTTCCGCCCGCCGGGAATCTGAAATCTGCCGCCTCGAATGGCGCGACAACGACAAGACCACACGAACTGGCATGGTCAGGGATGCCAAGCATCCAACCGGCAAGGACGGGAACCACCGGCGATTCAAGTACACGCCTGAAGCGTGGGCGCTCGTCACAGAACAACCCAGGACCAGCGAGTACATCTTCCCCTACGACCCCAAGAGCGTCGGTGCTGCATTCACGCGGGCCTGTCGTCTGCTGGGCATTCAGGATCTGCGCTTCCATGATCTGCGACACGAAGCCACCAGCCGCCTGTTCGAGCGCGGCTACCAGATTCATGAGGTCGCCCAGTTCACGCTGCATGAATCGTGGAACGACCTGAAGCGTTACACCAACCTCAAACCTGAGAATCTTCGCGACATCGCTCCGCCGGCTGCGCGTCGTGCACGCGCCCTGCCGCGCAAATCATCTCGCGTTTCTAACCCGCCTTCTGGCGACGTGCATCAATCAGTTCAGCGAGATCTGTGGCACTGACCAGCCACGGCGACTTCTGCCCGCCCAGCCGGAAAGCTCTGCATGGCAACTGCTTTGTCGGCGCGCGGCGGCGGGCTTCCGCGCAACTGAGACCGAAGTATTTCGGCGCCACGCGTTCAAGCGGAATGTTGGCTTCGCCGAATTCCGCCAAGAGCCCGAAGAATGTGCTGTTCATGAGGATGACCTGCAGAGTTCCAGCTATGCCTCCAACACTGCGCCCGTGCGTGAAACCTGTGCAGGGGAGGTTTCGCGGAGAATTCGGCGAATACTCGCCAGACAGGGTGGGCGGAGCGGATAGGCAAGGCGAGCCTGGTGGCCAGCCTGCTGAAGGACAGCGGTCCGGAGGAAGTGGTCACGCAGCTGTCCGCGTCCAACGCGGCCGGCGGCACGAGCTTCGAGTCGGTGCACCTGTTCGCGTTCGGCGGCTTCCTGAAGACCACCAAGTGGGTCTCGGCCGTGCAGAACGGCCGCTTCAAGCTCAACGACAAGGACGGGGACTTCGAAGTCCAGCTGTAGGCGTCAGCCGGCAGCCATCGCGGCCGTCGCGCCACGCCTGCGGGCGGGTGCGGCGGCCGTTTTCGTTGCGGCCCCCGAATCGAACTGCGCGCGGGCCTTCTCCATGCGGCTGCGGTTGCCGATGGCCCAGTTGAGCAGGCCCACGATCGGTTCGCGCAGCGAGCGCCCCAGCGCGGTCAGTTCGTAGGTGACGCGCGGCGGGTTGGTGGCGAGCACCGTGCGCGTGAGCAGCCCGTCGCGTTCCAGGCTGCGCAGCGTGAGCGTGAGCATGCGCTGCGAGATGCCGTCCACCTCGCGCAGAATCTCGTTGAAGCGCAGCGGGCCGTCATACAGCCGCGCGATCACGTACAGGCTCCACTTGTCGCCCACGCGGTCGAGGATCTCGCGGATGGGGGCGCAGTTGCCCTCTTCGCAGCGGTAGAAGGTGGTCTGGCGACGTGGTGACATGGATGTGCCTGCTTGTGGGGCGCGTCGCGCTCAGTATACTTTTGTAACCAGCGGACAAAAGTGTACCACTCGTGCGCCCCGTCCGCGGCTCCCAAGGAATCCGCACCCCATGCAGTCCCCATCCGCCTCCCCACATCCCCGGGCCGGTCGCGCCGCCGTCCTGGCCCTCCTGCCGCTGCTGCTGCAGGCCTGCGGCGGCGCCCAGGGGCCCGCGCAGCCACCCGTGCCGGAGATCAGCGTGGCCGACGTGGTGCAGCGCGAGATCACCGAGTGGGATGAATATGCCGGCCGGCTCGAGGCCGTGAACACCGTGGAGATCCGGCCGCAGGTGTCCGGCTACCTGCAGCAGGTGGCCTTCACCGAGGGCAAGGAGGTCAGGCGCGGCGAGGTGCTGTTCCAGATCGACCCGCGCCCGTTCCAGGCCGAGCTGGACCGGGTGCAGGCCGAGTCCGAGAAGGCGCGCACCGCGGCAGAGCTGGCGGCCGCCGACCTGGCGCGCGGTGACCGCCTGCTCGCCACGCGCGCCATCTCGCAGGAGGAGTACGACCAGCGCGTGGCGGCCAGCCGCAGCGCCGTAGCGGCCGTGCGCGGCGCCGAGGCGGCCGTGCAGGTGGCGCGGCTCAGCCTGGCGTACACGCGCATCACTTCGCCCATCGACGGTCGCATCGGCCGCGCCGAGGTGACCCCGGGCAACTTGGTTTCCGGCGGGCAGGGCAGTGCGGCCACGCGCCTGGCCACGGTGGTGTCGCTGCAGCCCATGTACGCCTACTTCGAGGCGGCAGAACAGGATTACCTCAAGTACATCGACATGGCGCGCAGCGGCGAGCGGCCGCTTTCGCGCGATGCGAAGAACCCGGTGCGCATGGCGGTGGGCAACGAGACCACGTTCGCGCACGAGGGCCACATGGACTTCGTGGACAACCGCGTGCAGGCCGGCACCGGCACGCTGCTGGGGCGCGCGGTGTTCCCCAATCCGGACCGGCACCTGACGCCGGGCATGTTCGTGCGCGTGCGGCTGGTGGCGAGCAGCGCGTACCAGGGGCTGCTCATCAACGACCGCGCCATCGCCACCGACCAGGACCGCCGCTTCGTGCTGGTGGTGGGCGCGGGTGACAAGCTAGAGTACCGCGCCGTGCGCACCGGCCCGGTGGTGGATGGCCTGCGCGTGGTGCGCGAGGGCCTGAAGGCCGGCGAGCGCATCGTCGTCAACGGCCTGCAGCGCGTGCGGCCGGGCATGCCCGTCAAGCCGCGGCTGGTGCCCATGCAGGGCGAACCGGCGGGCCCATGAAGCTCGCCCATTTCTTCATCGACCGGCCCATCTTCGCCGGCGTCATCTCTATCATCATCTTCCTGGCCGGACTGATCGCGCTGCAGCGGCTGCCGGTCAGCGAGTACCCGGAGGTGGCGCCACCCTCGGTGGTCGTCAACGCGGCGTATCCGGGCGCAAGCCCGGCCGTGATCGCCGAGACGGTGGCCGCGCCGCTGGAACAGGCCATCAACGGCGTCGAGAACATGCTGTACATGTCCTCGCAGTCGTCGGCCTCGGGCGCCATGAGCCTGACGGTCACGTTCAAGACCGGCACCGACGTGGACCAGGCGCAGGTGCAGGTGCAGAACCGCGTGGCGCAAGCGCTCACCAGGCTGCCCGAGGACGTGCGCCGCATCGGCGTCACGACCGTCAAGAGCAACTCCAACATCACGCTGTTCGTGCAGCTGGTTTCGCCGTCCGGCCGCTACGACCTCAAGTACCTGCGCAACTTCGCCGAGCTGCAGGTGCGCGACACGCTGGCCCGCATCCCCGGCATGGGACAGGTCGAGGTATTCGGCGGTGGCTCCTATGCCATGCGCGTGTGGCTGGACCCGGACCGCGTGGCCGGCCGCGGCCTCACCGCGGGCGACGTGGTCGCCGCGATCCGCGAGCAGAACGTGCAGGTGGCCGCCGGCGTGGTGGGCGCGCAGCCCATGGATGCAGGCGTGGACCAGCAGCTGCTGGTCACCGCGCGCGGCCGCCTGAACTCGGAGGCCGAGTTCGGCGAGATCATCATCAAGACCGGCGACCAGGGCGACATCACGCGCCTGAAGGACGTGGCGCGCATCGAGCTGGGAACCGCCGACTACGGCGTGATCAGCTACCTCGACGGCATGCCGGCCGTGGCCATCGCCATCTTCCAGGCGCCGGGCTCCAATGCGCTGGCGCTGTCGGACGACGTGAAGGCCGCGATGGCCGGCATGCAGCGCGACTTCCCCGAGGGGCTGGAGCATCGCGTCGTCTACGATCCCACCAACTTCGTGCGCGACTCGATCAACGCGGTGATCACCACGCTGTTCGAGGCGCTGCTGCTGGTGGTGCTGGTGGTGGTGCTGTTCCTGCAGAGCTGGCGCGCGTCCATCATTCCGCTGGCGGCCGTCCCGGTGTCGATCGTGGGCACCTTCGCCGTGCTGCTGGCGATGGGCTTCTCGATCAACACGCTGTCGCTGTTCGGACTGGTGCTGGCCATCGGCATCGTGGTGGACGATGCCATCGTGGTGGTGGAGAACGTGGAGCGCAACATCGCGGCCGGCCTCACGCCGCGCGACGCCACGTTCCGCGCCATGGACGAGGTGAGCGGGCCGATCATCGCCATCGCGCTGGTGCTCACGGCGGTGTTCCTGCCGATCGCGTTCCTGGGCGGCCTGTCGGGCGAGTTCTACCGCCAGTTCGCGGTGACCATCGCCATCTCCACCCTGATCTCGGCGTTCAACTCGCTCACGCTGTCGCCGGCCCTGGCGGCGGCGCTGCTGCGGCCGCACGGCGGGCGCGCGGACGCGGCCACGCGCGTGATCGACCGGGTTGCGGGCCCGGTGTTCCGGCCGTTCAACCGCTTCTTCGGGCGTGCCTCGGAGTCCTACGGCAGGGGCGTGGCCTGGGTGCTGCGGCGGGCCGGGCTGGCGCTGGTGGTGTACGGGCTGCTGCTGGGTCTCGGCGCGTTCGGGTTCCTGAAGGTGCCCGAGGGCTTCGTGCCCGCGCAGGACAAGGACTACGTGATCGCCTTCGCGCAGCTGCCGGACGCGGCGTCGCTCACGCGCACGGAAGGCGTGATCGCGCGCATGAGCCGGATCATCGCGGACGAACCGGGCGTCGAGTCCATCATCGCGTTCTCCGGCATGTCGGTCACCGCGGGCTTCGGGGCCTCGTCCAACAGCGGCGTGGTGTTCGCCACGCTCGATCCGCAGGCCGAGCGCGGTCGCGCGCAGTCCGCACCGGCCATCGTGCAGCGCCTGCAGGGCAAGCTCGGCGCCATCGAGGACGCGTTCGTGGGCGTGGTGATGCCGCCGCCGGTGGAGGGCATGGGCACGCTCGGCGGCTTCAAGATGCAGCTGGAGGACCGCACCTCGCTGGGCTACCAGGGCCTGAACCGCGTGCTGCAGGAGTTCCTGGGCGAGGCCAACCAGATCCCCGGCGTGGCCGGCGTGTTCTCCAACTACCTGGTCAACGTGCCGCAGGTGCACGCCGATATCGACCGCGAGAAGGCCAAGCGCGACAACGTGCCGCTGGCCAACGTGTTCGAGGCGATGCAGGTGTACCTGGGCTCGCTGTACGTGAACGACGTGAACCTGTTCGGCCGCAGCTACCAGGTGATCGTGCAGTCCGATGCCGCGCACCGCGCGCGCAAGGAGCAGATCCTGGGCCTGAAGACGCGCAATGCCGCCGGCGGCATGGTGCCGCTGGGGTCCGTGATGACGGTGGAGGACAGCGTGGGGCCGGACCTGGTGACGCGCTACAACGGGTACCTGGCGGCGGACATCAACGGCCAGGCCATGCCGGGCCAGAGCTCCAGCTCGGCGCTCGACGCCATGGAGAGGCTGGCGCGCGAGAAGCTGCCCGCCGGTGTGGCCTTCGAGTGGACGGACCTGTCCTACCAGGAGATCCTGGCGCGCGGCAGCTCCACCTTCATCTTCCCTCTGTGCGTGCTGCTGGCGTTCCTGGTGCTTGCCGCGCAGTACGAGAGCTGGTCGCTGCCGCTGGCCGTGATCCTCATCGTGCCCATGTGCATCGTGTCGGCACTTACCGGCGTGTGGCTGATCGGTGGCGACAACAACATCTTCACCAAGGTGGGTTTCATCGTGCTGGTGGGACTGGCGTGCAAGAACGCCATCCTGATCGTGGAGTTCGCGGTGCACCTGGAGCAGCAGGGCAAGCGTGCGCTGGAAGCCGCCATCGAGTCGTGCCGGTTGCGCCTCAGGCCGATCATCATGACGTCGCTGGCGTTCATCATGGGCGTGGTGCCGCTGGTGTTCTCCAGCGGGGCGGGCTCCGAGATGCGCCGCGCCATGGGCGTGGCCGTGTTCTCCGGCATGCTCGGCGTGACCTTCTTCGGGCTGTTCCTGACACCGGTATTCTACGTGCTGCTGCGCGGGCTGTTGCGCGAGCGGCGCGGGGAGGCGCGCCCATGAGGCGCGGGCTGCGGAGGATCGCCATCCGTGCCCGCACCGCGGCGCTGGTGCTGGCTCTGCCGGCCTGGATGGCCGGCTGCGCCGTGGGCCCGGACTACCGCCGGCCCGAACCCGCGGCCGACGCGTCGTTTACCGGCCAGGCGCTGGTCGAAGCCGCGCCAGGCGCGCCACGCGCCGACTGGTGGAGGGCCTTCGGTGATCCGCTGCTCGACGAGCTCGTGGCCGAGGCGCTGCTGGCCAATCGCGACATCGCCGCCGCCGAGGCCCGGCTGAAGGAGGCCCGCGCCGCGCGCCGCGAGCAGACCTGGGATTTCCTGCCAACCCCCACGGCGCGCGCCAGCGCCACCTCGCAGCGACAGAGCCTGGGTGGCACGCCCGGCGGTTTCCCGGTGCAGCGCGACTCGGACCTGTACGAGACCGGCTTCGACGCGAGCTGGGAGCTGGACCTGTTCGGCCGCGTGCGCCGTGGCAACCAGGCGGCGCGGGCCAGCCTGGGCGCGGCGCGTGCCGCGCGCGACGAGGTGCGGTTGTCGGTGGTGGCGGAGCTGGCGCGCAACTATTTCGAGCTGCGCGGCGCCCAGCAGCAGCTCGCCGTCGCGCAGCGCAATGCCGAGAACCAGCTCCATGCGCTGGAGCTGGTGCGAGCGCGGCTGGACGCCGGCCGTGGCAACGCGCTGGACGCGGCGCGCGCCGAGGCGCAGATCGAGACCACGCTGGCGTCCGTGCCGCCGCTGGAAGCAGCCGTGGCGCGTGCGCGCCATCGCATCGAGGTGCTGGCGGGGCAGCGCCCCGGGCTGTTCACGGAGCGGCTCGGCACCGCGGTTCCACCGCCGGCGCTGCCGCCGGCCGTTGCACTGGACGATCCGGCCGCGGTGCTGCGGCGGCGCCCGGACCTGCGCGTGGCCGAGCGCCAGCTCGCGGCCACCAGCGCGCGCATCGGCATCGCCACTGCCGACCTGTTCCCCCGCATCACGCTGAACGGCTCGATCGGCTACCAGGCCCTGGCCGCGGACGCGCTGGACGACGCGGGCAACGACTTCCGTCGCTTCGGACCGGCGCTCACCTGGGCGTTCCTGGACATCGGGCGCGTGCGCCAGCGAATCCGCGCCGCCGGTGCGCGTCACGAGGCCGCATTCGCCCACTACGAGCAGGCCGTGCTGCTGGCGCTGGAGGACGTGGAGAACGCGCTGTCGACGTTCGGGCGCGAGCGCCGCCGGCAGGAACACCTGGCGGCCGCCGCGCGCGCCAGCGTGCTGGCCGCGGACCTTGCCACCCAGCGCTTCGAGGGCGGCATCGCCGACTTTCTCACCGCGCTGGATGCCTACCGGACGGCGCTGGAGGCCGAGGACCGGCTGGCCGCTGGGCAGACCGCCGCGGCCACCGCGCTGGTGGCGCTGTACAAGGCGCTGGGTGTCAGCGTGCCGGAGCCGACTCCGTAACGGCCTGCAGCACCGCATTGGCGAAGTCGGCGCGCAGCGGCGCGCTCGACTGCTGCACCATCAGCACCGCCACCAGGCCCTCGCGCGGATCGTGCCAGCTGATGGTGCCGAACGCGCCGTTCCAGCCCGCGCTGCCCACCGAGCGGCGCAGCACCGCCACGGATTCCTCCAGCGTCACTTCCACGGCGAGGCCGAAGCCCACGCCGTCCTCGTCGCCGCGGAAGCCCCGGTACATCGTTCCCACGTGGTGCGGATAGGAAATACAAACCACTCTTGGAGCGCAGTCCAGTTCGCGTAACCAGACTTGTGGTGAGCCCGTGCCTGCCGTCGACAGGCCTTGCCACGCGAACACGGCCGCCGGAAACCGCCTCCAGACCGTAGTTGCCCTTGCTCTCTTCGGCGAGAATCCACCCCGCCGCACCCTGACCTGAATCCGCGCACACACCGACCCAGTCCGCCGCTTCACCCAGCGGCGGCAAACGCTACACATCGACACATCGGCAAGTTCACAGCAACCGGGATTGCTGTGGCGGTGCCCTCGCCCCAAGCGGCAGCTCGCACTGAACCTGTTCCGGTGCCATGCGCTCCAGGTGCGCCAGAATCTTCGCGATGACATCAGGCTCCTCGCTGCTGGCAATCACCTTGAGCTTCCCGCCACAGCGCGCGCAGGCTTCGATGTCGATCCCGAACACCCGCTTCAAGCGTTTCGCCCAGCTCATCGCCACATGCCTTGGAGTGGCTGACTTGTCCGCGCCGTCCTCAACCTGCGCCTTCTTGCCCACGCCGCGATGTGCCGGCGTGATGGCCGCACGCAGATTGCTGTGTGGCGCGAACACGCCGTGATATCTGGTCAAGTGCATCCGAGGCGGTGGCACCAACGCGGCCAGGCGGGCCATCAGATCCAGTGGCTCCAGCACGATATGCGTCGTGCCATCGCGGTACGGCGTCTTCAGGGAATAGCGAACCTGCCCTGAGGCGGTGAGCGCCATGCGATCCACCGCCACCGGCGGGCGACTGACGTAACGGCACAATCGTTCGAGCTTCTGACGATGGCCGGGCTCAATGTCGATGCCTGCGTGCAGGGAGAACCCGCCGGCCTGCGCGGCACCGCGATGATCGCCTTGTTGCTCGGCTTCCGGCACTGCGCTGGCTGCCAGCGACTGCAGCGTGAACAGCTTCTGCCCGGCGCGCGGACCCACCGCGATCCGGTAGGTGATGGAGTGGCCAATCAGGTCATCCAGCGGGCCGCCTGGCCCGTCGGTACTGAGCCAGGCGTTCTCCATGTCGCGCTCGACCAGGCCGCGTTTCTCCAGCAATCGTCCCACTCGCTCGGCGATCTGCTGCACCAGTACTTGCAGCTGCGCCGCGTTGGGTGCTGGTACGTGGCGGAAAATGGGCTGATTGCCCATCGGCACGTACACGCCATCGAGGAAGATCATGTGGAAGTGCACGTTCAGGTTCAGCGCCGAGCCGAACCGCTGAATCAGCGTGACGGCACCCGTGTCGCCCGTAGCCCGCGTAAGGCCCGCTGTCTTCAACAAGTAACCCGAGATCGTGCGATACACCGCGCCCAGCACCAGCGTCAAAGCATCCGGGTCAGTGGCGAGCAGGAAGCGCAGTGCGATGGGCAATGACAGTACCCACTGGCGCAGCGGGCGTTCCGGCAGCACCTCGTCAGCGAGAAGTGCCGCCGTCTCGGCCATGCGCCTTGCACCACACGAGGGACAGAACCCACGCTTCTTGCAACTGAATGCCACCAGCTTCTCGGCGTGGCAGTGCTCGCAGCGCACGCGCAGGAAACCTTCCTCCAGTCGGCCGCACTTCAGATAGGCGTCGAACTCTTCCTCGATGTAGTCCGGCAGCGAACGGCCTGCCATGGCGCGCATCTCGCGGAATGCCGGGTAATGCTGCTCGAAGAGCTGATACAGCAGCGTGCTCTCGGGTCGATGACGTGCATACCCCGGAGGTTCGATGAACGGCGGCGCGCGCGGATGCCGCGCTTGAGCGGCAGCGGGCATGGCGAGCGTCCTGCGGAACGGGCGAGGACGAAACAGGCTATGTCACGAGTGCACCTCACGGTGTCCGAAAAACTGGCTTCTTCTTGCAAGAATGTGTGCTGCGCACCGCCGTTCACCTTGTTGCGACAAGCGACCTCTGGCGCTCAAGACCCCGGAGACGTTCGGTCAGACCTAGCGCCACCCATTCGCGCTCCGTCCGCGGCGGCGACATGCCTGCAACGAAACGCTCGACCTCGTTCGCAAGCCCCTCCCTGCCTTCGGAGCGAAGTGTTTCCTGAACTGCGCTCCAGCGCTGCGCCACGTCTCGGCGGGTATCGAGCATCCGACCCTTGCATGGCTCAACCCGCGCGCCGCCTGCAAGCAGTGCAGCCGCGACTGTTTCCACCCGCCCACGCATGTGAGTAGATCTCCCCGCGCGCATTGCCCGATAGATGCCGTCGGCTTTCTGTGGCTTGGTGACGCCCCGCACTGCCCGCTCGGTCGCATTGGCTGCAATGCCTTGCTCCCGCAGGTGGCTCGCGAACTGTCGCCGCCAATCCCGCAAAGTGTCCTTGCGAATATTCAACCGCCGCCCGTGCTCACCCATCGCCTTCACGACCAGATGAACATGAGGATGAGGTTGATCGGTGTGCAGCACCAGCGCATAGCGATGCTTCAGCGCAAATTGCTCCCGCGCAAACGATCGGCTCGCTTCGAGCACGCCGGCTGCCGGCGCGCCCGCTGGCATCGACAGCACGATGTTGTGCACCAGCTTGGCTGGTTTGCGCCCCGACGCGCCACGATAGGCAGATCGCGATTGCGCGGCATCCAGATCCAGCTCCCAATCTTCGATCAAGGACCTCTCCACTCCCCTTCCCTTCAGGTGCTCGCCGGCATCTGTCTCGATCTCGAACTCCTCGCGACCGATGTATTTGAAATGGGCGGCGACCGCCTTGGCGCTCTGGCCACCGCCGGAAATCTTGACCATCACTTCCGGTGTATGCCGGACGGTGCGGGTGATCTGCTCGACCTGAGCCGGCAACAGTCGCAGCTGCCGCTCCGAAGGGGCGCCGCGCCCGTAGCTCACGATGTCCAGGAAAGGAAGGTCGCTGCGATCCCGTGGACTACGATGCCGCATCGCCCGACTCCCAGCTTGCGAGATTGGTACTGGCGTAGGCGAGAATGTGATCGCGCAGCGCCTCGCAGGCCTTGAGCAGACACAGCAGATTCCCTTGGGTCACTCCGGCGCTCAACGCGCCCTGATGGGCTGCGTGGGCGATCTGGTTGAGGTTGCGACCGATGGCGGCCAGCTCGCGGATCGACTGCCGGATGGCGCGCAGCTCGGCCTCCGGCAACGGCGTCACGGCCCGAAGATGGGCGCGCAGCAAGACGGAGGCGTAGGTCGCCGGTGCCAGACAGCGTGCAGCAGAACGCGCCTGAAGCTGCTGGCGATCACCCGGTGTGAGCCGGACATAGAGACGCGCCTGTCGAGCCGGGCGATCAGCTACTGGCGCATTGTCACCTGCATCCGCCACACCGGCAGTGTGCAGCACGAGTTCGAGCATGCGCTTCAGCAGCGCGGACTCGGTGAGCTGCTGCCGCTCCGCTGCTGCACGAAGTGCAACCTTCGTCGCCTGCGACACCCGACACTGAATGAATGCCTCTGCTGCCATGAGTCACATCGTGTGACATCAGCGGCTGAAAGCCTATCCTGCAATCGCGGAAAATTCGGGCGATACCCCAACGGTGTAGAATGTCGTGCCACTTCGGCACCATGAGCAGGTCCAATGTCTACAGAACCCGAATTGGTCGTCTCCCCGCTTTCGCGCACGGTAACGAAGGATGAGCGCTCGGTGGAGGTTCAGATCTATCGCATCGAACCTGGCCAATGGGTGCTGGAAGCTGTCGACGAATTCCAGAACTCGACCGTATGGGACGACCAGTTCGATACGGACCAACAGGCCTTGGATGAACTCATGCGAACGATTGCCGATGACGGAATCGGAGCGCTGATCGGAGAACCCGCCAATTGATGGCTGATCCACATTGCGCGTAGTCGACATAGGTGTCGATTTCTCGCAATGTGAAACCGCTCATTTCGGCAATTCGCCGGAGATTCCGCACCCGCACAGAACTTGGACAGCACTTAAGTTTCGTGTGTGTTCCGTCCCCGCCTAGCCCATCTGCAGCATCCCGGAATGGCGCCTGCCCACCCGCCGGGCAAATCACAGTTTGATATTAAACCTCGGTTCAAATACCATACTTACCGAGGATTCATATCAATGCCCGTTTCCCACCCCACCGACCAACGTCAGAAGGCCCTCGCCCTGCTGCGGCGAAACGGGCTCACCCGGCTATCTGAATTCCAGCGGGCGGGGATCACGGCTGCAACGATCTCCCGGCTTGCAGCAGCCGGCGCCGTCACCCGCCTGGCCCGCGGTCTGTACCAACTGCCGGATGCCGCCGTCGATGTGAACCACACGCTGGCAGAGGCCTCCAAGCTGGTTCCCAAAGGCGTCATCTGCCTGACCTCTGCGCTGGCGTTTCATGGACTCACCGACCAGATTCCTGCCCGTGTCTGGCTCGCCATCGGCCCCAAGGAATGGCAACCGCGGCTCGAATATCCCCCCATGCGGTTCACTCACTATCCGCTCGCGGACCTGAAAACGGGAATAGAACGGCATGCCATTGAAGGGGTGTCCGTTCCGGTCTTCTCTGTCAGCAAGACGCTCGTCGATCTCTTCCGTTATCGGCGCACAGTGGGCCTCAACATCGCCATCGAGGGCCTGCGCGAGGCGCTTCGCCAGCGCAAGGCCACGCCTGCCGCCATCGCGCGCCTGGCCGCCAATGGCCGCGTGTGGAAGGTGATGGAGCCCTACATGAGCGCCCTGACCAATGGCTAAGGAACTGCGCGACACGGGCGCGTCCGTTCGAGCGAGGTTGCTGAACCTCGCCCGGGAGCGCGGCCAGGTCTTCGATCTGCTGCTGACGCGCTATGCGCTCGAACGACTGCTCTACCGCCTCAGCGTATCCGCGCATCGGGATCGATTTGTCCTGAAAGGCGCAATGCTCGTCACCTCGTGGTTCGAAGATCCGCATCGGCCAACCAGGGATCTGGACCTTCTGGGTTATGGCGACGCCTCGGCGGAAGCCATGCGCAGTACCTGGAAGGACATCTGCGGAATCGAGGCAGACGATGGAATCACTTTCGACGGCGAGGCCCTGAGCATCGGTCCGATCCGGGAAGACCTGGAATACGGTGGCCTGCGCCTTCGCACAACTGCGACACTGGCGCGCGCGAGAATCTCCATTACCGTGGACATCGGCTTCGGCGACGCCGTGGAACCGGGCGTAGAGGACATCGACCTGCCCGTCCTGCTCGACCTCCCTACTCCACATCTGCGCGCCTATCCACGTGAAACGGTGGTTGCCGAGAAGTTCCACGCCATGGCGACGCTGGGACTGACCAATAGTCGAATGAAGGATTTCTACGACGTCTGGGTGCTCAGCAAGACCTACAAATTCGACAGCGACCGTCTCGTGCGGGCCATTGCCGCAACCTTCGCAAGGCGGGGAACGGAAGTTCCCGACACCCTGCCGGATGCGTTCACACCCGAGTTCTTCCGCAACGCGAGCAAACTGCAGCAGTGGTCGGCGTTCGTACGCGATCTGTCCGCGGATATTCCGTCACTGGAGATCGTGGTCTCGGACCTGGCAGCCTTCCTCGGCCCACTTGCAGCCGAAGCGAGGAGACGTAAAGGAGACAAGCCCTCTTCGTAGCTTCCAACCTACTGATACGCAAAACGATTAATCGACTGTCGGTCCAGTCCATCATGGGCGCGACGGAGACGCGGCGATCGATGGAATCGCTGTTTTTCTGGACGGACATACCCGGGTGTTCAGCGCCTTCCACTCGTGCGTTTTCTCTAAAGCTGGTTTATCCCGGGAGAGTTTACTGGTTCCGGGAACCAACTTCGTTCATTGCGGCACCTCAGTCCCTTCCAGGTACCTGCGGTTCCGGAAGGGCCGATGAAGGGCGCGGCACGCGGCGGCGGTCGATCGGCAAGAGAAGGATCACCCGGGTGAACCCCTCGCTGCGCTGGATCTCCAGGCTGCCTCCGAGTTGCTTGGCCCGTCGCCGCATGTTGAGCAATCCGCGACCACCCTCAGGGGGCGTTTCGCCAAAACCGACGCCGTTGTCGCTGATCCGTACGCGCACGTGATCGCCCACCCTGTCTGATTCGATGCGGATCACCTGCGCCTGGGCGTGTTTCAGGACATTGGTCAGCGCCTCCTGGGCAATGCGCATCACCTGCAGGGCGTTCACTGCATCGAGCCAGGAAAGGGGCGGCAGGTTGTCCACTGCCCATTCGAGCCGCAGCCCGGCCTGCTCGAGCCGCCGGCCGATCCGGTACCTGAGCGTCGCAAGCAGCGTGACAAGGTCCTGGCCGATCGGCTCCAGAGAGTCGATGGTAAGCTTCAGGTCGTCGATGCATTCGCGCAGGACGGCGGCCACTTCGCCGGGTTCGAGTCGACCCTGTTCGACCATGACCAGCGAGCTCATCAGCGACGAGCCAAGCCCATCGTGCATCTCGCGCATCAGTCGCTGTCGTTCGTCGGTGACGGCGCGTTCCTTTTCGATGCGCTGCAGTTTTTCGTAGCTGGCGGCCAGTTCGCGCGTGCGGTCGGCCAGCCTCAGTTCGAGCGAATTATTGACGTGTTCCACCTCGGTGACGGCAGCAGAGTAGCGTCGCAGCACCGCGAACAGGAACGCGCCGAACAGGAACAGGGCCCCGTACGGCAGCAGGAACAGGTGCTCGGCATCGAGCAGAAACCGCCTCAGCATTAGATCGTGGGCGCCGAAGAACAGGTTTATCCAGAG
>Ga0116177_10001904_pt1 | contig 15474 bp, 11 predicted proteins | sample AD_STIC10_MetaG_FD_89750 | JGI IMG/M metagenome (GOLD analysis project Ga0116177, IMG submission 89750) | Active sludge microbial communities of municipal wastewater-treating anaerobic digesters from USA - AD_STIC10_MetaG | ecosystem: Engineered > Bioreactor > Anaerobic > Digestate | place: USA... | reverse complement strand
GAGACCGCGCACCCCGGCGTGGCCCGCCTCATGGCGCAGGGCGACGTGCTGCTCGGCGGCCCGGTGCAGGTCATCAACCGCCCGGTGCACGAGCAGTTCAACGAGTACCGCCTCACCCCGCTGGAGACGCGCACGCGCTTCGATGAGTTGGGATGGAAGACCGTCGTCGGCTTCCAGACGCGCAACCCGGTGCACCGCGCCCACGAGTACCTGCAGAAGGTCGCGATGGAGATCGTCGACGGCCTCCTCCTGCACCCGCTCGTTGGGGCGACCAAGTCGGACGACGTCCCGGCCGACACGCGCATGAAGACGTACGAGGCGATCCTCGAGCACTACTACCCGAAGAACCGGGCGATGATGTCGGTCTTCCCGGCGGCCATGCGCTATGCCGGCCCGCGCGAAGCGCTCTGGCATGCCATTGCCCGCAAGAACTACGGGTGCACGCACTTCATCGTCGGGCGCGACCACGCCGGCGTGGGGAACTACTACGGCTCCTACGACGCGCAGGTCCTGATCGACAAGTTCCCGGCGCACGAACTCGGCATCACGCCCTTCAAGTTCGAGCACACGTTCTACTGCGCCACGTGCGGCAACATGGCCTCCACGCGCACCTGCCCGCACGACAAGACGCACCACGTGATCCTCTCGGGGACCAAGGTGCGTGAGATGCTCACGGCGGGCGAACTGCCGCCGCCGGAGTTTACGCGTCCCGAACTCGCGCGCATCCTCATCGAGGCGTACAAGTCGGCCCAGTAGTCATGCTGAGCGACCGATTTGCCGACCTGCAGTTGCACTCCACCGCCTCCGACGGGTCCGATGCTCCGTCGGAGGTGGTACGTCGGGCCCACCAGCTGGGCTTTACCGCCATCGCCCTCACCGACCACGACACCTTGGGTGGCGTGGCCGAGGCGATGGCGGCGGCATCGACGGTAGGGATCGAAGTCATCCCCGCATGCGAGATCTCCACGCTCGATGACACCGAGCGGCAGGTGGACATGCTGGGCTTCGGGATCGCCCTCGACGATGCCCCGTTCTCTCACATGCTCCATTCGCTGCGCGACGGACGGTTCGCCCGCGCGTGGGGGATGGTGCAGAAGCTCAACGAATTCGGCTACGCGGTCTCCTTCGACCGCGTGGTCGAGATTGCCGGCGGCACCGAGAACATCGGGCGGCCGCACGTGGCCAAGGCGATGGTCGAGGCCGGGATCGTCCCGGACGTGAAGTCGGCCTTCACCCCAGACCTCATCCTCGACGGCGGCCGCTGCTACGTGCAGCGCGTGAAGGTCTCCCCCGAGCAGGCGATCCGCGCGATCCATGCGGCTGGCGGCGTGGCCGTCGCCGCTCATCCGGGGCGCACCAGGCTCACCGATGCCGAAGTCGCCCAGTTCGTGGGGTGGGGACTGGATGGCATCGAGGTCTTCTATCCGCAGCACGATGCGGAGCAGACGGCGCACTTCTCGGCGCTCGCCGAGCGACACGGTCTGCTCGTGACGGGCGGATCCGACGATCACGGCGACGTGAACGAGGGACGCCTGATGGGGCGCATCAAGCTTCACTACTCGTACGTCGAGCGTCTCAAGGCCTCGATCGCCCAGCGCGGGACGTCGTTGCGCACGTAGCGCGGGCACCGTCTTTCTGCTGCACGGCGTCGATCCTCTCGGCGCCGTGCGCCTTCTTCCCACTCCCCGGCATGGGCGCTTTCTCCCTCGAGCCCTCGAGCGCTGCACCTGGCGACAAGACGTCCCCCCGGCCAGCGGGCTTTCGCTGGCCAGAGGAACGGCGCCCGCTCCCGCCGGAACCGCCCCCTGAGCCAAAGGCGGGACCGTCGTGGGAGGTCATCGGGCAGCGCGCCATCCTGGCGATCGGGCTCGCCGCCTCGCTCTGGATCTACTTCGTCCCCGCACCGGCCGGCCTAACGATCCAGGGCAAGACCGCCTGCGCGGTCTTCCTGCTCTGCACCACGCTCTGGATCACGAACGCCGTCCCGTTCGGCGTGACCGGGCTCCTCGCCATCGCCCTGCTCGGCGCCACCGGCGCCATGAAGTCGAGCGACGCCTTTGCCGCGTTTGGCAACTCGGCGGTCTTTTTCCTTGTCGGCGTCTTCATCATCGGCGGCGCGCTCGTCGACAGTGGCCTGAGCAAGCGCTCGGCGCTCCTCTTCCTGCGGCACTTCGAGCGGTCGCCCTACGCCTTCGCCACCGGGATGATGCTCGCGGCCGCCTTCGGGACGATGTGGATGCCGAACCAGGCGACTTCGGCGATGCTCTTCCCCATCGCCGTCGAGGTGGCGCAGGCGCTGCGCCTGCGACCGCTGCACAGCAACTACGCCAAGACGCTCTTCCTGTCGTTGGCGTGGGGGGCCATGGTGGGTTCCAACGCCTCGTTCCTCGGAAGCACGCGCGCCGCCCTCGCGCTGGGGATGCTCAATGAGTCCTACGGCCGCACGATCACCTTCGGGACATGGGTCATCGCGTCGCTCCCGATGGTCGTGCTGGGCGTCGCGGTCGCACCGCTCATCCTGCGGTGGTGCTTCCCCAAGGAAGACGTGAGCTTCGTCTCTGCCCGGGCGATGCTGGAGACGACGGTCAAGCAGCTGGGCCCCATGCAGGCGCGCCAGTGGAACGTCGCGATCATCGCCGGACTCACGATCCTGTCGTGGGTCCTGCTCGGCGACCGGCTCGACCTCGCCGTCATCTCGCTCCTCGGTGCCGTCGCGTTGTTCGCGACGCGGGCCATGTCGTGGGACGAGGCGGAGAAGCGGATCTACTGGAACATCGTGCTGATGTACGGCGGCGCCATCGCGCTTGGTGTCGTCATCGACAAGACCGGTGCTGCGCGCTGGCTCGTCGAACGACTGGTGGGCGGGGTCGCCTTTTCCCCCTTCTTCGCAATCGCCGCCGTGCTCGTGGGCTCGCTGATCCTCTCCGAGTTCATGAGCAACGCGGCCGCCGTCGCGGTCATGCTCCCGCTGGCCTTCAGCCTGGGGAACACCCTGGGGGCGTCACCGGTCGCACTCACGCTCGCGGTTTCGATCGGGGCGGGGCTCGACTTCGCGCTCCCGTTCAGCTCAGCCCCCAATACGATCGTCTTCGCCAGCGGCTATCTTCGGATGATCGATGTCGTCAAGGCGGGCGGGATCATGACGATCGCGTCGATTGCCATCGTCCTGCTCGTGGCGTGGCTCTGGTGGCCCATCATCGGACTGGTATGAAGCAGAACTCCGGCGCGGTCGTCTGGTTCACCGGCCTCCCCTCGTCGGGGAAGTCGACAATCGCGCACGAGGTGTACCGTCAGCTGCTCGAGCGCGGCTTCGCCACCGAGCTCCTGGACGGTTCCGAGGTGCGCGAGAGCCTGTCGCGCGGCCTTGGCTTCTCGCGTGCCGACCGCGAGGAGAACGTTAGGCGGATCGGCTACGTGGCCAAGCTGCTCGCCCGCAACGGCGTCATCGCCATCTGCGCGGCCGTCTCCCCGTATCGCGCCACGCGCGACGAAGTGCGTCGCAACACGACGCGCTTCATCGAGGTCTACGTCGAGTGCCCGGTGGAGGTCGCCGAACGACGCGATCCGGACGGGATGTACGCCAAGGCACGGCGGGGCGAGATCGAGGAGTTCACTGGGATCAACGCGCCGTACGAGCCGCCGCTCGCCCCCGAGGTGCACATCCACGCCGACCACGACTCAGTCGAGGACGGCGCGTGGAAGGTGCTCAGCACGCTCGAACTCGTGGGGGTGATCCCGCGCGACTCGGCCCGTCCGCAGCTCACCAAGGAAGAGGAACTCCTGCGCAAGCTCTCGAGCCAGGGCCATTTCTGAACAATGCAGCTGACGGGGCGGGAGTCCGTCGTGGCGACGGACCGCCCCGCCCCGGCGTCGCTCACGCGATGTTGTAGTAGCGGCGGTACCACTCCACGAAGCGCCGCACCCCTTCGTCGATCGTCGTCTTCGGGGTGAAGCCCAGGTCGCGCTGCAGGTCGGAGGCGTCGGCGTAGGTGGCCGGGACGTCGCCGGGCTGCATGGGGAGCATCTGTAGCCTGGCGGTCATGCCGGAGTGCTTCTCGAGGACGCGGATCATGTCCATGAGACGCACCGGCGACTGGTTGCCGATGTTGTACAACCGGTAGGGGGCCGACGACGTGGCCGGATCGGGATGGTTGCCATCCCACGCGGCATTGGGCGTCGCGGGATGGTCGATGGCGCGCACGAAGCCCTCGACGATGTCGTCGACGAAGGTGAAGTCGCGCTGCATCTCCCCGTTGTTGAAGACCGGGATCGTCTCTCCGGCCAGCATCGCCTTGAGGAAGATGAAGAGCGCCATGTCCGGTCGCCCGTACGGTCCGTAGACCGTGAAGAAGCGAAGCCCGGTGCACGGGACGCCGAACAGCGACGCGTACGAGTGCGCCATGAGCTCGTCGGCTCGCTTGGTGGCGGCGTAGATCGTGAGCGGGTGGTCGGCACCGCCGTGCACCGAGAACGGCATGCCGGTGTTGGCGCCGTAGACCGAGCTGGTCGACGCATAGACGAGATGCGGAACCGTATGGTGCCGGCACCCCTCCAGGATGTTCAGGAACCCGTGGATGTTGCTCTTCACATACGCATGGGGGTTCTCGAGCGAGTACCGCACCCCGGCCTGCGCCGCCAGGTGCGCGACGGCGTCGAACCGGTAGCTCGTGAAGAGCTGGCGTATTCCGTCGTCATCTGCGAGGTCGAGGCGATGAAAGCCGAAACCGGGCTCGCGCTCGAGCTCCGCCAGTCGCGCATGCTTGAGGGTGGGGTCGTAGTACTCGTTGAGATTGTCGAGGCCGATGACCCGGTCGCCGCGCTGGAGAAGGCGCTGCGCCAGGTGGAATCCGATGAAGCCGGCCGCGCCGGTGACGAGAATGGTCTTCACTGCGTTTGATGGAGGAAGCCTGCTGGACTGCAGCCGTTGCGCCCAACCCTTGGTGGACGCCCGCGCACGACGGGACGTTTCACAATCAATGCCGCCGTGTCGCCCGGGTCCCGAAGTCCGTGTGACCGGACCATCTTTCGGCCCGCGCGCACGACGCCACCACTCCCCGGTCTCGGGAAACAGGGGCTGCGCGCGGACCTTCGAGACGACATGACCGTTCTGTGGTTCTCACACTTCGTTCCGTGGCCGGCAACCGGCCACGGGGCGCTTGCGCGTTCGTTCCACCTGGTTCGCGAGGCGGCCAGTCGGCGTGAGCTGCACCTGCTCGCGCTCGCCCCGCCCTCCCCCACCGGTCCCCAGACCGAAGAGACGCTGGGCGCCGCGCGGGAAGGGCTGGAAAGATACTGCGCGAGCGTCACCCTCGTCGCCACGGCGCAGGGCGGGGGCCGGATGTCGCGGGCCGTGAGCGCGCTCGCCGGCTGGCCCTCGTCGCGCGCGTATTGGGAGCGCTGGTACTGGTCCCCGGAAGCGCAGTCGCAGTTGGTGGCGCTCCAGGAGCGCGTGCACCCGGACGTCGTGCACCTCGACACGGTCTTTCTTAGACCCTACGTCGAGCAGCTGCAGGCGCCGTTCGTGCTGAACCACCACAACGTGGAGTCGCACCTGCTGGCGCGCCGGAGTGCCAACGGCAGCCGCGCGGCGCGCGCCTTCTACGCCCGCGAGGCGCGCAAGGTGACGGAGGCGGAGCGCGTGCTCTCGCTACATGCCGAGACGAACGTCATGGTTTCCGACACCGACGCCGAGCGACTGCAGTCCATCGTCCCGGGGGCAAGGACATGCGTGGTGGCCAACGGGGTCGACCTCGACTTCTTCCGCCTCCCCCCGGTCGCCGAAGCCAGTCCGCGTGAAGCGGTCTTCCTGGGCGGGATGGACTGGTTCCCCAACAAGGACGCGATGGAGTGGTTCGCCACCGACATCTGGCCGGCGCTCGCGGCGGCGCCGGGTGGCGTGCTCGACCGCATGACCGTCGTCGGGCGTGAGCCGGCCCCCCTGCTGCGCACGGCGGCCGCCGCCGACCCGCGCATCGACGTGACCGGCTTCGTCGACGACGTGCGCCCGTACGTGGCGCGCGCGGCGCTCTTCCTCTGTCCGATGCGTGTAGGGGGCGGGACGCGGCTCAAGATCCTCGACGCGCTGGCGATGGGGCGCGTGCTCGTGTCGACCGCCGTCGGCGTCGAGGGGATCCCGATGCGCGAGGGCGAACACTACCTGCGCGCCGAGACGCCGCAGGAGTTCGTCGAACAGATGACGCGCGCCGCCGGCGACCCGGCGCTGCGGGACCGACTGGGGGCGGCCGGTCGCGCGCTGGTCGAGCGCGAGTACGGCTGGGCACCACTTGGCGATCGCCTCGAGGCGGCGTACGCCTCGGCCGCTCGCGGGACGCGCGTCGCGACCTAACGAGTCGCGCCCGCCGCGCGCCGACGGGCGGCCACGACCGCTCGCAGTCGTTGCAGCTCCCGACGAGACGGGATTCGATTGGCCGGAGTCGACGCGTGCGGCTGCGGTCGTGGCTCCGCCTCGCCACGCGCGAGGGCGAGCGCCGTGCGGCAGATCAGCTGCAATCCCAGCGGGCGCAGGACTTCGCGCCAGACGCGATCGGCGTACGCCACCGGATCACCGGCCGGCGCCGGGTCGAGGGGGGCGCTCCCCTCCGCGTAGATCGCCCCTGCATCGAGCTCGGCGCTGACCTGGTGCACCGTGACCCCCACCTCGCGCTCGCCGGCCATCAGCTCCCAGAACGCCGGGGGTGCGCCGCGATAGGCCGGGAGCCGTCCGCAGTGCAGGTTGATGCTCCCCAGCCTCGGAATGTCGAAGGTCTCTGGCTTGAGGATGTTTGTCCCGTCGAGCACGGCCAGGTCGAGGTCGAGCGACCGCAGGAGCGCCCGACACGCCTCGGCGTTGAGCGACGCCACCTCGTGCTGCGGAACGCCCGGCACCGGGACCGGCGCGGGGCGAGCGCCGGTGGCCGCCCCCCCCGCTCGCGTCGCCATGCGCCACACCGCAGCGGCGATCCCCACGGCCCCATCGCGTCGCCAGGTGCGCTTCAACTTGTTCGTGAGCCCGGGGCGCGGCAGCGGCGCGCGCACCACGCCGACGACGGTCAGCTCGGGGATGGCCGTGAGCGCCGCCACGGTCTCCCACGCAAAGTCCTGGCAGGTGAGGATCGCTACGCGAAAGCCGCGGGGGCCTGCACCGGCGTCGGGGCGCGGCGTCATGCCGCCACGCTCCAAAGCCCCGCAGCGCGCAGCCGAAAGACGGCATCATCGGTGTCCCGGTCGCCCACGACGAGCCGGCGAAGGGCGAACGGTTGGAGATCGCGCCGGTTGATTCCCTCGATCGTCGAGACCGCCGCCGTTCCACCGTGGCGCCGCACCGCGTCGACCGCGCGCGCGTCGAAGTCGATGGCGCGGCCGTTGGGATAGGCGAAGGTGCGTGTGATGGCATCCACTTCCCGGGTCACCCGATCCATCGACATGCCGATCTCCGCCTCCACGTCGGCGTCAGGCAACCGCGAGACGATGGGATGCGTGACCGTGTGTCCTCCAAAGGTCAACAGCCGGGATCGCGCCGCGGCGCGCACCTCATCCCAGGTGAGCATCGCGAAGTCGAGGGCGTGACGCGCGAGCGACGACTGGACGCGCGCGTCATTCGCCACCTCCTCGCGGAGCTGCGAAAGCAGCGCCTCCCGATCGCCAGACGCCATGCGCTTGAGCGCCTCCTTGGTGTCCGAGGCCACGGGGGCGCAGCGATCGGCGAGCCAGCGGGGCGCCGCACCCAGCGGCTGCAACACGAGATCGAGCCAGGTCGTCCAGAGCAGGGCCCCGGAGTCGAGGTGCCCGGTGGTGAGGTAGATCGTCGCGGGGAGTCCAAGCGCCTGCAGCACCGGGAGGGCGAGCGTCGCGTTGGAGCGATAGCCGTCGTCGAAGGTGATGGCCGCCATGGGGCGGCGCCCTTCTCCTGCCGACAAACGCGCCAGTGCCTCGTCGATGGGATACACGTCGTACGACGATCGCAACCAGCGCAGTTGCCGTTCCAGCGCCGACTGCGGCAGGAGCAGCCAATGGCGACTCGCCGACTCGTCCGGGCGTATCCCGTGATAGCACACCACGAGCAACGAGGGGACGCGCGCTCGCCGCGCCATGGCATCGACTCCGAGCCCGCACGCCGCGTGGGCGATGGCCCGACGCACGCCGCTCACGCGCGATACACCGAGGTGAGCCAACCGTCGAGCACGAGGAGCGCATACAGCCGGTCGGCATGATCGCGCACGTGGTGCAGGTGCTCGTCGACCAGGCGCTGGATCCCCTCGGGGCGCAGCACGCCTAACGACCGCAGCGCTTCGGACTGCGGGAGCTCCATGAGCCGCGTGCGCATCCCCTCGCGCAGCCAGCGATGCACGGGCGGCGTGAAGCCCTGCTTGGGGCGCTCGAAGAGCGCCGGCGGGACGTAGCGCGCCAGCAACGTCCGCAGCACCGCCTTCCCACCGCGCTCGTCGACCAGGAGCGCATCGGGGAGCGACAGGCCGAAGCGCAGCACCTCCTGGTCCAGCAACGGGGCGCGCGCCTCCAACCCCACTCCCATCGTCGCCACGTCGACCTTGGCGTTGAGGCAATCGGCCAGGTACGTGCGCATGTCGACCCACCGCATGCGGCGGAGGGCGCTCCCCTCGGTGCGATCGAACAGCGCGATCATCCCCGACGGATCGATCGCCCCAGCGCGGTGCCGCTCGTACAGCGCACCGGCGTACAAGCTGCGCCGCTCGGCGGCGCCGAGCAGGGTACGAAGCGCGGCGTATCGCTGCGCATCGCTCCCCGGTTCGAGCGCGCGCAGGCCGCGCGACACGCGGCCGCGCTGCCGTGCGAAGGCGCTCCGTGCTCCGCCAGGCGCAATCAGCTGCGCCGCGGCCGAGGCGGCCCCGGCGGGGATCATGTTGCCCAGGCGGCGCACCTTGTGGAACGTCTGGTACCACGAGTAGCCAGCAAATCCTTCATCGCCACCGTCACCACCCAGCGCCACCGTCACATGCTGCCGAGCGTACTGCGCCAGCACCGAGGTGGGGATCGCCGAGGAGTCGGCGAAGGGCTCGCCGAAGTGGCGGATGAGGGTGGGGAGCCGGTCGGTCGAGGCGGCGGGGGCGTCGATGATGTGGTGTGAGGCCCCGAGGTGCTCGGCCACGCGTGCCGCGAAGCCACTCTCGTCCGACTCGACGTCGTCGAAGCGGATGGAGTAGGTGTGCAGCGTCGCGTCTTCCTGCATCGCCATCGCCGTCACGAGGCTCGAGTCGATCCCACCGCTCAGGAAGATCCCGAGTGGGACATCGGCTCGCAGGCGGATGCGCGTCGCCTCGCGCAGCATGGGGAGCAGTGCGTCGGCCGCGTCGTCGAGCGATCCCTCGAAGGGGTCACGATCGGCGGCGAGGTCCCAGTACACGCGGCTGCGCACGCCATACTGGTCGAGCGTCATGACGACCGACGGCTCGAGCTTGTGGATCCCGGCAAAGATGGTGCGCGGCGCCGGGACCCAGCCAAGCGTGAGGTAGTCGTCCAGCGCCGCCATGTCGAGCGTGCGCGGGGCGCCTAACGCGGCGTGGACGGCCTCGAGCGACGAGGCGAAGTAGAAGATGCCATCGCGCACGGACCAGTAGAACGGCTTCTTCCCCACACGATCGCGCGCCACCAGGAGTTGCTCGCGCTGCGCATCCCAGGCGGCGAAGCAGAACATCCCGCGCAGGCGCTCGACACAGGCATCGCCCTCGCGGGCGATCAGGTGCAACAGCACCTCGGTGTCGGATTGCGTGCGGAAGGTGCACCCCTCGCGCTCGAGCTCGGCCCGCAATTCCTTGTAGTTGTAAATCTCGCCGTTGAAGACGAGGGCGAAGCGCCCATCAGGCGAGAACTGCGGCTGGTCACCGGTCGCGAGGTCGATGATGGCCAGGCGTCGGTGCGCCATCATCACGCGCCCTGTGGGCGACGTCCACAACCCCTCGCCGTCGGGGCCGCGATGCGCGATGCACCGCGACATTTCCTCCACCACCTCGCGCCGCGGGGCGGCGGAGGGCGAGAGCGCGACGGCGCCCGCGATGCCACACATCAGCCGGCGACGGAGACGGCGTGCGCCCGCACGCGTGCATGAATGGCCTCGAGCGCGCGCACGCGTGACTCGAGCGAGAAGCGGGCGATGATCGCCTCGCGATCCTCGGCTACGCCGGGCGCCTCGCGTTCGGCGATCCCGCGCGCGATGGCGTCGGCCAGGGCGCGCGGATCCTCGGGCGGGACGATGATCCCGGCGCGCGCCCCTTCGAGCACGTCGGGCACCGCCCCCACGCGCGTCGAGACCGCGAAGCGGCCGTGCCGGAGCGCCTCGAGGAGCACATTGGGGAGCCCCTCGCTGCGTGACGGGATCACGAGCAGGTCGATGGCGCGATACAGCGCGCCCACGTCGTGGACCTGTCCGAGGAAGCGCACCTCGTCACCTAACGAGAGCGCCGCGGCCTGCGCCTCGAGCGCCGCCCGCTCCGGGCCGTCGCCCGCCAGAAACAACTCGAACGGAACTCCCTCGCCCTTGAGCAACGCCGCCGCCTCGAGGAGGATGTCGACCCCCTTCTCGGGACTCAGGCGCCCGATCGCGGCAAGGCGCGGGACCGTCGGCGGCGGGAACAGCGGCGCGCAGTCCTGGGCCCCGGCCACTGCCCCTTCCTCGAGGACGGCGTTGAATACCAGCGCCGCTCGATCCCCCAGGTCGCCAAACTGGGCAAGCTGCGGTCGAGACATGACGACCACCTGGTCGGCCGAGCGCAGGAGGCGACGGTCGAGCGCGTCGTACAAGCGCACCTTCCAGTCCTCGGCCGTCGCGCCATGGTAGAAGCCCACCCAGCCGCCGGCGTACCAGCCTAACGCCCGCAACGACCGCACGATCGCCGAAGGGCGATAGCCGTGCGTCTGCACGACCGTCGCCCCGGCACGCGCGAAGGCCTCGCGCACGCGAGGGAGGACCGACATGTCGAGGCGCCCGGTCTCTTCGATCACGTCGCACGGCACGCCGCGCGCTTCGGCGTACGCCACGAAGGGCGAGACCGGTCGCCCCGCACGCCGGAAGGTGACGATACGGAAGGCGGTGCCGCGCGACTGCTGCAGGACGGCCTGGGCCACCAGCTGCCGCCCCGGGCCCGAGAGGATCACGGTGTCGATGACCGCCACGACGGACGAGACCGGGCCAGCTGCAACGCCAGCGGGGACCTCGGCACCACGTCCGTCGAGCGGGCTCGCCCCGTGGCCGGGGCGCGCGGTGTCGATCACGGCGCGAACCGTCCGCGCTGTCCGGGCCACCGGGCGCGCGAGCGCCAGCCGCCGGCGGTGGCCGCCGGTCGCCGTCCGGACTGGAGGGCGGCGACATACTGCGGCGCCGCTGCCGGCAGTGCGGACGGCGAACCTTGCAGCTGCGGCGCCGATCCCATCGGCGCAGCGGCCCCACGATCCATCCCCGCCACGCGCCAGGCAAAGGCAATCAGCCCGAGCAAGCCGTAGAGGAGATAGAAGTAGGCGTGCGACAGGAACACGGCAGCCATCGCGAACGCCGCAATCGCTGCGACGTACTCCGGTCGATTCAATCGTTCCCCCGACGCCGTGTCGCGAAATGCCCGTCGCAATCTCCATCCCTTGTACAGCGCGATCAGGAGCATTCCGATGAACATGGATCCACCGGGAAGCCCGAGTTCCACCGTCGACTGGTAGTACGCGTTGTGCGCGGCCGACCACTTGCCGACCTTCCCCTGCTCCTCGAGGTACTGTCCTTCCATGATCGGGAAGTTGGCGATCCCGACGCCCATGGCAGGGTGGCGCTGGATATAGATGTTGGCGCGTGCCCACACCTGTTTTCGACCGCTGTACTCGGTGTAGTTGTAGTCTTCCGTGCCGCTGACCAGGTCGATCATGCGCTTGCGAAACTTGTAGGGCGACACGTTCCAGATGAGCACCCCGCCGACGACAAAGAGGACGGCGTAGAGAAAGCGGCGCGACCCGCGCGACGCGATCAGGAAGACAAGCGCACCGAAGACAAGGGCAAGCGTCCCGCCGCGGGAGCCGTTCTTCACCACGCCGAGGGCCAGGATGGCCGAGGAGACGAACGCCAGCACGCGCCACAGCCCCTTCTTTTCCGTCTGCAGCAGGCCGGCGCCTAACAAGAACGTGATCGCCGCCATGGCGGAGTAGTCGTTGGAATCGAGGCCGCCGCCAAACGTGTAGAGACGCCCCCCCCCCATGACGCCGCCCGCAAACGCGACCAGCATGTGCGCGGCCATTCCATGCACGTACACGCGCTGCAGCCAACGCAGGTTGTCCTCGGTTGGTGCACACAGGAGCGGGGCGATGAGCACCGCGAGCTGTGTCACCACCGGCGTCGTGACCGAATCGACGGCGAGCCCGGGATACAGCGCGAACGGCACGCCGATCATCGCCCACACGTAGAAGGCGATCACGAGCTTCACCAACGGCTCCCGGAACGCCGCACGCCAGATATCCACCGGGGTGCGGGTAAACAGGTACCCCACCCCCAGGACGGACAGCAGGAGCGCAGGGCGGATCTTGGCGAGCAGCGGGACGAGCTCGTGGATGCGCACGGCGACGATGAGGATGAGCGCCATGGTGATCAGGGGCGCCCGGACCTCGAAACGGCGGTAGAACTCCTCGGCGTACCCGGCCAGTCCAGGCCCCTGGGTCGTCGGGGCGTTCATCGCCATTGCGTTCGCTCGCTGTGCTCTCACCTGGATTCGTCCCGCTCGGAAGGTCGCCTACGCCGTCGTATCTGTGCCTCGGGCCTGCGGTTACAGGCATCGAACGTCATCTGCATTGCAAGATGGGTTCCGTCGCCCCCATCCCAATAAAGCCTCGGCTCATCACCCCGCCTTTCCGCCGCGCCGGTAGGCCAGATAGCGGTAAGACGTCGTGTAGAGCTGGTTGAACTGCTTGGAGCCCTGCAGATAGGTCCCACGCTGGATCGTCGCGAAGATCTGGTCTGCGGCGTCCCGGTACCGCCCATCGCCCGTTTGCTGATACAACCAGCCGTAGGTCGTGACGAACAGGCCGTTGAGGTCCGGGGCGCTCGACGGCCCCGAGTTGTTCCGACCGCAGCGGATCGACTGGTAGTTGAAGCTCCCGTCCGGGCGCCACTGCGTGGCCCACAACCAGTCCGCGTTCCGCCGTATGGAGGAGACGATGACGCTGTCCGCTCGGAAACGAGTATAGTAGCGAATCAGGACATCGTTCAGGATGCCGTTCATGTAGTTGATGCTGGACGTGCAGTAGCCGCCCCAGAGAAACGAGCCGTCCGGTCGCTGCGCCTTGAGGATCTGCGCCAGCATCAGCGGCAGGTCCCGTCCCCATCCTTTCGCGTACCCCGCCCCGGCGTCGCCGTTCTGGACCTCCCAGGCGAGCAGCGCCGCCAGAAGCGAACGGGCCTGGATGCGACTCTCCATGTCCTGGTGATTCACCTTGCCGAGCGCGTTGCGACGGTAGTAGGAGCTCAGGATCTGCGCCGTCCGCTCGACCGCCTCGCGCGACCGCACATCGCCCGTGAGCAGGTAGTGCAGCGCCAGCCCCTCGAGCTGCGCCCAGTGATGCGAGCTGGTGTAGTTGTTCTTCTCGAGGTACTTGGTGCGATAGTCGAGCGCCATGAGCGTCGCGCGCTTCCAGTACTCGATGTTTCCGGTCCGCACCCACCAGGCGTAGTAGATCTGGACGCGATCGTAGTAGTTGCCCGCCGCCCAGTCGGCTCCGTTGCCGAGCCAGTGCTTGTTGGCCCATTGGTCGAAGTCGCGCTCGTACTTGGTCCAGACCGCCCCCGCGCGCCGGCTCTCGGCCACCGAGACCGTCTCACCCACCAGGTCCGTCGAGATGAGATAGTCGGCGCTGGTCGGCAAGGCGACCGCTTCCGGATACGGCGGGATATCGAGCAGCTGGGCACGCCGTGGTCCCGTCGGGCTCCGCCCCCAAATCAACCAGGCCGTTACCCGGTCGCCCGGGCGCAGCACGGTTCGGAACTGCACCACGACCGACCGGAGTGAGCCGTCAGCGTGCAACCCCGTCGTCCCCTCGATCGCCGCATCGACCGGCGCGCCATCCACGACCAGCCGCGCACCGCTCACGGCGTCCGGGCGTATTGCCCCCCGCCGCAACGGGATGGCACTCGAGACGAGCGCCTCGCCAGCCTGCCCGGTCAGCCGGGTCACGATCAGCGCGACGGAATCCGGCGTGGCGGAGGCTTTGCGCCCGTCCCCGCTCGGAGCGGTGGAGGGCATGGCGATCCCGCGCGAGATGGGGAGCGCCGAGCAGACGAGGAGCAGCGCGAGGCGGTAGGAAATCAGCGTGATCGACATCGGGAACGTGAACACGGGGGTGGGAGGGCGGTCGCTCCTCAGCGGTGCATATTCTACACCGCACCGCCGCCGATCCCCTCGACCCTCGCCCGATCGCTCCGCCCGACCCCCCGTGGTCCCTTCCGGGGAGCGTCACCCCCCGTCGCCCGCAGTACTACCGCCTATCGCCGGTAGAACAAGTACTTGTACGAGGCGGTGTATTCCTGGTTGAACTGCTTGTCGCCCGTCAGGTACGAGCGATTGACCCCCGAGGCGAAGATCGCGTCGGCCGCCTGCAAATAGGACGCCTGCCCGGTCTGCTTGTACAGCCAGGAATAGGTGGTCACGTACAGCCCGTTCAAGTCGACCGACTGACCAGGGCCGGAGTTGTTCCGCGCGCAGAAGGCCGACTGGTAGTTGAAGCTCTGGTCCTGCCGCCACTGGTTGGTCCACAGCCAGTCGGCGTTGGCCTGGATCGACGGGAGAATCCGCGGGTCGGCCGCGAATCGCTCGTGATAGCGGATCATCACGTCGTTGAGGAGCCCGTTCATGTAGTTGATGCTCGTGCGGCAGTAGCCGCCCCACTTGAAGGCGCCCGCGGAGTTCTGCGCCCTCAGGATCTGGCCGAGCATCAGCGGCAGGTGCGTGGCCCATGTGGACGGCGTGTAGGTCCCACCCCCGGGAGCCTGAATCTCCCAGGCAAGCAGCATCGCCTGCAGCGATCGCGCCTGGATTCGACTCTCCATGTCGATGTGATTCGTGTCCGCCAGAACCCCCTTTCGGTAGTAGGAGGCCAGAACGTCGGCGGTGCGCCCCACCGCTCGCTGCGAGGCGGGATCACCCGTGAGCCAGTAGTGATCGGCCAGCCCTTCCAGCTGCGACCAGTGGTGCGACGAAGCGTAGTTGTTGGGTTCCAGGTACTTCTGGCGATAGTTGACGGCGATCAGCGTCGCCCGACGCCAGAACTCGGGATTTCCCGTGCGAACCCACCAGGCGTAGTAGATCTGCACGCGGTCGTAGTAGTTGGTCGACGCCCAGTCGAAGCCGTACGTGGTCCAGTGCTTGTCGGCGAAGGTGACGAAGTCGTTTTCGTACTTGAGCCACGACGCGCCCATCGCCTTGCTCGTCGCCTGCGAAATCGTGGGGCCGACGAGTTCGGTGGCGATGAGGTAGGTCG
>Ga0116177_10001896_pt1 | contig 15510 bp, 7 predicted proteins | sample AD_STIC10_MetaG_FD_89750 | JGI IMG/M metagenome (GOLD analysis project Ga0116177, IMG submission 89750) | Active sludge microbial communities of municipal wastewater-treating anaerobic digesters from USA - AD_STIC10_MetaG | ecosystem: Engineered > Bioreactor > Anaerobic > Digestate | place: USA... | reverse complement strand
AGTATATATAATATCATATGATGTTTTTAGATCTGCTTCTAATGTGGTGCTTTTAAAACCGTTTTTGAAATAATACCAAAAAATCCATGGATCTGTTGTAAAAATATCTACCGTCTTTCCTTTGAGTGAAGAAACACTTACCGCAGTATTATAAACCATTAAGTTATCTTTTTCAACGATACCTATATCGAAAACTTTTCCGGGTATAAGCTCAGAATAACCTTTCTCATTAGAAAAAAAAGAGCTTAGTATAAGGACACTGCTGTTTTCATCTTTGGAATTTTTATATCCTTTGGTTGAACGGGCATTTTTCATGGTTGAATATACCATACTTGTGGTAAGCCTTTCATCGATAAGATAAATCTTGGCACCGAACTTTTCTTTTAGTTTTAATGCAAAATCAACTGTTTTAAACGTCTGCTCGGAAAATCTTGACGACATGGAAACCGGCAACCCTAAAGCAACAACATTATTTTCAGAAAGACCCTCCTTCAAAAAAAAGTTGAAGATTTCCGGCGTCTTTATCTGGCCTATTCCTGTGGCAATCTTAAGGATACTCTCGCCTCGAGCAATTCCAGTGCTTACAGTGCCATAATCAATTCCATAGACTTTCATATCAAAGCAACTCCTGAATTATATCGTTTTTTAAAGTAAAGCTTTCGTAATTAATACCCTGAGATTTTAAAAGAATTTTGACTTGCTCAAGAGAACTTTCGGAAATCAGAATAACCGGAGCACAGATCATAAAAATGCTTTTGGGAGCAGGAAATATTTTCACAAATACACCTGCTCTTTTTAGTATCTGGAAAACCTCAAAAGGTTCTGTTCCTTCAGATCTGATGATACAGTTTAAATCTTTTGTAGTCTGCATTTATATCACTCCGAAAGATTAACTCTGAACATATCCATTATTTTTCTGGAATCATAACTTTCAAAAGTCTTTATTGAGTTTTTTATAAGATATGTATCTAAAATACTTTCTCTGACTCTCAGACCATTATGAATATTCTTAATATCAAATTCCTCAAAAACTTCAAGTTTGTTTGATACATTAAGAACCATGCCTGTATCAGAAAGTTCATCAAACACCGTCCGGCAAAATTCTATATCTCCTTTGAACAAGTTGGTTATAAGTTCGCTCTCTTTTATTCCTGGATTATTTTTTATATAATCATATGTATGTTTTAAAATACTGGCAGGAGGATACATGCGCTGAAGCTCATACATCATCTTGGTTTTAAACTTGTCATCATATGCCAGTACAAGATTTATGCTTCCTTTTTTCCCAACATTCCATGAAGACACCAAATCTATAAGCTCCAGCCGGCATTTTGGTACCTCAAGCAGGATGAAGGTAGGAAACGAATCTTTCATATCCATCGCAATACCGTTATTGGAATACGAAGTAATCAGATAGTTCACAGAATCTTTTTTTATACTTTCCCTTAGAAGTAATTTTTTTGAAAAATCCATATCACCGCTGAACTTTTTTATTGATTCTTCTACAATACTAAACTTTTCAGTTATTAAATCTGAAATAATTTCCTGTTTCCTTTTTTCATTTATGACTATAAGTTTTTTACCGTAACTTCCATTATAGTCCATAAGAATATTTAAAAGAGGTTTTTCCTCTTTGGTAACTTCATAGTTAAAGGTATTAAAGTTTGCCAGAAGGACTTTGTATCCTGCGTGTTTAAAAAAATCCTTGATATTTTCAGTAAAAAGAGAGCCTATGACCATTATATTACTTTTTTTTACTGAAATAAACTTTTTAAACTCATTATAATCATTCATGTTCTGAACTGCAGGATGCGATATCATGTAATATGGTTCGTCCACAATAAGGTCAAAGTTATCTCCGTTAAAAAATGACAGATTGTTTAAAAAAGCAGGAAGCGTAACGAAAAAAACACTTTCATGTGAAAGAACTTTGCTGTTTATTCGTGACTTTTTATTGTAATAGATATTTGATGGAGTAATATAAGATGAAACTATACTATATGTATGCGAAAGAACTATATGTGACGATCCTATTATAACAACTTTTCTGCTTGCAGAAAGAGAATCCGAAATCTTCTTCAGCATTGTCGCATACTTGATCCTTGGTGGCAGAAACATACTTACCTTTTCTGAAGAGAGATTATCGGTAATAACGTTCAGCTTGCCTATACGGATAATCTCATCTCTCAGTATAATGTTGGTTTCAACATTCTTATATTCGCACGAATTAACATCAAAATTCTTAATTTCAAAGTCTTTCAGATAATACTTAAGATAACTTATTTTTGAGTTGTGTATCTTTTCTACTCTGAAATTGCCAACCATATCCATATTAAGATTGAGCTGGCTGTTATATCTTAGATCAAGCATCTTCTGAGAAAGACCGTAACCTATCACATCCATAATAAGATCTTTCTGACTGCGCATTTTTGCTGCAAAGTTTTCTACTCCGTTACCAAAAAACTTAAAATTATCTACATGGGAGTTCATTATAAGAAAAGTCGGTTCGGGATTTCTATAGCCAAAAGGCTCAAGTCTTTCGATATCTTCAAAGAAACTGTTCCATACATTTTCTATTTCCATATCTATAAATACTTCGTAATAAGGTACATGTTCCTTGTATAACTCCTCATACGCCTTGTTTACAGATATTCTAAGCGCATCTATGTCTTGAGAATCAATTGTAAAGCCCGCAGCCAGCTCATGCCCTCCGAATTCTTTGAAAACATTGTACTTAGAGGCCTCTTTAAAAAGCTCCATAAGATTTATTCCGGCCGGACTTCTTGCAGATCCTTTTGCGGAATGTTCGTCTTTTGAAACCAGAAGCACCGGCTTATTATAAAGAGCCGAAAGCTTTGATGCAACTATGCCTAACACTCCAAGATGCCAGTTTTCTCCAGATAACACTATCACTTTGCTCTCTTTCAATTCAGGATTTACATCTATCAGACTCAGAGCGTAAAGGTATATCTCCTTTTCTTTAGCCTGTCTTTTTGTGTTAAGTTTTATCAGAGATGAAACATTTTTACTGATTTCCTCATGATTTTGGGATATAAGAAGCTTGAACGCAGTGAAAGCATCAGCCATTCTGCCGGCAGCATTTATTTTGGGGGCAATTTTATAGGCAATTATCTGAGAAGTGATCTCCTCTTTTTGAATTCGAAGTTCTTTAATCAACGCTTCTAATCCGGCTATAGGAGATTGTTTTATCTTTTCTATGCCTTTGCGTACAAAATAACGGTTCTCGGAAAGCAACGGGACGATATCTGCTATAGTTCCAACCGCAACAAGATCAATAAGAGAAAAAGGGTCAAAATCGATTTCTATTTTGCTTTTTACAGCAGTAAGAAGTTTAAAGGCAACTCCTACGCCGGCAAGCCCTTTAAAAGGATATTCATCATCCAGCCTCTTGGGGTTTACTATTGCATCGGCACAAGGAAGCTCTTTTGGAGGTTCATGGTGGTCAGTCACTATTACCGTCATCCCAAGTTCTTTGGCATATTTTATTTCCTGCACTGAGGTAACTCCACAGTCAACAGTAAGAATATTCTGATACTTTTTGTTTCTAAAATCCTCTATTGCATCAGTATTGAGACTGTATCCCTCGTCCATTCGGCTTGGAATATATGCCTGAGTATCAAATCCCATCTCATTCAACCCGAGATACAGCAAAGAAGCTGAGGTTACTCCGTCAACATCATAATCTCCGAAAATTACCAGTTTTTCTTTTTTCTGTCTTATTTCTAACAATTTTTGAACTGCTTTCTCCATATCTTTCATAAGAAAAGGATCAAAAACATTTTCCATACCCGGTTCAAGAAAAATCTTAGCTTCCTGCGCATCAACAATACCACGTGCCACAAGAAGCTTGGATAAAAATTCTGATACACCAACATCTGCACAAAGTTTACGTGCATTTTTAAGATTGTCGGTATAATCGGGATCATTCGGATCCCAGAAAATCCTCCAAATGCTCGACATTATATTTTCTCCCTTCATATTTATTTTTTTATTTTAGTTCTATTATACCTAATTTATTCACAAATAATAATAAAAATTAATAAGATATAAAATTAATTTACTGTTAATAGACCTTCGCTAAAAACCGTCCAAAAATTTTTTCAGACTTTTTTTTCTTTAATTTAATAATAAATTTTAGTTGAACTGTATTTTTTTAAATCCAAGTTTGTCATTTATGTATTTATATGTTAAAATATAATTAGGGTTTTTAATTTTCTTTAAACTTAAGGGGGTGTCATTTGGTGTTTCAAAAACAGCCTTTGATGCGCAAGCTCCTCTTTTCGCTTATTCCTATCTTTGCTTTTTCTTTTTATCTTTATGGTCTGAGATTTTTATGGCTTGGTTTTTTTGTTTTTTTCTTTGGAATTCTTGCAGAATACTTTTATGAAAAAAACCGTAAAAAGAAAGTATCTGAAGCAGTACTTGTAACATGTTCTCTTTTTCTTCTTTCGCTTCCACCACTTACACCATGGTGGGTTGCTTCAATTGGAATATTATTCGGAGTTATCATGGCAAAAGAAGTTTATGGTGGTTTTGGAAAAAATATTTTTAACCCTGCAATTGCTGGACGATTGTTTATTTACATCTCTTTTCCAGGAATAATGACAGGATCAATTATGAATTATGGTTCTTTTGGTTCTGATATTTCGCTCATAACCTCGGCAACTCCTTTAGACGCTATAAGAAATGGTATAAATCCTGATATTTTCTCTCTTTTTTTTGGTCTGCGCACGGGAGCAATGGGTGAGAGCATGTCCTTTCTTATTATATTAAGCGCTTTGTACCTTATAATAAGCAAAACAGCAAATTTTCGCCTAATACTTTCAACTATTCTTTCTGCAACTGTTTTAACAATGTTTTTTGATTTGATAAATCTCTCACGTGCTATAGATACTCCTGCAGCTTTGCTGAGTGGAAGTCTGCTTTTCGTGAGTGTTTTTATGGTTACAGATCCTGTATCTGCTCCAAAAAGTATTAAAGCTCAGTGGATTTACGGTATTATAGTAGGAGCTACAACTATTTTGATAAGAACTTTTTCTCTTTTTTCTGAAGGAACAAGTTTTGGAGTTCTTATTGGAAATACTTTTGCTTCACTTCTTGATGAGTTTTTATCGAAAAAGAAGGCGGTATCATGAACAGAAACTCAAAAATTTATACTGTTCTCTTCACCTTTATTATTTCATTCGTATTTATACTTATTCTATCTTTTTTTAACGGTATGACTATTCAAAGAACAGAAAAGAACAAGACTCTTTCTACAATGAAAGCTATTCTTAACTCTATGGGGATTGAATATGCTGATGATGATCAGGCTTATGCACTGTTCTCAAAAAGCATTAAACATGAAAAAAAAGATTCTTTAGACATCTATACTTTTTCCGGGCTTTCTGATACAGCGATAGCAGTTATATTTAATGGTAGCGGCCTTTGGGGAAGTATTACTGGTTCAGTTGCATTTGATAAAGATATCAGTATGTTGCTGGGAGTAGACTTCATCTCTCAAAACGAAACTCCTGGACTCGGGGGAAGAATAGAGGAAAAATGGTTTAAAGATCAGTTCAAAAATAGAGTTGTATCAGAAAAGCCTTTAGAATTATCAAAAAACAAAACAGGAAAAGGAATTTATGATTCTTTAAGCAATGAAATTGATGCTGTGACCGGAGCGTCTCTTACCTCAACTTATCTTTTAAATATAATTAATTCCTATATTTACAAAGCAAAAAAAGTTCTGGGGGTGAGTCGATATGAACACTAAAAAGTATGGAAAGATCCTTTCAGAAAATCTGTTTTCAAATAATCCGGTTTTTGTACAGATCCTTGGAATATGCTCCACTCTGGCTGTAACAAATAATTTTATAAATACTTTGGTAATGGCAAGCGGAGTAACTTTATCAACGGCATTCTCAAATTTTACAATATCAGCCATCAAGGATCTTATTCCACGTAAGGTAAGAATGATTGTACAAGTTCTTATAATATCTTTTTATGTAATAATATTTGATCTATTCCTTAAAGCTTTTGTACCGCAAGTAAGCAAAGTTCTTGGTCCTTATGTAGGATTGATAATAACCAACTGTATTTTAATGGGTAGAGCTGAGGCTTTTGCACAGGCTAATCCTCCTTTGCTTTCTTTTTGGGATGGAATTTCTTCTGGATTGGGCTATATGTACGTACTATGTACCATAGCGTTTGTTAGGGAACTACTAGGATTTGGAACAATTTTAAATATACGGGTAATGCCTGATTCATTCTTGCCATGGACCATAATGGTTATGGCTCCAAGCGCCTTTTTTATTTTAGGGATATTCATATGGATAGTAAAAGGTCCTTTACTCCAAAAAGGAGGGAACAGAAAATGAGACCGGACGTAACCCCTTTAATTCTTTTCATAGCCAGTATTTTTACAAGCAATATCCTGCTTTCAAATTTTTTAGGAATGTGTTCTTTTATATCTGTTTCAAAAGATTTTAAATCCTCAAACGGACTTGGATTGGCCGTAACTCTTACTTTGACCATAACCACTGCCCTTAACTGGCTGGTCTATAAGTATGTAATTTTACCTTTAAAGCTTGAATACCTTACTTATATTGTTTTTATAATAGTAATTGCAGCTGTTGTACAGGTACTTGAAATGCTTATAGAAAGAATTTCTTCAAGCTTATACATGGCTTTAGGCATCTTTTTGCCCCTAATTACTGTTAACTGTGCTATATTCGGTGTAGCCCTTTTTATGCAGCTACGCAATTATGATTTTATACAGTCTGTTTTTTTCGGAGCAGGTTCAGGTCTTGGCTGGTGGTTGGCTATAGTAACCCTTGCAGCAATAAGAAAAAAAGTCGATGTTGCGCCGATACCATCCGCTTTGAAGGGACCGGGTATAACTTTAATTACTATAGGATTTATGGCTATGGCCTTCATAGGTTTCTCAGGAATGATTAGTGTACAGTGAGGTGAATAATGGATATTTTGACTTTTATTGTAGCACCCATGGTTCTGTCATTATTGAGCGGAGCTCTGGCCTTTATTATAGTACTAGTAGATTCTCTGGTCAATAACTATCCCGACTTTACAATCGATATCAACAATGGGAGAAAAAAGCTTACTGCTAAAGGCGGTTCATCGCTTCTTGTTACTCTTTCATCGCAAGGTATTTTTATTCCTTCAGCATGCGGCGGAAAGGCAAGTTGCGGGGCCTGTAAAGTTAAAATTGAATCTGATGTAGGAGTTATACTTCCTACAGAATTACCTTATCTGTCAGAAGAAGAAAAAAAAGATAACATACGTTTAGCATGCCAGATTAAGCTTAAGAACAATATAAGACTTTCTATACCAGAGGATCTTCTTTATGTAAAACAGTTCGATGCAACTGTTGAAAGCATAACCGACCTTACTTACGATATAAAACAGATTAAGCTTAAACTTTTAAGTCCTGATTCAATAGATTTCAAAGCAGGACAGTATGTCCAGCTTATTATTCCTCCTTATGGACAGATACCTGAAAAAACGCAAAGAGCATATTCCATGTCAAACACTCCCTCAGATAATCAGCATGCTGAACTTCTGATAAGACTTGTACCCGGTGGTTTACTTACTACATACGTACATAAATTCATGCAGGTAAATGAAAAAGTTGTTTTTACAGGACCTTTTGGTGATTTTTTTCTTCGTGATACAAAGGCAGAAATGATATGTGTTGCCGGTGGTTCTGGAATGGCACCTATAAAATCTATCATATATGATAGATTTTATAGGTGCCATTCCAGAACCACCGGCAACACATATCATTTCTGCCTTTGTATCACGAAGAAAAAAATCACCAAAAGGTCCTGTAAAAACAACTTTTTCATTTACCTGCATGAATTTATGTACGTATGTAGTAAGTAAACCACCGGGTACAAGTCTTATCAGAAGTTCAGCATGCTGATTATCTGAGGGAGTGTTTGACATGGAATATGCTCTTTGCGTTTTTTCAGGTATCTGTCCATAAGGAGGAATAATAAGCTGGACATACTGTCCTGCTTTGAAATCTATTGAATCAGGACTTAAAAGTTTAAGCTTAATCTGTTTTATATCGTAAGTAAGGTCGGTTATGCTTTCAACAGTTGCATCGAACTGTTTTACATAAAGAAGATCCTCTGGTATAGAAAGTCTTATATTGTTCTTAAGCTTAATCTGGCATGCTAAACGTATGTTATCTTTTTTTTCTTCTTCTGACAGATAAGGTAATTCTGTAGGAAGTATAACTCCTACATCAGATTCAATTTTAACTTTACAGGCCCCGCAACTTGCCTTTCCGCCGCATGCTGAAGGAATAAAAATACCTTGCGATGAAAGAGTAACAAGAAGCGATGAACCGCCTTTAGCAGTAAGCTTTTTTCTCCCATTGTTGATATCGATTGTAAAGTCGGGATAGTTATTGACCAGAGAATCTACTAGTACTATAATAAAGGCCAGAGCTCCGCTCAATAATGACAGAACCATGGGTGCTACAATAAAAGTCAAAATATCCATTATTCACCTCACTGTACACTAATCATTCCTGAGAAACCTATGAAGGCCATAGCCATAAATCCTATAGTAATTAAAGTTATACCCGGTCCCTTCAAAGCGGATGGTATCGGCGCAACATCGACTTTTTTTCTTATTGCTGCAAGGGTTACTATAGCCAACCACCAGCCAAGACCTGAACCTGCTCCGAAAAAAACAGACTGTATAAAATCATAATTGCGTAGCTGCATAAAAAGGGCTACACCGAATATAGCACAGTTAACAGTAATTAGGGGCAAAAAGATGCCTAAAGCCATGTATAAGCTTGAAGAAATTCTTTCTATAAGCATTTCAAGTACCTGTACAACAGCTGCAATTACTATTATAAAAACAATATAAGTAAGGTATTCAAGCTTTAAAGGTAAAATTACATACTTATAGACCAGCCAGTTAAGGGCAGTGGTTATGGTCAAAGTAAGAGTTACGGCCAATCCAAGTCCGTTTGAGGATTTAAAATCTTTTGAAACAGATATAAAAGAACACATTCCTAAAAAATTTGAAAGCAGGATATTGCTTGTAAAAATACTGGCTATGAAAAGAATTAAAGGGGTTACGTCCGGTCTCATTTTCTGTTCCCTCCTTTTTGGAGTAAAGGACCTTTTACTATCCATATGAATATCCCTAAAATAAAAAAGGCGCTTGGAGCCATAACCATTATGGTCCATGGCAAGAATGAATCAGGCATTACCCGTATATTTAAAATTGTTCCAAATCCTAGTAGTTCCCTAACAAACGCTATGGTACATAGTACGTACATATAGCCCAATCCAGAAGAAATTCCATCCCAAAAAGAAAGCAAAGGAGGATTAGCCTGTGCAAAAGCCTCAGCTCTACCCATTAAAATACAGTTGGTTATTATCAATCCTACATAAGGACCAAGAACTTTGCTTACTTGCGGTACAAAAGCTTTAAGGAATAGATCAAATATTATTACATAAAAAGATATTATAAGAACTTGTACAATCATTCTTACCTTACGTGGAATAAGATCCTTGATGGCTGATATTGTAAAATTTGAGAATGCCGTTGATAAAGTTACTCCGCTTGCCATTACCAAAGTATTTATAAAATTATTTGTTACAGCCAGAGTGGAGCATATTCCAAGGATCTGTACAAAAACCGGATTATTTGAAAACAGATTTTCTGAAAGGATCTTTCCATACTTTTTAGTGTTCATATCGACTCACCCCCAGAACTTTTTTTGCTTTGTAAATATAGGAATTAATTATATTTAAAAGATAAGTTGAGGTAAGAGACGCTCCGGTCACAGCATCAATTTCATTGCTTAAAGAATCATAAATTCCTTTTCCTGTTTTGTTTTTTGATAATTCTAAAGGCTTTTCTGATACAACTCTATTTTTGAACTGATCTTTAAACCATTTTTCCTCTATTCTTCCCCCGAGTCCAGGAGTTTCGTTTTGAGAGATGAAGTCTACTCCCAGCAACATACTGATATCTTTATCAAATGCAACTGAACCAGTAATACTTCCCCAAAGGCCGCTACCATTAAATATAACTGCTATCGCTGTATCAGAAAGCCCGGAAAAAGTATAGATGTCTAAAGAATCTTTTTTTTCATGTTTAATGCTTTTTGAGAACAGTGCATAAGCCTGATCATCATCAGCATATTCAATCCCCATAGAGTTAAGAATAGCTTTCATTGTAGAAAGAGTCTTGTTCTTTTCTGTTCTTTGAATAGTCATACCGTTAAAAAAAGATAGAATAAGTATAAATACGAATGAAATAATAAAGGTGAAGAGAACAGTATAAATTTTTGAGTTTCTGTTCATGATACCGCCTTCTTTTTCGATAAAAACTCATCAAGAAGTGAAGCAAAAGTATTTCCAATAAGAACTCCAAAACTTGTTCCTTCAGAAAAAAGAGAAAAAGTTCTTATCAAAATAGTTGTAGCTCCTACTATAATACCGTAAATCCACTGAGCTTTAATACTTTTTGGAGCAGATACAGGATCTGTAACCATAAAAACACTCACGAAAAGCAGACTTCCACTCAGCAAAGCTGCAGGAGTATCTATAGCACGTGAGAGATTTATCAAATCAAAAAACATTGTTAAAACAGTTGCAGAAAGAATAGTTGAAAGTATTAGGCGAAAATTTGCTGTTTTGCTTATTATAAGGTACAAAGCGCTTAATATAATAAGAAAGGACATGCTCTCACCCATTGCTCCCGTGCGCAGACCAAAAAAAAGAGAGAAAATATCAGGATTTATACCATTTCTTATAGCGTCTAAAGGAGTTGCCGAGGTTATGAGCGAAATATCAGAACCAAAAGAACCATAATTCATAATTGATCCTGTCATTATTCCTGGAAAAGAGATGTAAATAAACAATCGTCCAGCAATTGCAGGGTTAAAAATATTTTTTCCAAAACCACCATAAACTTCTTTTGCCATGATAACTCCGAATAATATTCCAATTGAAGCAACCCACCATGGTGTAAGTGGTGGAAGCGAAAGAAGAAAAAGAGAACATGTTACAAGTACTGCTTCAGATACTTTCTTTTTACGGTTTTTTTCATAAAAGTATTCTGCAAGAATTCCAAAGAAAAAAACAAAAAAACCAAGCCATAAAAATCTCAGACCATAAAGATAAAAAGAAAAAGCAAAGATAGGAATAAGCGAAAAGAGGAGCTTGCGCATCAAAGGCTGTTTTTGAAACACCAAATGACACCCCCTTAAGTTTAAAGAAAATTAAAAACCCTAATTATATTTTAACATATAAATACATAAATGACAAACTTGGATTTAAAAAAATACAGTTCAACTAAAATTTATTATTAAATTAAAGAAAAAAAAGTCTGAAAAAATTTTTGGACGGTTTTTAGCGAAGGTCTATTAACAGTAAATTAATTTTATATCTTATTAATTTTTATTATTATTTGTGAATAAATTAGGTATAATAGAACTAAAATAAAAAAATAAATATGAAGGGAGAAAATATAATGTCGAGCATTTGGAGGATTTTCTGGGATCCGAATGATCCCGATTATACCGACAATCTTAAAAATGCACGTAAACTTTGTGCAGATGTTGGTGTATCAGAATTTTTATCCAAGCTTCTTGTGGCACGTGGTATTGTTGATGCGCAGGAAGCTAAGATTTTTCTTGAACCGGGTATGGAAAATGTTTTTGATCCTTTTCTTATGAAAGATATGGAGAAAGCAGTTCAAAAATTGTTAGAAATAAGACAGAAAAAAGAAAAACTGGTAATTTTCGGAGATTATGATGTTGACGGAGTAACCTCAGCTTCTTTGCTGTATCTCGGGTTGAATGAGATGGGATTTGATACTCAGGCATATATTCCAAGCCGAATGGACGAGGGATACAGTCTCAATACTGATGCAATAGAGGATTTTAGAAACAAAAAGTATCAGAATATTCTTACTGTTGACTGTGGAGTTACCTCAGTGCAGGAAATAAAATATGCCAAAGAACTTGGGATGACGGTAATAGTGACTGACCACCATGAACCTCCAAAAGAGCTTCCTTGTGCCGATGCAATAGTAAACCCCAAGAGGCTGGATGATGAATATCCTTTTAAAGGGCTTGCCGGCGTAGGAGTTGCCTTTAAACTTCTTACTGCTGTAAAAAGCAAAATAGAAATCGATTTTGACCCTTTTTCTCTTATTGATCTTGTTGCGGTTGGAACTATAGCAGATATCGTCCCGTTGCTTTCCGAGAACCGTTATTTTGTACGCAAAGGCATAGAAAAGATAAAACAATCTCCTATAGCCGGATTAGAAGCGTTGATTAAAGAACTTCGAATTCAAAAAGAGGAGATCACTTCTCAGATAATTGCCTATAAAATTGCCCCCAAAATAAATGCTGCCGGCAGAATGGCTGATGCTTTCACTGCGTTCAAGCTTCTTATATCCCAAAATCATGAGGAAATCAGTAAAAATGTTTCATCTCTGATAAAACTTAACACAAAAAGACAGGCTAAAGAAAAGGAGATATACCTTTACGCTCTGAGTCTGATAGATGTAAATCCTGAATTGAAAGAGAGCAAAGTGATAGTGTTATCTGGAGAAAACTGGCATCTTGGAGTGTTAGGCATAGTTGCATCAAAGCTTTCGGCTCTTTATAATAAGCCGGTGCTTCTGGTTTCAAAAGACGAACATTCCGCAAAAGGATCTGCAAGAAGTCCGGCCGGAATAAATCTTATGGAGCTTTTTAAAGAGGCCTCTAAGTACAATGTTTTCAAAGAATTCGGAGGGCATGAGCTGGCTGCGGGCTTTACAATTGATTCTCAAGACATAGATGCGCTTAGAATATCTGTAAACAAGGCGTATGAGGAGTTATACAAGGAACATGTACCTTATTACGAAGTATTTATAGATATGGAAATAGAAAATGTATGGAACAGTTTCTTTGAAGATATCGAAAGACTTGAGCCTTTTGGCTATAGAAATCCCGAACCGACTTTTCTTATAATGAACTCCCATGTAGATAATTTTAAGTTTTTTGGTAACGGAGTAGAAAACTTTGCAGCAAAAATGCGCAGTCAGAAAGATCTTATTATGGATGTGATAGGTTACGGTCTTTCTCAGAAGATGCTTGATCTAAGATATAACAGCCAGCTCAATCTTAATATGGATATGGTTGGCAATTTCAGAGTAGAAAAGATACACAACTCAAAAATAAGTTATCTTAAGTATTATCTGAAAGACTTTGAAATTAAGAATTTTGATGTTAATTCGTGCGAATATAAGAATGTTGAAACCAACATTATACTGAGAGATGAGATTATCCGTATAGGCAAGCTGAACGTTATTACCGATAATCTCTCTTCAGAAAAGGTAAGTATGTTTCTGCCACCAAGGATCAAGTATGCGACAATGCTGAAGAAGATTTCGGATTCTCTTTCTGCAAGCAGAAAAGTTGTTATAATAGGATCGTCACATATAGTTCTTTCGCATACATATAGTATAGTTTCATCTTATATTACTCCATCAAATATCTATTACAATAAAAAGTCACGAATAAACAGCAAAGTTCTTTCACATGAAAGTGTTTTTTTCGTTACGCTTCCTGCTTTTTTAAACAATCTGTCATTTTTTAACGGAGATAACTTTGACCTTATTGTGGACGAACCATATTACATGATATCGCATCCTGCAGTTCAGAACATGAATGATTATAATGAGTTTAAAAAGTTTATTTCAGTAAAAAAAAGTAATATAATGGTCATAGGCTCTCTTTTTACTGAAAATATCAAGGATTTTTTTAAACACGCAGGATACAAAGTCCTTCTGGCAAACTTTAATACCTTTAACTATGAAGTTACCAAAGAGGAAAAACCTCTTTTAAATATTCTTATGGACTATAATGGAAGTTACGGTAAAAAACTTATAGTCATAAATGAAAAAAGGAAACAGGAAATTATTTCAGATTTAATAACTGAAAAGTTTAGTATTGTAGAAGAATCAATAAAAAAGTTCAGCGGTGATATGGATTTTTCAAAAAAATTACTTCTAAGGGAAAGTATAAAAAAAGATTCTGTGAACTATCTGATTACTTCGTATTCCAATAACGGTATTGCGATGGATATGAAAGATTCGTTTCCTACCTTCATCCTGCTTGAGGTACCAAAATGCCGGCTGGAGCTTATAGATTTGGTGTCTTCATGGAATGTTGGGAAAAAAGGAAGCATAAATCTTGTACTGGCATATGATGACAAGTTTAAAACCAAGATGATGTATGAGCTTCAGCGCATGTATCCTCCTGCCAGTATTTTAAAACATACATATGATTATATAAAAAATAATCCAGGAATAAAAGAGAGCGAACTTATAACCAACTTGTTCAAAGGAGATATAGAATTTTGCCGGACGGTGTTTGATGAACTTTCTGATACAGGCATGGTTCTTAATGTATCAAACAAACTTGAAGTTTTTGAGGAATTTGATATTAAGAATATTCATAATGGTCTGAGAGTCAGAGAAAGTATTTTAGATACATATCTTATAAAAAACTCAATAAAGACTTTTGAAAGTTATGATTCCAGAAAAATAATGGATATGTTCAGAGTTAATCTTTCGGAGTGATATAAATGCAGACTACAAAAGATTTAAACTGTATCATCAGATCTGAAGGAACAGAACCTTTTGAGGTTTTCCAGATACTAAAAAGAGCAGGTGTATTTGTGAAAATATTTCCTGCTCCCAAAAGCATTTTTATGATCTGTGCTCCGGTTATTCTGATTTCCGAAAGTTCTCTTGAGCAAGTCAAAATTCTTTTAAAATCTCAGGGTATTAATTACGAAAGCTTTACTTTAAAAAACGATATAATTCAGGAGTTGCTTTGATATGAAAGTCTATGGAATTGATTATGGCACTGTAAGCACTGGAATTGCTCGAGGCGAGAGTATCCTTAAGATTGCCACAGGAATAGGCCAGATAAAGACGCCGGAAATCTTCAACTTTTTTTTGAAGGAGGGTCTTTCTGAAAATAATGTTGTTGCTTTAGGGTTGCCGGTTTCCATGTCGTCAAGATTTTCCGAGCAGACGTTTAAAACAGTTGATTTTGCATTAAAACTAAAAGAAAAGTTCGGTGCCAAGATTTATCTTATCGATGAAAGGCTTACCACAAGTATGGTATATTCAACCATGAAAAATGCCCGTTCAACCAAAGGATATAAAAATTCCAAAGATGAAAACAGCAGTGTCCTTATACTAAGCTCTTTTTTTTCTAATGAGAAAGGTTATTCTGAGCTTATACCCGGAAAAGTTTTCGATATAGGTATCGTTGAAAAAGATAACTTAATGGTTTATAATACTGCGGTAAGTGTTTCTTCACTCAAAGGAAAGACGGTAGATATTTTTACAACAGATCCATGGATTTTTTGGTATTATTTCAAAAACGGTTTTAAAAGCACCACATTAGAAGCAGATCTAAAAACATCATATGATATTATATATACT
>Ga0116177_10001887_pt1 | contig 15558 bp, 13 predicted proteins | sample AD_STIC10_MetaG_FD_89750 | JGI IMG/M metagenome (GOLD analysis project Ga0116177, IMG submission 89750) | Active sludge microbial communities of municipal wastewater-treating anaerobic digesters from USA - AD_STIC10_MetaG | ecosystem: Engineered > Bioreactor > Anaerobic > Digestate | place: USA... | reverse complement strand
AGAACCCCAAAAGCCCCATTCATACTCTCTAAAATAGTTATTGTTTGAAGGTGGAGCGTAGTATATTCTCCCTTTACTATCATTTTTCACTAAGTACTCCTTTAATTCATAATACTCCTGTGGAATACTAACGACTGCCCTATCTGCAAATATATCCCCTCTAAACATATACTCTGCATATACTAATTGCAAAATACAAAGTAAAACAAAAGATGCAAGTATATATATTCTCTTAGGGAATTTCTTGTTAATAAAGGATGCAAAAAAACTAATTAAATATATACCCCCAAAAATAGACAAAACAGAAATTGATATTAAATATATCTCTCCTAGTTTCGAGAATGGCCATCTCAACACCTGCTTAAATAGCGGGATATTGTCCTGTAGCCAAGAAAAAATACTCCCAAGGGGTGGATTAAGAACTTTAATTAAAAAAAGAGAACCAAGGAAAAATATTGCCCAAAAAAGAAGTTTAAAGTTTCTCTTAAAGAGAGAAAATATTAAGGCAACTATTGATAAAAAAGCAGGTATTAAACCAACTAGCTTGTAAAAATCGTATGTCTGAAATAGTTCGGACATAGGGAAAAGATAGGTGTCTCCATCCATATCAAAAAGAGTCCTGTTATACAATCTTGCAGAATTAATTAATGTTTGAGATTGGGTTTCTAAATCTATTACACTTGATGTAATAGTCCTGTTTGTATATGACTCTATAATATCTGGACTAACGGTTGCTGTATAGAATATGAAAGGCAAAATCCAAAACATCTGTGTTAAAAGGAAAATACTTACTGTAGTAAATATCTTTTTTAATTTCTCTCTTCTTTCATTTTTTATTTCAACTGCAATAAAAATGATAAAAAAGAGTATAAATATGAAATCAATTAAAAACAGTGTTGCTATTACACTAGTTGCTGTAAACAGAATAGAAGAAAGGAAAAGTAGTAATAGGTTTTTCCAATTACTCTTAATAATATATTTAAATATATATAGAATTAGTAAAGGTAGAAATCCAAAATTAACAATATATGGTGCCATATTTTGATAAAAAAGCCACATACTCCATAGAGTAGTAAAATATACAATCCCACCTAAGAGATATCCCCAGTTCGTATATCTTTTTAATTTGCTTTTCAGTATTAATATTCTTGTTAAAGATGCTATACATACAGAACCTACTCCCATAGAAACGAAGTAGAATAGTTGATTAATTAACCAACTAGGAATAAAAGAATCAAATACTGCGTATATACCAGATCTAAATATATCTGCCTGTTCACTCTCTGAAGCAAATCCTAATACTCTATAGCCCCTCCATGCAGGAGATTGTAAATACCTTGATACCGATAGGGTAGGGTTAAGCTCTGGAGAGTAGTTATCGTTTGATAATAGGTATTTACCTGGTTGTAAAGATATTATACATACTAATAGTAAGAGTAATACTAATAGTATTTCAGGGAATCTTTTTTCAAGAAATTTAACAAGACTATTATATTTAGGTAATTTAATCTTAGGTACTTTCATTATGTATAGATTATATCAAAAAGATATATATTTCTATTAATTAATATATTTGACTTTTGTAACTCTAATTATTAATATGAATGTATACAAATCTGCCTATTAAAACTCTATGTTTTAAATAGGTAAAATAAAATAACCTAATAAAACATAAAATATGGATAATAACCAAGAAGGCCCAAGAACACCAAGTGGTATTTATTTACCAGAGGGTAGTGAAATAGCACAGCAGATGGCTACTCAAGAAGTTAAACCTATCAATTCCTCAGATGGCCCAAGAACACCTGGAGGTATTTATTTACCTGAGGGTAGTAAAATAGCACAAGAGATGTCGGCTCCAGAAAACAATGAATGGGTATCTCAAGGATCTAGTCAAAATGAAATTGATATTACAAAATACAAAGAGTCTATCCACCCACCTATTAAAACCGTATCTGAAAATGCAGAGAAAGGATTAGACACCCCTTCGTTTGTTACAGTAAAAGAGAAAAAACATAAGACCCCTAACGAAGATAAAGTTGCAGAAACAAAAACAGAAATACAAGATACTTCGAAACCAACACCTCCTATTCCCCCACTTAAAGATAATACTCCCTATGATTTAGAATCTGGTTCAGGATATGATCCTGCCCCAAAGAAACCTTTTGATTTAGAATTCGGAGATGATTCCTTACCTGAAGAGCCAATCAAGCAAGATAGTAAATCAGAAACCACACCTCCAATTAAATCAGAAGACGGAGAAGATAAAAAACCTAAGATTGAGGTAGAAATATCAGAGATACTTAAAGAAAAACATATCTTAGAAATCAAACTTGAGGAGACAATAAATATTAACATTGAACTTAAGGCGAGACTTGATTCTCTTGAAATAATGCTTAAGAATTTTACCCAAAAATATGACAATCCTGAAGATTTACAAAATGCATTAGACCCAAATAGGCAAAGACCCCTTAATCCATTAGAACAGGTTCAAGCTACATTACTTCCAGAGCAGATTAAACAACAACAAGATTTTGCCAAAGCTGTTGAGCAAGAAAGAATTGCACATGATCCAACATATGGGAAAACCCCTGAAGTAGTTCCTGTTACACCACAAGAAACTGATCCTAATCAACAAAGAAAAGAAAGAAATTGGAAAAGAGCAGCATTAATAGCAGGAGTAGTTGCGGGTGGTACTACAGGTATTGTTGGAGGAGTACCAGCAGCTGGAATAGGTGCTCTAGCTTGCATTGGTGCCGGAGTAATTAATAAAGGTGTAGACTTTATCGGTAGCAGAAGAATTAACAAACTAACTGAACAGTTAAAAACAACAACAGATCCAGAAACAAGAGCTAAATTGGAAAAAAGAATAAAGAATTGGGAAAAAGCAAGGAAAGGTACTGAGTATGTAAAAAGTTTCTTAACTGGAGCAAAACTTGGTTTACTTGGCTCAAGTATATTCAGTGGTGTATTTATGGGAGGACACGGGTTAGTATGGAATCAAGCTGAAATACCAACAGGTATACCAACAGGACATACAGATGCATCAGGTTCATTAGGAAACAACCCTACTGTTGAAACAGCTCCACCAGTAGATCAATCAGCACCCTTGGTAGATGGCAATATACCAACCCCAGAAGTACCAACTGAAACCTATGATTTATTTGCTAATGGCAGACTTAATCTCCCTGGAAGTGCAATGGATGGATGGAGATTAGCAGATATACCACAAGGTTATGAAAATGTCCCATTAGAGAACATTCCTGATAATCTATTTGCAAATTCTGCTTCTAAATACTTCCATATGTTTATTAGAGATGCTGGTGCCGCTGGATATTCAAATGCACAAGTATCAGAAGCAATTAGTAAAATGGGTCCTCAGGTAGCACATCGAATACTTAGAGATGGGGCATACAGTGGTCAAAATATACTCCAAACTATGATTGATGGAGGTTGGTTACCAACAAAATAAATCTATTAAATTATAATTAAACATAAATGGATTACTCAATTGAAATCGAAAACCTAAAAAATGAGTTAAAAACATTAGGATTTGATGATGAGAAAATAAATCAATTACTAGATCTTGCAGCTGAAGAATTAATTGAAGAAGCACTAGACTATCTAGCAGAAAATACAGATGAACAGACACTAGATACACTTGCTCAAGAGATGGAAAAACCCGTTTCAACTACAGAGGATGCACAAACCAGATTAAATATGGTATTAGAAAAAGCGTATGGTATGCAGGCTGAAGAGAAGAAAGGAGAATTCCTTTATAACTATCTTAAGACCACTTTAGAAGATACAAAGAAAGCAAAAGACCTATACGACAGATATCAATCAGGAGATCCAAGTGCAGTTGCAGCTATAAAAGCACAAGAAGGAGATCCTGATGCGCAAGAGATAATTGATAGAATGTAACCTTTACTTTAAAGGATGATTCTTTTTAACAGTTTCCTCCGCAAACTTCTCGCTTGCATGTACATATTTAGTAGTTGTGTTTAAACTCTCATGGCCAAGAAGAATCTGTAATGCTACGGCACTAGCACCATCCTCTGCCATATATGTAGCAAACCCATGCCTTAAACTATGCGCTGATGTAGGTATCTGTATACCTAATCTCTTTCTGTAATCAGCTATTTTTTCTTGAAAATAGTTAGTAGATATCCTTGAATTAGGTTTTTTACTTCTAATACCAACAAATGGAATGAATAGGGCAGGGGAGTTGAATTTTTCTAAGAATTTATTCTTCCTATACTCCTCAATCAACCTAATATACTTCCTATTCTCTGAATCAAAAACTTCCAAATTTAAACCCTCAGAATTTGAATTGTCCAAAAATGTTTCACGGGGTTTCATGTTTTCTTCCTTTACCCCAATATCATTAAACAATTTGTCTATATTTCCTGGTTGTTCCTCCCTCTCTCTATCTGAAAAGGCATACTCCAATCTTAACTTTAAGTATTTGTTTAACCACCCCAAGGCTCTGTTTGTCATATATACAGCTCTTTCTTTCTTACCCTTACCCATGACATATATTTTACCCTCAACATTTAATTGCTCTATATTCATATTTATCAACTCAGATATTCTCATACCAGTGGCAAACAACATCTCTAACATACATCTATTACGAAGAGCTACTCGTTCATCTTTTTCAAACTCCATTGGGGCTTCAATCAATCTAGTTAGGTCTTCTAAAGAAGCAACCTTTTTAATTTTTTTTTCACCTCGGACCATCTGAATACCATCTGGTGGAATTGGAATATCAAAATCAAAATCTATTCTAAACTTTAAATATGATCTTAGTGCAGATAGCATTCGATTAATACTTCTAACATCTAAACCATTTTTACTTCTAGCTCTAGAATTAAGTGGCTTTTCTAAAATACCTAAAGACCCGTACACCTTGCCGTAAACTTTTGTCAGGAAGTCTTCCTCATATATCTGTGGAGAACCCTCTGAGCTGCTATCATCATTTTCAACTTCTTCCACAGGTCTATTCATACCACTCAAATTTTTCGAGGGGCTCCCTGGGCCTCTGAGAGCTTCGCTATCTGTTTGTATTGTCTTAAAGCCCTTTTCTACACATTTCTCTCTTATTCTATCCAAATCTTTCAGATGATTACCACTTCCTAGATACCCTTTGTAATTTAATACATCTATTTTAGTTAACTTATTAAACTTAATATTATTAAAATGTAAATACACACTAAAGATAGACAGATCACGAGCGTAATTAATAATGGTTTGGTAACTGTATGCATTATTTTGTAAATTAAGTAGATACATATCCTGATCGGGAAGTTTAGGAATATCATTTAATAAATATGTTTTCTTCATATGTATATATTAGCTTTTTAAAAATTAATGTCAAAGTAGGGGACTTTTTTAAGTTTTCGCATAGATAAAAGATTTGTAGGGGATATGGGGAAATAATAAAGAAATATATTTAGAAAAATATTTTTTATTTTTATTTTATTTTTATCCTTAATAAATTAATACTTAAACCCTTGGTCATAGTACTCCCCTAGGTCGAACAGATACATGACCGCATATAAGGATGATTATACTCGGTTATATAATATATAAAATCATAACATATTGCAACATAGGGGATAGTACCCCACCACTAAGTACACACATGCATCTAAGCATCTTTTAATACTCCCCCATATGTACCATTTAAGATATATTAAATAAAATGTATTAGCACTTAGTTATCCACATTGATATTACTATGGGACCCGTGAAACTATGGGCCATTATGAGCTATAAGCCCTACTCCCCTACTTTCTTGGCTATGCCAAAATATTTAAAAAGAAATTTAAGAAAATAACTGCTATTAATACAAAAATATATAAAAGAGTCTCAATATTAAATTTCGGTTTAATTACTTTCATATTAGCCACCCCTATACCTATAAAGTACCCTACTGTTGGTCCTAGTGCTGAAACCTCATGAAGAATTCCTGAAAGAAAAGACCCTAAGAACATAAAAAATACAATTAGACTAACTAAAACTGTTTTTCTAGAAAGCAAAACACCCTCAAAACCAAGATTTTTCAGATGAATATATGAGAAAAAAAAGGATATACCTAACTCAATAGGTAAAAGAATATAAACAGGTAGTTGTAATGCAAGTAAACTAAATGTTAAGAAAAAAATTGATAGTGTTGAAACTATATGAGAAGCTGTTCTACCAACATTAGCCAAAGGAATACTTTTATACAGATTTACATTAAATACATTAGCCATCAAATATGATATGTAGGTACTTACAAAAAGAAGAATAACTAATATTAAAAGTATTATTCCTTCATAAATACGACTAAATTTCTCAACAAAGAATAATTGAATAAATAGATATTCAGACATTACAAATAGAGAGCTATGTAAAAGAAATGGTAATGATTTTATCTTAACCTGGAAATTAAAAGCCCATACTAAACCAGCAAAAGAGATTAATAGGTAGATACCAGCAGTAATAAGTATTCTTAAAATTGTTGGATTATCATTCTTTATTAATGTCTGTACAAATACAGAGAGAGCAATTAACAAAGCCAAGGATATTAACTTACCCCTTTTTACTGAATCCTCTGTTTTAATTGCTACTATTTCTACTGCCATATACTCTGAACATATTTTATACCTTTTGGAGTCAAAACTCTCCCCCTTGATGTCCTTTTTATCAACCCACACTTCATTAGATACGGTTCATGTACATCTAAAATTGTAGATACCTCCTCTGACACACTAGCTGCTAGAGTAGATACACCTACCGGGCCACCATCAAAGTTAAAAAATATTACCCTTAGAATCTCTCTATCAATACTCTCCAAACCTAAATCATCTATACCAAGTAATTTCATCGTATTATTAACTGTACTAAGCGTTACGCTCTTCTCGTTATTACTTTGAGCAAAATCTCTAACCCTTCTTAAAAGACGAAGCCCTACCCTAGCTGTACCTCGAGATGCAAGTGATAGTAATTTAAGTGCCTCCCCCTCTATTTTAATTGACCATAAATCACAAGCCCTTTTTAATATCTCTATCATATCTTCATCATCAAAGAAATCTAACCTCTGAATTAAACCAAACCTATCTCTCATAGGAGAGCTAATCTTACCTATCTGGGTAGTAGCACCTATTAATGTAAATGGCTCTAAACTCAATCTAATAGTTTTAGCAGAGGGGCCCTTACCCATAACTATATCCAAGGCCCTATCCTCCATAGCAGGATAAAGTATCTCCTCTACTACTCTTGATAGACGATGTATTTCATCTATAAACAGGATATCGTTCTCTTTTAAATTGGTGAGTATAGCTGCCAAATCCCCCTGCCTCTCAATAGCTGGACCAGAGGTAATCCTAATTGATGAACCTATTTCATTCGCAATTGCAAATGCAAATGTAGTCTTACCAAGTCCAGGAGGACCGTAGAAAAGAATATGATCTACTACCTCTCCTCTTTGCTTTGCGGAATCAATCATCATCTTAATAGTCTTCTTCTCCTGCTTCCTCCCTATCATTTCATCTAACTTAGAAGGTCGAATCTTTTGTACCTGTTCTTCTATCTCTCCATTACTATTCACCATTACCCTACTATTCTTAAGAGCGTTTTTCTCTTCTGTTTTTTTACTAGATTTAATCATATTACTGTTGTAAAACTTTTTTAATAAGTACTTCAATCTCTATATCGTCTTTCTTAAGGATATCCCCTCCCCTTTTGACCGTATCATCTAATTCTTTACCCTTAAAACCTAGTGTCTTAAGTACCTCTTTTAACTCTTTAAGTCTAATATCACTATCACTCTCTTTGTCCTCTTTATCAAAATCAATTCTACCCCTAAGCTCTAAGATAACCTTTTGAGCACCTTTAAGACCCAATCCAGGCGTTTTACTTAACAATTTAGAATCTCCCTCTAGTACAATCTCTTTTACCTTCTCCATACTGTATGTTGAGAGAATTGATAGTGCTGATTTAGGACCTATTCCGGAAACTGTTAATAGCTCTTCAAAGAAATCTCGCTCACTCTCTTTATTGAATCCATACAGTGTTTGACTGTCCTCTCTAACTTGAAAACTTGTATATACAGATATTATATCTCCGATATCTTGAAACTTAAACTGAGTCGTAACATACACTCTATACCCTATACCTGATGATATTAGTATGTCTGTATAACAGGTTTTACCAACTTGATTCTTTAGTACTTTACCAGATATATATGAAATCATTCTTAATTACTTATTTTAAATTATCTGTCTTTAATCTATCAAAACAGGCTATAGATATAGCCAAAGCGTCTGCAACATCATCTGGTTTAGGTATCTCACTTAAACTAAATATCATTTTAACATTTTCTTGAACTTGTAATTTAGTTGCTTTACCATACCCAGAAATACTACTTTTTACCTGCAAAGGTGTAATTTCATATACAGGAATACTATTTTGTTCTAATACAAGTAATACTACTCCCCTTGCCTCTCCCACTACAATTGCTGTCTTTGCATTATTATAGAAAAAGAGTGCTTCTAAACCGCAAAATTCTGGCTTAAACTCTTTAACTATTTGAGTTATATCATTGTATAGCTCTGACAGTCGCTCACCTACTAATACACCCTTTGGAGTGGTAATCGCACCGTAATCAACAGGTGTACCTTTACCCTCTTTATCAAAATCAACAATAGACCAACCTGTAATAGCGATACCTGGATCTATACCTAGTATTCTCATATTAAATTTACTCTAAATTACTCCACACATTCTGGACATCATCGAGATCATCTAGTTTCTCTAATCCCTCCTGTGCTTTCTCTAGTTCCTTACCTGTTAAAGCTTTAGTAACCTTTGGTTCTTTAATTATCTCAGTTTCATCAATTACATAACCTAATTCAGATATACTATCCCTAACCTTTGCTAAATCACTATACTGTGTATATACCTCTAATCCCTCTACTTCATCAATATCTATTTCTTTAATATCATTAATACCCTCAATATCCATTAACTTCATCATTACCTCTTCCCTGTCATCCTTAATATACTCATCTTCTGCTCCAAATTTCTCAGACTTTTTCATATGACCACTCCTAAGAATAATTAACCCCTTTGTATCAAAATTCCAGGAAACAGAACCACTATCCCCTAACCTACCACCTATCTCTTCAAATATCTTTCTTAAATCTGCAACAGTCCTATTCTTATTATCCGTAAGTGTATCAACGAGTATCTGTACCCCATTACTACCAAACCCCTCGTATGTAGCTTCTTCGTATGTAATACCATCAGCTCCAGTTCCTGCACCCTTCTGTATTGCTTTCTCTATTCTATCTATTGGAAAACCCTCTCTCTTTGCTTTATCAATATACAGTCTTAAATTAGGATTCATATTAGCATCTGCCCCTCCCTGCCTTGTAGCGTGAGTTATTTGTAAAGATAGTTTGGAAAAGACTTTACCCTTCTTAGCATCGTTAATTGCCTTCTTGTGTTTAATTGTTGACCATTTAGAATGCCCTGACATACTTAGAAAATATTATATATATGAGATATTTTATCATTTTACTCAAATTGAAAAAAGTCCTAAGTTTTTACTCTATATCCACCCTCAACCGATTCCTCTTTCTCGTCTCTCTTCTTAACGGATCTATTACCACTATCACTATATGTCTGATTACTCCATCGGATTATTTTATCCTCTATTACATCCTTAGCAGTTCCATACTTCTCTCTCGATCTTTCGATAACCTTATTTTTAAGACCAAATGGCTCATACCTTGGTGGCAAAGATCTAGCACTAAATGTATTTGATGTCATACCATCTATACAAAGTTTTAGATACATAGAGTGAGCATCCAGAGAAACCAAATCCTCAGATGTAACACCAGGTGCAAACTCTTTTTCAAGGATAGCGGCATCAGATTGACTTACTACGAATGATCCTAAAGTTCCAACATTACCAAATATTGCCTGTCTTACTGTTAAAGGTAATTGATCAATATATTGATTTGTCATACATAAATCTAATCTGAACTTTCTTGCCTCAGAAAGAATCTTAGCAAAAGAATCTGTAGCAAAATTTTGGAATTCATCAACAAACAGATAGAAATCATTCCTTTCATCAGCCGGCAAATCTACTCTCTCTAAAGCTGTAGACTGTAATCTTGTAATAATCATTCCCCCAAGTAATGAGGCTGTTTCCTCTCCCAGTTTTCCCTGTGCTAGATTAACTAAGAGTATCTTTTTACTATCCATTATCTCCCTCAGATCTATCGTGGATTTAACCTGACCAATAATGTTACGAGTAACAGCAGAAGATATGAATCTACCCACCTTGTTTTGTATTGGAGATACTGATTCAGAAAGGAGTCTGGGATTCTGAGACATCTGTGCATACTCTTCTTCCCAGAACTTTATTAATATAGGGTCATCTACCTGTTTAAGTATGAACTTACGATAATTTTTATCCATTAAAAGCCTTGTTACAGATAGAAGTGTTGTACCCTGTGCCTCTAGTGCTGTAGCTATTGTATTAGTAAGAATATACTGTAACCTTGGTCCCCAAGATGTACCAAACTGTTTATGAAATACCTCCACTACTCCATCCGCTATTAAATCTCTCTGTGATTTATCCTTTAGCTCTAAAAGGTTAAAACCAATTGGATACTGTGTATCTGTTGGATTAAAATATATTACATCCTCTACTCTCTCCGCAGGTATAAAGTCTAATAACTCTTCAATTAACTCTCCATGAGGATCAATCATACAAGCCCCATCACCTCTTAATATATCTGAGATAAACATATTTTTAAAAACAGTAGACTTACCTACTCCTGTCTTTCCTAATATATAGAAATGCTTTCTTCTATCCTCTCTCTTAATACCAAACTCCTGCCTACTACCTCTGTAATCTGTTTCTGCAAAAACAGTAACACCATCTTCTCCTACCTTTGGTAAATTCATAGGAGGTTCAATCCTCTTAGACCTACACCACGCTATATTAGGAGTTTCTACAGAGATATTCGGCATATGATACAAAGAGGCAAGCTCTTCAATATTAATAATATCTACAGTATCAGATGGTAAATATCTCTTTAGATATTCAGAGTATATCTCTTTTCCACTTTTGTTCGGTTTAGAATGAACAAATGTATTTAAATGAGCAGTTGTAAACTGTTTAAAACTAGCAATAATATCTCTTAAAATCTGCTCTGACTCTATCTGTGTTTCTGCCTTTGTAACAACCCTTACCTTAAATTCAAAACCTAATTTCAACATCTTTAACTCTATTTCACTCAATTCTTCTTGCTGACCAGGTTCTAATTTCACAATCTCTTTTCTTTGAGTATCCTCACTACCCATGCTTGATATACTATCTCCCATACCTTTGAACAGATTAGAAAGTTCTGCAAATATACCCTTAGCATACGGATCTTTCCCATCCTTAATAGCGGTGATATACCTTTTAGAACTAGCTTGCCAATAGTTAGAAACAGGTCTAACAAGTATCTGTATCCATGCCCTTTGACTTAATTTTAAATCTGAGATAGCTCCAGTAATAGCTGCAAGAGGATCTACCTCAAAATTCCTAAATGTTTTAATCGGGAATATGAAATCTTTCTCTAATTCAATCTCTCCTGTTGTAACAAACTGTTTTAAATTTGTACTCCCACCACTCTCTCCTAATACATAATCCTGTACATATTTAATATCTGCATTAGGATACTGAGCGTAGATTTGACCCTCAACAAACTTAGCTAGATGCTTTGGAACAACTGCATAAAATTTTATTCCACTATCTCCACTTGATGTAATTTCAAAACTAATTAAATCTTCTGATTTAACATTATCCCCCAATATCCCATGAATAGAAGCAAACATCTGCTCTGCAGCCAATGGCGTTTTATCATTCTCTCGAGGAACTAGTATCTGCATTACAATTGGACTTCTAACCTCATTAAAAACTTCAATGCTATCTTTAGGCCTTCTACTCAAAAGAAATATGAATGCCACAAAGAGCAAACATGCAAATATTAGTATTAGTATAAAAGTAATCATTAGTATATATTACCATTTTAATACTGAAATGGAATATCCCAAAACATTAAAAAGCGTATACAGTTGGAATATCTTTACCTAATATGATAACAATGTCCCCAGTTGTCATAAATGAGGGTCTACCCTCAACAATTTCGTATGTACCTGGAAAAAGCTCAAATATTACACCCAAGGAGTTTGTAAAATCATCTTTCTTTGGTACATAAAACTGAGTCTTCTCTTGCTCATCCGGAGCGTTATCATACCTTACTACCTCACATCCACTGTTCCTAATTTTTCTAGCATACTGACTAGCATAGCCCGACAAACCACTACCGTTGTATACCTCTACTCTAACCCTCTCTTTCTCTAACTCTCTATCAATCATTCCATCAATAAAATCACGCCAAACAGTATCATACTTATCTGTATCAATATAGCTTGAGATACCAACTCCTCCCAAGGATTCTTGCTGTGCAAGATACTCTGCACCGCTTAAATCTAAAAGGAATGGTCTTAATGAAATAGTACTCTCATGGATCTGTTTCAATCTCATAACTACATTCCCTATTGTTGATAACGATGAATACATTACTGCCTCTGAACCCTTAAATTTTGGAGACGAAGTGATTAAGTTTAACCAACTAAGTTTAGAGACAAAGCTATTTAACATAAACGCCTCCTGATTTACCTTAAAACCGTTAGAGTAATACTGAGCGTATACAGAATCTCCACTAGACTCCCCAAGTTTTTCACTAAAAATACTGTATGCAGAGCTACTTATCCATATATATTCATCTATATTACTTCCAAGCAACTGTTCAAATTGCCATATCGCATACTCAAAACCTCTCCCCTCTTGAAGAAAATCTCCAGCGTATCTAAAGGTAGATATGGGAATACTACTACCAAAATCTTTCTCTAAACCAGTATACTCTACCCATCCAGGAATATATATTAATACAGCGACACTTTTCTCTTTATTCTCAGCATAAAGGTATGCAACCTTAATTCTCTCCTTCTCGTTGTACTCCTCTTCAAAAACAATTAGTGTCTTCTCTAGAGCATCTCTCTGATTTGATAACAGGTAGTAATCAGAGTTACTTTGTTTAATAGGATCTTCACTCTTAATTTTACTTAAACCAATATATGTATATATACCGTAACCAATAATGGAAATCAGAATTAAAAAGAAAAGTATGTTCCCAAATTTAATATTTACAGCTCTTTTCGATTTACTTTCAGTTCTTTTGTATCGCTCTCTTGCAGATTTCATATTTAAACAGTAAAAGTTAATCTAGTACCATCTTTTTCAACAAGACTTAGTAGCACAGATTCTAACATAATCTCATCTCCAGTATCATTTCCATACAGTTTATCCCCTTTAATATGATATCCTAAATATTTTAAAGTCGCTCTAATCTGGTGCATCCTTCCAGTATCTATCTTTATTAGGGCTTCGTCATTCGAAAAAAGGATATAACTAAGAGCATACTTAGAGTTTGGAAACTCATATGTTCTAAACTCCATCCTATATCTATTTACTCTATCCCTCCCTATATATCCTTCCACTTTTTCCCAACTTTTCCAAGGTTGTAAATTTATGTTCAGATTTTTTAAATATTTTTTAATATCAATACTCTGTTCAACTTTGTTGCTCTCTTTTAAATGTGCATGGTATATTTTTATTACCTTCTTCTCACTAAATTGCTTTTTCAAATACTCTTGAATACTCTTGTTTTTAGCAATAACCATCAACCCAGAGACTCCTTTATCAAGACGATGTACAATACCAGCCCTATCAAGTAATGGGTCATACGCCCCTTTGTTCTCAAGATAAAATCTTACAAAGTTGGCTAATGTATTATCTCTACTTCCAACTCCAGGATGAACAATTAAACCCTTAGGTTTGTACAGTACAATTAAATCATCATCCTCATACCTTATATCTAAATCGCCTTTCTGAGAGATAATATTACTACTTAAATCTATGTCCTCCTTAGTTTTTTGCCAATACTTTTCATCAATTACTAAAGTATCTCCTAATTTCAATCTATCACCTTTCTTACATCCTTTATCATTAACATTGCATCCTTTACCAATATATCTTTGAATTATACTTCTAGTAAGAGATTTCTCCTTTAACATATCTGATACGACAGTATCAACCCTTAAACCCACTTTATCACTTTCAATTAATATTTTCATAGTAAGATAATTTTACAGATATTAAGATTACATTTCTACTTTTTCCTCTCAAAAAAGAAAATATACACTCCAGCATATATTGAGATTAATACAATAAAGAGATCTGAGATATTAATAACCAGGTTAAAGATATTAATATAGTCACAAATACTACCGTAAAGGATTCTGATGACGAAATTACTTAAGCCTAAGAGAAATAAAGAGAAAAATATATATTTTATTACTCCCTTTGTAATTACCCCGATTACAACTAGAGAAAGAAGAAGAAGCAAACTTAAAAAAATAATGTACTCTATCCCTATTCCAAATGCTACCCCGTAATTAATGGTACACATATCCTTTGAAATGAGTTCAAAAGATATTACTACATTCACAATGGATACTACTAACGAAGAAAGAAGTATAAACATACTACTCTAATTTAATCGATCTAATTGTTGAAACACTCTTAATATTTACCTTCGCCCTTCTCAAATCAGATAAGAAGAATGTAGACATTACTAATGTCCATATTAAAAATATCCCAACTAATATATCTTCAAGAAGTGTTAACTCACTAGATAGGTATAGATAAACAATATATACAGAAGATATTAGTACAGTCAGTAAACCAACATATCCTAATATATACTTTTCATATATAGGATTTTTTACAATCTTGTATATAAATTTGAAAAAGAGAAAGAAAGCAACTAAAACAGTAATTAGAATTAACCCTTTGTATACCCATTCGTTAAATCCAGAGGTTATGCCTGTGTATATAAATGACACACCCAACATTGTTGTAGAAGCAAAATATATTGGGAAAAACATATGTTTCCATCTCCATCTCTTAATAACAAGAACAAAGAATGTTAAGAATACTAACATAGAAACAAACATACCAAGAATTATTAAACCTCCATCCCAAACACTGAAAAATCTCCACGGAAGTAACCTAAAAAGATATATCTTATCACCATACTTCTCATATGGTAGCCAGTACCATATAAAGGAGGAAAATGTCTCCCATGTTGTAACAATATAGACAATTCTACCTATGACAGAGCTTAAGAATCCAGAAACTAAAAATATATCAAAAACTGAGGATCTATTTTTCCTTGATTCTGTACAACCTCTCCAGAAAACATACAACCCTACTAGAAAGACAATAATAAAAATTATCAAAGGATGAATACTCTGTATAAAATCTTTTATAACATAAATCAGCTCTTTCACAGTATTACAGTAATACTTTAATCTTTACTTTTTCTTTTTCTTCTTCTTATTCTTTTTTTTCTGTTTATCAGTATCTATATTTTCAACTTT
>Ga0116177_10001886_pt1 | contig 15561 bp, 14 predicted proteins | sample AD_STIC10_MetaG_FD_89750 | JGI IMG/M metagenome (GOLD analysis project Ga0116177, IMG submission 89750) | Active sludge microbial communities of municipal wastewater-treating anaerobic digesters from USA - AD_STIC10_MetaG | ecosystem: Engineered > Bioreactor > Anaerobic > Digestate | place: USA... | reverse complement strand
TTATCATTCATTAGATATTCACCACCTATCTAATTATAATATAGCATAATATTAGATAGGTGTCAAGTATCTAATAAGCCTTCATCCCAACGACTAAAGTCGTGGGCTTTCGGCTAAGTTTTCTGTAAAAATGTTCAAAACAATTTTTTTTTACTTCTTCAAAATTTTCTTCTATTTTTTTATAAAAAAACTGGTTCATTCTTTCTCCTTTTTTTAGTCTTCAACATAAAAAAGCCAGAATTCATATTCAACAAAATTTTCTTCATCTAAAAGATGATCATATAAACTTTGAAAATCAATAAAAGGTAAATAAAGTTTATCAACAGGTTTAATATACCCAAAATTTATTAAATCATTTATAATTTCTTCATATTCTTTGTTTCTTGTGTTTGTTACAAATTCAATTTTTTCATTTTTTACAAAATTAACTATTTTTTTTAAAATATAAGCATCATTATCTTCACCTTTTTCCTTAAAATATTCCAAAGCTCCACACATTAATTTTTCATCAAAAGAATAATATTCATTTAAAAATTTTATAACTTCTTGAATTGTTAAATCTTCAAAATAATCAGGAAATGGTGAAAACCAAAGTGTTAGTGTTTCATCTTCAATTTCTTCTACAGTTAAAATTTTAGCATCACCATAATCTTTTAAAATTTCCGCAATTTCTTCTTTATCTGTAAAATCAAATTCTATTTTTCCTTTATTTGTTTTAAAAACAAAATAAGCTCCCATTTTTTTTCTCCTTATTTTTTATATTATATTAAAAAAAGTTTTTTTAATCAAGTTTTTTTATAGTTAAAACAAAAATTTATCCAAAAATTTTTGTTTTATCTGATATAGCTTCAAAATCCAAGTTCATAATATGCAAAAAAGCTGCTTTTTTATATTGTTCAAAAAAAAAGGAAACATCTTCAAGTACTTCTTTTTTTAAAGACATAGTTTTCTCCGTTTTTATTATATTATTTTTTTTGTCTTTTAAATAAAGTACTTCTAAAATAAAAAAAAGCCACCTCTTTTTAGAGGTGGCAAAAATATTAAAATAATTTTAAAAATTTTTTTAATCAAATATTTTTTTTATATTATATCTATAATCTCGTATTAAAAGTTGAGTTATAAAGTCAATATCATTTAATTTTTTTAAAGCATTTTCAACATTTTCAAAAAAATTAATTAAATAATTATTTAAAGTAAAAAATTTTAAATTATTTTTTTCATAAATATTTTTAATAAACGAAGGTTCTAAATAATTTTTTATTTCTTCATCTGTCATATTTTTTATTTTTTGTTCAAAATCTTTATAAAAATCTTGTTCTGCAAAATCAAATAATTTTTCTTTTTCCTCAATAAAACTAACCATTTTAAAACCAATACTTTGTTCTCTAAAATTGAAAATTCCGTGTTTTTTTGCAGAACAACAAATTAAATCTTCAACATAGCTATATAAAACTTTGTCTAAAAAATAAAAAAAATCTTTTGCTTTTTGATAAGAAATATCAAACTTTAAATCTTTTGAAAGTTTTAAGAGAATTTCATTATCTTTGGATAGTACAGAAAAAGATAATTTTTTAAAAATAATTTCATTTTTTAAAAACAAATTATTTTTTTCTAATTCTTTTTTAAAGTAAAAGAAAAAATCTACATCCCGTTCATCTATTAAATTATAAAAATATTCAAATACATTTTTTTTTATTGTTTCAAATTCTTTGTCAAAAATATTTAATAATTCTTTTTTATCCATACTTTTTCCTTAAAAATTAAATTCTTTTTTCTCCTCAAACTTTTTTTCATAAAAATCTTTACATTCAAAATTATCAAAATTATAAATTACATTAGATTTTTTTGTTATCTCTTTTTTATCATTTTTTAAAAAAACTATTAAAAACATAATACTGTCTGCAACATCATCAAGCTCATCATTTTTAAACTCTTTTAAATTTTCAAAATTCATTTCTTTTATTTTTTCAATTATTTCTTTTTTTTCTATTTTGCCCGATCCGAAAAACTTTTTTAAAGAGCGTGGAGGACAAACAAAAAACTCTATATTCATTTTATTTTCTTCAATTGTTTTGGTAATAAAAAATTGAAATATTAAATTAGATGCTGCAGTTTGCAAGAAAGTATTTCCTTTTGAAAACAAAGAAGGTGCTTCCATAAGAATTACATCAGGTTTTTCATTTTTAATAAGTTCAATTATTTTTTGCACTTGATATTTTATTCTATAATAATAATCTAAATTGTTTTTATTGGAGGTTTTTTTTGTTATAAAACAACCATAATTGATTACTTGTGTTTCTGTATTATAAACACAAAATCCTGTCGTTGTATAACCTGTATCAAAACTTAATATTTTCATAAAATAAGCCTCCTTTCTTTATATTAAAAGGAGGCTTATTAATTTTAAAAAATGCTTTTTTTGCTTAACATTTCTAAAACACTGGAAAAACCCTTTGAAATTAAATCCATTAAATTTTGATATTTTTTCATTTCTAAAGAATCTTCTACTAAATTTTCTTTTTCTTTTAAAAGCTTTGTTAAAGCAATTCTTACTTTTATTGGCATTGTTAAAATTTCCGTGTAGGAAATTTTTAAAATATCCATTATTTGCAAATAATATTCTAAAATATTTTCCAATGTTATATTGGAATATCCAAAAAATTCCTGGATAAAAAATGGGTTAGAAAAGGTTGAAAAGTTTTGGAAAGTTGAGAGGTACAATGACCTCTACCTCCTTCTGGCAACCCTGGCAAAATGTTGTATATAAAGGTGTGCCAAATTTATCAAAACTTTGTAATTTTTTTTCTAATATTTTTTTGCGCTTTAAATCTAAATTTAAATAAAAATTAAAATATTCACCTTTTGTAAGAACAGTTTCACCTTTTTTTAACAGAACAGTTCTTGCAACAAGAGAATTGATTCTTGTAGTGTCAAGACCTTGCTGTTTAAAAATCGGATTCTTTTTGTCTTTTTCTGTTTTCTTTGTTATTTCTATGTCATCAAGCAAAGTTAAACATCTCATAACAAAAGTATAATCTTCAATCTCAAAAACAAAAGGAATTGAAAAATCATCTTGTAAATCACAAAATTCTATCTCGCCTACATTTACTTCCAAATTTAATTCACGGTTACATTCAGGACACAATGTTCGGAATTGATATAAAGCTTCTTCAGAATCTGGTTCAAAAGAAATGTGTTTTAAAAAAAACAAAAAAGCAAAAAAATCATTAACATAAAGGTCATACACGGAAACCCCAGTGTCCTTTATTTTGCCCGAAAGAATTTTGTAAAAACTTTTTAAAACATCTGGTTCATTTTTTAGAGATATTAGCCTTTCTTCATCAATTCCTGTAAGTGCTGCAACATTTAAAAATCCTTTCTTCAGTTCTGGATTTTCATATCCTTTGCCCTGGGAAGGGAGATTAAAAACACTTACAATTTCATTTTGATTTTCAAAAATTTGTGAAGAAGAAGGAGTTAAACCAATTATATTGCTTTGTTTAAAATTTTCCGCTTTTGTTTTTAACTCTTTTTCCAAAGTTTCCTGATTGTCTTTTTTCTTTGAAGTTTTTTGAACAACTGTTGGTTCTTCCAATTCTGTTTTAAATTCTTCAAATGCTTTTTTGGCATCTTTTTCGTTGAATTCCATTTATTTTACCTCCTAAATTTTATATTAATTTTTCAGAAATTTTTGTTAAAATGTCAACAGCATTTTCTATGTTTTGAGATTGTGAAATGTTTTGAGCATTTTGTTTTAAGTAAGAAAATTTATTAATCAAAACAAAAAACAATAAACTATAAGGATTAACTCTCACAGTTGCTTTTACGGGTTCTGTTTTTGTTGTTCCTTTTCGTAAAGAAAGAAAAACAACATTTAATCCTCCGCTTTTTTTTATAGAATTATAAAAATTGTTTAAATTTTCTTTTATTTTTGCATCGCTTATTTTGTTAATAGTTTTTTCAATTGTATCTTTTGGAAGAAAATAAGCAAAATTTAAAACATTTGTTTCGCTAATTATTGATTTAAACTTTAAAAAATTTTTTAAAATCAAAACAAAACTTTCGGAAATTTCAAACATTAATTGATTTTCTTTTATTCCTATTAAAAAATTAATAACATTCATTTCTAAATTTTTTTGTGTTTCTACTTTAAAAGATTTATTAAACAATAAAGATAAAAATTTTTCTTTTGGAGTTTCTTGATTCATAATTTCACAAAATTTTTCTTGAAAATTTTCTGAAAAATAATTTTTAAATTTTTTATTATCTAAAAAAAATAAAGTAGGACTTCTTAAGGCAAAATAATATAATTTATTTAATAAATTATAAGATCCTTTTTGAGCAAAATTTTTCTGTACATAGTTAATTATTTCTTCTTTTACTTCTTTTTTTTCTTCATTTTTTTTGACTTTATAAGTTATAAAAAACGTTTTCCAAAATAGCTTTAAGAAAAAATTATATACATCTTCTTTTGTTTCTTCTTTTTCTTCTTCGTTTGTTTCTTTAAAAATTTTTAAAATATATTCTCTTGTTTTTTCGTCTTTTGATAAATTAACTTTTTTTGTATCATAAAAAATTAAAGTCTTTAAAAAATTTTCTGATATATTTACACCTTCTTTTGTTATTGTATTTAATATGCTTAAAATTTCTTTTTTATTATTTAAAATAAGGCTTTTTATAATTAAGATTTTTTCTGGAAGAGAACTTTTTTTTTCTAATAAATTAAAAAAATTATTTTTAAATGTATTACCAAACGTTAAAGAAAAAACTTTTTCTATTTCGTTTTTTATATCTTCGTTATTAAGAGCTTGCTGGCAAACAGTTGAAATAAAATTAGTTAATTCTTCAATTTTAAAATCTTTAAAATATCCTGTTGTAAAATCATTGCTTTTTTGAATTAAATTTATAATTTCATTATCAACAAATTTTGTCTTTAAAGAAATTAAAATAGAAAATATTTCTTCTTTCTTAGAATTATATAAATATAAAATAAAATCAGCGTGTGTATCTATTTTTTGTGAAGAAATATTTTTTATATCAAAATAATAATTTTTTTCCTCTTCAGCAATTGTATCATTTTTTTTATCAGGAAATACAATTTTTTTCAGCATTTCAAAAATTTTAGTAGCTAAAAAACTTTCAAGAAATTTATCAAATTCTTTTAAAAAATTTTGAAAAACTTCTGTATCAATATTTTTTGTTCCTTCACTCTTTATTTTTTTAATAACATCTATAAAATCTTCAGAAAACATTTTTATTTCATAAATAGAAAAATTTTTATTTTTTCCTTCAAATAAATCGTATAAATTGCTAACTCTCTTATTTATTATTTCTTGATTAAATTTTTCTATTATTTTTTCTGCTCTTTCTATATATAAAAATTCAAAATTTGTTCCTTGATTTTTTGCACCACTAAATGCGGAAGTAAAAATAGAAGATTCAACAAAGATTTTTTCCTCAAAAAAACTTGAAACATCCATTTATAAGACTCCTTTTTTTGACATCAAATCCATTAAACCTTTAAATTCATTTTGTTCAAAAAGATTATCAAAAATATAATTATCTTCAAAATTATTATCATCATCTTCTTTTTGTTTTGCTTCCAACAAAACTTTCAAAAAATCTTCATTTAAAATATGTTTATAAGTTTTATAAATTTGTTGAACAAAATCTTTGCTTTCTCCAAAATTTATGTTTTCTCCATAAGCTTCTGTAGGAATTACTTCAGCAGTTTCAGGGGCGGGTGCAGGTGCTTCTTCACCAACATTCAGTTCTTCGGGATTTCCTAATAACTCATTTCCACCTCCAAGTTCTTCTGTTCCGCCTAATAATTCATTCCCGCCACCAAATTCTCCACCACCTCCAAAATTTCCTCCCAAAGAAGAACCAAAACCTCTTTCTTCTTCTTTACCGCCTTCGCCTTGCATTTGTTCTTTTTTTGCCAGTACTTGTAATTCCAAAATTTCTGCATAACTAAGTTTAGCAAATTTTCTTAAAATATAAGTTTTTGGAAAATAATTTAAACTATCTATATCTCTTATTAATTCATACTTTGTTTTAATAGCTTCTATTTCCATTTTTTCATTTAAATCTGAAGGAGGAGACATTAATATTTTAAAATTTTTATAATTATTTTTATTTATAACTTTGTTAAAAATTAATTCTAAATAGCATAGTTTATATATTCCTTTTAATAAATCATCTTGACGACGTTCACAAATTTTTGCAAAATTTATATCAAGTTGTGCTAAGCTGGTTCTTGCCAGCTCTCCGCCACTTTCTAATCCCAAATACGCATTTGGAATATTTATTCCAGCTAACATTTCGTCTCTTATTACTTTAAAATCGTCAATATTACTTAAACTTTGTCCTGCTGGAATTGCTTCCACACTTATTTTTGTGCCATCGCCTCTTATCGGCACATAATATCTTTCAAAAAAGTTAGAAGGATTTAATTTTGTAACTAAACGTCCAGAGCTATCAATAATTTCTCTTTTCTTAAAAGCATTCTTAACTAAATTTACATATTCTTTTACTTTTGCTGCACTCATATTTCCAACTGGAATATTAACAAGGGTTTTTTCTACACCACGCTCAAGTCTGTAAACTGCCATAAAATCTTTAAATAATTTATAATATTTAAAAGATTCACGTGAAGGTTCAAGAATACCAATACCATAATAGTTTAAAAAATCATCGCCAAGTTTGAAATGTATTATTTCATAAGGCAAAAAAAAGCTATTTCTATATTTATATCCTATTAATTTTTTTTCTCCCGTCTCTGTATTATCTTCAAAAACTTTTTCTACTTCATAACAATTTAAAACAGTAAAACTTTTTATGTATTGCGGATCGTATATAGAATTAAGATTTATTTTTATAAATAAATCTCCATACTTAAATAAACTTAAAGCAAGATTATAAATCTTTTTTTCTATATCTAATCTTGCAAACATTTTAGAAAGACAATTAAAAATTGTGATGTTATTAGTACTAATGGTAAAAATATTATCATAATAATTTTTTCTACAAACACTATCCGCATATATATTTAAAGCTCTTGCAAGATAACCTATTTTTGTCATTTCTTCATAATCTGCATAACGTTGCAATCTTTCTTTTGTATTGTTAAAAGTGTTTTCAGGTTGTGTGTTTGTTGGAAAAAAAGAATCCTGGGATTTTTGAAAAATTTCGTTTGAAAAAAATTCTTCATCATCTATTGCAAAACTGGAAACGGTTGATTGAATAGAATTTTTTATTTTTTCATCAAAATCTTTTTTAAAAGGGTTCATTTGCCCTCGCCTTTTTTTATTTTATATTAAATTTAATATAAATTAAAATAAATAAAGGATAAAAAATGGATAATTATAAAGAAACAAATGATTATAAAGAATTATTTGAAATCGTTAATAAATTTAATAATTTAATAAATAATTTTTCTTCTAATAAAAACGTTTTTGAAACAAAAGAAAAAGATTTTATTGAAGAAAAAATAAAAACTTTAAAGGAAGAAAAAGAAATAAGTATTGATGATTTTTTTCAAAAAATTAATCCCGTTTATCCTCAAAAAAATTTATATGAAAAAGAAAATGCTTTCTTGCAAAAAAATGCAAAAAAAGCTGTAGAAAAGCAAATGCAAAATGTTCTAAAGAATAAAAGCTTTGTGCAAAGTCCGCTTGAAAAATTTATTACACCAAAAATTTTAGATTCTAAAAAAATTAATAATTTATTAATGTTAAATCCCAATACAAACATAATTAATGTTTTAGATGTAGGAAATACAGAAGCTTTAAAAAATTTTGTAGAAAAAAATATAATAAATAAAGATTTTTCAGAAATGGTAAATTCTTTTAATTTTTTTATTGAACAAAATAAAGATAAATTAAAAATTTCAGAAGCATTTGAAAAAATGCAAACTCTATCTGCAAAAGCAACAAAAAAATTGTTAAATAATACTTCCAAATTAATAAATAATAATAGTAATATTATTTTAAATTTTATAGAAAAGTTTAAAAATGAATTTAAAAATTTTATTGTTCAGCAGGCAAAACAACAAACAGAAGCAAGTGCCAAAAAAATTTCAAAATTAAAATTAATAGAACAGAAAAAAATATATGAAAACCTTATTAATTTTTATTCTTCTAATATTCAAAAATTTAAATTAAAAATTCTTGAAGATAATACTTTTTTATATTTAAACGAAAATAATTTTTTCAAAAGCAATTTTCCATTCTTAATGGAAGATGAAGTTTTTTTAGCTAATATTTTAAAACAAAATCAACAAGGTCAAAATAATCAAGAAAATCAAAACAATCAGCAAAATAACCAAGAAGTACAAAACACACAAAACGATGATGTTGATAAAATATTTAATAATTTTTCAAGCTTTTTTTTGGAACAAGCAAATAAATTAAATAATATGGTTTCACAAAATAATGAAAAAAATTCAAAAGATTTTTGTGAACAAATTTTGTTAACTCCTTTTAACGAAGCTTTTACAAAATTTAAAAACGACATAAAAAATTACTTAACGGCAAATAATATTCCAACAAACGAAAATTTTTTAAATTTATTTAATTTGTTTGAAACAAATATAAAAAAAGCTTACAATAGTTTTTTAGGATTAGTTTTTATTTATAAAAATTTTTATAATTTGTTTTATACTTTTGAAAATGGCAATAATAATTTATATGTTTTATTTGCTTATTTAACTCTTTGTGTTTTTGCTTTATTGAGCAAAAATATAAAATTGTTAAATCAAGGAAACATAGCTCAAGAGTTGGTTGCTTTAACTCAAGTAAAAAATGATTACGAAACTGATTTTTACAATTTTTTTAATTCTTTTATGAAAACAGAAACAGGAAAAGGGAAGGGAAAGGGGAAATTAAATGCAAAGCTTAATATATAACAAAAAATATTTTTTCTCGGAAAGTTTTAAAAAAATTGTAAATACAACAGAAAATTTTGGCTATTTAGTTTTCTTTGGAAGAAATTTATTAAAATTTAAAACAACAAAAGGAATATTGACAATTCCCAGAAGTCTTTTAGGTTCAAATGAACTTAATAAATATTTTTCCGAAATTCCTTTTTTTACACAAGAAAAAGAATACATTATTAATACAAAGCTAACTCATATAAAAAAGTTTGCAGAAGAAGCTTCGGAAAAAGTAAAAAATGATATTGAAGAAAATAAAGTTGATGAAAATAAAGTTGATGAAAAACCGAAAAATGATAATAAAGAAGATGATTATTATTCTTTTTAATATTTGTCAAAATAATAAAAATCCCTGAAAAATCCCAGAAAAATCCCTGAAACTGCCCAGAAAAGTACCCAGAAAAGTACCCAGAAAAAAATTATATTATTAGTCCTGATCCTGAATAATAAGCATTAATCGCATTTGCAATTTGACTTGCCGCACTATCAGCACTTCCGTTTTGATTTGCTAAAACCGAAACAAGCTGTGCTTGCAAAACGGACAGCATAACAGGCGGTATAAGAGGATTGAAAACACTCACTGCGGTTGCAATTTGTTGTGCGGTTGCATTTGTGTTTCCGTTTGTATTTTGGCAGACCATAGAAATTAAATTTTGTGTGGCAGCACTCCCTGAAGGAACAAAAGGAATTGGAGAAGCTCCCATGTTTACTAAGCAACTTGCGGTTGCAGCAGTTAATGCGGAAATAAATTGTCCTGAAAAAGAGGAAGCATTTCCGTTTTGATTATTAAAAGCAAGCTTTATTAAATTTTGAAAATTTGCTGTTATAAAAGGCATTTTTTCCCCTTAAGACAATTTAGTACTAAAAAATTTATTTATATTATTTAATACAGTTCTTTGTTGACTTGATAAATTTTCTGTGTTTAAAGAAATAGAAGGAGAAGAATAATAAGGAACAACAACCCCTTGAGCATTTGCTATGTTTTTTAAATTAAAGCTGTACTCTTCAAAGCTTTCTTCAATTTGTGTTAATTCTATTCTCACTTTCATTTGTGTGGAGAGAAAAAACTTTTGGTCATAATTTTTTTCGTCAAAATCAAAAGCAACAGAATTTATTAAAAAATAAATTGGCTTTAATGTTAAAGAAGACAAAAAAACATTTTTAAACAAAAGACTTTGCTGCTCATCTTTTATTTTAAAGTAAACGGCTGGCGGAATCATATACTTTTTATCTGTTGCGCTTGCTTCTGTGTAAGGCGCTAATAAATTTAAAAATCTAAAATAAATAGCATAAATATCTAATAAAGAAAAATCATAGATTGTATTTTGCACACCAATTTTTTGAACTTTATCTTTTATTTTTTTTACAAAAGTTTCAATACTATTTATTTCCTGTGCTTCATTTTTAAATGCATAATAATTTAATTCTAGGCTATAAGTCAAATTTTGACTTCCATTGTATATTTTTATTTGGCTATCCCTTCCTGCACCAGAAATATCGCTGTAGTTTACAGTTTTATTAACAGTTTTAAAAGTTGCAGGAAATTGAATAGGTATTTTTAATTTTTCTAATTTTTCATTATAAGTTTGAATATCGGAATAATAAACGGCAGGATAATAAGGAACAACATAACCAAACATTTTGTGCTTTTGATAATGATTTTCCGCAAGCGAATTTATATTTTTTTTAACTTTTGTGTTTAAAATATTAAATCCACCAAAAGGAACAGTGGCAGAATTTAAAGCATAATTTACGATAGTAAGAATTGCTAATTGAGTATTGTCAGAATTTTTTATATAATAATCTATAAAATTCTTTGTAATAAAAAAGCTTGAAACATAATTAATAGTGTTAGAAAAAAGTGAAGAAGCAGAGTCTGGCAAAAGTTTTTTTATGGTATCAAAAATTTGATTATCAATTTTTGTATTTTTTCCACCCAGAATTTGTGTGGTTTTTAAACTAAACATTTTTGTTATATTATTATATATTTCTGTATAATTCATACTTTTTAAATTTTTTAAATCAGAGAAGTTGCTTAAATAAAAAGGAATTATTTTGGATAATAAAATATTTAAATATAATTTATTTTTATTTTTTTTAATAGAATCACTTGAAGCATTTATTTGATTATTTACATTTGTTTTTAAATTAATTTCTTTATTTAATTTTTTTTCAAATTCTTTTTTTTCTTTTATTGAAGGGGAATCAGCTTGAGAAAAATTTTTATAATCTTCTACATCTTTATTATTTTCTGGCGCTTCAAATTTTGATAAAGTAATGTTTTTATTATTTGTCGGATCGTCAAGTTTTGTTGGATAAATATTTTTATTATTTTCTTGAACTTCAAACTTTACAGGAGAAACAATTTTATTATTTTCTACTACTTCAAATTCTATAGGGGAAATGTTTTTGTCATTTTCTTGAACTTCAAATTCTATAGGTGAAATGTTTTTATCATTTTCTACTGCTTCAAATTTTATAGAGGAAATATTTTTATCATTTTCTGCTGCTTCAAATTCTACTGAAGAAATGTTTTTATTATTTGCAGGAACTTCAAACTCTGTTGGAGAAATATTTTTATCATTTCCAGGAGCTTCAAATTTTGCGGAAGAAATGTTTTTAAAATTTTCAACAACTTCAAGATTGGCAGGAGAAATTTCTTTATTTTCTTCTGTGCTTTTTATTTTTTGAGTATTTATGTTTTTTTGTTCTTGTCTTTTGAAAGAAAAAAGTAAATACAATTCCTTATCTTGTTTTTTTAAATTTTGTGTTAAATTTTTATCAATAATTATTTTTTTAATTTTATTTTTTTCTTTTTCAAATTCATCAAGATTTTCTATATTTATTTCTTGCACAGAATAAAGATATTCAAAAAATTTTAAAATTTTATTTTTATCTTTTGCATCAAAAACATCTTTTTGCGCCAAAATAAAATTTTTTAATTTATCCGCATTTGTTTTTAAATTTACAGCTTTTGCTAATTTTATAATCTTTTGTGGTTCTTTTTCAATAATATCTTCTATTTTTACAAAATTTTTTATAAAGTTATCTATCTTTTCTTTTTCTTTAGGCGCTACCTTAATATTTTTATCTAAGGTAAAATCTTTTTTAAATTCTATCTTTAAATCTTTTTCATTTCCAAAAAAAGTTCTAACAAATTTTTTAAAAACTTCATCCTGGTTTATAGTAGATTGGCTAAATTCTCTTTCAAAAAATTTTTTTATTTCTACCTTTTTTACTTCTTTCCCTTGTTGTAAAAGCATTTGATGCAAAAAATTAAAAAAATTTAATTCAAATTCAGAATTTTTTTTCATTCAATTTCCTTTAAGCTTTAATTCCTTGTGCAGAGATATATTGCTGTACTAAAATAAAAATCTTTTTTAATATGTCGTTTGTATCTTTTAAGTCTCCGCTTTTTTTGGATAGATCTACATTTTCATTTAATAAATTTTTAAGTTGAGTGTTATTCTCAACTTTTTTTATCAAGTTTGCATTAAAATTTGTATCAATAACTGAGAGAGCTTTTACAACTTCTTTATTCTTTAACAAATTTTCTAAAGATTTTAAATTTTCTTTTATGTTTGAAGAAGAAAAATTATTTCCTATAGAAGACAAAGAGTTACTAAGCTTTTCAAATTTATTTATATCATCAATGTTAAAAGTGTTTAAAGCATTTGATAACCCTTTAAAACTTAATGCTATTGCTTCTGTGCTTATAGCTTGTGAAATTTGTCCAATAGATTTTACAGCAGTATTAAATGCTCCGCCAATTGTATCAAAAATTTTTCCTAATCCTTCGCCAAATTTTCCAAACTTTGAAAAAGATTGTTCAAACTTTCCTGCCATTTCCGTTACACCTGCAAAAGTGTTTAACACATTTTGCATTGAAGCAACTTTTTCTTCCATTTCTTTAAAGTCTGCAACAGAAAATTTTTTCGCAAATTCTAAAGTGTTTGTAAACTCTTTAAAGCCTTGCGAAAACATAAATATTCCCAGTGTTCCAACCATCAAAAGAATAGAAGATGCACTAACCGCAACCATAAAAGGAAAAAAATTCCACAAAAAATAAAAAATATTATCAATTATTGTTTTTGAAGGAAAATTTAATAAATTGCTTGAAAAAGCACCCAAAGCTTTTCCTAAGATTTGTATATTTAGAGCTATAGAACCAATTGTTGCCAAAGATAAAACCGCTCCACCAATTGCTGCAACCGCACCAATTCCACTAACTGCAACTAAGCCTAAAACACTTGTTAAACCCATTGCAATACCAATAACAGCTCCTACTCGCCCTAAAACTGCCCAGTCAGGGAAATTTATAATTCCTTTTGCAAAAGAACCTAAAGCAAAACCTAAAGCATAAATAGTACCAACAACAACCGCCATATTTAAAGCCGTTAATGCTGCTTTTACAATTCCGCCTTTGCTTCCTAAAAGACTAAAAATTCCTGTTATCCCTGCTGCAACACCAACTACTGCACCAACTTTTGCTAAATCTTCCCAGGTTATATTTTTAAACTCTTTTATTCCTGCAGCTTTTGCAAAAGAACCTAAAGCAAAACCTAAAGCATAAATAGTACCAACAACAACCGCCATATTTAAAGCCGTTGATGCTGCTTTTACAATTCCGCCTTTGCTTCCTAAAAGACTAAAAATTCCTGTTATCCCTGCTGCAACACCTACAACTGCACCAACTTTTGCTAAATCTTCCCAGGTTATATTTTTAAACTCTTTTATTCCTGCAGCTAAAGGAGGAAGAACTTTTGTTAATCCCCACAAAAAGCCTAAAATTGTTGCCGCATAAATAACAACGGAAGCCATTGTTTGAGCCCATTTTGCCCAATCTGTTTTTGAAGTTTTTTCTTCCAAACCAGAAGCTTGCTTTTCTAAAGTGGAAGTTGCTGTGCTTAAGCCTTCTTCAGTTTTTTCTTCCAATGAAGAACCTAAACCGCCTTTTGTTTTTTCTGCACCAATTAATTTTCCTAAAAATCCTCCTATACCCATAATTCCTGTTTTAAAAATATTTATAATTGGAGCAACCAAAATATTAATTAAACTTTTTAAAAAAGTTCCAAGTAAAGGAAGCAAAACAAAATAACCTAATGCCCCTAAACCAATAACAAATATCTTTTTCCAAGTGTTTAAATCACTAAACCAATTCAAAAAATGAGTTAAGTAAGGAATAAATTTATATAATAAAGAAACAACAAATTCTTGAAGTCTTATAAAGACTGGTGCAAAAGTAACGAATAAAAGCGAAAAAATATAACTTAATTGATTTTTTATTATTTCCAATTTTTGAGCAACAGTAGAATTTCTATCTTTTAAATAATCTTTGAAGAGGTCTTCAGGTTCTTTAGGTTTTTTTAATTCCTTTTCTTTCATAAAAGCACTATAACCGCTTTTTGCTATTTTCTGCATTTCATCTAAAGTGAATTGCCCGCCCGTAAATTCCTTTGCCATTTGTGCTGCGGCAAATCTATTTGTTTTTGCAATTTGGTCTATCTCTTTTGCAAAATTTTCTAAGCCCATTCCAAGCTTTTCGGGAGTTCCAATTTCACCTTTTAATATCTCAGCAGTCGTATAACCCATTTTTGTTAAGAGTGCTAAATTTTCTTCCATTTTCAATGGATCTATAAAACTATCAACAAGTTGTTTTGCTTTTGATATATCAAGTCTAATCTTTGCAAAATAACCACCTAAATTTAATACGCTTTTCCCAAAAGTATCAACTTTACTTTTATCAAATGCCCCGCCTGCTTTTTTCATCATTTCTGCCATATCGTTTGTAAGAGTGGTCATATCTTTTGCGGAAAGTTGTGTAGCCCGTTGAAAAGCCACAAGATTTTCACTCATTTTTTTTGTATCTTGTAAGGAATAATTTAAATTTTTATTATATTTTAACATTGCCTCATTAAGATTTAATAAGGCATCATTTGATATGTTTGTAATTTTTGCAGTTGCTTCTATTTGTTTTGAAAGAGCAATAGCATCTTTTGTGTTTTTTACTAAGTACATATCTAAAACATTTAAAGCGGTTTTTGATAAATCTTCAAATGAAAGCCCTGTTTCTGCTGCAGTTTTTTTAAGTTGCAAAAAAGATTGATCCGCTAAAGCTAAGGACAAAGAAGCATTATTCCCCATTTGATAAAGCTTTGCAAAATAAGCATCTTGAGTTTTTGTAAAATCGCTAAAAGCATCAAAGATACTTAAACCAGCTCCAATTCCTGTAAAAAGATTAAAGCCTTTTTTTAGAAAATTAAAAAAGCCATTAAATCTTTTTGTAATATTATCATAAAATTTGTTGCTATAATTTTCTGCAGCTTTAAAAGAATTTAAAAAGATGTTAGATAGTGTATTTTTTGCATCTGAAAAAGTTAAAGAAAATTCTAAACTGTTTGTGTCTTCAAAAGCCATTTATTTTCCTTAAATTATTATGCTTTCGTTTATGTCATTATCAATTTCTAAATTAACATATATGTATTCTATTGCTTTGTAAATTTGTGAAGAGTAAATACCAGAAGGGAAAAAACAAAATTTAATTGTGCAACTTGAAGTAAACCTCATTATACCTTTGTCTTCTAAGCCTGGCTCTAATGAAGTTGTGTTTTCCCATTTATCATTCC
>Ga0116177_10001885_pt1 | contig 15564 bp, 14 predicted proteins | sample AD_STIC10_MetaG_FD_89750 | JGI IMG/M metagenome (GOLD analysis project Ga0116177, IMG submission 89750) | Active sludge microbial communities of municipal wastewater-treating anaerobic digesters from USA - AD_STIC10_MetaG | ecosystem: Engineered > Bioreactor > Anaerobic > Digestate | place: USA... | reverse complement strand
CCCGCCAGCGTGGAAGCAGTGCTTGTGCAAGCGGCCGACGCCATATCAGCGGCAAGGCCCGGCGCAAGGCGCGAGACCCTCGAGACCTATATAAAGAGGCTCGAGAAGCTGGAGGAGATAGCCGATTCTTACGAGGGCGTAGACAGGGCATTCGCGATCCAGGCCGGCCGCGAGATACGCATAATGGTGAAACCCGAGAAGATAGACGATTATGCGACCGTGACTCTTGGCAAGGACATAGCGAAGAGGATCGAAGGCGAGCTCGAGTACCCCGGACAGATAAAAGTGACGATCATCCGGGAGACGAGGTCGGTCGACTACGCGAAATAATGCGATGTGCGGAGGCCGGGCGGGATTACGTCCGGCCTTAAGGACAATTCCATAACTAGATAGGAGGGGAGAATATGAGGGATCAAAACAGACAGGACTATGAACCGGCTAACAGCGGCATCGGCCTTCTGTTCTCCCTGCTGACCAGGCACAGCGAGATCTGTTCAGCTCAGTATTCGCCTGATGACACCAGGCTGGGGATGTCTTTCCTCATCTGCAGGAAGGTGGCCCAAGACGAGATAGACGCGCTCAGGAACCGCATGGCGTACAGCATCGACGCCATCTGGGACATACTGAGGATGCCTGCCGACGGCAAGATCGAGCTGAAGGTGGAGGAACTCGGCGAATACACAAGGCTTACGATGCTCAGGGACATCGCCAGCCTCACCAGCGAGGAAATAGCCCTTATAGTCGGGATCATGGAGGAGTTCTTCGAGACGGCGCTGCTTAAGGACACCCAGGACGAGGACATAGCCGATTCGCTTCCGAGCGACGATACCATCAACAACATGCTCATAGACGTCAAGACGTCTGCCGGCGAGAAGGACATAATCGGCTATAGGGACGAGGGAAGGATAGTGGTTTTCGACAAACCCCTTATCGCGGGGAAGGGGGCCGCTGTGAAGTGAAGGTGGCTTTCTTCGGGGACATAGTCGGCAAACCTGGAAGGACGGCGCTGGAGGACGGCATTAAGGCCGCAAGGTCCGAAGGCGCCGATTTCATAGTCATCAACGGCGAGAACGCCTCCGGCGGCATAGGCCTTACGCCCGAGAACGCGGACCAGCTCCTGAAAATGGGCGCGGACCTCATAACTACGGGCAACCACGTGTGGAACAAGAAGGAAATGGCCGACAGGATCGTCTCCTTGGACAGGGTGATAAGGCCAGCTAACTACCCGCCCGGTGTCCCGGGGAGAGGCTTCGCCGTGGTAAGGTCGAACTCGTTCCGCCTGGCGGTGATAAACCTACAGGGCAGGGTGTTCATGGGCGGCAACGACTGTCCGTTCAGGAAGGCCGATGAGATAATCGAGAGCCTGAGCAAGGACGCGGACGCGATAATCGTCGACTTCCACGCCGAGGCGACGTCGGAGAAGAACGCCCTGGGCATCTACCTGGACGGAAGGGCGGCGGCAGTGGTAGGGACGCACACCCACGTTCAGACCGCCGACGAAAGGGTCCTGCCCAACGGGACGGCATACATAACCGACGTAGGCATGTGCGGGCCCGTGGATTCCGTCATCGGGATGGAGAGCTCAACCGTTATACCCAGGTTCCTGACCGGCATGCCTACCAAGTTCGAGGTCGGTGGAGGAAGGGCCATGGTCAACGCGGTGATCATAGATATCGACCACTCCACCGGTAAATCCAGGTCGATTGAGAGGATCAACTACACTCTCTAGGGATAAACATGTATCTAGCTGCCTAGACGCCACTTTGTAAAGTGGCGTCATTTTTTTGTTCACCAGGAAGGATTTCCTGCTCGGGCATAGAATTGATGTAGCAAGGTGGAGTGAAGTGGTGTAAAATGGAGTAAAGCCGAGGAGGTGGGACGGTGTTCATCGGAGAGTACAAGCACTCGCTTGACGACAAGAACAGAATCATCGTCCCGTCGAAGTTCCGCTCGGAGCTGGACGGCAAGTTCATAGCCACAAGGGGCCTGGACGGATGCCTCGCCTGTTTCCCGGTCGAAGAGTTCGGCAAATACATCTCCACAATCACTTCGATGCCCGTAGAGAAGAAAGAAGTAAGGCAGTACCTGCGCATGATATCGGCGAACGCCGTAGAGTGCGACCTGGACAGCCAGGGCAGGGTGGTGCTCCCGCAGAAGCTTCGCGAGATGGCGAACATCGCGCGGGACATAGTGATAACGGGCGCGATCAACCGTTTCGAGGTCTGGGCGGTCGAAACCTACGGCAAGTACGAGGAAGAGACATCCCCGTTCTATGAGAAGCTTGCCGAGGACCTCGCCGATATGGGCCTCAAGGGCAGCGTATGAAGACATTCGAACACGAGCCGGTGATGACCGGCGAAGTCTTTGAAATCCTAGACCTCAAGCCGGGCGGCATCTACTTGGACTGCACCCTCGGAGGCGGCGGCCATGCCCTCAAAGCAGCAGGCATACTGGGCCAGGGCGGCACGATAGTGGGACTTGACGTGGACCAGGACGCGATCGAGGCGGCGCAGCAGAGGCTGTCGGGCATCGAGTGCGAGACCTTCATAGAGAAATCCTCCTACGTGAAGCTGGACGAAGTCCTCGCGAAGCTGGGCATCGGGAAAGTGGACGGAGCCCTTTTCGACCTCGGCGTGAGCTCATTCCAGTTGGACGAGACTGGCAGGGGTTTCACCTACAGGGAAGACGCTCCGCTAGACATGAGGATGGACAGGTCGGCTGCAGTAACCGCCGCAAGCTTGGTCAACGAGGCCGACGAGAGAAGGCTTACGAGGCTGATAGGCAACTTCGGGGAGGAACGGTGGGCGGCGAGGATAGCCCGCTTCATAGCGGACTTCAGGACGAAATCCCGGATCGAGACGACAGGCCAGCTGATAGGCATAATCGAGGCCGCAATCCCGAAGGGCGCGAGGGAGAAGGGCCAGCACCCCGCGAGGAGGACGTTCCAGGCCCTGAGGATCGCGGTGAATACGGAGCTCGAGAACATCGAGAAGGCCCTTCCCAAGGCGATCGAAGCGCTCAGGCCGGGCGGACGGCTGGCGGTACTCAGCTACCATTCCCTTGAGGACAGGATAGTCAAGAACATATTCAGGAGCGCAGAGAACCCGTGCACATGTCCGCCGGACATCCCCGTTTGCGTATGCGGACTGAAGCCGACAGCGACAGTGCTGACGAGGAAACCGGTCCTTCCGAGCGAGGCGGAGATAGAACGTAACCAGCGGGCCAGGAGCGCGAAGCTAAGGGCAGTTGAGAAAATCTCTAACCAGGAGTGAAGCTTCCATGAGGATATATGCAGATTCAAGGCCGATAGCCATAAAGAAACGCAGAAGGGTCGCAAGAAGGACCGACAACAGGGCGGCAAGGCGTGCGAGGGCATCGAATCCGAACTCCATGATGCTCTCCGTTTCTGCTATAATATTCGTCGCGGTGCTTATAGCCATGGGTTACCTTGCGCAACGCTCGGCCGTGATCTCGGCATATTCGCAGATAGACGCTCTTGAGTCGCAGATCGCCGGGCTGAAGCAGGTGTACAACGAGAAGAGCATGGAGCTCGCGGAGCTGAACTCGATGGCCAAGGTCGAGAAGGTCGCCAGGGAGAGGCTCGGGATGGTGGACGTTACGAACACCGCCCTGCTCCTCAGGGACAAGGCGGCAGACAAACCGGCCGTCATCGAAGAGAAGTCCGCTCAGACGGGACCGAAGGGCATCGCGAGGCTTGAGATAGAAGTGCCGACCGTGCTGGCAATATTCGGCTCATGGCTGAAGAGTACGGCGATAAGCGCGACTTCCAGCATGATATCCACCTGGCACGCGAATGCCAACGGAAGCTTGCCGGAAGTACTGCAGTGATGCTTGGGGTTGATCCGATGTGAATCCGCCTGATGGGCGCAAGATAATACGCGATACGGCAGATGACGCTAGGAGGACCAGGATCAAGGGCATTTGGATGTCATTGATCCTGGTTATTTTCCTTTACTCGATACTCTTCGTAAGGCTCACCTACATCCAGGTCTTCAAAGCGTCGGAGTACGCAGAGGAGGCCCTGTCCCAGAGGGTCAAGCCGTCCGAAGTCGATCCCGTAAGAGGGAGGATCCTGGACAGGAACGGCACCGAGCTTGCATACAGCATCACGTCCAACTCGATATTCGTGCGGCCCCAGGACCTGAAGGACCCGCAGAAGGCGGCGGCGAAGCTCGCCCCGATACTCGGCCTTGACCAGAAGAAGCTTGCGGAGCAGCTGAAACCCGGGCAGAAGCCAGGGATAATCGCGCGCAAGGTGAGCTATGAGGCGCTCAGGTCCATAGCCGCACAGAGGGTGACAGGGCTTACGGTCCTCGCCCAGGGCCAGCGCTTCTACCCTAAAGGCAGCCTTGCCGGCCAGCTGGTCGGTTTCGCCGGGAGCGACAACCAGGGCCTTGAGGGGATGGAGGCGCAGTGCGACAGGACGCTGGCCGGCACCGCGGGGCTCCTGCAGGCTGAGCGCGACGCCAGGGGCAACATAATCCCCGGAGGACAAGAAGTCTTCACCCCCGCCGTAAACGGCCTGGACGTCGTCCTCACGATCGACGAGAACATACAGTACAGCTGCGAGAAGCACCTTGAGAGCGCGGTCAGGGAGTTCGGGGCCAAGGGCGGCTTCGCCGTAGCGATGGACCCTATGACAGGTGAGCTGCTTGCCATAGCCACCTATCCGTTCACGAATCCCAACGAACCGTTCGCGTCTTCCACGAAGCAGAGGAGGCTTACGCCGATCACCGACTCTTACGAGCCCGGTTCCACCTTCAAGCTGATAGTGGCGGCCGCGGCGATAGAAGAGGGCCTTGCGGACATAGACGACAAGTTCTACGACCCCGGGCAGATAAAAGTGGCCAACGCGACCATCAGGTGCTGGAAGGCCGGAGGCCACGGCGAGCAGACCCTGGCGGAGGCGATGGCGAACTCCTGCAACCCAGTTTTCAGCAGCCTAGCCCTTAAGCTGGGGCCGGAGAAATTCATGCATTACGTCACGGCGTTCGGCTTCGGCTCCAAGACCGGCGTGGACTTCCCGGGCGAGGCAACGGGCCTCCTCCATAGCCTCAAGCAGTTCAGGGTTGTGGAGCAGGCCACATACGCATTCGGCCAGGGCATTTCGGTGAGCGGCCTGCAGCTGGTCTCGGCCCTTTCCGCCATCGCCAACGGCGGCACTCTCATGAGGCCATACCTGGTAAAGGAGCTGCGCGATACTTCGGGGACCCTGGTGAAGAGGACTAACCCCGCGAAGATAAGGAAGGTGCTTTCGGACGCCACGGTGGCCAAGGTACAGAAGATGCTGCACGACGTGACGACGATAGGCTCCGGCACCAAGGCGGTCCCGCCCGGCTACAGGGTCGCCGGCAAGACCGGCACCGCGCAGAAGCCGGAAAGCGGAGGTTACGGCGACAAGAGGGTGTCGTCCTTCATGGGATACCTCCCCGCCGACGAGCCTAGGGTGGCCGTGCTGGTCGCCATCGACGAGCCGTCCACCGAGAACAGATACGGCGGAACGGTGGCCGCTCCCGTGTTCCAGCGCATCGCATCGGATATAATGAGGTATATGGAAGTGGCGCCGAGTGAGAAGGTCACCGCGTCTGAGAAAGCGGCCCAGCTCACAAAGGTGCCCAACGTAATAGGTACCGTAAGGACGCAAGCGGCGGCCCTGTTGAGGTCAGCCGGCCTTGCGATGGCATCGGAAGGCGAAGGCGCCGTCGCGACCGAGATGGTACCGAGGCCCGGGACTTCGGCGGCGAAAGGTTCTGCGGTCATAGTCTACTTCGCCGAACAGGGATCCAAAGGGGAAAAGGGCGGGCCGGACGCGGTCGTGCCGGACCTCAGGGGCAAGTCTTTGAAGTCAGCTGCGATAGCGGCGGGCATCTCGGGCTTCTCGTTGTCGCCCGAAGGAAGCGGCCTTGTATACAAGCAGTCGCCGGCGCCGGGGGGCAAGTACTTGAAGGGCACGCAGATAACTGTCTGGCTCAGGACACAGTAGTAAGCGATGTGAGGTGATAGGATGAAGCTCTCAAAGCTCGTAGACGGAATAGGGGAATGGGGCCGCGGTCCGTCGGACCCGGAGATAAACAAGATCTGCTACGACTCGAGGCAGGTGGCAAATGGCGATATGTACGTGGCGCTCATCGGCGCGAAGCTCGACGGGCATGATTTCATAGCTTCGGCCTGCGAAAGAGGCGCCGCGGCGGTCGTCCACAGCAGGGACTGCGAGATGCCGGCCGGCGTGGTCGGCGTAAAGGTGCCCGACAGCAGGGATGCGCTGTCGAAGCTTGCCACCAGGTTCTATCACGACCCGTCGTCGAGGATCACGGTAATAGGCGTGACAGGGACGAAGGGCAAGACCACGACGACATACCTTATAGAGCATATCCTGAACGAATGCGGGATAAAGTGCGGCCTGATGGGCACGATCCAGTACAGGACGGGTGCCAGGACGATGACCGCGGGAAACACTACGCCCGAATCGCTGGACATAGCGTCCTACATGTCCGAGATGGTAGAGGCGGGGTGCAGGGCCGCGGTCATGGAAGTATCCTCCCATGCGCTTGTGCAAGGGCGCGTCTCTGACATCTGCTTCGACGTCGGCGTGTTCACGAACCTTGGACACGACCACCTGGATTACCACCTGACTTTCGAGGGGTATGCGATAGCGAAGGCGAAGCTGTTCTCCTCGCTAAGCCAGAACAGGGGGGGCGCAAACAAGCTCCCCGTCAAGGCGGCCGTGCTCAACGCCGACGACCAGTACTCCGGCTTCATGGGAAGGCATGCCAGGGAGGCCGGCGCGAGGAGCATCACATACGGCCTGCAGAAAGGATCCTTCCTTTACGCCGACGACATCAGGAAGGGCCTAGGCGGAAACACGTTCACGGTTAGGACGATAGAAGGCGAGAGCGTGGAGGTGACAACGAAGCTGATGGGCAGCTTCAACATATACAACTGCCTGGCAGCGATGGGAGCCTGCCTTGCGGCCGGCATCGGGCTTGACAGGTCCGCGGTGGCCCTTGCAAGCTTCGAAGGCGTGCCGGGCAGGTTCCAGAGGGTGGACGCGGGCCAGGACTTCGCCGTGGTCGTGGACTACGCGCACACGCCCGACAGCCTGGAGAACGTGCTCAGGACCGCGCGCGACATCACGTCAGGCAGGCTCATCTCGGTCTTCGGCTGCGGCGGCGACCGCGACAGGACCAAAAGGCCGAAGATGGGGGCAGTATCGCAGCAGCTGGCCGACTACACCCTGCTCACCTCGGACAATCCCAGGAGCGAGGACCCCATGGCGATAATAAGGGAGATCTCCGAGGGCATGATCCCGGGCAAGGCATATGAGGTGGAGCCTGACAGGCGGGCCGCGATAAAGAAGGCCGTAAGGCTTGCAAGGCAGGGAGACCTCGTGGTGATCGCAGGCAAGGGCCACGAGACATATCAGATAAAGGGCCAGACTACGGTCCATTTCGACGACAGGGAGGAGGCAGCTTCCGCGATAACGGAGCTTCTCGGGAAATGATGTTCGATTTGGGATGGATAATCGGAGCGTCTGAGGGAAGGTTGGCCTCAGGGCCGGCCGCGGGCACCGTAGCAGGGTTTGCCACCGACAGCAGGCACAAGGCCGACGGGTGGCTGTTCGTGGCGCTCAAAGGAGAGCGCGTGGACGGGCATGACTACCTCGAGGACGCATACGGGAACGGGGCCAGGGCGGCGCTGGTTTCGAGGATTCCCGATCGCGTGCCCGCCGGCATGAGCGTGGTCCTGACAGACGATGCGCTCGTGGCCCTGGGCAAGGTCGCCGCCATGCACCGAAGGAGGTTCGACCTGCCGGTAATAGGCGTGACAGGCTCGGCCGGCAAGACGACGACGAAGGACATGACCGCCGCGGTCCTGTCCAGGAGATACAAGGTGCTAAGGACCGTGGGCAACCTCAACGGGGAGATAGGCTGCCCGCTGACGTTGCTGGGCCTTGAGCCGGACCATCAGGTCGCGGTCATCGAGATGGCGATGAGAGGGGCAGGCCAGATAAGGAACCTGGCCGACATCGCGCTTCCGAAGAAGGGGATAGTAACCATAGTCGGCAGCATGCATATGGAGTTCCTCGGTTCGAAGGAAGGAATCGCCAAGGCCAAGGCCGAGCTCGTGGAGGCGCTTCCTCCAGATGGGCTCGCCATCCTGAACATGGACGACGACATGGTTTACGCCATGAGGTCCGTCAGCAGGTGCCCCTGGCTGAGCTACGGCTTCAGGCAGGGTTCGGACCTGACGGCGGCGGACGTATCATACGACAAGGACGGTTCGACGTTCGGGATAAGGTTATCGGAGAAGGCCAAGGCCCTGCTGGGCCTTGATATGGATGAGATCGAAGGGGTCAGGGTGCCCTTCGCGGGCTCCCACCAGGTAAGAAACGCCCTTGCCGCCACATGCGCAGGGCTTTCCGAAGGGGTGGACCCCGACGACATAAGGGCAGCCTTGGCCGATTTCAGGCCCTCTGCCATGAGGATGTGCGTAAAGCACGCCCTTGCGGGATTCGACGTACTGGACGACACGTACAACGCGAATCCGGAATCCGTGCCCGCGGCCGCGGACTCCGCCATGGCCCTTGCTGCCGGGAAGCCCCTGTATCTCGTCCTCGGAGGGATGGTGGAACTCGGCGCAACCTCGCTCATGATGCATCACGAACTGGGCGGCAAGCTGGCGAAGCTGCCGGTGGGCGGCATAGTCACCATGGGGGCCCTTGGGCATGGGATATTCGAGGGACTCGTAGCCGCAGGATACAAGAACGCGGTACACACCGATACGCACGAGGAGGCGGCCGAGAAGATCGTCCGCGTCGCGCCCAAGGACGCCCTGGTGCTTGTTAAGGGCAGCAGGTCGATCGGCATGGACAAGGTAGTGGCGATCTTGACGGGGATTACGGAATCAGCACATTAGTGTGAGGAGTAAGACGAGCATGCAAAGCGCGGTATTGTCATTCATCGCTTCATGCGTTACGGGCGTCCTGGTGGCGCCCTGGATAATCAAGCAGCTGAAGAAGTTCAAGCTGGGGCAGTTCGTAAGGGACGACGGGCCCAGCACCCACCTTTCCAAGCAGGGCACTCCCAGCATGGGAGGGATAATCATGGCAGCGGGAGTCACCGTCTCGCTCATATTCTTCATACCTTTCACCATGGACGTCCTCATGGCTACCATAACGGCGGCGGGCTTCGCGGCGATCGGCTTCCTCGACGACTACCTGAAGATAAAAAACAAGAGGAGCCTCGGCCTTAAGGGGAGGTTCAAGTTCCTTGGACAGCTGGTGTTCGCGGGCGCCCTCGCATGGTTCGCCTACGCCACCTACGGCGGGGACGTGAAGGTGCCCTTCATGGGCGGACCGATAAGCATGGGTCTTTTCTACATCCCGTTCGCGATGTTCATCGTAATAGGCGCTGCCAACGGAATGAACTTCGCCGACGGGGTGGACGGCCTCGCAGCCGGGGCCGCGGCCGCCTCAATAGGCGCATACGGAGTAATAGCGTTCCTCTGCATGCAGGAGGACATCACGGCGCTGTCGGCGGCCTTCGTCGGCTCGTGCCTTGCCTTCCTAGTCTTCAACTCGAATCCCGCCCTGGTCTTCATGGGGGATACGGGATCGCTGGGCCTGGGGGGCATACTGGGCGCGCTGGCGGTGCTCACTCACAACGAGCTACTGCTTGCGGTGATAGGGGCCCTGTACGCGGTGGAGGTGCTCTCGTCGGTCATCCAGGTATACTACATAAGGAAGCTCAAAAGGCGCCTTTTCAAGATGGCGCCCATACACCACCATTTCGAACTGCTGGGCTATCCGGAGACCCACGTGGCCGTGGGATTCTGGATAGCGTCGTTCATATGCGGCGCTCTGGGAATACTGGTGTTCATAAGGGGTTAGGATGAAAGACTACAGGCAGAGGGCCTATGACATGTCGATATTCGTACCGGCCATGCTCCTTCTGGGTGCGGGCCTCGTCATGGTGTTCAGCGCCTCCCAGACCCAGGCGCTGACCGACTTCGGCGACATGTTCTACTACATAAAGAAGCAGGTAATCTGGGTGGCGCTCGGCATCGCTACCATGTACGTATGCATGAGGCTCAGGCTGGAGAACGCGAAGAAGCTGGCAGTACCCGTATTCCTGGCGTCGCTCGCCTCCCTTGCCGCCGTCCTCGTGATAGGCAAGTCCGTCGGCGGCGCAAGGAGATGGATCGACCTAGGGATAGGCACCCTGCAGCCGTCGGAGTTCGCAAAGCCCGCCCTCATATATCTGCTGGCCTGGTATTTCGACTACATCGGACAGCAGGGGAAGACTGACTTCATCTACACGGTGATCGTACCCGTGGTGCTCACACTCTCGGCCCTGGGCCTTGTGTTCCTCGAACCCGACTTCAGCACCGCGGGCCTCTTCCTGGTGCTCGGCCTGACCGTGGTGTTCACGAACACCAAGCACAAGGCCGTTCTTGCGATGATCGGATCCCCCGCAGTCATAGGCGGGTTCATCTGGGCGGTGCGCGAGCCGTACAGGTGGCGGAGGATAACGGGGTTCCTGAACCCCTGGTCCGATGCCAGATCGTCCGGCTACCAGATAGTCCAGACGCTCTACGCCCTCGGCTCGGGAGGCATAAAGGGCCTCGGGCTCGGACTTTCCAGGCAGAAGATGTACTACATACCGGAGCAGCACACCGACTTCATATTCGCCGTCGTGGGCGAGGAGCTGGGGCTCATCGGCACCCTGGGATTCGGTGCGCTGTATCTGATAATCGCGATAAGAGGATTAAGGCTTGCCAACCTGGCGGAGGACACGTTCAGGTCTACGCTTGCCTACGGGCTTTCTATGTGGATAGCACTCCAGGCGTTCATAAACATGGGGGTCGTGGCGAACCTGCTGCCCGTGACGGGCATGACGTTGCCGCTCGTCTCGGCCGGAGGCTCGTCCATGATACCTACGATGGCCGCAATAGGCCTTCTTCTTAACATCTCCAGGGGTACCCTGCAGGGGAGGTAGACATGTCGATCCAGCGTTTCCTAATCACCGGCGGGGGCACCGGCGGTCACATATATCCGGCGTTGGCGATAGCGGCAGAGCTAAAGGCGAGGCACCCCGGGGCCTCGTTCCTGTACGTTGGCGGGGCAAGGGGGCTGGAAAGCGACCTTGTGCCGAGGGAGGGTTATGAGTTCGTGGCCCTCGACGTGCGGGGCATGTCCAGGAGGGCCGGGCTCGGGGCCCTGGTCTCCGCCTACAAGGCGGCGGCGTCGGTCTTCAAGGCGATAGGGATAGTCAACAGGTTCGCCCCCGACGCCGTGATAGGCACGGGAGGCTACGCGTCGTTTCCGGTCGGTGCGGCCGCGGTGCTCTGCGGAAGGCCTCTGATACTCCACGAGCAGAACGTCTACCCCGGGCTTGCCAACAGGGTGCTCGCCAGGTTCGCAAAAGGGGTCGCCATAAGCTGGGAGAGCTCTAGGAGCGGCTTCAAGGGCCCTGCCGATGTCATACATACCGGCAATCCGATAAGGACTTCCATGACCAAGACAACGAGGCCCGAGGGGGAAGCGAGGCTCAACCTGGCCCACGGCCCGTTCACGGTGCTCGTCTTCGGAGGCAGCCAGGGCGCCGTTAGGATAAACGAGGCCGCCGTGGGGGCCATGAAACTTTCCGAAGGCAAGGGCGTTAGGTACATCCTCGCGACGGGGAACGCCAACTTCGAGAAGTACGCGGGAAGGGCGGAAGCCGAGGGCCTGGACTTTGCGAGGGATTTCGAGGTGGGCGGGGGCGCCAACTACGTGGTGCCCTACATACACGACATGGCGGCCGCGCTTGCCGCGTCGGACATGGTCGTATCCAGGGCAGGGGCGCTCACCCTCGCCGAGATAACAGCCAAGGGCGTACCGTCTGTGCTGGTACCGCACCCGTATGTCCCCGACGACGTACAGAGGAAGAACGCGAGGGCGATGGAAGAAAGCGGCGCGGCGATAGCTATAGAGGACGCCGTGCTGGACGGGGCGAAGCTTTCAAGCGTGGTGGACCTGCTGGCGGGCGATCCCGCAAGGCTTGGGGCGATGGGAGAGGCCGCCAAGAAGCTGGCGACGCCGCATGCCGCCTCGATGGTGGCCGATCTCGTAGAGAAGCACATGAGAGGGGAGGATGCGAGATGACTGAGGGCAGGTTCCACTTCATCGGGGCCGGCGGGTACGGCATGAGGCCCCTTGCGTCCATACTCCTCAGGATGGGAAGAGAAGTAACAGGATCCGACATAAAAGACAGCGCCGGACTCAGGGAGCTGGAGGGCATGGGGGCCAGGGTGTGGATAGGCCACAGGCCGGAGCTGGTAGTAGGCTCAGACATAGTCGTATTCTCCAACGCGGTGCCCGTGTCCGACCCCGAGCTTACGGAAGCGGCAAGGCTCGGCATCAAGACGATGCCGAGGGCCGAGCTCCTCGCGGAGCTTTTCAACGCTAGCAAGGGCATAGGAATCACCGGCACGCACGGCAAGACCACGACTACCGCCATGCTCATGTACATAATGGTGGAAGCGGGGCTGGATCCGAAGGCCCTGGTGGGCTCTGGGCTGCCCGGCCTTCCCACAGGAGGGCGCTACGGCGCCGGGCCGAACATGCTCGTGGAGGCGGACGAGGCCTTCGGCACGTTCCTAAGGCTTAGGCCCTACGCCGCGGTGATCACCAACGTTGACGACGACCACAGGGACCACTACGGCTCATACGAGGCGATAAAGGCCGCGTTCAGGCAGTTCGCCTCGCAGCTGGACCCTAAGGGCGTCCTTGTCGTCTGCGCGGATTCACAAGACGCCCTGGAAGCTGCCTGCGGCGCGCCCTGCAGGACGGTAAGGTACGGCCTGTCCGAGAAGGAGGGCTATTCCGCGTCCTGTGTGGACCGTCACGGGATGGGCTCCTCGTTCACCGTCACAAGGGGCGGTGAGCCCCTGGGGCGCGTGGACCTTGCCGTGCCCGGGCTGCACAACGTGTCGAACGCGATAGGAGCCGCCGCCATGGCGCTGGAGCTGGGGATCCCCATGGGACTTGTATCGGCGGGCCTTGCGGGCTTCGCGGGCGCCGACAGGCGCTGCCAGCTCATAGCCTTCGTAAACGGCATAAGGGTGGTCGACGACTACGCCCACCACCCGGAGGAAGTCAAAGCGACGCTGGCCGCGCTGAAGGCCGCCGGCAGAGGCAGGCTCATCGCCCTGTTCCAGCCCCAGCGCTTCACGAGGACCAAGCTGCTAATGGACAGGTTCGCCTCCGCGTTCAAGGACGCGGACAGGCTGCTCGTGACCGAGGTCTACTACAAGGGCACGGGGGAAAGCCCGATCGAGGGTGTCAACGGAAGGACCCTCGCCGAGAGGATAAGGGCGGAAAGCGACGTGGAGGTGTCCTTCGCCGAAGGCGCCGAGGAGGCGGCCGACTGGGCGCTCGCTATGCTCAGGCAGGGCGATACGGTCGTGACCATGGGAGCCGGGGACATCTGGAAAGCTTCGAGGATCATTGCCGAGCATTTGGAGGATAAGTAGCGATGGCAGAAAGGACTACCCTTTCCGAGAAAGCCGTCAACGAGCTCTCCTTGATGTGCGGCTGGAGGGTGCTCGTCGACGAGCCGATGTCGTCCTACACCACATTCAGGATAGGAGGGCCCGCGGATTTCATGTGCTCGCCGTCGAGCCCCGAGGCCCTGTCCAAGGTGCTGGCATGGACGAGCGCCGAGGGGATCGGGCGGCTGGTGATGGGCGCCGGCAGCAACCTTCTTGTGTCCGACAGGGGAATCAGGGGCATCGTCATAAGGACGAACCGGATGTGCGCCTGGACGGCCGAGGACGGGAACCTGGTCGCCGAGGCGGGCGCTTTGATGCCGAGGCTGGCCAACGACCTCGCCGGCATGGGATTGTCCGGCTTCACGGAAGCGTGCGGGATACCCGGTTCCGTAGGCGGCGGGCTGTACATGAACGCAGGAGCGTACGGCTGGAACATATCCGACGTGACGACCCTGGTCGAGGCCGTGGACGGAAGCGGCAACGCGATGGAGCTCACCAGGGAGGAGATGGCCTTCGGCCCCAAGACGAGCGCGCTCATGCGCGACGGGCTCATCGCCACAAGAGTGCACGCCAAGCTCATAAGCATCGACAAGGACAGGATAAGGCAGAAGATCTCGGAGCTGCTGGAGGACAGGGCCCGCAAGCAGCCTCTGGAACTTCCCAGCGCAGGCTGCGTGTTCAGGAATCCGTCGGGCAAGGGCGCCGGCAGACTGATAGACCAGTGCGGCCTCAAGGGGACGTCTGTCGGGGGCGCAGCAGTGTCCAACAGGCACGCCAACTTCATAGTGAACGTGAAAGGCGCGACCGCCCGGGACGTAAGGGAGCTGCTGGAGCTGGTCGCGAGGATAGTGCGCGAGACTACGGGCGAGAGGCTGGAGCCGGAAGTGAGGCTCGTGGGTGATTGGGATGTCGAGTAGGCCGAGAAGGACATGGGACACGCTGCGGCGCACGGGCCCGAGAAAGCCCGCGGCGCTTCCCATACTGGTCGTGTTCGTGCTCATCTCCGTCGTGACTTTCCTCTACTCCCCGGCGTTCGACGTAAGGGAGGTCACTGTCCGAGGCAACGCGTACTTCTCGGCGGACGAGGTGGCAGAGCTCGCCGAAGTGCCCAGGGACAAGAACATGCTCCTCATCAACTCGTCCGGCGTGATCGCCAGGATACTAAGGGCGCCCAGGATGGAATCCGCCAGCGTGAGGAAGAAGTACCCCTCGAGGATGGAGATCACCCTGGTCGAAAGGAAGACCGCGGCCTACCTGCCGTACGGGGGCTTCTTCATGGACCTTTCGGCGCTGGGCCTAGTAATAGGGGTGTCTGAGGCTGTGACTGACCGGAACGTGCCGATAATCACCGGGGTGGCGCCGTCATTCGTCCTGCTGGGCGAGGTCGCCCTGCCGGCCGACAGGATAGGGGCCGCGTGCTCGGTAGGCGCCATGCTCGCGGCGAGGAACGTGCCCAACATCTCAGAAGTCAACGTGAAAGACACATCGGATATTGTTATAATTACCAATGAAGGTTCGCGGATCATGCTAGGCGCCGCCGACGGCATAGAGGAGAGACTGGACACGGCCGTCGGTATCCTTGCCGGCGCAAGGTCAAGGAAGCAGGCTTTCAAATACATAGACGTGAGGGTGACCGAAAGGCCGGTGCTCGGCACCAAGTAGGCCTTAGGTGAAGGTGATATGGCGAGGAACGAGGATTACGGCATAGTGGCGGTGGACATCGGCACCTCTAAGGTGGCCGCTTTGATGTTCGTCGCGGACGACGCGGGAAGACCCGCGGTGGAAGGCTACGGGGTGGTCTCGTCCGAAGGAGTGAAGAAGGGCATCATAACCGACGTGGAGGCGGCTATAGGCGCCATATCCGCGGCGGTGGCGAAGGCCGAGGACACGAGCGGCCTCGTGGCGAGGCAGGCGGTCGTCGGAATAGGCGGAAGGCACATCTCGTCCATGCGCTCGTACGGCATGATACCCCTCGAGAAGGGGCCCAGGAGGATCACCCAGGACGAGATG
>Ga0116177_10001873_pt1 | contig 15676 bp, 10 predicted proteins | sample AD_STIC10_MetaG_FD_89750 | JGI IMG/M metagenome (GOLD analysis project Ga0116177, IMG submission 89750) | Active sludge microbial communities of municipal wastewater-treating anaerobic digesters from USA - AD_STIC10_MetaG | ecosystem: Engineered > Bioreactor > Anaerobic > Digestate | place: USA... | reverse complement strand
GTTTTTGTAATGCTGCTTAACCTTAGGATCCAAAACAGGTTCTCCTGCCAGCGAGTAGGTAAACCCTTTTACCTCGTATCCCGGCATGGCTTCCCGCCATTGTTTCAGGGCCATTGAATCTCCGGGAATATTAAAAAGCGGAACGAATACGGACTTGTTGATAATGATAGCGTTTGTATAGGCTGCAAGGTCTTCACCTTGATAGCGATAGGTATCCAGCCGCAGAATATTATAAGGCCTGCCATAGGGAGTTACTAATTTTTCCAATTCATTGGCTACTATATTTTCATAGATTGGATAAAGAACATGATCGGCTGGAGGCCGGGCTACCAGAATTCTTTCTGGGTCCAGGATTTTCATAAAGCAATCGATATGCTGAATTCCCATTTCTTCAAAATTTGAAATGACATGGTAGTTATTCAGACCTAAGAGCTCCGCATTATGTTTGATAAATTCCTGTTCATCGGTTCCATCATAACGATTTTCGTTGAGCAGCACACACGTTGAAAAGGCCGTGCCGGCCCCATCAGTCAATACATTTCCTCCTGTATTCACAAAAGGAAGTGCTACCATTTTATAATGCAATGCCTCGGCAAATTTTTGGGAAGCCTGGTCATCAGTATCCGTTAATTCAATTTGATGTTTAGCATTAGTGTAAAGAAACCGAAGGCTATCATCACATGCCAAACCAGAGATTGGAGTTGAATAAATATATTTTCCATCCGCCAGTTTCATCACATCATCCTGATAAAACACGGCACTGGGTCCCCAATCGCGCACCCACCAGGCATCAATACCCTGAGGTGCATAGATAAATTCAACTTGTTGTGAGTCTACACCCCATTGGGTAAGCCATCGCTGGGCCTCGGCTTTAGTATTTTCATTTTCCACAAGAATAAATAACTTACCCTCTTTAGCTAACTCAACCACCAATTTATAAGGAATGCCCAGGGGCCATACGATCATCGTACCCAGTGCGGGCTCCCATTCGGCAGCGGTTCTGACTTTATTGATTTCAAGGTACCTGTTTTCAAGATTGGGTTCTTTTTGATCAGTGCTTTTACAAGAAGCAAGTAAGGTCAGTATCAGTAATATGGATATATTTATCTTAACCATAATGAAGTGTTTATCTTAACTAAATCAATTCAGCAGCAACTTCCGCACCCGCTCCATTCCAACACTCGCCTTCTCAGCAATAAACTCAAGATTCGGCACATGCATAATCTCTGGTTTCTTCGGGTCTACCACATACTTCTTCACAAAATCGGGTACGTAATCAATTAACCCTGCAGCAGGATACACTACCATGGAGGTGCCCACCACTAAAAATACATCGGCATTCGCAGCAACATCCGCAGCCACTTCCATCATGGGCACAGCTTCACCAAACCAGACAATATTAGGTCGCAGTTGAGAACCACGTTCACACGTGTCACCCATATTTAACTCGCTTCCTTTTATCGGGTAAATCAATTTTGGGTTTAACGTACTGCGCGATTCAAACAAACTGCCATGCAAATGTAAAACCTTCGAAGAGCCTGCCCGCTCATGCAGGTTATCTACATTTTGAGTGATCACAGTTACCTCAAAATGCTGTTCGAGTTCTGCTAAAATTTCGTGTCCACGATTGGGCTTTACGTCAAGGGCTTTCTTTCTGCGTTGATTATAGAAATCCAAAACCAGAGCCGGGTCCTTTCGCCACGCTTCGGGTGTAGCTACATCTTCTACTCTATAACCTTCCCACAACCCACCGGCATCCCGAAAGGTAGCGATGCCGCTCTCGGCACTAATGCCCGCCCCGGTGAGGACTACTAATTTCTTCATTATTTGCTGTTGCAATGATTTTTTAAGATGCTCATTTCATTAAATGTAGGCAGTAGGCAAAAGCAATAGGCAATGGACAATTTACAGGTCACAAAAAGTGGGTAACGGTAGTGAGATTAGTGAACGTGATTTAAGAATGAAAACGATTCTCAATAATTATTGTCAACCCTTTGCCTACTGCTTCCTGCGTACTGCCTACTTCTATTTTTACTTAAGCTTGCGGTCAAAGAAATCCTTCGCTCCTTCAAAGATACGTTTCCAACTATCGTATCGTAGAAAGCCATGGATTTCATCGGGCAAGATCAGAACTTCTACCGGCACATTCTTTTCGCGAAGTTTTTCAACGAGGTCAGTGCTCTGCTGAAAGTTTACATTGCGGTCGTCATCGCCATGAACAAATAAAACCGGGCCAGTCCATTTCGATAGATCCGCCACAGGCGATGATTTCAACGCCAGTTCCAGTTCTTTCTTTTGCAAGCCCCATGAGTTAGTAGCGTCTTGGCCATCAAACGACCAGTCGTGAACTCCATGAACATCTACGCCAGCCTTGAAAATCTCTGGATTGCGTGACAATCCCATCGCTGTAAGATACCCTCCATACGATCCACCCCACAAACCAATTTTGGCTGGATCCACCTGCTGTAACGACTGTAAATATTTGGCTGCTGCTACCACATCCTGATATTCATTGGCACCGCGCGGTCCTTGATTTTTAGCTCTGCGAAAGTCACGGCCATACCCTACGCCTGTGCGAAAGTTAACTGACAACACTACATAGCCCTGGCTCGCGAGATATTGATTGAAGGCATAGCAGTTAATGTAGTAGTCACTATAGTGAAAGCCGAGTAACATCTGGCGAATGGGTCCCCCATGCATAAAGACAATTCCGGGTCTGGTGCTACTTAGCGTGCGATTAATAAAAAGTTGCCCATGGATTGTTGTTCCATCGGCTGCCTTAAAGATTACCTGTTCTGGTTTAACAAATCCAGCGGATGAAAAAGTTGTAAGCTTTTGTCCATATACAGGCACCATCGACTTAGTAACCTCATCAACCCGTACCAGTGTTTTGGAAGTATTGATGGTGGATCGAAAAGCATACAAAGAATTTCCTGCAAAGGCCGGGTACATTTCAATACCCTCACCACTGGTTATTGCAACCGGGGTTCCTATTGTAATATCAGACTTCCAGATGTGCCTGCGGTCAACATCTTCGCGGTTGCCATCGAAGTAAATAAACTTGCCACTTGCATCCTGCACATAACTCTCCACTTCGCCATTGCCCGGTGTGATGTCTTTCAAATCACCACCGGTTTCATTCATTGAGTAGATATGGTTCCAGCCGCTATGCTCTGAGAAAAACAAAATCCGACCCGTGCTTGTCCAGGCCAGTGGTGTGGGAGTTGATTGGGCAAAGCCTCCGTCATCGGCTGGCGATTTCCAAATAGCAGTTGCTTTACCTGTTTCTGCATCGGCAATCAGGATCGAAAACTTTTCACCTCCTGTAAGATCACTCAGCTGCCCGATCTTGATTCCCGCTGTGCGGATGAAGGCAATCCTTTTTCCATCTGGTGACCAAACCGGAAGGGCATCGTTGCTCACATCAGGCGCAATCCAGCGAATGCTTTTCCTAATCAGGCTGTAAACACCAATAAAACTATGATCACCACGATCGCTGGTAAAAAGTACTTCATTGCCATCTGGAGAAAATTTTGGGCCACCATTGCTACCGCGTGCACTGAACAGCAACTTGGGTGTTGCATTGATGTCCATGGGCGATTCATAAATCTGTCCGTCTCTACTGAACAAAAATTTTACACCGTCCTTAAAAAAGACCGGACTGTTGCCATTGGTGATTTTAGCAGGTGGACTCTTGGAAGAAATCTCTTTATAATAGATGGCCTGATCTGTACCTTCTGCAAGGCTGGCCGGGTTTGGATTTTGTCCGCTGCGATTAGCACCACCTCCGCGCACATAGAGCAACTTTGTACCATTCGGAGAAAATACCAGTTGAGAAATTTCCTGGCCATCATCCAATGGATAGTCAGTTAAGAAGCGGGGCAGATCCGTGCCCGTCTTAACTAATATGTTTCGCTTGCCATGTTCGTTGATTACCCATGCAATTGATTTGCCATCCGGTGAGGAGGCAAAGTTGGATTCAATTGGGTGACTAAGGAATTGTTCGAGAGGTTGAGCGTATGTGTTAGTTGCCACCAGCAACATCAACACGAAGCATGTTTGTTTCATGCTCAACAAGATAGGGAAATTGAGAACAGGATGCCAACCCTCATACCCGATACTGGATATTATGATTTGAGAAGCTAGCTACTAGAAACTAGCAGCTAGAATCCAGTTACTTCTTCTTCACTTTTTTTGCAGCAACTTTTTTCGCTACTGGTTTGCGGGCAGCTGTCTTTTGAACGGCTTTCTTAGCGGCCACTTTTTTGGGTGCAGATTTTTTCGCAGCTTTTGCAGGAACAACTGCTGTCTCCTCTTTTTTCTTGCCACCGCCAAAGCGTCCCCAACGGCCTTTCTTTTCAGGAGCATTCTCCGCCAGTGTTACACATTCTTCCAGCGTAAGTTCTTCAGGCACTTTGCCTTTCGGGATTTTTACATTCTTCTTTCCAGCCTTGATGTAGGGACCAAAACGTCCATTTAGAATTTGAATGTCTGCATTACCTTCAAATGCCTTGATCAATCGGTTTGCATCCAGTTCGCGCTTGGCCTGAATCAGTTCGACCGCTCGTTCTGGCGTAACCGTGTAAGGGTCCTCTCCTTTCGGGATGGAAACAAATTTCTTATCGTGTAAAACGTACGGCCCAAAACGACCAATGTTTGCAACTACTGGCTTATCTTCAAAAACACCTAAGTCCCGCGGCATTTTCAAGAGCTCAAGCGCATCGGCCAACGTAATATTTTCAATGAATTGTCCCTGGCGTAAGCTAGCAAACTTAGGCTTCTCGCCACCATTGTCGTCCGGGTTTTCACCAATCTGCACATAAGCGCCAAACTTGCCTAGTTTCACATATACATTCTTGCCAGTCTTCGGATCAACGCCTAATTCTTTACTCTTATTCTGAACAGAAGATCGTTCTACCAATTCAGTCTTTGTAACGGTTTTATGAAACGGAGTATAAAACCCATTCAACATTTTTTGCCACTTCAATTTACCATTGGCGATTTCATCAAACTCCTGTTCAATCTCGGCCGTAAACGAATAGTTTGTGATTTCCGGAAAATGCTCAATCAGAAAATCATTCACGATCATGGCAATATTAGTCGGAAACAACTTATTGCTTTCGGCCCCGGTATTTTCTGTTTCAGTCTTTGATTCAATCTGATCAGACTTCAACACATGATACTTATACTGTCTTTCACGGCCTTCACGACTTTCCTTTACCACATAACCCCGCTTTTGCACTGTGGAGATAGTTGGTGCGTAGGTGGAAGGACGTCCAATTCCCAACTCTTCCAGTTTCTTAACCAGACTGGCTTCTGTATAACGGGCCGGGTGACGAGAGAAGGTTTGAGTTGCCGAAATCTGATTCAGGTCAAGTCTCTGACCTACATTTAATGGCGGCAATACTTTGCCACTTTCTTCGTCCTCACTGTCTTCATCGTCTTTCGACTCCATATATACTTTCAGAAATCCTTCAAACTTGATGACTTCACCAGAAGCCGTTAAGGTTCGTGGATTTGTAGAGATCGAAATTGTGGCTGTAGTTCTTTCCAACTCTGCGTCCGCCATCTGCGAAGCAATCGCACGCTTCCAGATTAATTCATATAATCGCTGGGCATTTCGATCCATGCCCGGATCCATCACTGAGAAATCCGTAGGCCGAATGGCTTCGTGAGCTTCCTGTGCACTAGCCGATTTTGTTTTAAACTTCCGGGTAAATACAAATTCCTTTCCATACGCAGATTGAATCTGTCTTACGGCCCCCTGAACAGCTTCATCCGAAAGATTCAAGGAGTCTGTACGCATATAGGAGATCTTACCCGCCTCGTAAAGCTTTTGAGCCACCATCATAGTTTGTGAAACGGAGAAGCTCAATTTTCTTCCTGCCTCTTGTTGTAGAGTTGATGTTGTGAAAGGTGGTGCCGGTGATTTCTTGGCCGGCTTTTTTACTAAATCGGAAATTGCAAAAGCAGCCCCCTTGCAAGATTCAAGAAATGCCAACGCATCTTTTTCTTCACTAAACTTTTCCGAAAGTTCAGCCACCAACTGTTTGCCTTTGCCTAAATCAAAAATAGCCAAGACTTTGAATGAGGATTTTGCATCAAACTTTTCGATTTCGCGCTCGCGTTCAACTACTAGTCTAACGGCCACCGACTGTACGCGACCCGCAGATAAGCCGGTTCCTATTTTCTTCCAGAGTATAGGTGACAGTTCAAAACCAACCAACCGATCGAGTAATCTTCTGGCCTGTTGTGCATTTACTAAGTCAATATCAATCCCCCTTGGGTTTTGAATAGCATTCAGAATCGCATTCTTGGTAATCTCAGTAAATACAATTCTGCGCGTTTTCTTATCATTAAGATTAAGTACTTCTTTTAAATGCCAGCTAATGGCTTCTCCCTCACGGTCCTCATCGCTTGCCAGGTAAACCATTTCCGCATCCTTAGCAAGTTCCTTTAATTTTTTGATAACATCTTTCTTTTCAGGGGAGACTTCGTATGTCGGCTCAAAATTATTTTCGACATCAATCGCACCATTTCCTTTCGCTAAATCACGCACATGGCCCATGCTGGAAGTGACTTTGAAATCCTTTCCCAAGTAGCCTTCAATCGTCTTCGCTTTAGCCGGTGACTCTACAATTACTAAGTTCTTTGACATGTTTAGGTTTTACTTCAACGGGTTCAAATATCAATAAATTTTTAAAAACTCTAACCCGGAACCAGCCGACACTACTTAATTGGCAGCCTGATGCCCCAGGTTGCATATGAAATAAAAATGAACCGATTGACTTGATTACCATGATTTTGTATAAAAAATGTTAGACGCAGAATTAATAAATAATTAAAACTCAAAAAAAAATTTAAGTCTGACCTAATTTTGAGTGAAATGAGTCGAATTCTTTATTTAGTAAGACATGCGCAGGCCGAAAGTGGTCAATCACGAGGATCAGATAGGGAACGTGCGTTAACGTATAAGGGACAGCAAGACTCAATTCAACTTGGAGAGTATTTAATTAAAAATAATTCTAATATTAATCTAATAATCTCAAGCCCGGCAATTCGGGCGTTGTCAACAGCTAATCTGATCGCAGGAAGAATTAATTTTGACTTGAAGCACATTCAAACTGAAGAGAGTATCTATTCACACAATGAATTGGAAATTTTAAAATTGCTAAACAAAATTCCAGAATCAACTAATGAAGTTTTATTGGTAGGACACTACCCTACTATTGTTGAGCTTTACAATTATCTAGCTACGAATGAGATAAAAGCATCTATGGACACGGCTGAATTATGTTCATTAAAGTTTGATGTACCCTGGTTGGAAGTAACCTCAGGCTCTGGCTCTCGTGGCTCTGCTTTCTATCCTCACTCAATACAATATGCAAGAAAATTTTGACCCCAACGGTTTGGGAATAAAAGGAAAGCTCTTCGGTTTACCTGTAGTACCTGAAGAAGCTGAACTTATTATCATACCTGTACCATGGGACGTTACCGTATCGTATCAGGATGGAACTGCAAGAGGCCCCAACGCTATACTAAATGCATCCATACAAATTGATCTTTATCATCACCAGATAAAAGAGGCCTGGAAAACTTCTATTGGCATGTTGCCGGTATCTGAGGAGTTGTTAATTGAGAATAATAAACTCAGGCTTCTTGCCAAAGGTTATATTGATTCACTGGAAGCAAACACTGATTCAGAATCCACTAAACTGGTAACATCCAAAATCAATGAAGCGAGTGAGAATCTTAACATCTATACTAAAAACATAAGTTCAAAATATCTTAAAACAGGAAAGCTGGTTGGACTAGTGGGTGGAGATCACAGTACCCCATTAGGATTGATGCGTGCATTGGCTGAGAAGTATGACCGGTTTGGCATTCTCCAATTTGATGCCCATGCTGATTTGAGAAAAGCCTATGAAGGGTTTACCTATTCGCATGCTTCCGTTATGTATAATGCATTAAAACTTCCAGCTGTAGGACGATTGGTGCAGGTGGGTATCCGGGATTTTTGCGAAGAAGAATTGAATGTGATTACCCGCTCGATGGGACGTGTAAAAACATTTTTTGATACAGATTTAAAGTCCGAGATATATCAGGGAAAAACCTGGAAAGCGCTCTGCAATGATATTATAAAAGAACTTCCTACGTTAGTTTACATTAGTTTCGATATTGATGCGTTAGATCCCAAACTTTGCCCCCATACAGGTACACCAGTTCCGGGCGGATTGGAATTTACACAGGCAACTTATCTAATTAGTGAAGTTGTTAAGTCTGGAAGAAAAATCATTGGCTTTGATCTATGCGAAGTAGCACCCGGCTCCACCGAATGGGATGCAAATGTGGGTGCACGCATGTTATGGGAACTCAGTCAGTTGACGGTAGCATCCCATAAATAACACCCGCCCACAAAATCTAATTAGTCTTGAACGCAATTAATTTCCTACTTTAGCCGCTAAAGGTATTAACACTAATCGATTTCAATGAGTGATTTAATAAGCGCAATTGCCACAGGGGTATGGACACCGGTTCTCTTTCTACTCATCTTAGGCGGCCTCTTCTTTTTTCTTTATTCGCGATTTATCCAATACAGATATTTTACGCACGCCATCGCCATTTTGCGTGGCAAGTTCAACAACCCTGACGATCCTGGACAGATTAACGCCTATGAAGCACTTTCGACTGCGCTTGCCTCTACGGTAGGCATGGGTAACATTGCTGGCGTTGCTGCCGCTATTTCGATTGGCGGCCCTGGAGCATTGTTTTGGATGTGGGTAACTGCTTTTGTTGGTATGTCAACTAACTTCTTTACAAGCACACTTTCAGTTATGTATCGGGGAAAAGATTCTGCAGGAACTATTCAAGGTGGTCCCATGTATGTTATTCGTGAAGCTTTGGGGAAACAATGGTATCCATTAGCTGTACTTTTTTGTTTATGTGCGATGATCGGCTGCCTGCCCATCTTTCAGGCAAACCAACTCACGCAAGTAATAATTGATATCGGTGTAACTTCAGAAAGTTTAAAAGCTGCCTCTTTTTCTATTGGATCTTTCCAGGTATCTATCCTCAAGTTTGTGATTGGTACCGTACTCATGATCATTTCAGGCATTGTCATCATCGGAGGAATACAACGGATTGGAAGTTGGGCCGGCAAAATGGTTCCGCTTATGATTGTTATCTATTTCTTTTCTGTGTTAGGAATTCTGGTGCTTCATATCACAGAAGTTCCACACTATCTGTGGATGGTAATTACCGATGCCTTTGCTGCCAATCATTATCATGGTGAACCTGCCTTAGGTGGTATTGTTGGAGGCTTGATAGTTGCTGGCGTGCGCAGAGCGTCATTTTCCAATGAAGCCGGAATTGGCACTGCGCCTATGGCCTTGGGTGCATCTAAAAGTGCAGAGCCGATACGCGAAGGTCTCGTTTCAATGATAAGCCCAGCCATCGATACGCTGCTGGTGTGTACACTAACGGCATTAGCAATTTTGGTTACCGGAGTGTGGCAGACTTCAGGAGCCAATGGTGTAACGCTCACCGCCACAGCCTTTGAAACTTCATTGGGATCTACCGGAAAAATTTTGCTTTTGATCTGCGCTTTCTTCTTTGCAATTACTTCTCTTTTTTCATATAGTTATTATGGAAACAAAGCAATGTCTTTTCTGGCAGGTGTTAAGGCCGGCAAATATTATGACTACTTCTATTTAGTAACTATTGTGATGGGTGCGATTTTGTCGATGCAGGACGTTATGAATATCATTGATGTGGCATATGCACTAATGGCATTACCCACTATGATTTCGGGATTTCTACTTGCCCCCAAAGTATTAAAAGAATCGCGCTCTTATTTTTCGAGAATGAAGGCTGAGGGGAAACTTTAATTCATGAGAATTTAAGCAGAAGCTTTGGCCAGCGGGTAATCGAACAACCCATTTTCCTTAATGGCTTCCTCCACTTTTGACGGCACAAACTTTTCCCAGCCCTCCTGGCCTTTGCGGATCATAGCCAATACATTATCTGAAATGATATGAAGGTTACTTACATTGGCATTGCGGATATCTTCAAGTTTGTTATTATCCATCAGATAGCGGAACAAAGAACGAAGGTTGGCTGGCAATTCCTTTTCAAAATCAGCAAGTGTAAACAGTTGATCAGATCCCATGCGTAAAGATGGATAGATGTACAGTTTTACATTCGTACCGAAAAGCGAAGCAAAGCTTTCTAAAATTCCACCCCGTATGTTCTCATAAGTTTTCTCCTCAAAAACTTTTTGAAGAGCATAAATCCCAAGCACTAATCCAATCTTTTTTCCTTTGGTAATTTTGGAGAGATATTCCACCAATCGGTAATATTCGAAATAATTTGAAACCAAAACGGTTTGACCTAGCGAGCATATGATTTCTGCACGATGAAGAAAATCTTTTTCATCGATTTGACCATCCGAACTGAGATCATTGAGTGTTAATTCAGTTAGCACCACCATGCGCGACTTATCGACATCCGGTTCTCTCTTAAAATGTCTCCTCGATGCGAGCAGCATATCAACATTAACATGGGTTACTGGTCTGAAACGACCGCGTAATACAAGTACGTTTTTCTTATACAAGGCTTCCGAAGGCTGCATAACAGTACCATCAGGGCCGAACATCGCTGCTTTGGTAAGTCCATTCTTAACCAACTTAAGTGCCATTAAGCGGTTATCAACATGGGCAAAATCAGGACCACTTAATCGAAACATATCTACCTCCATTCTGCGGGAGGTTAGTCCATCAAGTAAAGAGCTTATAATGTGGTCCGGATCTTTCATGAACATAACGCCAAAGATCATATTCACCCCAAGGATCCCCAGCGACACCTGTTGCTGCAAAGGATCGTTATCGTGCATTTTCACATGCACAACACAATCGTTATATGGACCTTCAGGCTTCAGTTGAAATCGCAGCCCGATCCAACCATGTCCCTGATTGGTGCGTTCAAAGTTCAAGACCTCAACCGTATCCGCAAAAGCGAAAAACCGGGTGTCTTTAACTCGATGTTGCAGGCGCTCGGGGAGCAATTTGTACTCGTGATCCAGCATTTGGATCAACCGATCTTCACACACATACCGGTCGCATACACCATAAATAGCATCGCTAAACTTCATGTCGTAAGCCGACATAGTTTTTGCAATAGTGCCCGATGCACCTCCTACCTTAAAGAAATTAGCCGCTACCTCCTGTCCCGCACCAATCTCTGCAAAGGAGCCATAGATCGCCCGACTCAAATTAATCCGGAGTGACTTCTCCTGTGTAGTAAGTTTCTTTATTTCTTCCATCACTAGCTAAAAAAATAGGTCATACTAATGGCCTAATTCGAATAAATCACAAGTTAATCACTTGGTATAAAACAAACGTCTTTTTGATAATTTTAGTTTAAGGTCTATTTTGCGCCCTTCAACTTTATTCTTCATGGCAAACAGAGGTAACTTTTCAGGTCGGATAGGTTTTATATTGGCTGCTGCTGGTTCGGCTGTTGGGCTAGGCAATATCTGGCGATTCCCCTACCTGGCAGGGTCAAACGGAGGTGCTATTTTTCTGCTGGTGTACCTGGCCTGTATTCTTTTTCTGTGTTATCCGGTGATGGTGGGCGAGATCGCAATCGGTCGATCTGCGAACAGCGATGCATATGGTTCTTATAATAAATTAGGCGGTCGCAAGTGGGGTTACCTAGGCCTATTTGGAATTATGGCCGGTATTTTCATTCTCTCATTTTATAATGTGGTAGCGGGTTGGGCGTTCGGCTATTTTCTGCATATCTCCTTTGGCGACTTACTCAATCATCAGGATTTTGGTGGTTTCTTTGGCAGCTATGTAAATGACATTTTAGATGTAAGCTCTTTAGCTGGATTAGCAAATTCAAATTTTATCTTTTCGTTAGTCTTTATGGCACTTACTGCCATCATCGTTTCCCAGGGCATTCAAAAAGGTATTGAAGCGGCTAATAAGATTATGATGCCTTCCTTGTATTTAATTTTAATTGGCATTATAATTTATTCACTTACACTACCGAACGCATTCTCAGGCGTTAAATTTTATCTTATCCCCGATTTTAATGAGTTGAAGATTAAGACCGTGGTAGATGGTTTGAAGCAGGCATTCTTTTCACTTTCGCTGGGTATGGGTGCCTTAATTACCTATGGATCCTACCTTAGCAAAAAAGAAAATATCACTTCTTCAGCGCTGGTTATTTCTATAGCCGATACATCCGTAGCTTTCTTTGCTGGATTAATGGTGTTTCCGTTAGTTCATTTCCTCGCGTTCAAACTGAATGTTGATCCTCAACAAATTGGTACTTCAGGTCCGCCTCTGATCTTTGTTGTGTTGCCTCAGATCTTCTCTGAAATGGGGCCGCTCTTAGGTCGCATTATCGGAGGTTCATTCTTTCTGTTGGTTTGTTTTGCTGCATTGACATCCACCATCTCATTACTTGAAGTACCTGTTGCTTACCTGGTCGATCAGAAAAAAATGAAAAGGAAAAATGTAGTTTGGTTATTGGCCTTACTAATTTTTGTTTTCGGATTACCCAGTATGGTTAGTCAGGGGATGATTCCTGCATTTAATAAATTGACATTCTATCGTGGCCAGGATTTTCTAACCTTTATTGCAGATATGAGTGACATCTGCCTTACCGTTGGTGGCTGCCTCATGTGCATCTTTATCTCCCGTCAATGGGGTATCGGCAACATGGATGCAGAGTTGACTCATGGAAATGAGAACTACATGAAATCCAGGACGAGAAGTTTCCTGCACATTTCCATTCGTTGGGTAGCCCCATTCTTGTTGGGAATACTCTCGATTTTAATAATAGTGGAGAAGTTCTTCGGTATCGATAACCTGATTTAATCCACCCAGTCGGCAACAAACAAGTTTGTATCGCGGGTACCATTGTTATTTCGATTGCTGGAGAAGATAATCTTCTTACCATCGGGAGAAAACATCGGGAACGAGTCGAAGACACCATCATAGGTAATTTGCTCCAGGCCTGATCCATCTTCATTGATCATATACAGGTTGAACTGAAAGCCGCGGGTGCTTTTATGATTTGAACTGAAGATAATTTTCCTACCAGCAGGATGGTAAAATGGAGCCCAGTTCGCTTTACCCAGATTAGTAATCTGCTTTAAATCTGATCCATCTACATTACACGTGTAAATTTCCATTTCTGTAGGTGCCACCAATCCTTGCTTCAGATAATCGAGGTATTCTTTTTTGGCCTCTTCTGTTTTAGGTCTGGAAGCTCTGAATACCAGCTTCTTTCCATCCGGAGAAAAGAAAGCGCCCCCATCATATCCTATCTCGTTAGTAATCTGCTTCACATTCTTGCCGCTGATATCCATAATGTACAAATCAAGATCTCCGTTACGTGTTGATGTGAAAACGATCTTATCTCCCTTTGGTGATAACGTTGCTTCGGCATCATATCCGGGTGCTTTCGTTAGCTGCTTCTTAATTTTTCCTTTTAGATCAGAAACAAAAATATCATAGGTATCATATACGGGCCAGAGATACTTGCCGCCTGGTGCACGTCCTGGATCTTTTGGGCAATCTTTCCCGCCAAGGTGAGTGGAGCCATAGAGTATAGTTTTATTTCCTGGCATAAAGAATGAACAAGTTGTGCGGCCCAATCCAGTGCTTATGAGCGGAGGTTTAGAACCCTTCACACTTAAATCCAATCCTTCGATTGGCATGTAAAAAATCTGATCGCAGGCAAGTCCCCATTCCTTATTGTTGGACTGGAAACTGACCATCTTGCCGTCAAAACTCCAGTAAGCCTCGGCATTATCACCGCCAAAGGTTAACTGACGGATATTCTTTAAATGAGTCTCCTGGGGATATTGCACCATATTTGCAAAGGTCGGCTGTTGAGCTTTTACTCCTAAGGAAATCAGAAAAACAAGTAAGAAAATCAGGCGTGAAAGTGTACGGTGAGTCATGAAGCTAAATTTTTGTGCGAAGATAACAAGCGTGAATAAAATTCCTCATAGGACCTGACAGTCCGCTCAATAGAAAAAGTATCGGTAGCAGTAGTAATTCCACCAGAAATCAGAACCTGCCTCAGTTCTTTATCTTCCGTTACTGAATGAATACATGCTGCAAGCGCTGGTATGTCCTTGTCAGGAAATAGAAGACCATTTGCCCCATGTTTCACAAGATCAAGATTGCCTGCAGCAGCAGTAGCAATCACCGGAACACCCAGGTACATAGATTCCAGCAATCCTTGTGATAAGCCTTCAATTACAGAACAAAGAACTGTGCAGGTAAATAGTTTATAGTAGTTAAGTACAGAATTTGGCTCTACTTCACCCTCATAAAAGATCTGATGCGGAAATTTAAATTGCAATCTTATTTCTTTCAATACATCATCTTCCCTAATTCCAACCAGGATAACTTTAACCGGTCTACCCAATAAATCTAGGGCACGCAACAATTGATCTTGCTCCTTTCTCCGTGAGATGCATCCAATCACCAAATCTCCCTGGGTAATTGAAAACTTTTGCTGCAATTGTTCAACCTTACGGGGATCAATTCCCTGATACTTTTCTTTAGGAGTTCCATTATAGATTACTTCGATGTGACGAGCTGGAATTTTTTTTGAAATTAATGATTGCTTCACCCCCTCGCTTACTGCTACAATCTTATCGGTACCACGCACATAAATTATGTTTTGCAGGAAGCCACCTACACTCATGGATACTTGCCTTCGGGTATGAATCAATACAACCGGAAGCCGGTAGAAAAACTTTGCCAAAACTGTTGTGTACCGATCTTTACTGGACTGCGCATTGATTACCTGAATTTTGTGCTTCCTTACCAACTTTACCAGTTGTGTAACTGCCTTCAAATTAAACCGCGATGGGATAGTAAAAGCTTCGAAGGTTACTTCAGAATCTTTCATAAGATCATGCAACACCGATCCGGGTCTTGCTGCAACAATCACATGATGGCCACGCTGGTGCAGACCTTTAGCGAGATAAGAAACAGAAAACGAAGACCCTGCTAAAATATCTTCCTGCGTAATTAATAAGATGTTCAATGGATTAAATTTCACTAGTCAAACGGGGAATATAACGGAGGAGTTCATTTACACATGAACTTTGTCTTTACGCTGCCTTTGCCTTTTCTTCTTCCTTCAGTGCGCGTCTCAGAATTTTACCCACATTAGTTTTTGGAAGTTCCGTCCGGAATTCAAAATGACGTGGAATTTTGTAGTTGGTCAGGTTCTCATGGCAATAGGCTCTTAACTCTTCCACCGTTAAACTAGGATCACGTTTCACAACGAAGGCCTTAATCGCTTCGCCAGATTTTGAATCTGTTACTCCGATCGCAGCTACTTCTAGTACTTTGGGATGCGCAGCAAGCACATTTTCTACTTCATTGGGATATACATTAAAGCCGGACACTTTAATCATATCTTTCTTCCGATCGACTATCCTAAAAAATCCTTCCTCATCCATAATACCGATATCACCAGTGCGAAACCATTCGCCAGGAAAGAACACGCCATCATTGTCTTTTTGCCAGTACCCACGCATCACCTGGGGCCCGTGTGCACAAATCTCCCCTACCTCTCCTTGCTTAAGTTGATTTCCATCATCATCGAAAATAGCGATATCAGTACTCGGCATCGGAAT
>Ga0116177_10001871_pt1 | contig 15680 bp, 12 predicted proteins | sample AD_STIC10_MetaG_FD_89750 | JGI IMG/M metagenome (GOLD analysis project Ga0116177, IMG submission 89750) | Active sludge microbial communities of municipal wastewater-treating anaerobic digesters from USA - AD_STIC10_MetaG | ecosystem: Engineered > Bioreactor > Anaerobic > Digestate | place: USA... | reverse complement strand
TGTTTCGTTTCGCCGCCGCCCGCGGCATCGACATCGGTGATCGCCGCCGCGATCTGTTCCGGCGAGCCCAGGCCGTTGATCGCAACCCTTGCCCCGGCGGCGGCCAGGGCCTGCGCGATGGCCAGGCCGATGCCGGAGGTGCTGCCGGTCACCAGGGCGGTGCGGCCTTCGAGGAATCGATCCGTCATGTGTCTCGTCCGTGCTGCATTGCGTCAGCTGCATACGCTAGCAGGCCGGGCCGCAGGAAGGGGCGGGCTGGGCGTGGTACGAAGGTACGATGCGGGCGCGCCGCGTAGTCGCTAAGGTCGCGGCATGAACAGACTCCAGTCCTGCGCCTGCATCGCCGCCATCCTCCTGCTCGGCGCCTGCGCCAGCACCACGCCATCGGGAAGCCGCATGTTCAGCCAACCACGCAGCAGCGACCACCGCGGGCAGGACGACCTGCTTACCGCGGGACTGGGATTGCCCGGTCTGCGCGCGATGACGCCGCCGGGCTTCGCCGATGCCGCGCGTCCGACCCCGCAGGAATTGCGCCGCCGCGCATTGTGGGCGAACTGGCGCGGGATCGCCGACCTCGCGCCCGGTGGCGGTTATGGCGAGCTGTACGGCAGCGTGGCCAGCGTGCCCGGTCGCGAGTTCAGCGCCTTCGCGACGGTACCGGGAGCGCGCCAGCCGCATCGCGTGTTGCTGCAGCTGCCGGATGATTTCGACATCAAGAAACGCTGCGTGGTGGTCGCGGCCTCGTCCGGCTCGCGCGGGATCTATGGCGCCATCGCAGTCGCAGGGGCGTGGGGCCTCCCGCGCGGCTGCGCCGTGGCCTATACCGACAAGGGCGCGGGCACGGACTATTTCGACCTGGACGCCGGACAGGGCATCGATGCCGCCGGCCAGGTCGCGGGTGCCGATGCAGAACTGGCGTTCAAACCGGCGGCCGGTGGCAGCGGCGTCGCCTACAAGCATGCGCATTCGCAGGACAACCCCGAGGCCGACTGGGGCCGCCACGTGAGGCAGGCGGCGGAGTTCGCGCTGGCTACGCTCAACGAACAACTGCCGCAGCAGGCGCGCTTCACCTTCGCCAACACCCGCGTCATCGCGGTCGGCATCTCCAATGGCGGCGGCGCGGTCCTGCGTGCAGCCGAACTCGAAGGCGACTGGTTGGATGCCGTCGTCGCCGGCGAGCCCAACGTGCTGGCCCAGGGCCACGGCGCGCGCGATCTGTACGACTACAGCACCGAAGCCGCCTTGCTGATGCCTTGCGCCCTGCCTGCGCTGGGTTTGCCCGCGGCGCCTGGCGCGGATGCCAGGTGCGCGGCACTGGCTGCGCAGGGCATGCTCTCCGGTGCCGACTTGAAGGCACAACAGCAGGACGCACTGGCCAAGCTGCATGCAAGCGGCTGGACTGATCCAGCGCTTCGCGCGGGCTCGATCAGCGTCGGTTTCGACCTGTGGCGTGCGGTGGGCGTGGGCTATGCATCTGCCTATGGCCGCTACGCCCCTGACGCGCATCCCTGCGGCTACCGCTATTCGGCACTGGGCGTGGACCTGTCGCCGCGCGCCGCCACCGATGTCGAACGAGCATCATGGTGGGCCGATGCCAGTGGTATCCCGCCCGGCGCGGGCGTCGGCATCGTCGATCCCAATCCGGCGGCTGATCTTGGTTTGAAGGGATTGCAATGCCTGCGCCGCCTGTGGACCGGCGACAGCGCCGATGCGCAACGCGTGCGCGGAGGAATCGCCGAAACCCGCGCCGGCCTGCCACGCGCCGGCCTGCCGGTGATCGTGCTGCACGGCACCGACGACGGCCTGGTGCCGCAGGCATTTTCCAGCGCGCCGTACGTGGCGATGGCGCAGGCCGCCGGCCGCGACGTGCGCTACTGGCAGGTGCGCAATGCCCAGCATTTCGACGCCTTCCTCGGCTTCCCGCAGTACGGTGCCGTGTACCTGCCGTTGCTGCCGTATGTGTATGAGGCGCTGGATCGCGTGGACGCGCACCTCGATGGCAAGGGCGCATTGCCGGTCGACGCGGTTATCGCCACCGTGCCGCGTGCCGGCAAGCCGCTGGCCGCCGATAACCTGGCGATGCCACGCTGATCGTGCTTGCCGGCTTCACGCCGGCTTTGGCAGTCTTCGGATCTGCGCGCGCGGGAGCGAACGATGAAGCAACGCCATTTCTCGATGCTGCGGGATTTCCATCTCGCCGACTGGTTCACCCTTGCCAATGCCTTCTGCGGCACCGGCGCGGTGTTCGCCGCGATGCGCTTCCTGCAGGACGGTGCGGCTTCGGAAGGACATGTCCGCGACCTGCTGATCGGCATGGCGCTCATCCCGCTGGCCTTCGTGTTCGATGCCCTGGACGGCCGCATCGCCCGCTGGCGCAAGGTGTCTTCGACGCTCGGTCGCGAGCTGGATTCGCTCGCCGACGTGATCAGCTTCGGTGTCGCCCCCGCGGCCCTGGCCTATGCCTGTGGCCTGCAGGGCGGCTGGGACTGGATCGTGCTGAGTTACTTCGTGGGCTGCGGGGTGAGCCGGCTGGCGCGTTACAACGTGACCGCGGAGACGCTCGCCGACGGCGGCGACAAGGTGGAATATTTCGAGGGCACGCCGATCCCGACCAGCGTGGCCATCGTCGGCCTGCTGGCGTGGCTGGCCTGGAGCGATCGCATCGGCGCAGCCTTGCCGTTCGGCGCGCTGCAACTCGGGCCGTGGCAATTGCATCCGCTGGTGCTGGTGTTCGCGCTGTCGGGTTCGCTGATGATCAGCAAGACGATCCGCATCCCCAAGCCCTGAACCGCGCGATGGCGGTGTCACCGGCGCGTTGCTAGCATGCGGGCTCCCGCCGCGGATGAGCCGAGATGGCACACGACAGCAACGACTTCGAGGCGCTTGCGCGCCGTTACTGGGATATGTGGGGCGATGCAGCGCGTGCGGCGACGCCGGGCGTGGGCGGCTTCGGCGCGATGGGTTCGATGGGTGGCCTGCAGGGATTCCGCGACGCGATGGACGGCTGGACCCGCAACGTCGGTGCAGGCAGCAGCGGCGCCAACGATGTGCTCGGCCATTTCAATCGCCAGAACCAGGCCTGGTACGGCCAGATGCGGCAACTCGCGGCGCAGTTCGCCGGGCAACCGCACAGTGCGCGCGACGTCGCCGAGGCCTGGCGCAAGCTGGTCGGAGGCAATGGCAACGAGCTGTTCCAGGGCCTGTTCGACGGGATGCAGGGCCCTGGCATGCAGCAGTTGCAGCAGTGGAGCGATGCCGCGGCGCCGTGGCTGCAGTCGATGCAGAAGGAGGCCGCGACCACGCTGGGCATGCCCACCTTCGGCTTCGCCCGTGAACACCAGGAACGCCTGCAGGGACTGGCGCGCGCCCAATTGGACTGGCAGCAGGCCTTGGGTGCGTACCAGGCGTTGCTGGGCAAGGTCTCGCAGGATGCGTTCTCGCGCTTCGAATCGAAACTGATCGATCGCGAGGAGCCGGGGCGGCAGGTCGGCAGCGTGCGTGCCCTGTTCGACCTGTGGGTGGATGCGGCGGAAGAGGCGTATGCCGAGACGGCCCTGTCCGTCGAGTATCGCCACGCCTACGGCACCCTCGTCAACGCGCAGATGGGACTGCGCAAGGCCATGCAATCGCTCATCGAACAGAACGCCAGCATGGCCGGCCTGCCGGGTCGCACAGAACTGGACAGTGCGCATCGCAAGATCGCGGAACTGGAACGTTTGGTGCGACGCATGCAGCGCAAGGGGGACGCGGACGATGAAGCTGCCTCGCCACCTCCGGTGCGCAAGGTTGCAGCGAAGCCCGCACCCGCGCCGAAACCCGCTGCGCAGAAAGCCACTGCAAGGAAACCCATCGCAAAGAAGATTTCCAGGCCGGTCGCGAAGAAAACCGCGCGCACCTTGAAGACTTCCGGCAAGCCCGCCGCCAATCGCAGGACGCGCTGACATGACCGGACCCCTGAACATCACCGCGGAATCGCTTGCGCTGGAAGCCGACCAGTTCCAGCGCAAGCTCGGCGCGGGCCTGGGCACGTTGCGCGAGATGGACGACGTGCAGTTCGGCGTCACCCCGCGCGAGGAAGTGTGGCGCGACGGAAAGGTCGTGCTCTACCGCTTCAAGGGCGAACGCACGCCTACCGCGAAGGTGCCGATGCTGGTCTGCTACGCGCTGGTCAACCGCCCGTACATGGTCGACCTGCAGGCGGATCGCTCGCTGGTGAAGGGCCTGCTGGAGCGCGGCGAGGACGTGTACATCATCGATTGGGGCTACCCCGATCGCAGCGACAGGTACCTCACGCTGGAGGACTACATCGAACGCTTCCTCGGTGGTGCCGTCGATCACCTGCGCAAGGCGCACGGCCTGCCGTCGGTGAACCTGCTCGGCATCTGCCAGGGCGGCGTGTTTTCGCTCTGTTATTCGGCGCTGCACCCACGCAAGGTCAGGAACCTGATCACCATGGTCACGCCGGTGGACTTCCACACCGCGGACAACATGCTGTCGAACTGGAACCGCGAAATCGACGTCGACCTGCTGGTCGACACGCTGGGCAACATCCCGGCGGACATGATGAACCTCACCTACCTGATGCTGAAGCCGTGGCGGCTGTTCGCGCAGAAGTACGTGGGCATGGTCGACATCCTCGACGACAGGAAGGCGATGGAAGATTTCCTGCGCATGGAGAAGTGGATCTTCGATTCGCCCGACCAGGCCGGTGAGGCCTTCCGCGAATTCAATACCCAGTTCTTCCAGGAAAACCGCTTCGTCAAGGGCGGCGCGCAGGTCGGCGGCCGCGAGGTGCACCTGGGGCTTGTCGAGATGCCGATCCTCAACATCTTCGCCGAACAGGACCACCTGGTGCCGCCGGATGCCTCGCGCGCGCTCAGGGACCTGGCCGGGACGCGCGACTACACCGAGTTGTCGTTCAAGGGCGGCCATATCGGCATCTACGTCTCCGGTCGTGCGCAGAAGGAAGTGCCGCAGACCATCCACGAGTGGCTGGCCAAGCGCTCGCGTTGAACGACATGGGCGCCATGCCGCGGTGGCTGCTGCGTTGCCTGCAGGTGCTGGGCGCGACGTGGACATCGCCGAACACGGTGCTCGGGCTGTTGGCAGGTGCTGCATCGCTCGCCCGCGGCGCGCATTGGCATTGGCGCGGCCAGGATCTCGCCCTGGTGTTCCATCGCGTGCCCTGGGGCAAGGGCGGGGCGCTGACGCTGGGCAACGTGATCCTGCACACCGGCGATACCCTCGATTCGCTGTGCCTGACCTATGCGCACCAGGCCGGGCTGGGCAAGGAAGCGCCAATCCGCATCGGCGACCACGAACGCGCGCATGTGTACCAATACATGGTGCTGGGCCCGCTGTTCCTGCCGCTGTACCTGGCGTTCGGCGGGGTGAGCGTGCGCAACCGCTTCGAGCGCGCCGCCGATCGCTACGCCCAGAGCGGTCGCGGTTGGTGGCCGTTCCGACGAACGGCATCCTGAACGGGGAACGCTTAGCCGATTCCTAACATTCGCGAGCGTAGCCTGTGCCCGTCGAAGAAAAACTTCGGGTTGCGCAAGGCTCCCCGGAAAATCGCTTCGGCATACCGGACCCGGTCCCCTCCAGGCGCAAAGCCCGCGAGACCGGGTCTTTCTTTTTCGCCCGGCGGCATCTCGCGCGCAAACGAAAGGGGCCTTGCGGCCCCTTCGGTTCGACACGATGCGCTGAACGCTTATTCGGCGTTGTGCAGGTCGCGCAATTGGCCGGTGACGCTGCCGTAGTAGGCCGCCAGGTCGGCGATCTGCTGGTCGGTCAATTCCTTCGCCTGGCTGCCCATCAGGTCGGTGGTGGTGCTGCCGCCGCGGTCGCCCGAGCGGTAGGCCTGCAGGGCGTGTTCGATGTAGTCGGCGTACTGGCCGCCCAGCTTCGGGTAGGTCGCATCGATCGGGCTGTTGCCGTCGGCGCCGTGGCAGTCCACGCAGGCCTGGCCGGTCGCGCCCTTCTTCGAGGCCAGCGCCTTGCCGGCCTCGATGTGGCCGTTCGGCATCCCGGCGGAGGACGACGCATGGGCGGTTTCGGTGGCGGCGTGTTCGCCTTCGGCCGCCTTCTCCGACCCGCCACAGGCGGACAGGGCAAGTGCGCAGGCAACGGCGAGCAGGGTCATGGAGGTCTTGGTCATGGCGCGGCTCACTTGATGCTGGACAGGTAGGCGGCGATGTCGGCGATGTCCTGCTCGGAGAAGCTCTCCGCCTGCGCCTGCATGGTCGGGTGCTTGCGCTTGGCGCCGCGGTATTCCATCAGTGCGTTGCGCAGGTAGACGTCGGACTGGCCACCCAGCTTGGGCACGTGGTAGCTCGGGTACGCATTCTTGTAACCGGTCACGCCATGGCAGCCGCGACAGGTGTAGGTCAGGCCCTTGCCGCGGGTGGCGTCGCCGGCCAGCGCGGCCGCGGGTGCGGCGGCCGGGGCCATTTCGGCTGCCGGGGCAGCAACGGCAGCGGGATCGCTGGCGGCGGGCGGGGTGGCGGCATTCTGCGCGGTAACGGCAGAGGCGACGAGCACCAAGGCAAGGCTGGCGGCGATCGACAACGGTCGCATCATGTGGCGGTTCCGGATTCGAGGAGCGGGTTGGATGCCGTGCAAGCGGCATGCATCGGGCAAGTATAGCGAGGGAGCCGGCCGCTTCATATTCGCGGCATGCGCATCGACGATCATGCGCGCGATCGCCAGACCATGACCTTCGGCGCATGCCAAGGTGCTGGTGATAGGTGAGATACTTGACTACAACACCAGACAGGCTCCTCTCCATGCACGACACCACCCAGGCCGCCGCCCCCCGCACCGGCCATTTCCTCCCCATCGCGCGCCTGGGCCTGCTGGCCATGATGCTGGCGCTGGCGGCCTGCAAGGGCGGCAAGCCGGGCGACGGCAAGGGCGAGGATGGCAAGGACGCGGCCAACAAGGGCCCCGAGGCCGTGCCGGTGGAGGTCGCCAAGGCCGGACGCCGCTCGATCGCCGCCAGCTACGCCGGCAGCGCGCCGCTGGAAGCGCGTGGCGAGGCGCAGGTGGTGGCCAAGACCTCGGGTATCGCCTTGCGCGTGTTCGCCGACGTCGGCCAGCAGGTGCGCGCCGGCCAGCCGCTGGTGCAGATCGACCGTGACCGTGCCGCGCTGCAGGTGGCGCAGGCGGATGCGCAGGTGCGCAAGCTGGAGGCCAACTACCGGCGCGCCTCGCAGCTCGTCGAGCAGAAAATGGTCAGCGTCAACGACGTGGAGCAACTGCGCTACGACCTCGAGAATGCGCGCGCCAGCCTGCGCCTGGCGCGACTGGAACTCTCCTACGGCACGGTCAATGCGCCGATCTCCGGCGTGGTCGCTACCCGCAACATCAAGCCGGGCAACCTGGTGCAGATCAACACGCCGATCTTCACCATCGTCGACAACTCGCGGCTGGAAGCGACGCTCAACGCGCCCGAGCGCGAGATCGAAACCCTGAAGGCCGGGCAGACGGTGCAGCTCAGCGTGGATGCGCTGCCGGGCAAGACGTTCGCGGGCCGCATCGACCGGGTGTCCCCGGTGGTGGATTCCGGCAGCGGCACGTTCCGCGTCATCTGCGCGTTCGACGGTGGCGGCCTGCTGCAGCCCGGCATGTTCGGGCGCATCCGCATCGAGTACGACCAGCGCGCCAATGCGCTGGTCATCCCGCGCACCGCGCTGCTGGAAGACGGCAGTTCGCCCGCGGTGTACACGGTCAAGGCCGACAAGGCCACGCGGGTCGCGCTGAAGCTGGGCTATGTCGATGGCGAATGGGTCGAGGTGCGCGATGGCCTGCGCCAGGGCGATCCGGTCGTGATCGCCGGCAAGGCGGCGCTGCGCGAGGGCAGCGCGGTGCAGGTGATCGGTGCAGGCGCGTCCACCAAGTCCGTCGCCACGACGGCACCGGCGCAGGCGGCCGCGCAATGAGTCCGGCGGAACCGAAGAAGGACGGTGCCTACGACCCGCTGGCGTCGCCTGGCGGGTTCAGCCTGGTCGAGTTCGCCACCCGCCGGCGCGTCACCATCTTCATGATGACGCTGACCCTGGTGCTGTTCGGCCTGATCTCGCTGGGCAGCCTCAAGGTCAACCTGTTGCCCGACCTCAGCTATCCCACGCTGACCGTGCGCACCGACTACACCGGCGCGGCGCCATCGGAGATCGAAACCCTGATCTCGCAGCCCGCCGAGGAAGCGCTGGGCGTGGTCAAGGGCCTGCGCAAGCTGAAGTCGATCAGCCGCACCGGGCAGAGCGACGTGGTGCTGGAGTTCGCGTGGGGCACCAACATGGACCAGGCCAGCCTGGACGTGCGCGACAAGATGGAGGCGCTGCAATTCCCGCTGGAGGCCAAGCCGCCGGTGCTGCTGCGCTTCAATCCGTCGACCCAGCCGATCATGCGCCTGGCGCTGTCGCCGAAGAAGGATGGCGGCAGCGATGCCGACAACATCCGCCAGCTGATGGAACTGCGCCGCTTCGCCGACGACGACCTCAAGCGCAAGCTTGAGCCGGTCGAAGGCGTGGCCGCGGTCAAAGTCGGTGGTGGCCTGGAGGATGAAGTGCAGGTCGACATCGACCAGCGCAAGATCGCCCAGCTCGGCCTGTCGCTTGACACCGTGATCAACCGCCTGCAGCAGGAGAACGTCAACGTCTCCGGTGGTCGCCTCGAGGAAGGCTCGCAGCGCTACCTGGTGCGCACGGTCAACCAGTTCGCGACGGTCGATGAAATCGCCAACATGCTGCTCACCACGCGCACCGCGTCGGCGGCCGGCGGCGGCTCCGAGCAGGCGATGCGCCTGGCCGCGGCCAGCGGCGACGCCAGCGTGATGGCGGCGCTCTCGCAGCAGGGCGGCAGCGCGTCGTCCGGCAGCCTGCCGGTACGCCTGCGCGATGTCGCCGACGTGCGCCAGGGCTACAAGGAGCGCGAGGCGATCATCCGCCTCAATGGCCGCGAGGCGGTCGAACTGGCGATCTACAAGGAAGGCGACGCCAACACGGTGTCTACGGCCGATGCGCTGGACGCCAAGCTGAAGACGATCCGCGAGCAACTGCCCGACGACATCGACGTGGTCACCATCGAAGACCAGTCGGTCTTCATCCGCAATGCCATCGGCGACGTCAAGCTGGACGCGGTGATCGGCGGCCTGCTGTCGATCCTGATTATCTTCCTGTTCCTGCGCGATGGCTGGAGCACGTTCGTGATCTCGCTGTCGCTGCCGGTGTCGATCATCGCGACGTTCTTCTTCATGGGGCAGTTGGGCCTGAGCCTCAACGTGATGTCGCTGGGCGGACTCGCGCTCGCGACGGGCCTCGTCGTCGACGACTCCATCGTGGTCCTCGAGTCGATCGCCAAGGCGCGCGAACGCGGGCTGGGCATCCTCGAGGCGGCGATCGTCGGCACCCGCGAAGTGAGCATGGCGGTGGTCGCGTCCACGCTCACCACGATCGCGGTGTTCCTGCCGCTGGTGTTCGTGCAGGGCATCGCCGGGCAGTTGTTCCGCGACCAGGCACTGACCGTGGCGATCGCCATCGGCGTGTCGCTGGTGGTGGCGATGACCCTGATCCCGATGCTGAGTGCGCTGAAGGGTCGCCCGCCATTGGGTTTCCCGGAGGAGGCGCGCGCGCCGGGCTGGCAGCCGACCAAGGCCTGGCAGAAGCCGGCCGCGTACACCGGCAAGGGCATCGGCGCGATGTTCCGCTATGCCTTCTTCAGCATCGCCTGGCTGATCACGCGGATCTGGCGCGGCCTTGCGGCGGTGATCGGTCCGGTGATGCGCAAGGCCAGCGACCTGGCGATGGCGCCTTACGCGCGCGCCGAACGTGGCTACCTGCGCATCCTGCCGAATGCGCTGGCACGGCCGACGCCGGTCTTGCTGGTCGCCGGCATCGCCTTCGCGCTGACCCTGGCGGCGGTGCCGATGCTGGGCACCGACCTGATTCCGCAATTCGCCCAGGACCGGTTCGACATGACCGCCAAGCTGCCGCCCGGCACGCCGCTGGCGCAGACCGATGCGCTGATCCGCGACGTGCAGGGCAAGCACGCCAAGGACGAGGGCGTGCGCGTCCTCTACGGCGTGTCCGGCACCGGTACCCGGCTCGATGCCAGCCCGACCGAGAGTGGCGAGAACATCGGCAAGCTGTCGGTGGTGATGGCCGACAACGAGGCCGAAGCCAGCTTGACCGAGGCGCTGCGCAAGACGATGCAGGCGCATCCGTCGGCGCAGGTCGATTTCAGCCGCCCGGAATTGTTCAGCCTGTCGCCGCCGCTGGAAATCGAGGTGGAGGGTTCCGACCTGGAGGGCATCCGCGTCGCCGGCGCCAAGCTCGCCGCGATGCTGCGCGCCAATCCGCACTACGCCGACGTGAAGTCGACGGTGGAGCAGGGCTTCCCCGAGATCCAGATCGTGTTCGACCAGGATCGCGCCGCCGCGCTGGGCCTGACCACCCGCCAGATCGCCGACGTGGTGGTGAAGAAGGTGCGCGGCGAAGTGGCCACCCGCTACAGCTTCCGCGACCGCAAGATCGACGTGCTGGTGCGCGCGCAGGAAAGCGACCGCGCTTCGGTCGACGACATCCGCCGCCTGATCGTCAATCCGGGCAGCGGCGCGCCGGTGGAGCTGGCTGCCGTGGCCGAGGTGGTCTCCACCACCGGCCCCAGCGAGATCCATCGCGCCGACCAGCGCCGGGTGGCGATCATCTCCGCCAACCTGCGCGACATCGACCTGGGCAACGCGATCCGCGAAGTCGAAGCGATGGTCGCGAAGACGCCGCTGGGCACCGACATCGACATGCGCATCGGTGGCCAGGGCCAGGAGCTCGGCGAATCCATCCGCTCGTTGCTGTTCGCGTTCGCCCTGGCGATTTTCCTGGTGTACCTGGTGATGGCCTCGCAGTTCGAATCGCTGCTGCATCCGTTCGTCATCCTGTTCACCATCCCGCTGGCACTGGTGGGCGCGGTCGCCGCGTTGCTGCTGACCCGCGCACCGGTGTCGGTGGTGGTGTTCATCGGATTGATCCTGCTGGTCGGCCTGGTGGTGAAGAACGCGATCATCCTGATCGACAAGGTCAACCAGTTGCGCGAGGACGGCGTGGCGAAGCGCGAGGCGCTGGTCGAGGGCGCGCGTTCACGCCTGCGCCCGATCATGATGACCACGCTGTGCGCGGTGTTCGGCTTCCTGCCGCTGGCGCTGGCCTTCGGTGAAGGCGCGGAAGTGCGCTCGCCGATGGCGACCACGGTGATCGGCGGCTTGCTGGTCTCGACGCTGCTGACCCTGCTGGTGATCCCGGTCGTGTACGACCTGCTGGACCGCAAGCCCGACGAGTTCTACGCCGAGCGCGGCCGGCGCGCGCGCAACGCCGCCGCGCAGGTCGCGGAAGTGCTGTCGCACGAGCACGACGCGCTGGGCGAAGGCGCCGACAAGGCCTGATGCGATGAATATCACCGAGCTGTCCATCCGCAGGCCCGTCACCACGATCATGCTGTTCGTGTCGATGGTGGTGATCGGCCTGATCGCGTCGTTCCGGCTTCCGCTGGAGGCAGAACCGGAAGCCACCATCCCGTTCTTCTTCGTCTCGCTGCCGTATTCCGGCTCGACCCCGGAGGAAGTGGAGCGCAACCTGGTCCGACCGGTCGAGGAAGCGCTGGCGACGATGCCCGGCATCGAGTCGATGAACTCGCGCGCGAACGCCGAGGGTGGGTCGGTGCAGGTGCGCTTCAGCGACTGGACCCGCGACATCGCCATCGCCGCATCCGAGGCGCGCGAGCGCATCGACGCGATCCGCGACGACCTGCCGGACGATTTCCGCCGCTATTTCGTCTATCGCTGGAGCACCTCCGATCGCGAGGCGATCAGCCTCCGCCTGACCAGCCAGGTCGACCTGACCACCCGCGCCGACCTCATCGAACGCAGCATCAAGCAACGGCTGGAACGCCTGCCGGGCGTGGCCCGCGTGGAAGTGGAGGGTGTCGCCAAGCAGGAAGTGCTGGTGGCGCTGGACAAGGACCGCCTGACCGCGCACGGCGTGGCACTGAACGAGCTGGTGCAGCAACTGCAGACGGCGAACTTCTCGGTGTCCGCCGGACAGATCACCGAGGCCGGGCAGCGCCTGCGCGTGCAGCCCAAGGGCGAGTTGCTGGAGCTCCAGCAACTGCGCGACCTGCGCATCGACCGGCGCGGTACCCGCCTGTCCGACGTCGCCGACGTGGAGTTGAAGCCGCAGCGGATGGATTACGTGCGGCGCATGGACGGCAAGCCCAGCGTCGGGGTGGACATCTACAAGGAGCGTTCGGCCAACCTGGTCGACCTGTCGCGTGGCGTGCGCGCGGAAATCGCCGAGCTCGAGAAAGACCCGGCGATGGGTGGGATCAACATCGAAGTCACCGACGACCAGGGGCTGGCGGTGACCAGTTCGCTGCTGGCGCTCGCCGAGGCCGGCGGCATCGGCCTGCTGCTGTCGGTGATCGTGCTGTACGCGTTCCTGCGCCACTGGCCGTCCACGCTCATGGTGAGCACGGCGATCCCGATCTGCTTCGTCATGACCCTGGGCTTCATGTACTTCACCGGCATCTCGCTCAACATCATCTCGATGATGGGCCTGCTGCTGGCGGTGGGCATGCTGGTCGACAACGCGGTGGTGGTGGTCGAGAGCATCTACCAGGAGCGCGAGAAGTATCCCGACAGGCCCTGGCTGGCGTCGATCATCGGCACCCGCCACGTCGCCATCGCGCTGTCGGCGGGCACCCTGTGCCACTGCGTGGTGTTCCTGCCGATGATGTTCGGCGAGAAGAACATCATCACCATCTACCTGGGCCAACTGGCGGCGACCATTTCGTTCTCGCTGCTGGCATCGTGGCTGGTGGCGATCAGCCTGATCCCGATGCTGTCCGCGCGGATGAAGACCCCGCCGGCGCTGAAATCGCCGTTCATCACCGCGATGCAGGCGCGCTATGCGCGTGCCTTGCGCTGGACCCTGGAGCATCGCGGCTGGAGCGTGGCCGGCATCCTCGCCATCTCCCTGCTCAGCATCTATCCGATGACCCACACGCAGGGTGGCGGCGACGACAACGACCCCAGCGAGATCAACATCTTCTACCAGTGGAAGGGCGCGTATTCCAAGGAAGAGATGGGCAAGGAAGTGGCGCGGGTGGAGGCGTTCGTCAACGCCAACCGGAAGCCCTTCCACGTCGAGCGCGTGTACAGCCGCTACAGCGAGCAGGGCTGGGCGCAGACGCGCCTGTTCCTGGACATCGAGGATCCGGAGCAAAGCAAGAAGATCGCCGAGGACGTGCGCAAGGGGCTGCCGAAATCGGCGCGCGCCAACCTGGGCATCGGCTGGCCGGGCGGGCAGGGCAACGAGGGCGAGGGCATCACCTTCAGCCTGATCGGCGATTCCACCCAGACCCTGCAGGAGCTGGCGGGCGACATCCTGCCGATGCTGGCGCGCAACCCGAAGCTGCGCGACGTGCGCATCGACACCGGCGACGCCAACACCGAACTGCGGGTGCAGGTGAACCGCGAACGCGCGGCGGCCTACGGCTTCAGCGCGCGGGAAGTGGCGCAGTTCGTCGGCGTCGCGCTGCGCGGATCCTCGCTGCGCGACTTCCACCGCGAAGACGTCGAGATCCCGGTCAACGTGCGCTTCGCCGGCTCCGACGACTACGGCATGGAAGACCTGTCCACCTTCATGGTCCGCGCACCGAACGGCAGCGACGTGCCGCTGCTGGCGATGGTCGACGTCGGCACGTCGCCGGCCGCCACCTCGATCCAGCGACAGAGCCGGCAGACCATGCTGCAGGTGCAGGCGGGACTGGCCAAGGACGTTTCGGTCGAGGACGCGCGCAAGGCGATCGAGACCACCCTCAACGGCACGCAGTTCCCGCCGGGCTACAGCTACACCTTCGACGGCGCCGGCTTCAACATCAACTTCGACGGCATGGACCAGATGATGCGCGCGATCATGATCGCGCTGGTGCTGATGCTGGTGATCATGGCCGCGGTGTTCGAGTCGCTGCTGTTCCCGCTGGCGATCATGTCCTGCGTGCTGTTCTCGATCTTCGGCGTGTACTGGCTGTTCTGGTTGACCGGCACCGAGATGAACATCATGGCGGTGATCGGCATCCTGGTGCTGATGGGCGTGGTGGTGAACAACGGCATCGTGATGATCGAGCACATCAACAACCTGCGGCGACGCGGCCTGCCGCGCACCGAGGCGCTGATCGAAGGCAGCCGCGAACGCTTGCGGCCGATCATGATGACGATGGGCACCGCGATCCTGGCGATGATCCCGATCGCGCTGTCCACCAAGACCGCCGAGGGCATGCCGCCGTACTACCCGATGGCGCGCGCGATCGCCGGTGGCCTGGCGTTCTCCACGGTGGTCAGCCTGCTGTTCCTGCCGACCATCTACGCGATGCTGGACGACCTGCGCATGGGCAGCGGCAACCTGGTCCGCAGGGCGCGGATGAACCGCGCGCAGCGGCGTGACGCGAAGGCCGCTGCCGCGTGAGTACGGGCGGCGAGCTTCGCGGGGACGGGCGTCTCGCCGGCGCCCTCTACCTGATCGTCGTGCTGGCCGGCATGCACTGCCTGGCCTATGTGCCGGGACAGGTTGGCGAAACGCTCGCGCAAGCCTCGGCGCATGCCGGGATGTTCCGCAGCGGCATCGCCAGTTTCCTGGTGATGCAGGTCGCGTTCCTGCTGCTGCCGTTGGCGCTGTACCGGGTGCTGGGCGATGTCGACCGCCGTGCCGCCATCGCGATGGTGGCGCTGGCGGTGGTCAGCGTGCCGATCGGGTTGGTCGCCGTCACCCACCGCATGGAAGCGTTGGCGCTGCTCGACCAGGCGGCAGCAGGCACCACCGATGCGATGGAGGCCGCCTTCGCGCTGAGCCTGCAGCGTTACGGCCATGGCCTGCGCGTCGCCAGCCTGTTCTGGGGATTGTGGTTGCTGCCATTCGGCTGGCTGGTGCTGCGTTCCGGCCGGTTGCCGCGCGTGCTTGGCCTGCTGCTGGTGCTGGGTGGCCTGGGCTACGTGGCACAGGTGTTCGGCGGCCTGGTGCCCGGTCTCGCGGAGGCGTCCTGGCTGCGCTACGTGCGCATGCCCGCCGCGTTCGGCGAGATCGGCAGCTGCCTGTGGTTGCTGGTGTTCGGCGCGCGTGCAGGCCGAGTCCACCCCGTGCCAACGGCGGCCTCGTGACCATCCCGGTGTCTCCGTCGCGCGAGCTCGCCGACCCGCCGCTGCCAACGCGGCTGAAGCTGTCCGCGTTGTGGGCCAGCCTGACCTTCTGCTACCTCTACGGCGACTACTTCGGCCTGTACAAGCCCGGCAAGCTCCAGCACATGCTGGAGGGTGCCGGGCCGATGGGGCCGACCAGCCAGGGCTCGTTGCTGTTCGTCGCCCTGTTGCTGGTGGTGCCGGGGTTGATGGTGTTCCTGTCGCTGGCGCTGCCAGCGCGGCCGGTGCGCTGGCTCAACATCGGCCTGGCGGTCTTCTACGCCGCGTTCGTTGCGATCACGATGCCCGGCGCGTGGTGGTTCTACCTGGCCTACAGCAGCATCGAAATCCTGCTGGGCGCCGTCATCGTGTGGCTAGCCTGGCGCTGGCCACGCACGGCCTGATCGGGTTCATCCCATCAGCTTGCCGATGATCGCGGCGCCGGAGACCCATACGCCGA
>Ga0116177_10001863_pt1 | contig 15708 bp, 10 predicted proteins | sample AD_STIC10_MetaG_FD_89750 | JGI IMG/M metagenome (GOLD analysis project Ga0116177, IMG submission 89750) | Active sludge microbial communities of municipal wastewater-treating anaerobic digesters from USA - AD_STIC10_MetaG | ecosystem: Engineered > Bioreactor > Anaerobic > Digestate | place: USA... | reverse complement strand
TCAGAATTCTCCTAGTGGCGCTTGCGTTTGGATTTGGGGGGCTTGGCCTGAAGCTGGCCCAGCAGGTCGTCGAGGGCGCTGTAACGGCGCTCCCAGAACTGCCGATATTCCTCAAGCCAGCCGACTGCTTCGCCCAGACGAGCGCCCTCGATCTTGCGCGGGCGGCGTTGTGCGTCCTGTTGCGTGGAGATGAGGCCGGCGCGTTCGAGCACTTTCAGGTGCTTCGAGATCGCCGGCTGGCTCATGTCGAAGGGGAGGGCGAGTTCGGCGACCGACGCTTCGCCCACGGCCAGGCGGGCGAGGATGGCGCGCCGCGTTGGATCGGCCAAGGCGGCAAAGGTGGCGTCGAGGCGTTCGTCGGGGGTCATCGCTATGTATCCATAACCATACAGTTATCATAACCACCCAGTTATGGATGACAAGGGGATCGTTGAAGATTCTTCGGGGGAGGGCTCAGGGCCTGCGCGGGCGCTGCTTTGCCGAGATGGACTGGATGACCAGTTCGCCTTTCGCCTTCGGCGCGAGTTTCCAGCCGGCTTGGAGGACTGCGGCGGTGATCAGCGTGTCGATCGCGTCCGACTTCAGGGTGGTCATCCCGTCTGTCAGGCGTACGGAGCGAATCTTGGCGCCCTTCCCCTCCAGAAGGCCGTCCGGGTCGGGAAGGGTTGCGCCGAACATGAAGAACAGGACCGCCCAGCGCGGATAGAAAGCTATCGAGATGGGGAGGGTGGATGCCTTGGCCTGCGGACCGAACCCCACAGCCAGCGCGTTATAGTTGTCGTAAACCATACAGACTGCGCCCGGCAGGCGCTTTCTGAGGTGGGTAATCGCCGATCGCCCGAGTTTTTCCATCTCGGGCGAATACTTTTGCAGGAACTGGTCGAGATGCTGCTGGGCAGTGGCCATGGCCTCGGTCTATCCTTGGCAGGTCGTCCGCATACAGCGGGAACTGAATTCGTCGGCTCGTGTTGAACACAGAGCGTGTTTTGCGCGGCGGCGGAGAAGTTGCATGAAAACGGATCGTACGAACGGAATTACGGGCAAAGGTGCGGCCGAAGATCTGGCCGGCAGGGTGGCGGAAAACATGACTGACTTCAGTGAACGCGCCAAGCGCGCAATGTCTGGCGCCGGCGATCTCGCCAGCGACGTGGCAAATCAGGCTGTGCGTGGCAGCAAGGCTGCGACAAAGTTCGTGGTGCGTGAGGTGCGCGAGCATCCGCTTCGCACCCTGGCGATCGGCGCAGCTGTCGGGGCGGTGGTGGCAGCTGTCATCATGCTGCGCAACCGCAGCCACGACGAGTAAGCGGTAACCCAGTCGAAGCTTCAGGCGACTGCGCGGGCTGTAACGGCCAGCGCAACCGCCTCTGCGACTTTGATGCCGTCGATGGCGGCGGAGAGAATACCGCCGGCGTAACCAGCGCCTTCGCCGGCGGGATACAGCCCCCTGACATTCAGCGACTGGAAGTCCTCACCGCGCGTCATGCGCGTGGGGCTGGATGTGCGCGTTTCGACGCCGGTCATCACGGCGTCATCCATCGAGAAGCCATCGATCTGGCGGCCGAAGGCCTGCAGCGCTTCGCGCATCGCGGTGGTGGCGTATTCGGGCAGGCAGCGTGTCAGGTCCGTCGGCGTGACGCCGGGCTTGTAGGACGGAATGACTGAGCCGAGTTGGGTGGACGGGCGGTTGGCGAGGAAGTCGCCCACCAGTTGGGCGGGCGCATGCCAGTTGGAGCCCCCGGCGACAAATGCCTGCTCTTCCCAGTGGCGCTGGAAGGCGATGCCCGCGAGCGGATCAGTGCGATCGCCGGGAAAATCTTCGGGCGAGACGCCGACGACGATGCCCGCGTTGGCGTTGCGTTCGTGGCGCGAATACTGGCTCATGCCGTTGGTGACGAGGCGGCCGTCTTCGGAAGCCGCCGCGACCACCGTTCCGCCTGGGCACATGCAGAATGAATAGACACTGCGACCGTTGGAGGCGTGGTGGGCGAGCTTGTAGTCGGCCGCGCCGAGGACGGGGTGACCGGCATTCTTTTCGCCGAACCGCGCGCAATCAATGATGGACTGCGGGTGTTCGATGCGGACGCCGATGGAGAAGGGCTTGGGCTCGAGGAAGACGCCGCGCTGGTGAAGCATGGTGACTGTGTCCCGCGCCGAGTGGCCGAGGGCTATCACCACGCGATCGGTCTCGATTGTCTCGCCCGAGGCGAGGACGACGCCGGCGATGTGTTTCTCGCCGCGATACTCACGTGTGAGAATGTCTGTGACGTGGTGCTGGAAGCGGATCTCGCCGCCGAGCTGTTCGATCTTGCCGCGGATGTGCTCGATCATGGAGACGAGGCGGAAGGTGCCGATATGGGGTTTCGAGACGTACAGGATTTCCTCCGGCGCGCCGGCCTCGACAAACTCGGTCAGCACCTTCCGGCCGAGATGGCGGGGGTCGCGCACCTGGGAATAGAGCTTGCCGTCGGAGAACGTGCCTGCGCCGCCTTCGCCGAACTGGGCGTTGGACTCGGGGTTGAGGATGCCCTTGCGCCAGAATTTGAACGTATCGACCGTGCGCTCGCGAACGATCTTGCCGCGTTCGAGGATGATTGGGTTGAAGCCCATCTCGGCGAGGATGAGCCCCGCGAAGAGCCCGCATGGGCCCATGCCGATGACGACCGGGCGCGCTTGACCGCCGACGGCGCGTGTGGGCGGGACGTAGGCGAGGTTGGGCGTCGGGCCGATCTGCTTGTCTTTGGCGAGGCGCTTCAGGACAGCTGCTTCGTCCTTCACGTCGCAATCGACCATGTAGATCAGCTGGATCGCGGATTTCTTGCGCGCGTCATAGCTGCGCTTAAAGATGGTGAACGCGGTGAGAGCGCTGTCGGAGATGGAGAGGCGTTTGAGGATCGCCTGGCGCAGCGCGGGCTCGGGATGATCGAGCGGCAGCTTGATTTCCTGGATGCGGAGCATCGTGTGTTTCCCATGGGGGTGGCGCAACGCACACCGGACCATGGGCGGTCTTATAGGGGAGGTTGGGCGATGGGGGAAGCGGGCCGCTACTCCTCCAGCAAACCGATCAATCGCTCCCGCGCATCAAGGAAATCCTCGCGGAATTGCTGGACGACCTGAGCGCACGACATGGCCTGGTTCATCAGGCCGACGCCTTGGCCGACCCAGTAGGTCGCCAGTTGTCCGGCGCCTTCGTGGCCGATCTCGGCCAGCTTGTTGATGCGGCGGAGTGCGGGTTCGGAGACGAAGGATTGCAGCGGCATGGGCAGGGGCGTTGGCGCGTCCTTCTGTTCCCACGCATCGGTCCATGGCGAGCGGAGCTGGCGTGAATGTTTGCCGGTGCGCGAGCGCGAGCGGACAGTGTCGCGCGAGGAGGCGGCGAGCATCTTCTGCTTGATGGTGGGGCTGGTCTCGGCCTCAGCCGTGGTGAGCCAGACCGAGCCGCACCAGGCGCCGGATGCGCCCATCGCCATGGCGGCGGCCATCTGCTCGCCGGTGACGATGCCGCCGGCGGCGAGGATGGGGGTGGTGGCGCCCATGGCCCTCAACGCGCGGTGAACTTCGGGGATGAGCACCAGCGTGGAGACTTCGCCGCAATGGCCGCCGGCCTCGCCACCCGCGACGACAAGAATGTCGACGCCTGCCTGAACCTGCGCGATGGCATGCTCTTTCGCGCCAACGAGGGCGGCGACGGGAACGCCGTGGCGCTTGCCCATCTCCAGCATCAGCGCGGGCGGCACGCCGAGCGCGTTGGCAATAAGCCGGATCGGAAATTCGAAGGCGACTTCGAGGGAATTGGCGGCGCCGTCGGCGCGCATGTTGCGAGCAAAGCCGACGCTACGCTGGCGGTCTTCGTCGAGATCGCCAGGGTCTATGCCGTGCTGCTTGAGGACGCCGTCTGCAAAATCCTTATGCGGTTGCGGCACGGCGGCAAGGAGTGCGTCGCGGCTGAACTCCGCTGATTTGCCTTCGATCTTGTTGGGCACGATGAGGTCAACGCCGTACGGCTTGCCGCCGCAATGCTGGTCGATCCACGTCAGTTCCTCGCGCAGGCGATCGGGCGGCAGGTTCACGGCGCCAAATACGCCCATGCCACCTGCGCGCGAGACTGCCGCCACCACATCCCGGCAATGGCTGAAGGCGAGTAGCGGAAACTCGATGCCGAGCATCTCGCAGATGGGGGATTTCATGATGTGCGTCCGCGCTAGAGTGTGCGGAGGCTCGCGCGGGCTGGGTGCGCGGTCAATCTGTCGTGGGGGAAGCTGGATCAGCCCCCGCCGAACCTCGCCGTCCACTCCGCGACCTGCGCGTCTTCGATCTTGGTGAAGAGTTGCGGCGGCACGCTGATGTTCATGCCGCGAGGGAGGGCGTCGAGGAGTGCGGGGTAGCCGCCGCTTCCAAGCTTTGCGGGCGAGAGGCTGCGATTGCCTTGCGGAACGCCAATGGCGTCGAGGATGCTCTTCGCCGTCTCCGGGATGATCGGCTGGGCGATTATGCCGAACAGGGCGACGAGGTTGAGCCCGGTGCGGATGCCGACGGCGGCCTGGTCCACGCTGGTCTTGTAGGCGGTCCAGGGCGCGGCTTTGGTGATGTATTCGTTTCCGGCGGCCCAGATGGCGCGGGTTTCGGCGGCGGCCTTGCGGAATTCCATCGCCTCGTAATGGCTGATCAGCGCGGGCAGGCGTGTGGCGAGTTCGTTGGCCATCCACGCTTCGTGCTCGCCCGGCTCGCCGCCTTCGGGGACTTTGCCGTCGAACTTTGCGGCAGCGTACTTCGTGACGCGGTTCACGAAATTGCCAAGCACGTCATTGAGGTCGGAATTGATGCCGGCCTTGAAGGCTTCCCATGTGAAGGCGGTGTCGGAGCTCTCGGGCGAGTTGGCGATGAGATACCAGCGCCAGTAATCGCCGGGGAGAAGCTCGAGCGCCTGGTCCATGAAGACGCCGCGCTTCTGGCTGGTCGAGAACTTGCCGCCATACCAGTTGAGCCAGTTGAAAGCCTTCAGCTTGTCGACCAGCTTCCACGGCTCCTTCGAGCCGAGGATGGTGACAGGGAAGCTCACTGTGTGGAAGGCGACGTTGTCCTTGCCCATGAACTGGACGTAGGTGACATCGTCTGCGCCCTTGTCGGTGCGCCACCAGCGTTCCCAGTTTCCGGAATTCGCTTCGGCCCACTCGACGGTGGACCCGATGTATTCGACCGGGGCGTCGAACCAGACGTAGAATACCTTGTTCTCGAACCCCGGACGTGGCGCGCCATTGCGCGTGACGGGCACGCCCCATGACAGGTCGCGCGTGATCGAGCGGTCGATCAGGCCTTCATCCAGCCATTTGTAGGCGATGGAGGTGGTGAGGTTTGGCCAGTCGGCGGCGCGAGCGTCCACGAAGGCGCGTACATCATCCTGCAGCTTCGATTGCAGGAGATAGAGGTGACGCGTGTCGCGGATCTCGACATTGCGGGAGCCTGAGACGGACGAGTAGGGGTTCTTGAGATCGACCGGATCGAGCAGCGTTCCGCAATTGTCGCACTGGTCGCCGCGGGCTTTCTCGTAGCCGCAGTTTGGGCAGGTGCCTTCCACATAGCGATCCGGAAGGAAGCGCTTGTCGTCGACGGAGTAGACCTGTTTCGAGGTGCGCTCGTCGATCAGGCCGTTGTCTTCGAGAACATCGGCGAAGTGCTGGGTGAGCTCACGATTGGGGCGGTTGGAGGAGCGGCCGAACCAGTCGAAGGACAGGGAGAAGCCCGCGCCGACGCGTTTCTGGATCTCATGTTGTTCGTCGCAATACTGGGCGGCGGTCTGCCCGGCCTCGATGGCGGCCAGTTCGGCGGGCGTACCGTGTTCGTCGGTGGCGCAGATGAAGAGCACTTCATTGCCGGCGGCGCGGTTATAGCGGGCATAGACGTCGGCCGGCAGCATCGACCCCGCCAGGTTGCCCAGGTGTTTCACGCCGTTGATGTACGGCAGGGCAGAAGTGATGAGGATACGCGCCATTGTGGTCCGTCGAAGCTGGGCGCTCCGCAGGGGGCGAAGCACTGGCGCGGCTTGTAACGCGGGTGGCGCTAGGGCGCCAGTAACCGCCTAATCCACGATAAGGGTGGCTCGGGACGAGGCCGGTGCGTAGGCGGCGAGCGAAAGCTCCGCCGTTTCGGCTGGCGCAGGCACCCGCTCCGCGATCTCGCGGGAGGGGCCGTCGGTGCTCGCATCATAGATGAAGCCGCAGACGCCGATGAGGAAGGCGGCCAGCGTCATTTGGTTGAGTCGCGTCATCTGCTTCAGTTGCTGCATCGTTCGCTCCCTGGCCTGGCGCATGGTCTGCCGAGCCGTCTGGGGCTGCTAACGGCTCTACCCCTCCCGAGTTCCAGGAGGCCGCCTTGCCCGCAGGGCGGGCGTTGCAAAGGCGCCGCGTTGCGCATTCAGGGAAAAAAGTGGAATGGCCAAAAATGGTGCACCGACAGGGGGCGGGCGTCATGGCCAGCTTTGCGAGAACCGGCTTGCGCTGGGGCGGGAGGGCGCCTATTCCCCCGTTTGCAGGCACACCCATCCAGGGGAACGAGCCAGCCGGATTAGCTCAGCGGTAGAGCAGCGGTTTTGTAAACCGAAGGTCGGGGGTTCAATCCCCTCATCCGGCACCAGTCTGCACGCCATCCCGCAAACAAACTCTGTATATTTCAGCAGCGTTGCTCTTGCGTGGCCTTCCATAGCGGGGGCGCTGCGATATGGTGATCACGCACAGGTGAAATACCGGGGTGGGGACTCAGGAGGGACGTCGTGGGGTCGAACAAGGTCTGGCGCGCGCTTAAGTACGCGGCCGCCGCAACTATTGCTGTCCTGGCTCTGCAGGCATGCGGGCCATCAGCCAGCGATCCAAACCAGGCCGCCAGCGTCAAGGGCGACGACCAGGGCCCGCAGATGGAAACGCGGCAGGGCAACTCGGCCCGTGCCGGTTCCACCGAGTTCGAGTTCGTGCGCTACACGATCGACGTGACCGGCGACCTGCCGCGCGCCTGTCTCGCCTTCTCCTCCACCCTTAGCCCGACGACGGATTATCGCCCCTATGTGGACATGGGCGATGGCCCGCAGATCGCGCTGTCGACCGACGGCGCCAATCTCTGCCTTGGCGGCTTGAATTTCGGACAGGAGCGCGAAGTCCGCATTCGCTCGGGCCTGCCGTCGGCCGACGGCCGCACGCTGGCGTTCGACGAAGGCGTGACGATCTCGTTCGGCGACCGGCCCTCCTATGTTGGCTTCAAGGGCGATGGCGTGATCCTGCCGCGCATTGATGCGGACGGTCTCGCGCTTGAGACGGTGAACGTCGAGAAGGTGAAGGTCACCATCTCGCGTATCACGGATCGTGCGCTGGCGTTCAAGACCATCAGCCAAGGCTATTCGCACAGCCAGGGCGGCTGGGGCTATATGGACTACAACTCGGAAGTCTATGACGTTGCCGAGCAACTGTGGACCGGCGAGATCGACACGCCCGGATCGGCGAACTCCGCGACCACCACGGTTTTCCCCATTGCGACGGCCATTCCGCGACTGCAACCGGGCGCCTATTTCGTGGAACTCGACCAGATCGACGCCTCGGGCGATGTGCCAAGTGAAGCGGCGCGGGCAAAGCGCTGGCTGGTGATCACCGATCTTGCGATCACCACCTATGCCGGCACGAATGGCATGTTGGCGACGGTTCGCTCGCTGCAGTCGGCCAAGCCGGTGTCCGGCGTGAAGCTGGAACTGGTCGCGCGCAACAATGAAGTGCTCGCGCGTGGCGATACGGATGGATCCGGCCGCGTGAACTTCTCCGGCCCGATCATGAGCGGGGAAGGCAATGTCGCCCCGCGCATCCTGATGGCCTACGCACCCAACGGCGACTTCGCGATCCTCGATCTCGACCGTTCGCCGGTTGACCTGACCGAGCGTGATATTGGCGGGCGCACGCCTGCACAGGCCGCCGACGCTTTCGTCTATACTGAGCGCGGCGTTTATCGCCCCGGCGAGACGGTGCAGATCAGCGCGCTGATCCGCGATGCTTCAGCGATTGCCCTGAGCAATCGCGCCGGCTCGGTCGTGGTCTATGGCCCGAACGGGCTTGAGGCCGGCCGCATGCGCTTCAAGGACACGAAGCAGTATAACGGGGCGATCGCCTATCCCTTCCCGGTGCCGAAGACAGCGGCGCGGGGCGGCTGGCGGATCGAGACCGAAATCGACGGCGTTGGCGTCGTTGGTTCGGAGTCGTTTGCGGTAGAGGACTTCGTTCCGCAGCGCATCGAGCTGAAGCTTCAGGCGGATACGGCTGCGCCCATGCGTGAGGGCGAAACCCGTCCGATCACGTCTGACGTGCGCTTCTATTATGGTGCCCCCGGCGCGGACCTGCCTGTCGAAGGCAACGTCCGCGTTGAGTCAGATCCCAACCCGTTCCCGGACCTCAAGGGCTACACGTTCGGTCGCCACGACGAGCAGTTCCGCGAATCTGCTTTCGATCTCGCCACAGCGACGACGAATGCGCAGGGCCGGGCCGTGCTCACGCTTGATCCGCGTGCTGCGGAGAATGGCCAGTCGAGCCGTCCGCTGCGCCTGCGGGCCGTGCTGTCTGCGATCGAGCCGGGCGGGCGCGCCGTGCGCGACGATGTTCGCATCGCCTACCGGCCGGAGGCCCGTTATGTCGGCATGAAGCCAGCGTTCGACGACAGGTCGTCCAAGGAGGGCGAGTCGGCCAGCTTCGAGGTTGTGTCGGTGGATCGCACCGGCGCGCTCAAGGCTGCCACCATCAACTGGCGCCTCGTGCGGATCGACTGGAAGTACGACTGGTATCGCGAAGATGGCGGCGCCTGGCAGTGGCGCCAGTCGCGCCGGGTGGTCGAACTCGAGACCGGCCGCCTCAACATCGCCGAAGGCCAGAAGGGTGCGCTGAAGACGCGTGCGCTCGATTACGGCGATTTCGAAATCTACCTGACCGAGGAAGCCAATGGCGGGGAAGCCTCCTACGGCTTCTGGTCTGGCTGGGGCGGCCAGCCGCAGGATGGCGTCGAGGCGCCGGACCGCGTGCGCGTGCAGGTTCCGGACAAGATGCCAGCCGTCGGCCAGGACGTCGACGTCACGATCATGCCTCCCTATTCGGGCGAGGCGGAGATCGTGGTTGCGTCCGAGAACGTGATCACCACCCGGTCGATCACGGTGGAAGCCAACAAGGGCGTCAACATCAAGCTGCCCGTCACGCGCGAATGGGGCGCCGGCGTCTACATCATGGCGACGGTCTATACGCCGCGCGATGCAGTGAAGACGCCCAAGCCGCGCCGTGCGGTTGGCGTTAGCCACGTGGCCGTCGATGTGTCGGCGCGCACGTTCAAGCTTGATATCGCGACGCCTGAGGTGCAGCGACCCAACGCCAAGATGACGGTCAACATCACGGCGACGGGCCCATCCGAAGGCGCGTTCGTGCAGGTCGTGGCGGTGGACGAGGGCATTCTGGCACTGACGCGTCATGCGACGCCTGATCCGGCAGACTACTTCTTCGGCAAGCGTCGCCTGGGCGTCGAGTTGCGCGACGATTATGGCCGCCTGCTCGATCCCAACCAGGGCGCTGCAGGCACTGTGCGCCAGGGCGGCGACCAGATTGGCGGGGCGGGCCTTACCGTCGTGCCGACGCAGTCTGTGATCCTCACCTCCGCGCCGGTGAAGCTGAGCGGTGGCAAGGCCACGGTCACGTTCGACGTGCCGGCCTTCAACGGCCAGCTGCGTGTGATGGCGGTGGCATGGTCTGACGCCGGCGTCGGATCGGCTGCGAAGCCTGTGACGGTGCGCGATGCAGTGCCTGCCTTGATGGCATTGCCCCGCTTCCTTGCGCCGGGCGACTCCGTCACCGCGACTCTCACCGTCGACAACGTCGAGGGCCAGTCGGGTGCATACGCCGCCGCGATCCAGGCCTCGGCGCCTGTGCGCGCATCAACCGGCCAGCTGAACGCCACGCTGCAACGTGGCCAGCGGCAGGACCTGAGTGCGGCCTTCTCGGCCTCCGGCGAAGGCATCTCGACCGTGTCGTTCAACCTGACGGGTCCGGGCGGATATGCGGTTTCCCGCTCCTATCCGATCCAGACGCGTTCCGCGTGGATGCCGGCAAGCTACGTGGTTCGCACGACGCTGCAGCCGGGGCAGGCCTTCTCGCCGGCTGCGGACTCGCTGTCATCGTTCACGCCGGGCTCGTCCTACGTGCAGGTGTCGTTCTCGCCCATTCCGATGGACGCGGCCGCCCTGTTCGAGTCGTTGGAGATGTATCCCTATGGATGCACCGAACAGATCACCAGCCGCGCGATGCCGTTGCTCTATGCCAACTACATCGCTGCGCTGGCCGGCCGGAAAACGCCGGGTGACCTCAAGGGGCAGATCCAGGAAGCTGTCTCCACCTTGCTGAACCGGCAGGGATCGGACGGCGCGATTGGCCTGTGGCGCACGGGTGATGGCCTCGCCAGCCCGTGGCTCGGCGCATACGCGACGGACTTCCTCTTCCGCGCGAAAGCTGCAGGGTTTGTTGTGCCGGACGCGGCGCTCGACAAGGCGTTCGACGCCCTTGAGGAGTTTGCCGTTCGCGAGTCCCGTTACTCGTCCGGCTACGACTTCGAGGTCTATGAAAGCCGCTGGCACACGGACACGCAGACCCAGCTGATGGACCGCGCGGTGGCCTATGCCGCCTATGTGCTGGCCAAGGCTGGTCGCATGGACCGCGCCCGCCTGCGCTACCTGCATGACGACAAGCTGTCCTCCATCAGTAGCCCGCTTGCGCGTGCGCACATCGGCGCGGCGCTGTTCATGATCGGCGACAATGCTCGCGCAAAGTCGGCGTTCGGTCAGGCGGAAGCGGCCCTCGGCTACACCAACACGGGCGACTACTACCAGACGCCGCGCCGTGACCTTGCCGGTGTGCTGGCGCTCGCCCAGGAAGCCAAGCAGGCAGACTTTGTGCGCCGCCTGTCGCAACGCGTGGCGCAGGACCTGCCTGAGCCCGACAGGCTGACGACACAGGAGAAAGCCTTCCTCCTGCTCGCGGCCAATGCGCTCTCGGGCGGACAGGCCGGACCGACCGTCACGGTTGGCGGACAGGCGACGCCGGTTTCGACGGGCGTCTATCGCCTCACGGGCGCGCAGATGGGCTCCCCGCCTACCTTCACCAATGGCGGCTCCGGCCAGCTGTGGGTGACGGCGGTGTCGCGCGGCGCGCCGGCTTCGGCTCCGCCGCCAGCCTATGACGGCCTCGTGGCGTCTAAGCAGATGTGGACGCCGGGCGGATCGCCGATCAACGGATCATCGTTCACACAGGGCGATCGCGTGATCGTCGCGATCTCGGTGGCTTCATCCGAGATGCGCCGCACGCCGCTTGTGGTGGCCGATCTGCTGCCGGCCGGCTTCGAGATCGAAGCCGTGCTGCGGCCGGAAGATGCAGGCCCGACGGGGGCGTACAGCTTCCTCGGCGAGCTTGCCTATCCGGACATTGCAGAGGCGCGTGACGACCGGTTTGTTGCGGCCCTTGATCTCTATGACCAACGCCGCGTCACGCTCGCCTACATGGTTCGTGTCGTGACGCCGGGCATGTTCACCATGCCGGGTGTCGTCGCCGAGCATATGTACGATCCGGCGACGTTCGCGCGTACGGGCTCGCAGACGATCCAGGTTGCGAAGCGGAACTGATGCATGAGTTGCTGAAACGGGCCGCCGGCTTCCTTGGTAGGATCAAACCTCCCAAGGGCTGGCGGTTTCGTTTGTGGTGGCCAGAGGAGTGGTGGCGCAAGGGCGCCCTGATCGCGCTCTATATTCTTGTCCCGCCTATGACGCTCGACCTGCTGCTGCCGCCACCCATTCAGCGCGGCGATGTGATTTCCGGCGTTGTGATGGACCGGCGTGGCGCCGTGATGCGCATCTTTCCGGTCGAGGACGGCAAGTGGCGCATGCGCGCGCACCTCGACGAGATCGACCCTGATTTCATCGAGGCGCTGCTGGCCTATGAAGACAAGCGCTTCCGCGACCATGGCGGTGTCGATTTCCTCGCGCTGGCGCGGGCGGGCGGGTCGATGGTGTCGGCCGGGCAGATCGTCTCAGGCGGATCGACCATCACGATGCAGACCGCGCGCCTGCTGGAGCCGCGGCCGCGCAACATCTTCTCCAAGGCCATCGAAGCGTTCCGCGCCTGGCAGCTCGAGCGGCGGCTGAGCAAGGACGAGATACTCGAGCTCTATCTCACGATGGCTCCCTATGGCGGCAACCTTGAGGGCGTGCGCGCGGCGTCGTGGGCCTATTTCGGGCGGGAGCCGGACAATCTCTCCCCCGACCAGATCGCCATGCTGATAGCCCTGCCGCAATCGCCCGAGGCTCGCCGGCCAGACCTGCGACCCGAGGCGGCCATCGTGGCGCGCGAGCGCGTGCTGATGCGTCTGGCCGAAGAAGGCATCTTCGCCGCTGATCTCGCGCGGGAGTCCGCTGAGTATCCCGCGCCCAAGCGGCAAGACTTCCCACAACTGGCCTGGCATGCCTCGGAAGAGGCTCTGAGCCGCGCCTCGTCGCCTGACAACATTCGCACGACGCTGGATTCGAACCTTCAGCGCGAGGTGGAGACGCTCGCCCTGCGCGCCGCCGGACCCACGCGCGATGGCGTGCAGACGGCGATCATGGTGGTCGACATTGCGACACGCGAAGTGCGCGCGGCGGCTGGCTCGGCCAATCGCGCTTCGCTGGGCGGCTGGATCGATCTCACCAACCGGCCGCGCTCGCCGGGGTCGACGCTGAAGCCTTTCATCTACGGTCTTGCATTCGACGATGGTGTGGCGGCGCCTGATACGCGCATCGCCGATACGCCGCGCCGTTATGCGAGTTACCGGCCTGACAATTTCGACAGGACGTTTCGCGGCGACGTGACCGTGACGGAGGCGCTGCAGCATTCGCTCAACATCCCGGCCGTCTCGGCGCTGGACGCGGTGGGCGCGCAACGCTTTGCCGCCGCGCTGGCATTTGCCGGGGCGGACCTCTCGATGCCACTGGCGGCCGACGATGATGCGGGCCTGGCCATCGCACTTGGCGGGATGGGGATGACGGTGCGCGATATCGCCTTGCTCTATGCCGCGCTTGGCGATGGCGGGCGTGCGTTGCCGCTTCATTGGATTGAGGAAGAGCGCCAGGCGGACAGAGTGAAGAAGACGCCCGCGACGCAGATCATGTCGGCGCAGTCAGCGCGGCAGATCGTGGATATCCTGGCGCAGGCGCCCGCGCCGGACGGGCGGATGCCGGCGATGCTGACTCAGGAAGCGCCAGTGATCGCAGCGAAGACAGGAACATCGTACGGCTTCCGCGATGCGTGGGCAGCGGCGACGGGCAACGGCTATGCTGTCGTGGTGTGGATCGGCCGCGCCGATTCCGGCCCGCGGCCCGGGGTGACGGGCCGCGATGCGGCGCTGCCGACGCTGTTCGACGTATATGACGCCATCGGCCGCGTCCTGCCTGCGCGATCTACCGGACCGGCCCTGCGCGAAGACGTTGCAGGAACTCACACGCCGCCTTCGGCTCTTGCGCGCTTTGATCGCGAGAATGCGCCGCCCCAGATATTCTTCCCGCCGGATGGCGGCGAGGTCTGGAGAGACGACGAGCACACCTCCTTCGTGTTGTCGGCGCAGGGGCGCGGCAGGCTGGCATGGTATGTTGATGGCAAGCCGCTGGGGCGCAATGTGGCGGGCGACACAGTCTGGCGCCCGGCTGATGCCGGCTTCTACGAAGTTCAAGTAGTGGACGAGGCGGGCCTGACCACGCGTGCCCGCGTGCGCGTGCTGAGCCCGGACAAGTAGGACCTACTTCGTTAGCGCGATGAGCGCATCGTTCCACGCTGTCGCCGCGCGGCCGCCAGCGATCAGGTCATCGATCAGGTCTGCCGGGAGGCTGACCGCGGTTTCGGCGGCGCCGAGACGCGCGGCTTTTGCGTATCCCAGATCACCGAACGAGATGATGTCGAAGACGACTTCGACATTGTCGCACGTCCAGCCGGGTCCCGCGCCAAGAGCGGCGGCTTCCTCGGGTTTCAGGCCGCAGCGCCATGTGACGAGATCGTCCCGCCAGTCATCCAGGAATCCCTCGAAGGCATCGGCGGCCGCCCGCTTGGGAGCGTTAACGGCGATGCTCAGTGCGGTTGCGATCAGTTCGGGGCCATCGGGGCCGCCCTGTTCGCGAGCCCAGTCGCCGTCGACAGGACGCTCGGAGTTCACGATGACAAAGGTGAAGCGGCGCAGCTTCACGGCGTCGCTGGGCGAGAACGGCGCATGTGGCCCTGCGCCTGCGGCGTTCAGCGTCACGAAACTCGACACGCCGAAATTGTCCGCCACGCCGCCGTCGGTGAGGTGGAGGTACGACATGCGATTGGTGTCGCGGAAGAAGCGGAACGAGCGCGCCGTTTCCTTCAGCAGCATCGGCGCGTGGCGGTTCACCAGCGCGCGATCAACCCAGCCGGGCAGGGCCAACGGGCAGTCTTCCGGGAAGGCCTGCACAACCACCGGGCGGAACGCGATCGGCACCGACATCGAAGCCGCCACCGCATCCGCGATGCGCACGCTGCCAAGGTCGCTGCAGATCGCCTCGAACCAGGGCTGAGCGAAGGCAAAGGGCGCGCCGGTGTAGAGGTCGGTTGCGTTGATGATGATCTGCGGCTTGGCGTTCAGGTCGCGCATGCGCTCGCCGCCGAAAATGTTCTTGTCGAGCCAGTTGCTCAGCTTGTCAGGCCCGTTGAGGCCGCCCTGCAGCAGGCGGTCCCAGTTCTGTGGCGACATCCAGCTGGTGTGCAGCTGGCCCTGCCAGTCATGATCGAGCGCAGCATTGCGGAAGTTGTCGAGACCTTCTGCGCCGGCCTGTCCGAAATATGCAGCAGTGATCGCGCCACCGGACACCGCGGTGATCAGCGTCACGCGATCCAGCAGCGGCCTGCCGCCCGTATCCTTCATCTCACGCAGCTGCAGCAGCACGCCAAGCGAGAAGGACGCAGCCCGCGCCCCGCCGCCTGAGAAGGCCAGCGCGATGGCGTCCCCTTCGATCCCCATGTCGTGGATGACCGGCGTAGGCGCGAAGGAAAGTTGGTGGTTTATCGGGGTGGTGTCAGGAAGGCCCGCGCAGGCGGCGGCCATCAGCCCCATGCTGGCAGTAATCGCTCGGCGCATCAGCGTCCCTCCCCGGAACGCCGCAAGTTTCCGCCCGGGCGGTCACATTGTCCAGACGTGTACGGATCAGAAACTGCCGCGCGCTTTCGAAACGAGACGCAGCGTGGACGGGTCGCGTTGGCCCGGATCATCGCCCGCAATGGCCTTGTCGAGCTGTTCGGCCAGCACCTTGCCGAGTTCGACGCCCCATTGGTCGAACGGGTTGATGCCCCACAGGACGCCCGCCGCAAACGTGCGGTGTTCGTAGAGTGCGATCAGGGCCCCGACGCTTTCAGGTGACAGTTCCTTCAGCAGGATGGTGGTGGAGGGGCGGTCTCCCGGCATGTGCATGTGTGCGGACTGGGCCTTGGCCTTCGCAGGGTCCATGCCCTTCGCCAGGAGTTCTTTTTCGGCTGCGGCGGCAGAACGTCCGCCGAGCAGGCCCTCGGCCTGAGCGAAGGCGTTAGCCAGCAGGGCGCGGCCGCGCGCCTTGTCGCCGGCGCCCGCGCTGAGAGCCGCGACGAACTCGATAGAGCTGAGGCGTGTGCCCTGATGGAGGAG
>Ga0116177_10001859_pt1 | contig 15722 bp, 14 predicted proteins | sample AD_STIC10_MetaG_FD_89750 | JGI IMG/M metagenome (GOLD analysis project Ga0116177, IMG submission 89750) | Active sludge microbial communities of municipal wastewater-treating anaerobic digesters from USA - AD_STIC10_MetaG | ecosystem: Engineered > Bioreactor > Anaerobic > Digestate | place: USA... | reverse complement strand
TTGGTGACGTGCGGGATCACCTGCACCGTCTTGCCGAGGTAGTCGCCGCGGCGCTCCTTCTCGAGCACGCTCTTGTAGATCTGGCCGGTGGTGAAGTTGTTCGCCTTCCTCATCCGCGTGGTGATGAAGCGCTCGTAGTGCCCGAGGTCGAGGTCGGTCTCGGCCCCGTCGTCGGTGACGAAGACCTCGCCGTGCTGGAACGGCGACATCGTGCCCGGGTCGACGTTGATGTACGGGTCGAGCTTGATCAGGGTGACCTTCAGGCCGCGCGATTCGAGGATCGCCGCGAGGGAAGCCGCCGCGATGCCCTTGCCCAGCGAGGACACCACACCGCCGGTGACGAAGACGAACTTGGTCATTGCTAGACGCATGCGCCTTGCGCGAATGCTCGGGTGGTAAAGCGAAATTATAGGGGCCGGGGGGTGTCCGCCACGCCGCTACCTGCGCCTCAGACGATCTTCTCGCCCGGGTGGGTGATCTTGCGCATCGGCTCGTAGCGCGGCGACTTCACGCACAGCGGGTGCGCGGTCTGGCCGCCGCCCCATTGCGGGTCCTCGATGGACTCGAAGATCTGGCGCAGTTTCTGGCCCCAGCTGCTGCGGATCATGTGGAAGTAGGGGTTGTGCTCGTCGATGCACACCAGCTGCGCGGTCTCCAGGCGTCCGGCCTCGTAGACCAGCAGGTCCAGCGGCAGGCCGACCGAGAGGTTGGACTTCAGCGTCGAGTCCATCGACACCAGCGCGCACTTGGCGGCCTCGTCCAGCGGCGTGGCCGGGGTGATCATGCGGTCGAGCACCGGCTTGCCGTACTTCGACTCGCCGACCTGGAAGTAGCAGGTCTCGCGCGTGGCCTCGATGAAGTTGCCCGCCGAGTACACCAGGAACAGGCGCATCGCCTCGCCGGCGATCTGGCCGCCGAAGATCATCGACGCGTTGAAGTCGATGCCGGCGCTGCGCAGCGAGGGGCCGTCCTGGTCGTGCACACGGCGCACCGCCGAGCCGAGCACGCGCACCGCCTCGAACATGCTCTTCGCGTTCCAGATCGTGATCGGCGGCTCGTCGCCGTCGTCGAGCTTCTCGACCTGCAGGATCTCGCGCACCGACTGGCTGATCGACAGGTTGCCCGCCGACAGCATCACCATGAAGCGGTCGCCGGGCTTCTCGTAGACCATCATCTTGCGGAAGGTGCTGATCTGGTCGAGGCCCGCGTTGGTGCGCGAGTCGGACAGGAACACGAGACCGGCATCGAGCTTGATGCCCACGCAGTACGTCATGGTGCGGTGCTTTCTTGCAGGGACTTGAGTCGGTACAGGGCGTCCAGCGCCTCTTTGGGCGTCAGCGCGTCGGGGTCGATGGCGGCCAGCGCGTCCTCGACGGCCGAGGGCTCGGCGGCGGGCGCGGCCGGCGGCGGCGCGAACAGGTCGATCTGCGCGTCGCCGGCATGCTGCTGCGCCTCGAGCGACTCGAGCGTGGCGCGCGCCTGTCGGATCAGGCCCGCGGGCATGCCCGCCAGGCGCGCGACCTGCACGCCGTAGCTGCGGCTGGCCGGCCCCGGCTGGATGTCGTGCAGGAAGACGATCTCGTCGCGGCCGCCCTGGCGCGACTCGACCGCCGAGACGTGCACGTTGATCGCGCGCTCGTGCTTCGCCGGAAAGTGCGTGAGCTCGAAGTAGTGCGTCGCGAACAGCGTGAACGCGCGGTTGCGGTCGTGCAGGTGGCTGGCGATCGCACCGGCCAGCGCCAGGCCGTCGAAGGTCGAGGTGCCGCGGCCGATCTCATCCATCAGCACCAGCGACTGCTCGGTCGCCCCGTGCACGATGGCGGCGGCCTCGGTCATCTCGACCATGAAGGTCGACTGCGCGTTGGCCAGGTCGTCGGCCGCGCCGATGCGCGTGTGGATCGCGTCGAAGGGCCCGAGCCTGCAGGCCCTGGCCGGCACGTGCGAGCCCATCGCGGCGAGCAGCACGATCAGCGCGACCTGGCGCATGAAGGTGCTCTTGCCGCCCATGTTGGGGCCGGTGATGACCAGCATGCGGCGGTTCGCGTCGAGCCGGCAGTCGTTGGCCATGAAGGCGCCGGCGCCGGTCTCGGCCAGTCGCGCCTCGACCACCGGGTGGCGCCCGGCCTCGATGTGCAGCGCGGGCTCGCGCACGAACTGCGGCCGGCACCAGTTCAGCGTCGCGGCGCGCTCGGCGAGCGCGGCCAGCGCGTCCAGGCCGGCGAGCGCGCGCGCCAGCGCCGACAGCGGCTCGAGCTGCTGCTGCAGCTGGTCGATGACCTGGTCGTAGAGCAGCTTCTCGCGCGCCAGTGCGCGGTCCTGGGCCGACAGCGCCTTGTCCTCGAAGGCCTTGAGCTCGGGCGTGATGTAGCGCTCGGCATTCTTCAGCGTCTGGCGGCGCAGGTAGTCGGCGGGCACCTTGTCGGCGTGGCTCTGCGTGACCTCGATGTAGAAGCCGTGCACCTTGTTGAACTGCACGCGCAGGTTCGGGATCGCGGTGCGCGCACGTTCGCGCGCTTCGAGGTCGAGCAGGAAGGCGTCGCAGTTCTGGCCGATGCCGCGCAGCTCGTCGAGCGCGTCGTCGAAGCCCGGCGCGATCACGCCGCCGTCGCGCAGCAGCACCGCGGGCTCGTCGGCGATCGCGGCGCTGAGCAGTTCGAGGATCAGCTCCGGCGGCGACAGCGCCGCGTCGATCATGTCGAGCAGCACCGTCGCGCCCTGCGGCACGCGCTGGCGCAGCGCGGGCAGGGTGGCGAGCGTGGCGCGCAGGCCGGTGAGCTCGCGCGGGCGCACCTGGCGCAGCGCGATGCGCGCGGTGATGCGCTCGACGTCGCTGACGCCGCGCAGCGCCTCGCGCAAGGGCTCGACGCCGAGCTCGATCAGCACGTCGATCGCGTCGTGGCGTTCGCTGGCGACGCGGCGCTCGCGCAGCGGGTGCGTGAGCCACTGGCGCAGCGCGCGGCTGCCCATGCCGGTGCGGCAGGTGTCCAGCAGCGACAGCAGCGTCGGCGCGTCCTCGCCGCGCAGCGTCTGCGTCAGCTCGAGGTTGCGGTGCGTCGCCGGCGGCAGGTCGAGCAGGTCGCTGCTGCGCTGCACGACCAGGCCGCGCACGTGCGCCAGCGCCTGGCCCTGCGTGTGCTCGGCAAAGCTCAGCAGCGCAGCGGCGGCGGCGTGGGCCGCGGCCAGGTCCTGGGCGTTGTAGCCGGCCAGCGTGGCCACCTGCAGCTGCTGGCAGAGCTTGCGCGCGCCCAGCGTGGCGTCGAACTGCCAGGCCGGGCGGTGCGTGATCGCGCAGCGCAGCCCGGCCACGGCGGCGGGCACGGCGTCGCGGTCGACCAGCACCTCGGCCGGCCCGATGCGCGCCAGCCACGCCGCCAGCTCGGCCTCGCCGCATTCGGTCAGGCCCAGCTCGCCGCTGGTCAAGGCCAGCCAGGCCAGCCCGAAGCTGCGGCCCTGGCGCGCCACGGCCACCAGGCGGGCATCGTCCTTGTCGGCCAGCAGTTCGGTGTCGGTCAGCGTGCCCGGCGTGACGATGCGCACCACCTTGCGCTCGACCGGCCCCTTGGCCGCGCCGACCTCTCCGACCTGCTCGCAGATCGCCACCGCCTCGCCGAGCTTGATGAGCCTGGCGAGGTAGCCCTCGACCGAATGCACCGGCACGCCGGCCATCACCACCGGCTCGCCGGCGCTCTGGCCGCGCGTGGTCAGCGTGATGTCGAGCAGGCGGTGCGCATGGCGCGCGTCGTCGAAGAACAGCTCGTAGAAGTCGCCCATGCGATAGAACACGAGCGCGTCCGGGTGCTCGGCCTTGATCCGCAGGTACTGCTGGATCATGGGCGTGTGCGCGCCCAGGTCGGCCCGCTCGGGCAGGGTGCTCGTGTCCACGCGCGGCCCGCCGACGCTCAGAACGGCGCGTCGTCGTCGTTGCGCGCGACGTCGGCCTTGCGGATGCGCACCGCGGCGCGCTTCTTCGGCGCTTCGGCGGGCGCGGCCGGGGTCGCACTGGCGGCGAGCGCCGCCTCGGGCGTGAGCGCGGCGGCTTCGGCCGGCGTGGCGGCGGCCGACTCGGCCTTGATCACGCGGGTGTAGGGCGCCAGGATCTGCACCAGCTGGCCGTAGACCTTGGGCGAGCCGGCGACCACCTCGCGCTGGTAGAGGTAGTCGGCCTCGCCGGTGAAGTTGCCGATCAGCCCGCCCGCCTCGGACACCAGCAGCGAGCCCGCGGCCACGTCCCAGGGGCTCAGGCCGGTCTCGAAGAAGCCGTCGTAGTGGCCGGCGGCCACGTAGCACAGGTCGAGCGCGGCCGAGCCCGGGCGGCGCAGCCCCGCGCACTGGGCCGAGACCTCCTCGAACATCTGCAGGTACCGCTTGAGGTTGTCGCCCTTGCGGAAGGGGAAGCCGGTGCCCACCAGCGAGTCCGCCAGGCGGGTGCGCTTCGAGACCCGCAGCCGGCGGTCGTTCAGGAAGGCGCCGCGGCCCCGGGACGCGTAGAACAGGTCGTTGCGCGTCGGGTCGTAGACCACCGCCTGCTGGACCTGGCCGCGCACCGCCAGCGCGATCGACACGGCATAGATCGGCAGGCCGTGGATGAAGTTGGTCGTGCCGTCCAGCGGATCGATGATCCAGACGTATTCGCTGTCCTTTGCGCCGTGCGAGCGGCCCGATTCCTCGGCGAGGATGCCGTGACCGGGGTAGGCCCCGAGCAGCGTCTCGATGATGGCCTGCTCGGCCGCCTGGTCCACCTCGGTGACGAAGTCGTTCGTCGACTTGGTCGCGATCTTCAGCACGTCCAGGTCGAGCGAGGCCCGGTTGATGATCGCTCCGGCGGCGCGGGCGGCCTTGATGGCCACGTTGAGCATGGGATGGAGCGCTTGCGACATGAGCAACCTGTGGGGGACGGTGGACCGGCGGGAGGAAAGAGCGGCGCGGGCGACAATGCCCGGCGAAACGATCCGCGAGTTTACCCGTCACCCATGACCGCTCCCGACTCCACCCGCTTCGTGCTCGTCGGCACGAGCCACCCCGGCAACGTCGGCGCCGCGGCCCGGGCGATGAAGGTCATGGGCTACGCCGACCTGGTGCTCGTCGCGCCGCGCTACGCCGACGTCCTGGTGCAGCCCGAGGCCCGCGCGATGGCCAGCGGCGCCACCGACGTGCTCGACCGCGCGCGCGTCGTCGGCAGCCTCGACGAAGCGCTCGAGGGCATCACCTGCGCCTGCGCCACGGCGATGACGCCCCGCGACTTCGGCCCGCCCACGCACGCACCGCGGGAGCTCTTCGCCACGCTCGCGCCGACGCGCCACGCGGTCGCCTTCGTCTTCGGCTCCGAGCGCTTCGGGCTGGGCAACGACGAGGTCTACCGCTGCCACGCCTGCCTGAGCATCCCGACCCACCCCGGCTACGGATCGTTGAACCTCGCGCAGGCGGTGCAGCTGATCGCCTACGACTGGCGCCAGGCGCAGGGCGGCTTCGGCGTCGAGCCGCGCACCGCCGACCCGGTGCACGCGGACGGCCCGGCCGTGGCCGGGCTGCTGGCGCACTGGCGCGAGAGCCTGGTCGAGATCGGCTTTCTCGACCCGACAGCGCCGCGCAAGCTGCTGCCGCGGCTGAACCGGCTGGTGCACCGCGCCCGGCTCACGCGCGAGGAGGTCCACATCCTGCGCGGCATCGCCCGGGCGATGGTCGAGCGCCGGCGCGGTTCCTGATCCGCAGGGCGCACGCCAGCAAGGCTGGCGGCCGCGCACTACACTGGCCCACCCCAGTCCGGCGCCTTCCGGGCCCGCCATCATGTTCCAGCGCCTTCGCGAAGACATCGCCTGCATCCTCGAACGCGACCCCGCCGCGCGGTCGTCGTGGGAGGTGCTGACGTGTTACCCGGGCCTGCACGCGCTGGTGCTGCACCGCCGCGCCCACTGGTGCTGGACGCACGGCTGGCACTGGCTCGGCCGCTTCATCTCGCACCTCGCGCGCTTCCTGACGGGCATCGAGATCCACCCCGGCGCGACCATCGGCCGGCGGGTGTTCATCGACCACGGCATGGGCGTCGTGATCGGCGAGACCGCCGAGATCGGCGACGGGTGCACGATCTACCAGGGCGTCACGCTCGGCGGCACCTCGCTCGCCAAGGGCGCCAAGCGCCACCCGACGCTCGGCCGCGGCGTGATCGTCGGCGCCAACTCGCAGGTGCTCGGCGGCTTCACGGTCGGCGACGGCGCGCGCATCGGCTCGAGCGCGGTCGTCGTCAAGCCGGTGCCGCCCGGCGCCACGGCCGTCGGCAACCCGGCGCGCGTGCTGCACGCCGAGGTCGAGGCCGCACGCGAGCAGGCCGCGGCGCGCATGGGCTTCTCGGCCTACGGCATCACGCAGGGCGACGACCCGGTGTCGCAGGCCATGAAGGGCCTGATCGACAACGCCGCGGGGCAGGAGCACCAGATCGCGCTGCTCTGGGGCGCGATCGAGAAGCTCTCGTCGCGCGCCCGCGAGCTGCCCAACGACGAGTGCGTGCCGCAGGACGCGCACACCACCGAGCAGTTCGACGCCGAGCGCCTGAACCGCCTCGTCAAGTGAGGCGCGCCGGCGCGGTGCCGGTCAGAGCAACAGCAGCAGCAGCGGGGCCAGCGGCCACAGCCGCGTCCAGTCGCGCGGCACCTCGATGCTGAGCGTGCTGCTGTACGGGCTGACGTAGCCGTCGGGCTCGACGCTGCGGTAGCGGAAGTAGTAGGTGCCGCTGCGCGATGGGGTCGGCACCGACCATTCGGCCGACGGCAACTCGGCGCGCGCGACGATGTCGGTGAAGGCCGGGTCGCGCGCGAGTTCGACCTGTTGACGGTCTTCCGGCCGGCCCGGCCAGCTCAGCACGATCGTCTTGCCGTCGGCCCCGAGTCCGCCCTTCGGCGGTTCGGGGTTCGGCCGCAGCTCGAAACGCTGCGCATCGCCGAACGGGCCGTGGTCGCCGTCGGCCTTGACGCTGGCCACGCGCCAGAAGTAGGTGCCGGGCGCGGGCAGTTCGGCGCGCGCCTCGCCGCCGTCCAGGTCGCTTCGGTCGATCAGCGGCTGCGCGAAGCCGGCGTCGGCCGCCACCTGCAGGTGCACGCGCGCGGCCTCGACGTTGCGCGCCCACGCGAACTCGACCGCGCCCACGGCCTGCTTGGCGTTCGCGCGCGGGCGGCTCGACGCCGGTGGCTCGGGGCGCGCCTTCAGCTCGAAGCTGCGCGCTGCGTCGAAGCCGCCGAGTCCGCGCGCATCGAGGCGTCGGGCACGCAGGTGCCAGGGACCGTCGGGCAGGCCGGCGATGCGCACCTCGGTGCCCGGCTGCGAGACCTGGTCCGACACGATGCGGTCGAAGGCGGCGTCCTCGGCCACCTGCACGCGCAGCGGCACGGTCTCGGCCGCGAGTGGGAAGCGCACCAGCGGGCGCTCGAAGCGCGCCGGCACGGCCGACAGGTCCGGCGCGGCGGGCAGCGCGATGGGCGCAGGCGCGCGGTCGGCGCCCGGGTCGAGCACCGCACCGAAGCCCGCGGCCAGATCGGCGCCGCTGCGGCGGTCGGTCGCGTCCAGCCGCACGCGGCCCTCGAGCACCTCGCTGCGCGTCGCGGCCGATTCGTCGAGCGCGACGCGGTAGTGCGTGCCGCGCACGCCCACCACGGCCGTCGGCGTGCTGACCTCGAGCGGCCGGGCGCGCCGGATCTGCGTGGCGAACATCTCGACCGAGCCGCGCACCAGGCGCATCGCGCCGGCAAACCAGCCCCCGGTGTCGGCGGCCGACTCGGGTGCGCCGTAGCGCCGGCTCGCCACGATCTCGGCCAGGCTCGACGGCGGCACGCGCATGCGCGAGCCGTCGGCCAGTTCGACGACGGCCGATCCGTTGGCGCCGGTCTGCACCGCCTGGCCCTCGACCAGCGTCGCGCCGGTCTCGGCCACCGCGCCGCCGACGCTCACCTCGCCGACCGTGCTCACCAGCCGCGCGGCCAGCGCCGTCGAGCGCATCAGCCGCGTGGGCACGCGCAGCGTCTGGCCGGGCTGGATGCGGTTCGGGTCGGGCAGGCGATTGAGCCGCGCGATCTCGCGCCATGCCGCGGCCGAGACGAAGACCTGCCGCGACAGCCCGATCAGCGTGTCGCCCGGCCGGACGCGGAAGTCGATCGTGTCGTCGGCCGCCCCGGCCGTGCCGGCGAGCGCCGCGGCCACGACCCCGGCCAGAACGCACGGCGGGGACCGGAAACGGGCGCACATCGGTTCAGGCACGCGCCGGACGCTGCGCCGATTTCGGGCGGAACGCGGGGCACACCGCGGCGTCGGTCTCGAGGTAGGGTCCGCCGATCAGGTCGATGCAGTAGGGCACGGCCGCGAAGATGCCGTGCACGCCGCGACCCTTCAGGCCCTCGAGCGTCTCGGCGATCGACTTGGGCTGGCCCGGCAGGTTGATGATCAGTGCCGCGCCGCGGATCACCGCCACCTGCCGCGACAGGATCGCCGTGGGCACGAAGTTCAGGCTGATCTGGCGCATCTGCTCGCCGAAGCCGGGCATGACCTTGGTGGCCACGGCCAGCGTGGCTTCGGGCGTCACGTCGCGCGGCGCCGGACCGGTGCCGCCGGTGGTCAGCACGAGGTCGCAATGTGCGGCGTCGACCAGGTCGCGCAGCGTCTCGGCGATGCGCTCCTGCTCGTCCGGGATCAGGCGCGTCTCGAAGTGGATCGGGTTGCGCAGCGCGCGCTCCAGCCAGTCCCGCAGCGCCGGAATGCCCTTGTCTTCATAGGCGCCACTGGAGGCGCGGTCGCTCACCGAGACCAGCCCGATGCGCACCGGATCGAAGGTCGTGGACTCAGTCATGGGCGATGGCCTGCTGCTTGATGAACTGGAACAACTCGCGGTAGGCGCGACCGCTGCGCTGCTCGGGTTCGAGGGCGGCGTCCTTGCGGGCATTGCGCACCAGCGTGCGCAGCTGCTGCAGGTCGCCGTCGGGGTGCTGCTGGACCCAGCGCGTCAGCGCCGCGTCGTCGGCGATCAGCTCGGCACGCCAGCGCTCGGACTCGTGCAGCGCGAGGGCATCCTTCGCGCGGCCGAGCTGCATCTCGGTGACGGCCTGGCGGATCGGCTCGACGTCGGTCTGCCGCATCAGCTTGCCGATGAACTGCATCTGCCGGCGCCGCCCTTCGTGCGAGCGCGTGCGGCGGTACTCGCTGACCGCGTCGCGCAGCGTGTCGGACAGCGGCAGCGCCTCGGTGCGCGACTCCGGCAGCGCCACCAGCGCCTCGCCCAGGTCCTGGAGGTCGTGCGACGCCTTCTTGCGCTGCGTCTTGCTCGGGCGCTCGGGCGGCGGGGCGTCGTCGGTAGCGGGCAGGGGGGGCATCGTCGGTGCGCGGGTCACCCGGGCGTTGGAGGCTGGGTATGATAGCTGCGCACCCGTGGGTTCCGGTGCGTGCCCCGTCCCGATCACCCCTGCGCTGCGGTCGCCCCATGCCCCGAATCCCCACTGAAACCTCCACCCCGCCGCAGGGCTTCGCGTTCGTGCGGCAGCAGTTCGAGCAGCTCGTCGACGATGCACTGGCGTACGCCCGGTCCATCGGCGCCACCGACGCCGGCGTCGAGGTCTCCGAAGGCGTGGGCCTGTCGGTGTCGGTGCGCAAGGGCGAGGTCGAGAACGTCGAGCGCAACCGCGACAAGTCGATGGGCGTCACCGTCTACCTCGGCCAGCGGCGCGGCAATGCGAGCACCTCCGACTTCTCGCGCGCCGCGCTCGAGCAGACGGTGCGTGCCGCGCACGACATCGCCCGTTTCACCGCCGAAGACCCGGCCGCCGGGCTGCCCGACGAGCAGGACCTGGCGCTCGGTGCGGCCGCGCAGCTCGACCTCGACCTGTTCCACCCCTGGGCCATCGACGCCACCCAGGCGATGCAGATCGCGCTGCGCTGCGAGGCGGCGGCGCTCGAGGTCGACCCGCGCATCACCAATTCCGAAGGCGCCGGCGTGTCGGCGCAGCAGTCGCACTTCTACGCGGGCAACACGCGCGGCTTCCGCGGGGGCTATGCAAGCTCGCGCCATTCGATCTCGGTGGCGCCGATCGCGTCGACGCCCGGTCGGCGCGGCGGCGACATGCAGCGCGACGCCTGGTACAGCTCGATGCGTGCGCCGTCCGAACTGGCCACGCCGGAAGCGGTGGGCCGCTACGCCGCGGAGCGTGCGCTGTCGCGCCTGAAGGGGCGCAAGATCGCGACGACCGAGGTGCCGGTGCTGTTCGAGTCGACCGTGGCCTCCGGCTTGCTGGGCGCCTACGTGCAGGCCACCAGCGGCGGCGCGATCTACCGCAAGTCGACCTTCCTGCAGGACAGCCTGGGCCAGCCGGTGCTCGCCGGCCACATCGACGTCCGCGAGGACCCGCACGTTCCGCGCGGCAAGGGCAGCGCGCCCTTCGACGACGAGGGCGTGGTCACCCGGGCGCGCGACGTCGTCGCCGGCGGCGTGGTGCAGGGCTACTTCCTGTCGACCTACTCGGCGCGCAAGCTGGGCCTGCGCACCACCGGCCATGCCGGCGGCTCGCAGAACCTGACGCTGACGAGCCGGCTCACGGCACACGGCGACGATCTCGAGGCCATGCTGCGCAAGCTGCACCGCGGCCTGTTCGTCATCGAGCTGATGGGCCAGGGCGTCAACTACGTCACCGGCGACTACTCGCGCGGCGCGGCGGGCTTCTGGGTCGAGAACGGTCGCATCGCCCACCCGGTGCACGAGGTCACGATCGCCGGCAACCTGCGCACGATGTTCAAGGGCATCGTCGCCGTCGGCGCCGACGCCTACGCTTCAGGCTCGCGCACGATCGGTTCGGTGCTCGTCGATCGCATGAAGGTCGCGGGGTCCTGATCGGCCGAGGGTTGTCCCGGCACTCAGATTCGGGGGGGCCGGATGCGGGCTTTTCGGCGTTACGGTGCAGCCGGGTAAATACCGGCGGTTCGCGTTTTCCCCACTTCTAGAATCCGCGCGTTCGCGTCTTTGCCCACTTCCCTTCCTGATACAGAGGAGTCCTCCATGGAACGTCGTTCGTTCATCCGTCACACCGGCCTGGCCGGCGTGATCGCCGCCGGGGCTGCGCCGGCCATCGTGCACGCGCAGGCTGCCCTGCGCTGGCGCCTGACCTCGAGCTTTCCGAAGTCGCTGGACACGATCTTCGGCGCGGCGGAGGTATTCGCGCGCAAGGTCAAGGACATGACCGGAGGCAAGTTCGAGATCTCCGTCCATGCCGCGGGCGAACTGATGCCGTCTCCGGCACTGGTCGACGGCGTGCAGGACGGCACGGTCGAGATGGGGCACACCGCGCCCTACTACTACTTCGGCAAGGACGACACCTTTGCGCTGGGATGCGCCATCCCCTTCGGCCTGAACAGCCGCCAGATGACGGCCTGGGCCTACGAAGGCAACGGGCTCAAGCTGATGCGCGAGTTCTACGCCAAGTACAACATCGTCAACTTCCCGATGGGCAACACCGGCGCCCAGATGGGCGGCTGGTACCGCAAGGAGATCAAGACCGTCGCCGACCTGAAGGGCCTGAAGTTCCGGGTCGGGGGCTTCGCCGGCAAGGTCTGCGAGCGCATGGGCATGGTCGCGCAGAACATCCCCGGGGGCGAGATCTACCAGGCGCTCGAAAAGGGCACGATCGACGCGGCCGAATGGGTCGGCCCCTACGACGACCAGAAGCTCGGCTTCTTCAAGGTCGCGCCGTTCTACTGCTATCCGGGCTGGTGGGAAGGCGGGCCGCAGCTCGACCTGTTCGTCAACACCAAGGCCTACGAGAGCCTGACGCCCGAGTACAAGGCGATCATCGAGTCGGCCGCTGCGTACGCGCACACCGACATGCAGGCCAAGTACGACGCCAAGAATCCGGCGGCACTGCTGCAACTCGTGCAGGCCAAGGCCAAGCTCGTGGCCTTCCCGAAGCCGGTCCTCGACCTCGCGTTCAAGGAGTCGATGGCGCTGTACAGCGAAATCAGCGACAAGAACCCGGCCTTCAAGAAGGTCTACGAGGACTACGCGAAGTTCCGCAAGGACAGCAACCTGTGGTTCCGTTTCACCGAGGCGCGCTTCGACAGCTACATGCAGTCGGTCAAGCTCTGAGTCTCAGGGCGCTGCGCCATCCGCGGCAAAAGCGTCCCTGGAACGACAAGGCCCCGCACCGCGGGGCCTTGTCGCTTCTGGAGGTGGCCGCGCGCGCCGCGGCCCCGGGGCTACTTCTTGGCGTCGCCCTTCATCGCGTCCTCGAGGGCCTTCATCGGGTCTTCCTCGGCATCGGAGGCCGCGCCCTCCGGCGTGGTGGGCAGCGCGTCCGTGCCTTCGGCCTGCGACGCGGCGGGGTCCTGCGGCTGCGCGGCGTCGTCGATCTGCTGCTCGAGCTGCTGGGTCGCCTTGTCGGCATCGAAGGCTTCCTTGGTCGCCATGCCGCCGGTCACCAGCCCGGGGAACGCGATGATCAGGCCGACCATCACGATCTGGATCAGCACGAACGGAACCGCGCCCCAATAGATCTGCTCCGTCGTGACCTTGGCGATGGGCCGTCGCGTGACCCGGTCGGTGTAGTCCTCGTTCGGTGCCACGCTGCGCAGGTAGAACAGCGCGAAGCCGAAGGGCGGGTGCATGAAGGAGGTCTGCATGTTCACGGCCAGCAGCACGCCGAACCACACCAGGTCGATGCCCAGCTTCTCGGCCACCGGGCCGATGAGCGGCACGACGATGAACGACAGCTCGAAGAAGTCCAGGAAGAACGCCAGCACGAAGATCAGCACGTTGACCACGATCAGGAAGCCGAGCTGCCCGCCCGGCAGGCTGGTCAGCAGGTGCTCGACCCAGCGGGGACCGTCGACGCCCTGGAACGACAGGCTGAAGACCGTGGACCCGATGAGGATGAACACGACGAAGCACGACAGCTTCATCGTCGAGTCCATCGCCTGCTTCAGCAGCTTCGGGTCGAGACGACGGCGCACGATGGCCATTGCGAGCGCGCCCAAGGCGCCCATCGCACCCCCTTCGGTCGGCGTGGCGATGCCGAGGAAGATCGTGCCCAGCACCAGGAAGATCAGCGCCAGCGGCGGGATCAGCACGAAGGTGACGCGCTCGGCCATCCTCGACAGCAGCTTCAGGCCAAGCAGTCGGTTGAGCACCGACAACGCAAAGGCGATGCCGACGCCGACGCACATGGACACGACGATCAACTCGTCGGTCGGCGTCGTCGCGGGGCGGCTCTTGGCGAACGCGATCGCCGCGCCGGTCGAGACCAGCACCAGCAGGCCCAGCGAACGCAGGCCGGCGCCGCCGTCGGGTTCGCGGAAGGTGCGGGCCTCGGCCGGAAGGGCCGGCGCCCAGGTGGGCCGCAGCAGGGTCACCGCGAGGATGAAGCCGGCATACATCGCGGTGAGCACGAAGCCCGGGATGAAGGCGCCCTTGTAGAGGTCGCCGACGCTGCGCCCGAGCTGGTCGGCCATGATGATCAGCACCAGCGACGGCGGAATGATCTGCGCCAGCGTGCCCGAGGCCGCGATCACGCCCGAGGCGATGCGCCGGTCGTACCCGTAGCGCAGCATGATCGGCAGCGAGATCAGACCCATCGAGATCACCGAAGCCGCGACCACGCCGGTGGTGGCCGCGAGCATCGCGCCGACGAAGATCACCGCGTAGGCCAGGCCGCCGCGGATCGGACCGAAGACCTGGCCGATGGTGTCCAGCAGGTCCTCGGCCATGCCCGAGCGCTCGAGGATCAGGCCCATGAAGGTGAAGAACGGGATCGCCAGCAGCGTGTCGTTCTGCATGATCCCGAAGATGCGCAAGGGCAGGGCCTGCAGCAGCGACGCCGGCAACAGCCCCATCTCGATGCCGACCACGCCGAACAGCAGGCCGCACGCGGCGAGCGAGAACGCCACCGAGAATCCCATGAGCAGAAAGACCATGAGGCCCACGAACATGATCGGGGCCATGTTCTCGCCGACGAAAGCCATCACTTGCGTGCTCCTTCGGCTGCGGCGCGGATCGCCTCGGCCAGTTCTTCCTCGGCGGTCTTCGAGACGGCCCGCTTCGTGGGATCGTCGATCAGGCCCTGCAGATAGGCCACGCGCTTGATGAGTTCCGACAGGCCCTGCATGCCGAGCAGCGCAAAGCCGATCGGCACCAGTGCGAACACCGGCCACCGGATCAGGCCTCCGGCGTTCGAGGACATCTCGCCGCTGACATAGGCCTTGACCACGAGCGGCATGACCAGGTCGATCACGACGAACACGAAGGGCATCAGGAACACCAGGATCCCGAAGATCTCGACCTTGATCTGCGTGCGCTTGCTGAACTTGCCGAGCAGCACGTCGATCTTGACGTGCTCCTGGCGCAGCATCGTGTAGCCCGCGCTGAGCAGGAAGACCGCCGCGAACAGGTACCACTGGATCTCGAGGAAGGCGTTCGAGCTGGTGTCGAAGGCCTTGCGTACGATGGCGTTCGTGGCGCTCACCAGCACGGCAGCGAGCACGAGCCAGGAGACCCAGCGCCCGACGAACTCGCTCAAGCGATCGATCAGTTTCGACAGTCGAAGTAGTGCTGACACGGGCGCTCCCGGAGGTGGGTTCTAATGGCAGGGGCCGCCCCGGCCCCATACCGGGCCGCCGCGACGGGCCGCGACGATTCTATGGATGTGCGCCGGGAGCCCGGCGCGGTCTAACCCTAAGCGGTCACGACTGCGTGGCGGCGACGTAGAGTCGCGTCGATCGTGCGCCGCTGCGGCAGAAGGCCAGGATCGGCCGCGGCAGCTCGACCAGCAGCGCGGCGAAGGCCGCGATCTCCTCGGGCGACTGGTAACCCCCGGCCACCGGCAGAAAGCGGTACTCCAGTCCGGCAGCGCGCGCGGCGGCCTCGATGGACGCGTTCGTGGGCTGGTCGGGGCCGTGTTCGAAGTCGGGCCGGTTGTTGATCACGCTGCGAAAGCCCAGCCGCGCCGCCTCGGCCATGGCCTCAGGGGTCAGCTGGGGCGCGACGCAGACGTCGGGCGCGACGGGGCGCAGGGGCAGGGCGTCGTTCATGCGCGCAGCCTACTTCGACAGCGCCTGCTTCACCGCGGCGGACACCAGGGCCATGTCGGCCTTGCCCGCCAGCCGGGCCTTGGCCGCGCCCATGACCTTGCCCATCTCGCCGGGGCCGGCGGCACCGGTTTCGGCCACGATCGCGGCCACTTCGGCGGCGATCTCCTGGGCGCCCAGCCGCTGCGGCAGGTAGGCCTCGAGCACGGCGAGTTCGGCGCTTTCCTTGTCGACCAGGTCGGTGCGCCCGGCGGTCGAGAACTGGGCGATCGAGTCCTTGCGCTGCTTGATCAGCTTGTCGACCACGACCACGACGGCCGCGTCGTCGAGCACGATGCGCTCGTCGACCTCGCGCTGCTTCAGCGCGGCGAGCAGGCCGCGGATGGTCAGCAGGCGGGGCGCGTCCTTCGCGCGCATCGCGACCTTCATGTCTTCGGTGATGCGGTCTTTCAGGGGGCTCATGCGCACCTCGGTGTCGGCAGGGCAGAAACGACGAAGCCCGCATCGCGCGGGCTCGTCAGACACGCCCGATCGGGCCGGGCGCCTTGGAGGGATCAGTACAGCTTCTTCGGCAGCTGCATGCTGCGCACGCGCTTGAAGTGGCGCTTCACGGCGGCCGCCTTCTTGCGCTTGCGCTCGGCGGTGGGCTTCTCGTAGAACTCGCGAGCTCTCAGTTCGGTCAACAG
>Ga0116177_10001856_pt1 | contig 15743 bp, 10 predicted proteins | sample AD_STIC10_MetaG_FD_89750 | JGI IMG/M metagenome (GOLD analysis project Ga0116177, IMG submission 89750) | Active sludge microbial communities of municipal wastewater-treating anaerobic digesters from USA - AD_STIC10_MetaG | ecosystem: Engineered > Bioreactor > Anaerobic > Digestate | place: USA... | reverse complement strand
GTTGCGAGCGAGTGGAACACAGAAGTGCTCAATCAGGCCTTTGATGGTGTTATCGGTAGACGTCGGCTGGTTGTACACGGGGTTGGCTACGCTGCCGTCCGAGAGCCGTTGGACGAAGGCGAAGTGTGTCGCCAATTCGATTCTGTAAAAGCGGGAGCAGGCTCCGGGGTCAATCTTGTCCCAGCCAGCAAACATCGCGATCCGCTCGGTAACCGAGATGTCTTCGACAGCAATTCTCGCCAGGTGAAGTGCGGTGGTGCCGGTGTTGCAGAAGCGCAGGTCCTGGGCTGCCCAAGCTGCGCCCGAAAAGCTGAGTGGAAGGGCGACGGAAACAACCAGCAGTCTGGCGATCTGCAGATTGCGTCCTAGCCAGAGGCCAAGGCCTGAAATCGCACTTTTCAAGATCGTCCCCAATGAACTTGCCCCCCCGTTGGGCCGTAGCCCTCTCTGTAAGAAGATGGAGGCACGAGAGAGCAGAATGAACAAGCGCACTACGCGCGTCACGTGTGCGAACGCCCGAAAGAAGCTCGTTTGAACATCGTCGGTTCAGCAGTTTCGGCGACGCGCTTGCGCCACGCAAAGCCTGAGTGATTGTTAGCGACGCACTTAGGCGAAGCTGCGTCAGCTGCGATCGAGCCTGACTATCTGTGAGCTCCGGTAGTTGTTGCCTCAGGGTTTGCGCGCCGGGCACGCCGCTGCGATGCTGATATTCATCGTCGCGAATGCGTCGCGGGTCGATTGTGGCGGCAGGGGCGCGCCGCTGTACCAGTACCGCACCCTTGTCTTGTACCCCCGCTCTCCAACATAGGCGCACTCCAGCATGCGCACTTCGCGCGGGGTGTCTTCCTGTAGTTTCTCGCGCTGGGCGTTTGTCAGCGTGTCGCGGGAATCAAGAATGTAGGGATTGAAGGGAAAGTAAGCGATGCTAACCAGCTCACCTGGGGTCCGGCCGCGTTCGATATCGACACCAAACGTGCCAGGGAATTTCGGATCATAAGGGACGTATGGGACGACCCCGTCCGGCACGGAGGCGATTTCCATATAGACGCCTCCTCTGTCCTGCCGTGTGCGGGTGGGATAGAGGCCGTTGGCGATCACCTTGCGTTTGCCGTTCACGCGACCCTGTAGGTTCGTTAGGAGGGCGTCTCCAGCCTTGCAGCCGTTGAGCTTGAAAAATGTCTCCACGTCTTTCGATAGGCCAACCTGGTTGACGATCTTCCGCACAAGATAGGCCTGCAGAGACTCGGCTGTCTGGCCGGTACTGTTCGTGCCTGGCCAGCTCGCGATGATGTCCGCGATGATAGTGGTGGTGATGCCGGAGTAGGTGCTGAGGTATTTCGGATCCATGCGCACCGTGTAGGTCGGTACGATTTCGTAGAGGCTCGTGATCACATATGGTGTGATCGTCTGGCCCTTATAAAGCGACGTTTTGTGCGTGAAGCTGACGGCATTAGGCGGGAGGGACGCTTCGCACAAGGTCGAGTATTTGTCGATTGCCGACGGGAACAGCAGCTCGAGTCTGATCTTGGTATCCTCTGCCTTCGCATAGGATTCGAAATAGAGTTCGCTGAAGCGGTTGTCGGCGATGATGGAAACGAGGGTTGGGTCGCTCATGCCGGTGTATTTCAGCGCTGGATTGCGCGGCTCGGCGTTCGTTATGCCTAGCGTAACATTGAGCTGCGCCCGCGGTTCGGCAAGTTTGCATGTCGCGCGGGGTAGGTCGCGCACCATGAACAGGGTATTCTGCAGAGCTCCACGCGAGATGACTACACCGAACTGGCCCTTCATCACGTCGGGGATGGCGTGGGAGCAGGTGTCGATCTGGAAGAGCGACGTAGCGGCACGGCCATAGCCGCCAGCGATGACGCGGTTCGGTTCAGCCCACGCCGTGACCTTCGAGGAAAACAATCCGAAGATCATGTCGCCGGCGCGCACGCCTGCCGCATCGAAAAGGCCGCCCGGTGTTACGGAGCTCACGAACACCACGGTCGTATTCGGCGGGTCCAGGTCGACATTGGCGAGCGGGTCGAGGCCGATGCTGTACTTGTAGAACCCGGGTGGTTTGGAACGATCGACGCCGCCCATGCGAGCTGTCTCGCCTTCGGCAAATTTGACGCCCCAGAGCTTTTCCTGCTCGGCTACGGTTGGTGGATAGGCGCGGGCAGGCGCTTCCACGACGGCGGCCGTGCCGACGATCGGGTAGGCCACCTGCGTCCGCAAGACGTTCGCCGGTAGCGTCCTCCCATCGAGGTCGCGTGGAGTATAAGGCATCCAAGTCGGTGGGTAGCCGCTACCAGAGCTGGGTTGTGTTGTGGGATTGGTCCGGGTGACCTGGGCGATGGCTTCGCTACCGGTACCGGCCGCGAGAAGACCAGCGACAATTGCGGCCAACATCAGGTTCAAGAAGCTGCGGTTTCCGGAATGCGGCAAGTGTAGCCCCCCGTCATGAACCCAAGAAATTCCAGCCCGCGACCGTAAATTGCTAGGGGTAATCCGTAGCCGTATCAATCCCTGCGCGCTGCGATGCGTGGCTCTGGATCAAACACGATCTTGGCAACAACTGACCTGCCCCAAATGTTTTCGGGCCGAGCACAGCGCGTCAACGACTGCTTCCGGCGAGATCGAGCCACTATGAAGTCGGCGGGCAGAGTGCACGATCTGGCCCGTTTCGGCCACTCGCGGCTACTCGTAGAGAAGACGGCGTCATCATGACGGCGGGAGACTATGCGTCGCCTGCGGCTGCCTGAATGGCCTTGTCCAGATTAGCTGCCATCCTCTTCCCGTCGTCGGTCGCTTCAAATTCGCTGATGGTGAAACGAAGCGGCTGCCCGCCTGTACCAAGTCGCTCAACTTGCCAAGTGTCTACAGTGGGGTCGAAGCACAACGTCCAAACTCCGGCTTGTTCGCGTTGAAACTCATATCGCCTCGCCCCGCTGGGGCGGCTGACAACGTTGCGTATGCAGTTGAAAAGAGATCGGATCCCTCTGAAGGTCACGTCAGTCACCCGTCGGCAACCCGCAGCGGGAAGCCTGCCTGTACCCTCGTTCGACAGGGACGAAACAAATGTCATTCGCTTCCTTGTGTACGCGGCGTAGTTCGGTCTCCAGATAGTCCAGTGCATCGACGTCAAGAACATCAAGGTCGGTCAGCAGGTCGGTGACGACGACCAGGGTATGGGACCAAGAAAGGGTCTTGCCTGAAGGAACGCGATGAGCGACCCGCTCAAACCACACCGCCTTGACATGTCTCATCATTGCCGTTGTCCCCACTGCGATAGTCATCTGGAACATGATTGGTGGTCTAGTCGGTACGCTGGACGACCCCGGCGGAACGGAACAGCGGTTCTGGTAGGCGGATTTCCCTTTGCGCCCTGTCGTTCAGCCCATACCGGAGGCGGTCACCATCTCGGTGAGGATTCCAGCTCTCCTGCGGGACGATTCAGTTCACGATCGCCTGAGCGTGGTCCAGGCATTTTGCAAGCTCCTTCACGCATTTGCGCGATGCGGCTTCGTCGGACTTGTCCGCCGCTGCTTGAAGGTCTGCACAGATGTCTGTGATCCCCTGAAATCCGTAGGCTCCGCCGGAGCCTCGCATGTTGTGACCCAGCCTCGACACTGTTTCAAAGTCCACGCGATCAAGCGCTTCGAGTATCGTCACTACACTCAAGCGGCAGTTCTGCAGGTAGGCGGGGACCATCCCGGCGAGCTTCAGACTAAGCGTCGACGTGATCGATTTCTGCCATATGTTTTCGGTTCTTGTCGGCAAAGACCCGATCGTGAATTGCTCCTTGATTGCTCGTAACAAGACGTCCTGCTTGATCGGCTTGGTCAGAAATGCCGTGCATCCCGCAGCCATGCAGGTTTCACGGTCTCCCTTCAGCGCTGAAGCGGTCAACGCGATGATCGGCGTCGACGTCCGTTCATTCGCCCGCTCCCAAGCGCGAATTGCCCGGGTTGCGGTCAACCCATCCATTACGGGCATCTGGCGGTCCATCAGCACAAGATCGTAGTTTCCGGCGATGAACATCTCGCAGGCGATTGCTCCGTTCTCGGCGACGTCGATCAGGTAAGGCGTGTCATCAAGATAGGCGAGCGCGAGTGTACAGTTGTCGGGTGAATCTTCGACCAGGAGAATGCGCAGCGCCTGCAGGGGCTTCTCGGGATCTTCGCCAACGAGAACTGCCGCTCGCCGGTCCGCTCCGAGCCAGATCTCGAACGGAACTGAGAAAGCGAACACACTTCCCTGCGAGACCTCGCTCTCGACGCCGATGCTGCCGCCCATAAGTTCCACCAGCCGCTTCGAAATCGTGAGTCCGAGACCAGAACCTCCAAACCTGCGTGTGGTTGACGAGTCGGCCTGAGTGAATCGCTCAAAAATCCGGGCAAGCTTCGCTCGGGGGATGCCTATGCCTGAGTCCGAAACAGCGAACCGCAGCGCCGTTGGTACGGTCGCGTCCGCATCGGCCGAAACGCGCAGAGATACCGTGCCAACTTCGGTGAACTTGATGGCGTTGCCGAGCAAGTTGAGCAGCACTTGTCGCAACCGCGTCGGGTCGCCGACCAGGTCGGTAGGTACGTTCGGCGCGATTTCACAGGACAGTATCAGACCTTTCTCGCGGGCCCGAGCAGCCACCATCTCCGTGACGATTTCGACGTGCTCGATCAAGGAGAAGCCAGTGCGCTCCAGCTCAAGCTGTGAGGCTTCGACCTTCGACAGATCGAGAATGTCGTTGATGAGATTGAGCAGATTATCGCCGGCGCGCCGAAAGATCTGCACGTACTTGTCTTGTTCGGCGGACAGTTCGGTCTTGGCCAGCAGATCGGCGATGCCCATGATCGAATTCATGGGCGTCCGGATTTCATGGCTCATGCTCGCCAGGAAGTCTGACTTGGTCCGGCTCGCGCTCTCGGCTGCCGCCTTGGCCTGCTTCAGCTCGATTTCGACCTTCTTGCGTTCGGTCACGTCGCGCGCGGCGGCGAAGACGCCCTGCAAGGTACGGTCGCGGTCATAGAACGTGGTCGCGTTGTAGGAGACCACAGTCTGCTTTCCATCGCGTGCGCGGGCTGTCAGCTCGAAGTCCGCGATCTTCTTTTCGCTGAGCACGAGCTTGATCGCCGCTTCGGCGCGCTCCGGGTCGGTGAAGAACTTCTTGAACGGCGCGCCGATCAACTCGTCACGCGTGCAGTCAGTTAGTGCTTCCATCTGCTTGTTGACGTCGGTGATAATTCCGGACGGATCGGTCGTCATGAGTGCGTCGATGTTGGATTCGATCAGCGAGCGCGTGTAAAACTGCTGGTCGCGTAGACGCTGGTCCAGCTTCTTCTGTTCTTCTTCAACCACCTTTCGAGCGGTGTTGTCGGTGCCGATCAGGAGATAGCCGATGATGGTTCCCTGGGCGTCGCGCAGTGCGGTGACGGACACCACGGCAGGGAGCCTGCTGCCATCCTTGCGAATGTAGGTCAGCTCGTAGATGTCCTCTATGCCGCGCGAAGCCTTGAACACGAGCGCCTCAAATCCTGGTGTGATCGAGGTCGCCAGTTCGACGCTCAGCGACTTGGCGCGGGCAATCAGTTCCTGCGGATCGGAAATGTCGGCAGGGGTGATCTTGTTCATCACCTCGGCGGCGCTATAGCCGAGCATACGCTCGGCGCCGACGTTGAATATCTGGATAACGCCATTGGCGTCGGTTGCGATGCTGGAGAAGTTGGCGCTGTTGAAGATCGCGTTCTGCAGGGCTCCGGCCTTCAGCAAGGCTTCCTCCGCCAGCTTCCGCGCAGTATTGTCTGTGCCGATCAGCAGATAGCCGATGATCGCATCCTGTTCGTCGCGCAGTGCGGTGACGGAGACCACCGCGGGGAACCGGCTGCCATCTTTGCGGATGTAGGTCAGCTCGTAGATGTCCTCGATGCCGCGCGACGCTTTGAACACAAGCGCCTCGAAGCCCGGTGTGATGGGTGTTGCAAGTTCGACGCTGAGCGCGTTGGCGCGGGCAATCAGCTCCTGCGGATCAGAGATGTCAGCCGGCGTGATCTTGTTCATGACATCGGTCGCCGCATAGCCAAGCATGCGCTCGGCGCCGACGTTGAAGATCTGAATGACTCCCTTTGCATCGGTTGCGATACTGGAGAAGTTGGCGCTGTTAAAAATCGCGCTCTGAAGCGCACCTGCTTTCAGCAACGCTTCCTCCGCCAGCTTTCGAACCGTGGTGTCGGCGCCGCCGGAAGCGCCAATCCGGGCGCTCGTGTGGTCGCTGTCGTTGCTCATGGCTTTGTTCCGAGAACTCGTTCTCGTCCGCTATTGGACGACAGACATAGGCGTCAGGTTCCGAGCAAGGCGTCGATGCCAATGCGGAGTTGATCGGGCGTATAGGGTTTTCCCAGAAAATGCGCGCGGGAAACAAAAAGAGAGCGCAGCTCGTCCGTCGCCTGGTTACCGCTGGTGTAAAGTACGCGCAGATCCGGATGCAGGATGATGGCCTCACGAGCCAAATCGCAGCCGCCGAGCCGTGCGCCATTCAGATTGATGTCGGTGAACAAGGCATCGATGCTTTCGCCGGAACGCACGATTGCCAAGGCTGATTGCATGTCATCGGCGACCAGCGTGCGGTGCAACCACTCGTCGATGCAAATCGCGGCAAGCTCACGCGTAAACGGCTCGTCTTCAACAATCAGGATCACTGACAATCTCAGGTTCTCCGCGATTTGCCGTTCGCTGGCCAAAGTGGCGGCTAGCTTAGCTGCGGCTGATTTGTTTGGATCCGACCAGATCAGAACCTGCAACACTACGTCTGTTCTTCGGAGCGCGCCACGCTTCTTCGACGAATTCGGAACAGTTCCTTTGCTTGGGCTCCAGCACCGCGCGTGTGCGCTACCGTACCAAATCCGCGCGACGCACTCGCTACGCGCAAGTCTCGCTTGGAGTGCCCTAGACGTTGCGATCTCGCGCCGTCGCTTACCCTCGCGGCCGCGGGCCTCGGTGCCGTTGATAGATTCAGTGTCGCAGTTGAGATGATCTCCCGTCGCTTCTTTACCCGGACTCACGCCTTCGACTAATCGGAAATCATTGCTGGATCGCGACGCCTTGGTCAAACTATGTACCAACGGTTCTACCAACAAAACGCTGATGATAGCTTCGCGTGCAACGTCCTTACCTAGGTTCGAGTATTCGAATTCAGCGAGACTTTGGCAGACTGCTCGTTGTCCACGTCGGGGCTGGGTACTCGTATCCAAATCCCTCGTAGATCAACATTGTTGAGATCATCCGATCCGAAGTGCTAGGTGCCTTCGTCGCCCCGTCCGCTGGTTCGCTTGGTTTTGGGGCGTGCGCGCTCGAGCTTCGCCAGCCTGATCACCTCTGGGTCGCCGCTTCGGCTAATCAATTGTTCAGTCAAAGCGCCGCTACCAAAATGCTCGATGAGGCTGCGTATGACTTTCTGATCGCCCGCCAACGCGCGCGTTCTGATGCGCAGCAACATTACGTCGAGGGCGGGAGCCATTTCTGTCTTGGCCCCAATCTTTATTGGAAACGGTGACATCAGCACCTCTTGGAGTATGTCGCGCGGCGGAAGTCCTCGTGGATTGCCCGTCTGGCCTGGTTTCCACCGCGAATGGATGGGAGGCCTTCGATAGCCAACCTTGGCGGGCGACTCGTTGGCATCGGACTGCGGTGTGGGCGTGACTTTGGGTTTTGGGCGTCGGCCACGTGGGTTGCCAGATTGGCCCGCTTTCCAGCGTGTTTCCGTTGGTGGGCGTGCGTACCCGATTTCGCCTTTCTGGGTAGGAGATTCCGGCGGTGGCTGCTGTCTCTTCTTCATAGCCGAGCCATGGCTCTGGCAGCGCCCGCTGGGCCAGCGAAAATTCGCTGCTACGCGATTCTAGATTCCCTGCGTGGCGGTCGAAAATTCCCTGCGCCTTTTGGTGCCAAGTTGGGGCAAAACTGGAAAAACTCGCGAAGTTGTCGGTGCTTGCGTGTGGGCTCACCACAGAAATGGGCGAGAAAGCAGGGAAAATTCCCTGCAACCAGGGAATCTGGCCTGAGCTTGCCGTCCATTGTGGTGCCCACACAGCCAGGGAGAAATAGTCTCCGGCCATCTGGCCGTTGAGGCACGGAATTAGGCCCAGCTAGCTGTTCGGGACTTAGCGACAGAGATTCCTCCCACACACTCGATTGCCGCTCGCTTCGCGCGCGACTTCGGCCCGTTTGCGCGGGCGAGTCTCCGGAGCCTCGCGGAATGTGGAACGTAGGGGTCAGCGCTGAAATGCGAGAGACGCCTTTCGCGTGATGGTCGCTGGCGACACGGCGCGGGATGGATGCGCCTAGGGCTGTTTGGCGGCTTCACTCTGCTCTAGGCGAGCACCAGACAGCATGTGGGTGAGAGAGTAGTTACCTTCATGGCAAGCGTACTCGTACATCTTCTCGTTCGTGCGGGTCATCGCGTATTCCGCCGTCCACGGTGATGTGTAGTAGGCCGGATCATCGATCGTGTAGCGGTAGACAAGCTCGTCCGGGCCGACGAGCTCGAAGCGTTCGGTGATTTTCGCTGTGGAGCTCATCACCGTGACGATGCCGCGTGTGGAAAAGTTTGGGTCGATATTCTTGGTTTCAACGACAAGCACATCGCCTTCCCAGACGGCGACGGAGTCGCCGGTCGGCGAAGTTACCGCGGCGGGGCGGTGCGAAACATTGACCTGGATGATCCTGAGATCATCGTAGGCTTCCGTGTGGACAACGACATGTGCGGGTGTCTGCACAATGCGGCGGATCATGTTGGCGCTGCGGATCTGGAGCGGCGCCCAGCCGACACCACCAATGCAACGCTCGGTCGTCATGCGTTGCTCGGGGCCATCGAGGCCCGCGATGTATCTGCCGATTGCGCTCCGTCCTGCTGGCGTGAAAGGCAGCTTGCCATTGGGCGGATCGATGACCAGCGAGCTGCGGTATTCGCCGCGGACAATGGCGAGTGATTTGGCGTCCGGGTCCGACAGCTCCGGATCGAGCGGGTTGTTCTGGTCGGCCCGCTCCCGGATGTCCGACGTCAGCTTGTCGGCCTGGGCCTTGTCCAGAACCAGCGCCGTGACGCCGGCGGGGCGTTCAACTGGTGTGAGCCAGCGGCTCGACCAGTAACCTTGCAGATCAGGTCGACCATCGCTGGTTCGTGGAATGCTGGGCGTGACGGCTTGCTGCGCCTGTGCGGTTGGAAAGGCCAGAGCAGCGAGAAGAGCCGCAGCAATCGTGGCGATGGCGCGCGTCCTTAGAGAATGGGTCGGCATCATACTGGATGATTGGAGCACTGGGACTCTGCTTATCGGATTGCTTCATTGGGCAAGGCTTGCGCCGCAATGCCTGATAGTTTGAAGCGGCGCACCCCAAGGAAAGAAACAACTTCGTGATCGGTCTAGCAATGACACGAATTTCCTGCAAACGGCGCCGCTTTACGGTCGCCGTCATTCAGCACGCCGTTTGGTTCTTCCGCTTCATGCTCAGCTTGCGCGATGTAGCAGAGATGCTGGCACAGCGCGGTGTCGATGTTAGCTACGAGACGATCCGTGCTTGAACTGCGAAGTTCGGCCCAAAGATCGCAGCCAACCTTCGTTGTTGCAAACTGCCACCATCGCCGCGTTCGCATCGCCACGAGATGGTCCCGAAGATCGCCGGCGAGCGCGTTTGGATCTGGCGCGCCGTTGATGACGAAGGGGAGGTGATGGACATGATCGTGCAGAAGCGGCGGGATGCGGCGCCGCGCTTCAATTCTTGCGGGGCTGTTGAAGAATCAGAAGGTCGAGCCGGAAGTCATCGTCACTGACGGAGTGCGATCGTACGGTGCAGCGCTGCAGCGTCTTGGCGTCGGTGGTCCTCATCGGCGTGGACGATTGCATGACAACAGCCGTGCGGAGAACTCGCATCTGAACACTCGAAGAAGAGAGGGGAAGATGTGGGGGTTTAAGAGCCGGGCATCGGCGCAGCTTTTCCGTGAGACGCATGCTGCCGTCTGCAACACGCTCAAGATCCAGCGGCGCTGCGCTCGCGCTCAGAATCCCTCTGGAGCAGGGCGGTGGCGTGAATACCTCGGGCTTGACGATAGCCTTGCAGAAATCGCCCCGAGTTAATCTGACAGTTCTCAGGACGCTGGTCTTGCCGTCATCAGCCACTTCGTTCACAGATCGGGTCTGGAATTTTTCTGCCTGCGGGGACCAAATGTTGAAGATCGCAATTGGCGTAGCGATAGGTGTTATCGCCTCAGCTTTTCTAATCCTGGCGTTTCCAACGCAGACGGTGGACGCAATCCACAAGTACCTTCCGAAAACAGCAGCGGCGGCGGAGAGTTTCAATCCTAAAGCTCCGCCCTCGCCTACCGGGCAATAGGTCTCGGCATCATCGCCCTGACGTCCTCGTCACCGCTCTTTTGTTTGCTTTGGCGAGAGAGGCCGCGGAGAATTCCCGAGGCCAGCCTCACGGTGCGTGAGCATGCACCTTCGTGCGACATACATCTAGGCTAGCATTCTGCTGTCCGCCTATCACCGAACGCCCGTCATTGGCGAGCCGCGGTCATTATTGAACCGCCGAGCGACCGGCGCGAGATGGCCCAAGCTTGCCGGTCGCCCGCCAATAGGTAGCTGCTTCTCAATTTCTCGCCGGCGTGAGGTTCGGTATGAGACACGCTGTATGCGAAAGGAGTTGTTGAATGCACGCAATTCAGTCGTCTCTTCGACTGGGCTCCGAATTTGAGACCAATGGAACCGACCGATGGGCGTCGCGGTATCGTGTGTCAGACCTTGCAGTGCATTCTATCGGCGCCGTCGGCTGTGCGATCGCGGAGTTGATCGCAGCGCGAAGCGCCAAACAAGCCTCACCTTCTGTGGTCGTTGACCAACGCCTCGCGTCGCTCTGGTTTGCGCGATCGATTGACCCGGTCGACTGGAGCTTGCCGCCAGTTTGGGACGCGATTGCGGGCGACTATCGCACCAAGGATGGCTGGATCAAACTGCACACGAACCTGCCACATCACAGAGCAGCGGCCTGCAAAGCGCTGGGTGTCCGGCCTGAACGCGATGCAGTTACTGCAGCGGTTGCCCGTTGGACCGGGGACGATCTTGAAACGGCAATCGTGGAGGCGGGCGGTGTAGCCGCTGCAATGCGAAGTCGCGCAGAGTGGAAAGCGCACCCGCAGGGCATGGCGATCTGCAGCGAACCACTTGTTGCCTGGACGGATGAGCGTCGCATTCAACGAACGCGGCGGCCGGCTACCTCCGAAGCGCCGCTTGAAGGCATGCGTGTCCTGGACCTGACGCGCGTACTCGCTGGTCCCGTAGCAACGCGAACTCTGGCCGCGTTTGGCGCAACCGTGCTGAGGCTTGATCCTCCGGGTTGGGACGAGCCCAATGTTGTTCCCGATATTACACTCGGCAAGAAGTGTGCGACGCTTGATTTGCGCGACAGCGGATCACGACAAATCTTTGAGACGCTACTTAGCGAAGCGGATGTCCTGGTGCACGGATATCGGCCTGGCGCACTGGAAGGCCTGAACATCGGCAGAGAACGGCGTCGCAGCATCGCACCCAATGTGATCGAGGTTTGCCTCGACGCGTATGGCTGGTCTGGACCGTGGGCAGGGCGCCGGGGATTTGACAGTCTCGTCCAGATGAGCAGCGGAATCGCCGAGGCTGGTATGACATGGGCCGCCGCGACCAAGCCGACGCCATTGCCAGTGCAGGCGCTAGATCACGCGACGGGCTACCTCATGGCCGCCGCGGTGCTGCGGGCCCTACTGGCTTGCGAGCGCGATGAGCCTGTCGCGGATGCAAGATTGTCCTTGGCGAGGACCGCAGAGCTTCTGGCGGCGCATCCGCAGGAAGACACTGACACGAGGAGTCCGACTTTCGAAGACAAGGATTGGGTTGAGGATCTGGAACGAACCCCGTGGGGATACGCCCGACGGCTAAGGTCACCGTTGCAGGTCGGCGATATCGCAATGACCTGGCGATCGCCAGCGTGTGAGCTTGGGTCTGCGACGCCACAATGGACGACGAGGTAACTACGAAGTGTAGCGATCGCTGACCTGGTTACCGGCAACAGCTTTCACCGGCTGCCTTTGGCGAATAGCGGTCGGACACAGGGGCGAACTCGCCTGTGCATTTCCAAGTGCATTTCGGTCATTCGGCAAAGCCGCGTACGGCGGTTGCAATCTGGTCAAGCAGCACATCAGTCATGCGCGATCGGGCCGCTGCTGTTCCAATCCGAAAGCGCCGCTCAGGCCGGATCTCGTGTGAACTTCGGGAGTGGACGTCCTGCCAGATACCGGCATCAGCGGTGGAAGTTATCCCGACAGTCCTGACCTGCTTGCGGCGGCCAACGCTCGGACGAGCTCACGCTCCTCCGGCGCCAGAAGCGGATTCCAGACGTCGAAAATGAGAACAACGCGCAGCTCATCGCTGTCGTTTCTGGCTGTGTGTTCAATAGTGTCATCGAAGATCAGCAGCTCGCCTTCCTTCCATGTGCGGTGCTCAAACCCGACCCGATAGGTGCATTTTTCGGGCACGATGAGCGGCAGGTGGACAACAAGGCGAGCATTTGTTTCCCCCGTATGCGGCGGTATTTCGGTATGTGGAGCCAGCGCCGAGAACATCGCGTTAGGACAGAGGCCGGCGATCGAAGCCATATCGACGGATTCCAGCGCCTTGCGTGTGGTGGGGCAACGGCTGAGATGGGCTTCGTCCGGCTGCCCGTTTCGCCACAGACCGTAATGGCTCCAGCGAGCGGAGTTGTTGAGATCGCGCCATTGGTCCACCGGCTGTCCGGGCCGCAACGCGATATAGGGTTCAAAATCCTTCTTCTCTTCGGCCAGCGCCGCGCGCAGCTCTTCGCGGATAAGCGAGCTCTTGGCCTCCAGTTCTCTTGCCCAAGGAAAAAGTTCACGAGGGTAGAATGGGATCGCAGGGAGGCGCGGAACGTAGAGCTGGTTGGCGTGCTGGTGATATGGCTCCGTCATTCCCGCCATTATTGACGCGGCCTCGCGCCAGCGCTCTGCCTGGTCGCGAGCCAGCGACGGCAGGAGCGGAGATATGGCGTCTGTCAGGTGCGCATGAGTTACTCGCGCAAAGTCTTGAGACACGCTCCGCGCGTTTAGAAGCTGGCCGCGAAGAACCGCGGGCCACGCAGATTCTGGCCCAGCCACTTTGACGGCGTTTCGGAAAAACAGCGCCGCCGTAGCGTTGTGGCCGATCCGTTCGAGCCGCTGCGCTTTCGCAAGTAGCGCAGGAAGGAAGTACGGGTCGAGCGCAAGCGCATGTTCGAGGGCGGCACCTTCACCGTCAGTGTCGCCAGCTTCGCGGCGGGCCTTGGATAGAGTGAGCAGGATGAAGGGGTCTTGGGGTGAGAGTCTTTGCGCCTCTTCTATCAGGGTGCAGGCGTCGCGAAAGGCGCGGCGCTGCATGGCATGTATGCCGAGGCTGAATATAGCCTTGGCGTTGGTGGGGTCGCGGCGGCGCACCTCCTGCCACAGCTTCTCGCCAAGCGCCCACTGGCCGGTATTCACGGCAGCTTCGGCCTGTCCGATCAATGTTGATAAATCAACCATCCGTATCAGCTTACCCCAAAAAGTTGCGGCGGTCCTCGAGGGGAGAGGACCGCCGCTAAGTTACCTTCGGTTATGGCGACGGCTAGAACTTTGTCGTCACGCCGATCGAGATCACGCGACCCAGGACATCATAGGTCGAGGGATAGGTGTTGCCCGAGTTGTAGGTTGTCGAACCGGTCTCGGTCTCAACGAACGGAGCTTCTTCATCGGTCACGTTGGTGATGGAGAGGCGCAGCTTCGCCCAGTCGGTGATGTCCCACGAACCGGCGAGATCGATGTAGTTGTAGTCCGGGATCGAGGCCGAGACGCCAGTCGTGGTGGCGGCTTGCGTCGGGTCGACTTCCGAACCCGAGAGGTAACGCCACATGATCGAGGCGTCGAAGTCTCCGTAGGTCCACGTTGTGCGCTGCACGAAGTGGTCCTCGGGGGTCGGGCCGCCGGTCGAGCCGGAGACGGTCGAAGGCAGGCCGCATTGTTTGCCGTAACGGCCAACGCAGTCGACAGTCGCGCCGCCCGGCGCCGGAACGTAGCTTGAATCGAGCACGTGCGTGCCGTCCAGCGCCAGTTCCAGGCCACCCCAGTTTCCGAGATCGAAGTCGTAGCGGACGGAGTAGTCGATGCCTTCCGCGTGGACTTCGCCGATGTTCTCGACGACCTGGCTGATGCCGTAGATCAGGTCGCCTTCGATGTTGCCGACCGTGGTGTTACGCCTGATCAGCTGGCAGTCGACGTCGGAGGCCGTCATCGTCGGGTTACGAGCGATGTTGTAGCAGCCGTCGATGACGTCGAAGTTCGGACGGATCGAAATCGCGTTCGCCACCTGGATGTCGTAGTAGTCAAGCGTTGCGGCGAGGCCCGGGAAGTACTCCGGCTGCCACACGACGCCGAAGGTGACCGTGTCGGCTTCTTCCGGCGTCAGGTTCGGGTTGCCGCCGAAGAACGAGTTCACCTGTCCCGAGGTGGGCTGGGCCAGGGTTCCTGCGTTGATCGTGCCCGTGGGAACGCCGGTTGCGATGCAGAGTGCGCGCAGCGAGCCCGTAAGCGGGGTGCCCGGTGTTCCATTGGCGCACGGATCGACCAGCAAATCACCGGTGCCGGGGGTCACTGGGTTGTACAGCTCGCCGATATTCGCAGCACGCACTGCGCGCTGGAACATGCCGCGGAAGCGGACGCTGTCGGTCAGGGCCCAGTCAGCGCCGAACTTGTAGCTCTCGACCGATCCCGACGAAGAGTAGTCGGACGTGCGGTAGCCGAGCTCGACGTTGATGGCCTTGGCAAAGGCCATGTCTTCGACGACGGGGATGATCGCCTCGCCGAAGTATTCCATCACGTCGTAGCGACCCTTGGTGGGCAGCGTCTGGCCGAAGCCGGGCGAAACGCCCGACTGCGAGGCAGCGTCCGGACGGTAGTCGGACGACTCATCGCGGTATTCGGCGCCGAACGACACGGCAACCGGGCTCTTGGCAAACGGCGACACGACACCGTCGAGATCACGGTTCACGGTTGCCGTGACGTAGTCTTGGGTCGTGAGCGACTGCACCTGGAGGTTCAGCGAAACGAACTGCGCTGCGGCGGCCGTGACCGGCACCGCCGGGTTGAAGATGTTGATCGGCGAGCAGAGGTTCGACGGATCAGAGCAGGCAGTTGTGCTGGTCGCGAAAAGCGCTTGCTGGAACTTGCCGGCGTCGATGTCGTTGTTCTGCTGACGTTGCAGGCTGGTTTCGCCATGCGCGCCCGCGATGTCCCAGTTCCAGCCCATGAAATCGCCACGGAAGCCAACCAGGCTCTGGATGGTGTCGTACTGGAACACGTACTGCCGCGGACCAACCGGCACGGCGCGCCAGCGGATGCCGACATCCACGCAGTTGCCAAGCGAGGCGACCGAACAGGCGGCCACGGGGTTGTTGGCTGCGAGGTATGCGGAGGCCTGCGATGTAAGGAAGGGGTTGGTCAGGGGCACTTCAAACGAGAAGCCGAACGTGCCGGAGGAGGCGAGCTGTGGCGCCGAAGTTGAAGCCGAGTAGATGAAGCGCGAATAGGCTTCGACGTACTCGTTGATATCGTACTTGGCGAGCGCGAGCGCCTGCCAGCGCGTCTGCGGCGTCTGGTACAGGTTCTGCGGGTTGAAGTTGAAGCCCTGGTAGAAGGGCACAAGTTGACCCGTCGGGCT